>UMHQ01063260.1_pt1 | contig 43979 bp, 39 predicted proteins | sample 1965531 | NCBI WGS metagenome assembly UMHQ01 (sample SAMEA4836098, study PRJEB28245) | human gut metagenome | biome: gut microbiome; material: fecal sample | place: Denmark | collected 2008 | reverse complement strand
ATTAGCTAATTCAATTAAATCTTTCATCTCTCTCACCCTCCTTTCTGTGATGCGGGGTTGTCTGTGCTTGTCCATCGGTACCGCTATTAAGCGGTTTCATCTTTCTGTACCTCGTCTTTCTTTTTAATAGATTTTACAGTCACTGTTGCTTCTCCTCGTGCAGTCAAAATTCTTGCAAGGGCTTCAAATGCCTTTTCCGCGTTAAGGCTATTTACTGCGATTACAGTATCTTTCATATCACCACCCCTCTCTGATAGATTGTATGTGTAACTGGTTGTACTTGTTTCCTATATCCTTATTGCCATTTCTTTCCTCATCTTCCCATTGACACAGATATTCGACAGTGGTATATTTGTCATATCGAACATAAGTTTGTTTTAGGCTATTTTGCTTTCTTTTTTAAATAATTCTTCCAATAGCATATCGGGATCTATCAGATCTCGGATTGCCAAAACTTCGGACCACGTAAATTCAGTGGTTCCATTAATCTTATTTCGCAATGACTTTTCAGAAATGCTAAGCTTGGAGGCAAATTTTTCAATTGTATAGCCTCTTCTGCTTATCTCAATTTTTAAACGATAGTACATATTGCCCTCCTTTCCGTTAACGGTTATTACTTGATTAGTATATATCCTTTAACGGCAAATGTCAACCTGCTTTTTAAATTATTTTTCCGTTAACGGCAAATTTATCTTGACTTCAACGGCTATAAGAGGTAAAATATTACCGTAGGAGGTTTAAAAAATGGGATTAGAGAAGATATCAGAATATAAGAAGAAGTTGGGAATGACAACAGAAGAATTATCTGAAAAATCTGGCGTACCACTAGGAACGTTAAATAAAATTTTAAGCGGCGCTACTAAGGACCCTAAACTAGAAACATTAAAAGCTATAGCGCATGTGTTGGGTTTATCTCTTGATGACTTCGATGATAAGAAAAAAGTTATACATCAAGAGCCCACCTATGCTGATGTAGAAAAACTTGTAGCCAGAAACGGAAAGAAAATGTCTGTTGAACAGAAAATGCGCCTGATACAGCTCCTGTCCGAAATTGAATTTGAGGACTGATTTTATTGAGAAATTATTTATGCTGCACCGATTTTAACCGAGCTGGACTTAAAAGATTGCTCAGTTATGTATTAACTGTCTACAAGGAATGCAATATAACTACTTTTCCAATTGATTGCTTTTCGATACTTAGGCATTATGGCTTTAAGGTTTTGAGTTATTCAGAGTTGAAGGAGATCAACTTTGAGTTATATACGATATGCCAGAGCTGCACAGAAGACGCTTTTACTTACGAAAAAATTATTGCGTATAATGAAAAAAACACATCTGAACGGATCCGTTTTTCGCTAATGCATGAGTTAGGGCATTATATCATGGATCTTCCGTCAACAGATAAATCATTTGAAGATCTCGCCGACTATTTCGCCAGTAACATTCTCGTACCTCGTGCAACCATCTGGCATATGCGATCGGATAGTGTCAGAGGTATTTGTCGTACTTATGGAGTATCCTGCATGGCCGCGAATCGAATATACGAAGATTATAAGATGTGTCATTTAAGTGAGTGCAAAGAAATAAATCAGGAAATACATAACTGGTTTTTCCCTGTTATTATACCGGAAATGCCGGTGCCAAAACCCAAACGTATCCTTGAGCAGAAAGAGCCTAAAGAAAAACACACCGCATGGGCAGAGTATCACGATATGCTTGAGAGATATTTTCCTGAACGGTTACAGAATTATATTTTAAGATGAGTAACATAAAATTTTCAGATTAAAATAGCCTGTGGCTTTTTAATAAAAACAAAAGAGAAGAGGAGATGGGTATGAAAAGTAATTTATTTACACTATTAAGTATTCCAGAACTTCCCACTAATCGTAACTATTGGATTGTTCGTAGTAATGGCGGAATTTTTTATGATGATTTTGTAATGCATGATTATATTGCCATCTCTTGGGATTATGTTACAACAAATATAATGTGTAATGAATCCGAGGCAACTATTCGTGCCATTATTGAATCACAAGAAAAAGTAAATCCTTCCCATGATGGAGAGGATGACACTTTAGATTCTGAAGAGCGTGGAACCAAGTCAAAAATAACAACGATTTTTAATAAACTACAGCGTTTTATAAATGAATTTTCTGTGAATGACATTGTTTTGGTTCCAAGTAAAGATTCTGACAGAATTTCCATAGGCGTTATCAAGAGTACTGTTTATGAAGATTCGCAATATGTTCAAAACTATTTATCTGAGGACCCAAACACGGAATTAACACTATGTCCCTATTTTAAAAGACGTAAGGTTCAATGGATTAAGCATCTAACTAAACAAACTGCTGATATTTATTTAATGAAAGCATTTAATTCACAACACGCCTTATCAAAAATGAATGATTATGCCCCTTATATAGATAGGACAATCTACCCTATCTATAAGAAAAATGATGAGGTACATTCAACCCTTCATGCTGGGCATCCAAATGGGATGTCTCTCAAAGAACTCAGTGATTTAGCACTTAATTTAAATAGTGCTATAGCAGATATATCTGAACAATGCGAATTGCCCATAAAGGAAAAAGAAATTCAGGTGAAATTAAATATTCATTCCCCTGGTTTAATTGAACTTATAGGATATGGAGCGGCCGCCGGGGTTTTTGTTTCTATACTTATGTTCTCAATCAATCATTTAATCAATGGCGGAAAGCTTAATTTGTCATTCAAAAAAGATGATAAGGGTAATATTGATTTTTCTGTTGACGCAGAAACAAAGGGATTAAAGGGACGCGCAGAAGAACGGAAGAAACTTGAACTCAAAGAGCAAGCACAAATGGCAACTCTCATCAAAGAATTAGATGTAAAAAATCCCGAATTGATTTCCGATGTACTTTTTCACTATAATAGACAATCTAATCAAATTGACGAATTAGAAAATACAGAAAAAAAAGAAGAATAGTTTTTCTATTCTTCCAATCGGAGCACACGATGTATATAAAAATTGATTTTTACCCTGTATCTTTTACGAGAAAAAATAGTAGGGGCTATAAGCACTATAGCTACTCTAACGCCTTCATTTTTAATAAAAGAGGTTACTGGAATCATAATTAAAACTATTGTAAAATATAAAATGGCTGTCATGCAATATGCATCAATCTTTTTATGATGCTTTATAAAAAAAGTCTTCATTCATGACACCCCCCTTATTTTCTCTTCAATTCAAATATAATCATTTTTATTGCTTATTGCAATAGATATTCTGTGAACAATTGTTACAAAAACTTTAAATTTGTCTATAGAATTAGAAATTCCCAGGAGCTACAAACACCCACGCTCCTGGGGCCACTCACCCTGACAACATAATATCCTTACCCGGGCAGCCGGGAGGGCGTGCGTGCCATCCGTTCTGAGTCTTGACAGGAAGGATGGTTGCTTATGAGTACATATGAGGAATTTCAGATTATTTTAGGCGTTGCCTTGTTAATCGTTGCAATCCTGAACATGAAAAATAAGTAAGCCGCCCTGCTCCTTGGCCGGATGGGCGACTTACTAAAGTTGTTATAATTCGCCAGGACGGATAGGCTTAATCTATCTCCCGGCTGTCTTGTTAAGTATATTATACCAAATATACGGAAATTGTCAAATGTGAAAAGCGGCCCTGTTACCAGCAGGAACCGCCCTCGCATAGTTTTCTCTTACCGGATCGCCCCAGCAAGATATAATTAATTACCTTAAGCAAGTAAATTATATCATTCCTGGAGCGTCCTGGCAAGGGGCGTATTTTTTATACCCAAAATTAATACACTTAACCAAGGAGATGATATTATGACAAAGCCCCAGACCGCCCTTCTGCGTGTAGCGCTCTACATCCGTGTATCCTCAGACGAACAGGCTGAACGCGGCGATTCCATTCGCGATCAGAAGGAACGCGGAATTAAATATATTGATGATCATCAGAACATGGTCCTCCAGGACACTTATATCGACGACGGCGTCTCCGGCCAGAAGCTGGATCGTGATGATTTTACCCGCCTGATCGGGAATGTAAAAGCCGGCCTGGTTGATCTCATCATATTCACAAAATTAGACCGCTGGTTCAGGAGCCTGCGCCATTATCTCAATATTCAGGTCATATTGGATAAGTACAATGTTGCATGGACAGCCATTGACCAACCCTACTTTGACACTTCCACCCCTTACGGCCGTGCCTTCGTAGCTCAGTCTATGACATGGGCGGAGCTGGAAGCTCAGAACGGCGGCCTGCGCGTTGCCGATGTCTTTCGCAACAAGGTAGTTCATGGAGAGGTTATCACCGGAAAGGTGCCGCGCGGCTACATGATTCAAAATAAGCATTTAGTTTTTTCTGACGAGGCACCCGCGATGTTGGATAGTATTCAGTACTTCCATCGGGAACAGGGGCTTGCCAAAACCGTAAACTACATGCGGGAAAACCACGGAATAAATATGAGTATCCAGAACCTTAAAAACAGTATCCTGCGAAACGAGAAATACACCGGCCGTTATCGCGGCAACGAAAATTACTGTCCGCGCCTGATTTCTGACGAGATGTATCAGGACATTCAACGTGTTCTTGACAACAACAGCACGATACGCTCCAGCCAAAAATACCCCTACATATTCTCAGGAATCCTGATTTGTGACGAGTGCGGCCATAAAATGAGCGGCTGCCACATTAACGTCGTGAGCCGCAGGACCAGCGGAAAAGTCTACCGCTACAAATATCCTGCTTATGAATGCCTGCAGTACCGTGCATACAAAAAATGCAGCAACGGCGGTGAGATTCGAGAAATGAGGATTGAAGAATATTTATTAGAACACATCCGGGAAGAGTTAAGCGGCTATCTGGTAGATTTTGAGACAGGGGAAGCCAAGAGAATTGATAATCGCGCAAAAAAGAATAAGATCCGCAGAAAACTAGACCGTTTGAAGGATTTGTACCTGAATGAAGTGATCAATCTGGAAGAATATAAAAAAGACCGCGCGGAGTATGAGGAACAGCTTGCTGCCCTTCCAGACATGGAACAACCGATAAAAAATCTAAAACCGCTTAAGCAAGTTCTGGACTGCAATTTTGAGATCATCTATAATAATTTAAACAATGAGGAAAAGAGGGCCTTCTGGCGGTCAATTATTAAGGAAATCCGTGTATCAAAGAGTATTGGGCGGAACCGGAAATATCAAATTATCTTTTTGTAATTGTTTTACCGTTAAGTTAAGTTTCCGGTATGCTGATTCATTCCAGTCATTTCATTAAATACCGTACTCTTCCCCACATTCGGGTTACCTGCCAGCGCGATGACCTTATCATCTTCCCGGCGTTTTTTGATTTCAAGTCCGCAGTCCACAGACTTGATCCCCACAGAATCTCTGCTTAACCCCATAATACGTCCTCCGTTTCCTCCTGTCCTGCCTTCCCCTCACAGATTGAGGCGGTATCTGCGGCTAAAGCCATATCCGGGCTCTCAGCACGCTGTTCCTTCCCCTCTCTCGCTCCCTGATGTTCTGATTCCTTTCTATATACCATCACACGGCCGGAGTCCTCGCTCCTGAGGGCTATGACCGCCCCCCGGATAATGTATGCGCAGGGGTCTCCCAGCGGGCTCTTTCCCACACACTCCACTACAGTTCCTTCAATCAGACCGATGTCCTGAAGCCGCCGTCTCATATCATCAAAAACGGCCAGTTCGGAAATCACCGCTTTCTGACCCTTTTTCAAGTCTGTTAACTGGATTACTTCTGTCATTAAATTTACCTCCGTAAATGTTTCCATATCCTAACATATGCGAAGGCTGGTACAGTGGTTCCGGGAGATTTTTTCCTTCTTTCCTGACGGCAGACTGTTTCCCTGACGGCAATTATTTTTAAGCCCCCGCCGCGGCCGTCATAGATTGTTCTCATCCGGAATATATTGAACTGATATGCAGACACGTAACGGAGGTAAACAAATGGATCAGGAAGATAATTTTTATACACTAAAAGGCTATTCCCTTCTGGAGCACATCCAGATCACCTCCTCCATGGAGGACTATCTGGAAATGATCTGCCGCCTCAGCCAGGACGGCACCCCGGTCCGGATCGGGGACCTTGCCAAATGTCTTCATGTCCGGCCGTCATCCGCCTCAAAGATGGCTGGAAACCTGCGCAGCCACGGACTTGTGCGGTTTGAGAAATACGGTACCGTCACGCTGACGGAAGCGGGGCTTCAGCTTGGGCGCTATCTCCTGTTCCGCCATACGGTGCTGCAGGATTTCTTCTGCTTTATCAATCAAACCACCAATGAGCTGGAGCAGGCCGAAAAAGTGGAACACTTCATCGATCCGAAAACAGTGTATAATCTGAAAAAATGGATGGATAAAATTACATAGACAGTCTTGTGCGAATCCGTAATTCGTCGTATACTATAGGTTACATGAAGAGTATCACACATAAGCGGTCAGAGTACGCTTGCTGAGTGTTCATAACAAGGAGGAACAGACACATGGATAAGATTAAGATGACAACCCCCATCGTCGAGATGGACGGCGACGAGATGACACGGATTCTCTGGAAGATGATTAAAGATCATTTACTGCTTCCCTACATCGACTTAAAAACCGAATACTATGATCTCGGCCTGGAATACCGCGACGAAACGGACGACCAGGTTACCGTCGATTCCGCCAACGCCACGAAAAAATATAAGGTTGCAGTCAAATGTGCCACCATCACCCCCAATGCTGCCCGTGTAAAAGAGTATCATTTAAAAGAAATGTGGAAGAGCCCCAACGGAACCATCCGTGCGATCCTGGATGGCACCGTATTCCGTGCTCCGATCGTAGTGAAGGGAATCGAACCATGTGTAAAAAACTGGAAAAAGCCTATCACCATCGCAAGACATGCCTACGGCGATGTATATAAGGGTTCCGAGATGAAGATTCCGGGAGCCGGTAAAGTCGAGTTAGTCTATACGGCAGAAGACGGAAGCGAGACCCGCGAACTGGTACATAACTTTACAGGCGCCGGTATTGTACAGGGCATGCATAACCTGAATAATTCCATAGAAAGCTTTGCCAGAAGCTGCTTTAATTACGCGCTGGATACGAAGCAGGACTTATGGTTTGCCACCAAGGACACCATTTCCAAAAAATATGACCATACCTTTAAGGATATTTTCCAGGATATTTTCGATGCAGAATACGCAGGTAAGTTTGAGGAAGCGGGAATCACCTATTTCTATACGCTGATCGACGATGCGGTTGCACGTGTCATGAAATCTGAAGGCGGCTATATCTGGGCCTGCAAGAATTATGACGGCGACGTTATGAGCGACATGGTTTCTTCCGCGTTCGGCTCCCTCGCCATGATGACCTCCGTTCTCGTATCTCCGGATGGCGATTACGAATATGAGGCTGCCCACGGAACCGTACAGCGTCACTATTACAAGCACTTAAAGGGAGAAGAGACCTCCACCAACTCTGTGGCCACCATTTTTGCCTGGACCGGTGCGTTGAGAAAGCGGGGAGAACTGGACGGCAACAAAGATCTGATGGATTTTGCAGACAGACTGGAGAAAGCTACCATCGATACCATTGAAAATGGCGAGATGACGAAAGACCTTGCGCTCATCACTACCATACCCAATCCTACTGTATTAAACAGCGAAGATTTTATCAAGGCAATTGCTGCCCGTCTTTAAGGGAAGTTCCGTCTGCTTCGTTTGAAGCAGGGAATGGAAGCCCCCCTCTCCGTCTTTGACGGAATCAGACGGCTGCTGTAAAATCCCTCCGCACCGCGAGTCATTTCACGGTACCGGAGGGATTTTCTTAAACAACTAATTTTCATATCAGGAGGTTCTGTCCATGAGATACAAACCCAAAGATCACATACTGAAAAACGGTGCTGTCTGCCGTCTGAGAAGCCCTCTTCCCGCCGACGCGGCCGCCATCCTTCATCTCATGAAGGTTACCTCCGGCGAGACGGACTTCATGGCCCGATACTCCGATGAAATTACCATGCCGCCCCAGCGGGAGGAAAAGTTTCTGGAAACCACACTGAACAGTCCCACTGACTTGATGATCTGTGCTGTTGTGGATGGAACCATTGTCGCCAACGCCGGCTTGAGCCCCATCGCCCAGAGGGAGCGGTACCGCCACCGCGCCGCCTTCGGTATTTCCATCCGGAAAGAGTACTGGGGGCTGGGAATCGGTTCGCTGCTGCTGTCGGCCATTATCACATGCGCCAGAGAAATGGATCTCGAGATGATCGAACTGGAGGTAGTCTGCGAAAATGAGCGTGCGATCGCCCTTTATAAGAAATACGGCTTCCGCATCTATGGCAGCCGCCCCCATTCGTTTAAATACCGGGATGGCAGCTATGCGGATGAGTATCTCATGCTCTTAACGCTCTGATCGCCAGGGTTCGCTGTTATTTTGCTAATATTTTTCAAAAAAAGACAAAAATCTCTGTTCAATTCATTATCAGAATGATATAATATCTATTATCATATGTTGTATTGGTAATGGAAGGGATCCTGATCATGAACTTAAGACATCTTACTATCTTCAAAACCGTCTGTGAAGAGGGCAGTATCACCGGAGCGGCGAAAACGCTGTCCATGACGCAGCCGGCTATTTCTCACGCGATCAACGAACTGGAAGAATCCGTAGGGGCCTCCCTCTTCGACCGCGTTTCCCGGAAAATCGTCATCAATGAGAACGGCAAATTCTACCTCTCAAAAGTGATACCGCTTTTGGAGCTCTATCACGATCTTGAAACCTGTTCCGGCGCCTTAAACCGCCAGACTCCGCTCCGGGTCGGCTCCTGCGTGACTCTGGCCAGCTTCCTGCTCCCCGGCGTGATTTCCCGTTTTATGAAAAGCAATCCGGAGTCCGTCATAAAAGTCACTGTGAACAATTCCAAAGAGATTGCTCAGCTTCTCCTTAGAAACGAATTGGATATCGGTCTGATCGAGGGTGTGGTCCCCGACGAGCAGCTGGAGAAAATTCCATTTTCCTCCTACCCGCTGGCCGTCATCTGCGCTCCCGACCATCCATTTGCCCGGCAAACCAGTCAGCCCGTATCCTTAGAACGCCTCCTGGAAGAGCCTCTCATCCTGCGGGAGGAAGGCTGTACAATCCGGGACGCCTTTGACTGCGCCCTGACCCTGCATAACTTAACCGCCGCTCCGCTGTGGTCCAGCACCAATTCTGACGTGGTCGTCCAGGCTGTCCGTGAAAATCTGGGCATAGGCGTCGTTCCCCGGATCTTTGCCGATCCTTACATTCAGCGCGGGGAGATTGTGGAGATTGATGTGAAGGACTTCGATGTCAGCTGCATGAACCACGTGGTGTTTCATAAGGATAAGTTCCAAAGCGAGAGTTTTCAGGCATTTATTAATCTGGTGCTGTTTGACTGACCGGCAAAAGACCGGTGCGTCCTTCTGTTCCGTCACTTGCCGGCCGTTGTCCGGTCTGCAGTCTCAATTCAGTGTTATTCCTGTGCTATCAAAAATACCGCAGAAATGATCTTATCATCACTTCTGCGGTATTAACTGATTGATTCGTTTTGTATTTCTATTTACAATGTTACAGTCTCAGTCTTCTCATTCATCTCAGCCAGCAATTTATCAATACTCACAATCTTCACGCACAATGCAAATAATTCCATCGCCAGAATTAAATCAGATAACGGCGGATAGGACGGAGCGATACGGATGTTGCTGTCATGCGGATCCTTTCCATATGGGTAGGTTGCGCCCGCACCGGTCATGATAAGACCTGCCTTTTTACATCTTGCTACGATAGACTTCGCACAGCCATCCAGTGAATCAAAGGAAATGAAATATCCGCCCTTTGGACTGGTCCAGGAACCGATTCCAAGGCCGCCCAGTTCTCTCTCCAGAATCTCGATTACAGCTTCGAACTTCGGTCTCATGATATCCGCATGCTTTCTCATATGTTCTACCATTCCGTGGATATCCCCGAAGAAACGCACGTGGCGCAGCTGGTTTACCTTGTCATGGCCGATGGTCTGAATCTTTAACTGCTTCTTGATGTCTACCAGATTGTTCTGGCTGCAGGCGATAGCCGCGATACCGGAACCCGGGAAGCTTACCTTGGAGGTGGAAGCGAACTTGTAAACCAGGTCCGGATTCCCCGCTCTCTTGCACTCCGCCAGGATTTCGATTAAATGATCCTGGTCGTGGTCGTATAAATGATGAATCGTATAGGCATTATCCCAGTAGATTCTGAAATCCGGAGCAGCCGGTTTTAATCTGGCAAAGCGGCGTACCGTCTCGTCGGAGTAGGAGATTCCCTGAGGATTGGAGTATTTCGGCACGCACCAGATCCCCTTGATGGATTCGTCATTTGCAACCAGTTCTTCCACCTTATCCATATCCGGGCCTGTTGGCGTCATGGGAACATTGATCATCTCAATGCCAAAGTATTCCGTAATGGCAAAATGTCTGTCATATCCCGGAACCGGGCAGAGGAATTTTACCTTGTCTAATTTACACCACGGGGTATTTCCCATCACACCGTGTGTCATGGAACGTGAAACCGTGTCATACATGACATTTAAGCTGGAGTTGCCGTAGATGATGATCTGGTCCGGATGAACCTCCATCATGTCGCCGAGCAGTTCTTTCGCTTCCTTGATGCCGTCGAGCACGCCGTAGTTGCGGCAGTCCGTACCGTCTTCACACGTTAAATCATCATCGCTGCTCAGCACATCCATCATTCCCATGGATAAATCCAGCTGATCCACACTTGGCTTTCCTCTGGACATATCGAGGCGTAAATCCTTGCCCTGATACTCCCTGTACTTGGTGGAAAGCTGTTTTCTAAGTTCCTGTAACTCTTCCTTCGTCATCTCTGCATACGGTTTCATCGCTTTCTTCTTCCTCCTCATATTATCTCCTTCATTCGTTTCCGGGAGTTTTTTCTCCCAAGACGGCAGCCAGCTGCCGGATTACAGCAGTTCCTCTATCATCTTATTTACCATGGCGGGGTCCGCTTTCCCTTTCATCGCCCGCATCGTCTGCCCGACTAAAAAGCCCCTGGCTCTCTCTTTCCCATTACGGTAATCTGTCACAGACTGTGGATTTGCTGCTATAACCTCCTCTATCACGGCGCGGAGCGCTCCCTCGTCATTTACCACCTTCAGCCCATTTTCTTCTACATAGGCCTCGGGATCAATATCTTCAGCGAATATTTTTTCAAATACTTCCTTCGCTACCGTGCGGGTAATAGTACCATTATCCACCAAAACAATTAATTTTGCAAGATTTTCCGGTGAAAATCTTATGGCCTCCGGTTCCAGGGCCTCCTCCTTCAACAGCCTCATACCCTCTACCATCAGCCAGTTGGCCGCTTCTTTCGGCTTTTTGCACAGGGAAACGGTGGCTTCAAAGATATCCGCCATGCGCTTTGATCCTGTAATGATATCCGCATCATATTCGGAAAGCCCCAGTTCAGCCTGGTATCTCGCCATCTTCCCGGTCTTAAACTCCGGCTGGCGGTCCTTTATCTCCTGTATCCAGGTATCGCCTATAAACACCGGAGGCAGGTCGGGATCCGGGAAATAACGGTAATCTTTGGCATCCTCTTTGGAGCGCATGGCACGGGAGCTTTCCTTATTATCATCCCAGCGCCGTGTCTCCTGGATCACCTTCTTCCCTTCCTCCAGAAGCTCGATCTGGCGCTTTCGTTCCCCCTCGATCGCTCTGGCAATGGCCTTAAAGGAGTTTAAGTTCTTCATTTCCGTCCTGGTACCGAATTCCGGAGCTCCGGCTTCCCGAACGGACAGGTTCACATCCGCCCGCATGGAACCTTCCTGAAGCTTGCAGTCCGATGCTCCGAGATACTGGATGATCAGCCGCAGCTTCTCTAAATACGCGATCACTTCCTCTGCGCTTCGCATATCCGGTTCCGAGACGATCTCGATAAGCGGAACGCCGCTTCTGTTATAATCCACCAGGGAACAGTCTTCCCATTCATCATGGATCAGCTTTCCTGCATCCTCCTCCATGTGGATCTCGTGAATCCCCACTTTCTTCTTACCGGCCGCTGTCTCGATCTCCACGAAACCGTCGTGACAGATGGGGAGGTAGAGCTGGGAGATCTGATAATTCTGGGGATTGTCGGGATAAAAATAGTTTTTCCGGTCAAACCGGCAGTACTGGTTGATTTCACAGTTGACCGCCAGCCCCACCGCCAGGGCGTATTCCACCACCTGTCTGTTCAGAACAGGAAGCGCCCCCGGCATTCCGGTGCAGACCGGGCAGGTGTGGGTGTTGGGTGCTCCGCCGAATTCCGTAGAGCAGGAACAGAAAATCTTTGTTTTCGTGGCAAGCTCCACGTGGACCTCCAGCCCTATGACTGTCTCATACTGTCTGCTCATCTACTCCGCCTCCTTTCCGGCCGCCATGACGGATTGTACTGCCACAGACTCAGCCGTTTCCGGTACTGCACAAGGCGGCATTTCATAAGAACGGCTTCTCTCAAACGCGTAACCGGCGCGGATGATATTCTTTTCCTGAAAACAGTCTCCGATCAGCTGAAGGCCGATGGGGAGTCCTCCTGAATCTTTTCCGCAGGGCACCGATAGCCCCGGAAGCCCGGCCAGATTGACGGAAATTGTATAAATATCGCCGAGATACATCTTTAAAGGATCACTCAGGCTTTCTCCCAGCTTCGGCGCCGTGGCCGGTGAAGCCGGCCCGAGAATCACATCGTATTTCTCAAAGGCACGGTCAAAAGCCTTTTTAATCAATGCCTTGGTCCGAAGTGCTTTTAAATAATAGGCATCGTAGTAACCGGAGCTCAAAACGAACGAGCCAAGCATAATACGCCGCTTTACTTCCGGTCCGAATCCCTGGGAACGGCTCTTTTTATACATATCATGAAGGCCGTCATAATCCTTTGCGCGGAAACCGTATTTAACGCCGTCGAAGCGTGATAAGTTGGAACTGGCTTCCGCAGAGGCAATGACATAATATGCCGGAATCGCATATTCTGCCATGCCCAAATCAAACTCTTCCACAGAGGCGCCCTTTTCCCTCAATACCTCCGCCGCCTTTAAAACAGCTTCTTTTACCTCCGGATCAAGCCCTTCACCCAGGTAATCGCCGGGAATTCCAATTCTCATCCCCGTTACATCATCCACCAAAGCTGAGGTGAAATCACAGCCGCCATATGAAGTCCAGCCGGCTGCTCCCTGTTCCATCTTCTGCCGCATCACGGCTTCCCGGTCCACCGATGTGCTGTCCTTCGCGTCATGACTTGCCAATGCCTCCAGAATAACCGCACAGTCCGTCACATCCTTCGCCACCGGCCCGATCTGATCCAGAGAGGAGCCGTAAGCGATAAGCCCATACCGGGAAATGGTCCCGTAAGTTGGTTTTAAACCGGTTACCCCGCAGAAAGAACTGGGCTGCCGTATGGAGCCGCCGGTGTCGGAACCCAGCGCATAGAAGCATTCATTTGCCGCAACTGCGGCGCAGGATCCGCCTGAAGAGCCGCCGGGAACGTAATCCGTATTCCAGGGATTTCTCGTGACGCCAAAGGCCGATGTTTCCGTCGTACTTCCCATGGCAAACTCATCCATGTTGGTCTTGCCGATGATCACGGCTCCCGCCTTCCTTAAGTTTTCCACTGCCTCCGCCGTGTAGGTGGGGACGAAGTTCTCCAGAATCTTCGAGCTGCATGTGGTTCGCATACCTTCTATACACATATTGTCTTTTACCGCAGCGGGAACACCTGCAAGAGGCCCGGCAAGCTGGCCTTCATCGATCTTTATCTGTATCTCCCGCGCCTGTTTTAAAGCCTTTTCTTTTTCCAGAGTTACGTAACAGTGAAGACTGGACTCCTGTCTTTCAATCTGTGCGAATACGGCTGTCAGAGCCTCTTCGCACGTCACTTCTTTTTCTTTTATCTTTTTTCCCAGCTGTACCGCGGTCAATGATAAGATTTCTTTTTCCGTCATGGGCTCCCTCCTTATTCCACTGTTTTCGGGACCTTAAATGCGCCATTCTTCTGTTCCGGTGCATTTTTCAGTGTGTTTTCCCTGCCATCACTGCTGTGTTCCCCTGTAGTGTCATAAGAGTCAGCAGCTTCTCTCACCGTATCCTCGCGGAACACGTTTGTCACCGGAAAAATATGGGTCATGGGTTCCACCCCGTCTGTGTCCAGCTCGTTCAGTTTATCAATATAATCCAGCATACGTCCCATGTCTTTTTTTGCGTCTTCCTTTTCGGACTCAGACAATTCAAGCTTCGCCAGGATTCCCACGTATTCGATTGTTGCATCATCAATCCTGTGTGCCATCTCATTCCCTCCTCATTCCGGGCACGCAGCCGTGCCGCCAATATAAATATACACTATGGTTCCAGACGCGTCACGTCACGTGGAAACATAGTCGTTTCCCGTACATTCTGCTCATCTAACAACCGCATGGTCAGCCGCTCCAGACCAATTCCGAGACCTCCGTGGGGCGGCATTCCGTATTTGAATATCATTAAATAAGAAGCAAGTTCTTCCGGGTCCATACCTCTTTTCTCCATCTTCTTTATGATGGTATCGTAATCATGGATCCTCTGGCCTCCGGTGGTGATCTCCAGCCCCTTAAACAGCAGGTCAAAGCTTAACGTATATTTTGGATCATGGGGATCGTCCATAGCATAAAACGGACGTTTTTTTGACGGGTAATGGGTGACAAATACGAAATCGCTGTCGTATTCTTCTTTAAAATACCGGCCGATTAAGTGTTCTTCTTCCGGTTCTAAATCATAGGGATTGCGGATTGGACGGCTGTATTTCTCTGAAACGAGTTCCTTGGCCCGTTTGAATGTTACAGCAGGAATTCTTGCCACGTCCGGGAGTGTAACCTTTAACATCCTGAGTTCTTTTTCGTATTCCTCAGAGAGAAGCTTCATCACGTACTGGAGCATGGAGGTTTCCATGGCCATCACGTCCTCGAAGCCGTCGATATATCCCATCTCGAAGTCCAGACTGGTGTATTCATTTAAATGGCGCGTCGTGTTGTGCTTCTCAGCCCGGAACACGGGAGCCGCCTCGAATACCCGGTCATAGACGCCGACCATGGTCTGCTTGTAAAACTGCGGGCTCTGCCCCAGCTCTGCCTTCTTGTTAAAGTAATCGAGACGGAACACATTGGAACCTCCCTCTGCGCCGCGGGCCACGATCTTCGGTGTGCGAATCTCGGTAAATCCCTGCGAGTGAAGAAAATCCCGGAATCCCCGGACAATTCCTTCCTGAATCCGGAATTTCGCCCGCTCCATGGGATTGCGGAGTGTGATAGGGCGAAGGGCCAGCTTCGTCTCCAGCGACGTGTTCAGCTTCCATTTGCTGACAGCGATGGGGAGAACCTCTGCCGGTGTTGACAGTACTTTGATCTCTGTCAGACGGATTTCCACGCCGTGGGGAGCACGGGGCTCCGGCGATACGATTCCCGTGACGGTGACGGCGGATTCCTCCTTTAATTCTGCCGAAGGGATTTCCGGCCCGTTGTCCGCGAATTCCAGCCTGCCGTCCGCTGCTTCCTGCGCCGCTCCCGCGCCGCGTTCCCCTGCCCTGTATACAGGAACAGAGCGCTCTCTGACACACTGGACAAGTCCCTCCGCTTTTCGCAGGATCACGAAGCTTACCTCGCCCATGTCGCGGATGGTGTGGACCGCCCCGTTTAGGCTCACCGTTTTTCCGGTGTAATCACCGGAAAGCAAATCGGCCAGTTCTACAGTTTCTTTTCTTTGGATACCTTTCATAAATTCCATGTCTGCACGCTCCTTACCAGATGTAGATTGGTTGGATTCCGGAAACAGGAAAAGCCCCGTCCCGGAATACAGTTACATATTCCGGGACGGGGCTCTTATTATCATAAGATCCCGCGGTACCACCCGCTTTGAGATATTATACTTCTATCTCCACTCTTTCACTTAACGCGTGTCACGGGTAAACCTACCTCTGACACCGGAGATCCATCCGGCCGCTTCGGCATACCGGCTCCAGAGTGTTCCCTTAATTCAGTCCCTCATGACGGCGCTCTCAGTCGGTGACGCCCTCTTCCTGTCAAGTTTCTTAAATCAGAGTCTCTTTCTCAGCCTTTCGTCTTATCTGTAATTCACCACTGCACTACGATGAATTTCATATATGATAGCACACGTTTTTTTTCTTTGCAATATCTATTTTACATAAAATATTTCTGAATCCTGCACCTTTTCTGGTGAAATTCCATTCAAAAGAGCTGTATCTGCGCAGAAACAGCTCTGTGCATCCACGGCTCTTTTCTTGACTTTTCCTGTCGAACAGGGTACAATTATCTGCATGTTTACAATGTTAGACAGGGGGGTTTTACATGTCAAATATGACCATTTCCGGGAAACCGGCCGAAAACAAAATGGGCGTCATGCCCATCAGCCGTCTGCTGTTCACCATGTCTCTGCCCATGATACTTTCCATGCTGGTACAGGCCTTATACAATGTCATCGACAGCATCTTTGTCGCCCGGCTCGGGGAAACCGCGCTGGCGGCCGTATCGCTCGCATTTCCCGTACAGAACTTAATTATCGCGGTATCCACCGGCACCGGCGTTGGCGTCAACGCGCTTCTGTCCCGCTCTCTGGGAGAGAAGAACCAGAGAAATGCCAATCTGGCGGCTGTCAACGGACTCTTTGTTTTCTTCCTAAGCTATCTGCTGTTCGCCGTCTTCGGCATCTTTTTTGCCAGAATCTATTTTACGGTTCAGACCTCCAATCCGGAGATCATCCGGCAGGGTACCACTTACTTATCGATCTGCTCCATCTTTTCCTTTGGTATCTTTTTAGAGATTGCGCTGGAACGGATCATGCAGTCCACCGGGCGCACGATCTATAACATGATTACGCAGGGTCTCGGAGCCATCATCAACATTATTCTGGATCCCATTCTGATCTTCGGACTGCTGGGATTCCCCCGGATGGGAATCATGGGTGCCGCGGCAGCCACGGTAATCGGTCAGATTGCCGCCATGCTCCTGCTGCTCTACTTCAATATCACCAAAAATACCGACGTGAATTTAAACATGCGCAGCTTCCGCCCGAATGCGGAGATTATTGCTGAAATCTACAGGGTTGGACTGCCTTCCATCATCATGCAGTCCATCAGCTCGGTCATGACCTTCGGCGTCAACAAGATCCTGCTGCTGTTCTCCGAGACGGCGGTATCCGTATTCGGAATCTATTTCAAGCTTCAGAGCTTCATCTTCATGCCTGTATTCGGCTTAAATAATGCAATGGTTCCGATCGTCGCCTACAACTACGGAGCCGCTAAGAAAGACCGCATTATGAAAACCATCCGGGCCAGCGTGACTGCGGCAGTCGCAATTATGCTGGTGGGACTGGCCATATTCCAGATATTCCCGGAGCAGCTTTTGTATCTGTTTGACGCCTCAGAGAATATGATGGGAATCGGCGTTCCGGCGCTCCGCATCATCAGCTTAAGCTTCCTGTTCGCAGGGTACTGCATCGTGATTGGTTCTGTATTCCAGGCTCTGGGCAACGGAGTCTACAGCCTGATCACTTCGGCAGCCCGACAGCTGGTATGTATTCTGCCCGCTGCCTGGTTCTTCGCAGCGGAATTCGGCCTTCATGCCGTATGGTATGCGTTCCCTCTGGCGGAAATCATCTCTGTCGTCCTTACGACTGTCTTATTCCGCCGGATCTATCAGAAAAAGATTCAGTTGTTATAACCGTAAAGCAGCGGCTTTACGCCGGCTCAGTTATTTTCCCACACGATCCTCCGGAAGCACCAGACAGTACGCCTGCCGGTACTCTTTCGCCGTGATTCCCATGTATTTCTTAAACAGTCTGCGAAAATAATCGACATCCGTGTACCCGCACTCGTAGGCGATCTCGCTGCCGGTCAGATTCGTTTCTATCAACAGGCGGCAGGCCCGGTTGATTCTGGCCTCATGGATAGCATCCGTTAAGTTTCTGCCGTACACGGCGTGAAAGACCCGGCCCAGATGGTCCGGATTACATTCCAGCTTATCAGCCAGAAATGAGGCGGACAGCGGTTCTTTCCAGTGCTCTCGGATATATCTGGCCGCCTGGTTGGCCAGATAAACCTTCTGTCCGCTGACCTCCAGCGGAGAGAGGGAATCGGAAAGCTCGCACAGAAGCTCCAAAAGCACCAGATTCAAAAATGTCTTGTCATCGCGGCACACATTCTGTCTCCGGATAAAACGCCGGAACAGCTCCTCAAACGCCTCCGGCTTCGCCAGACGGATCAGCTGAGGCAGTGCCATAATATCGCTTCCCATACGGAGAGCCTCCTCCTCCATGGTAAAATGGAGCCAGTAAAAGGTCAGATCCTCGTCAAAATCCCTGGTTCCTCCGTGATGCCGCCCAGGAAACAGGATCAGCGCCTCCCCTTTTTCCACATCATACTCCACGTCCTCCTCAAATATCCCCAAAGTCCCGGAATTGACGTATATAATTTCAAATGTATCCATGGTACGCTCCACATGGCGTCCCCATCCCTTTGTCACCAGATAACCGGCATTTAGCGCCTGTACCGGCAGCAGTGCCTTCAAATGCAGAAAATGTTCCATCCTTTTCTTTTCCCTCTGCGGATTACCGGTTCTTCCCCGCGGCGCCGTGCTCTGGTTCGCTTCTGCCGAAATCCCGTACCCACAGTCGGAATCCTCCAGTTATTCTCTTCTTTCTCCTCTTGTATAATCAACCACAAACTGGCAATATAGAAGAAGATAAGAGCTCTTAAAAACGTGGAAAAACCGGTCAATTTCCCGTCTTACCAACACAAGAATACCAGAAAAATCAATAAATGAAAAGGGGATTGCGGCAATTCCGCCGCAAATATTGGCTTATGGTTACAGTTCTGCAATTAAAGCAAATGGTGTCCCAGGCGTATTTCGGGGATACTGTCATGACGGAGACGGATTATTCCAGGGGCCGGAAGCTGTTTATTGCCGAAGGCTGCTGCGCCAACGGCGTCGTCACCCTGACAACGGGGGCGTTTTTGTCCGGCTACGCAGGCTATCTCGGCGCTGATGATTCCTTAAACGGAATCATCGGCTCTGTTCCGGTGCTCTTGTGCACCCTGCAGATGTTTTCTTCCGTCGTCCTGGAGAACTTGAGACAGAAGAAATTTTTAATCGCCTGCTTCGCACTGATCCACAGGCTTCTGCTCTCCTCTCTCTTTTTCGTCCCGCTGCTGGTCGAAAACCAGGCGGGCCGCCTGGCTGCAGTCGTCGCCATCTATGTAGTCGCCCACTTCTTTGGCGCGTTTATCGGTACGGGTACCGGAAGCTGGCTTCTTTCCCTGGTTCCTGAGAACATCCGCGGAACGTATCTGGGGCGGAAGGATGCGTTTGCATTTGCATTCACCACGGTGCTCAGCCTGGTCTGCGGCCGTGTTTTAGACTGGATGAGAAGTTCGCATCAGGACCTGACCGGGTATTATATCATTGGCCTGATTGTATTATCCACCGCCTTCACGGATTTCTGGTGCCTTTCCTCAATCCGGGAGCCGGTTTCTGAACCTCACCGGCGCAGTTTAAAGGCCGCTGTCATCGATCCGCTTTTCGACAGCGAATACCGAAAGATCATCGGCCTCTACATGTTCTGGAATCTGGCGCTGCAGGTAGCCGGACCATTTTTCAGTGTATACATGGTAACAGGGCTTTCTCTGGACTACACCTATATCACCTTCCTTGGACTGATCGCCTCCTCCGTCCGCGTGGTGGCGGCCTGTTTCTGGGGACGGCTGGCTGACGCCACCTCCTGGCTTCATGCGGCGCGCTGCTCCATGCTCCTGCTTGGCTTTGTACATACTTCCTGGCTGTTCATGACGCCCTCAACCTGCCTGATTCTGCAGCCCGTTCTGCAGGCTCTCTCAGGAGCCGCATGGGGCGGAATTGCCATCGCAGTTTTCAGCCTCCAGTATCAGTACGCCCCGGCCGACAAGCGGGTATCTTACGTGAGCGCCAACTCTTCTTACGCTGGGCTATGCGGCTTTTTCGCAACGCTGCTGGGCGCCTCCCTGCTAAAAATTCTTCCGGAATTTCAGATCGGGGGCTTTCCGGTGTCCGGGATGCAGATGATTTTTGCACTGTCCGGAGTGTTGATTATCCTGTGTGTAAGGTATATGAGACGATTGCAAACATAAGATAGCCATGTTATCAAAACAGCCGCGTCAAAATATAGTGACGCGGCTGCCTGGTCATATACCTCCTGCCTCTCTCTTCATACATGACTCCCTCACGATCAGTTCCGGCTTAAGGATCCGCTCCACCCGGCTCTCTTCATCCGGCACGCCTTTTATCTTTTCCAGCAGCAGTTCCGCCGCCATGGCTCCCAGCTTTTCCTGCGGGTGGGCGATGGTCGTCAGCTTCACCGCACCGTTTTCCGCTATAAAGGAGTTGTCATATCCTGTTACAGAGATATCCTCCGGAATACGGATCTTCATCTTTTGAAGTGCCTTTATCACCTCCAGGGCAATCTGGTCGTTATAACAGACGATCCCGTCCATGGTGACGCCGCTTTCCAGCATGAGCTCCAGCACCTTCGCCGGCTTCACCGCACGATCCTCCGTATGAAACCAGATCACCATATCGGGATCGTAGGCACAGCCAGCCTCCTGAAGCGCCTTCACATACCCCTTATGGCGTTCCTTTCCCTGACTGTCATCCGCCTTAAAAATCCCCAGGATCCGGCGGTGCCCTGATTCGATCAGATAGTTTGTCACCAGATACCCGCCCAGACAGTCGTCCATCAGAATGTGCGGCTTATTCTTCATCTGTGCGTAGTATCCCTGTATGAAGACATAGGGAATCTGATAAAAATCGAGTTTTTCATACAGTGGCCTGTTGGCACAGAGAATCTCGCTTTTGCTGGGTTCCACGATCAGTCCGTCGATATCTTTCTCCAGAATTTCCTCCAGACAACGGCTCTCCTTCACGCGGCTGTTGCCGGTATTTTTCAGGATAATACTGTAGCCCTCCGCTGTCAGCACGCTGTCAATTCCCTGAATCAACCGGGGAAATATATAATCCGATAAGTATGTGGTAATCACCGCGATATTGCCGGACCCCTTTCGATATGTTCCGCCCAAGTTGGATGAGAGGGACTTTCCCCTTCCCGGCTTTCTGGAGACAAAGGTACCTCTGCCGTGCTCCGCCTCGATAAATCCCTCCTGTTCCAGAATGGACAGCGCCTTTCGCACGGTATGGCGGCTCACATGGTGGGATGAAGACAGCTCATTCTCCGATGGGAGCCTGTCCCCCGGCTGAAACCTGCCGGATATCATATCGCGCTTTAACTCCTCCATCAGAATATAGTACTTTGTCTTTCCGCCCTCGCCCTCTTCCCGGCTTAACGGGCGGCCGCTATCTCTGCCCATAATACGCATTGGGCCCATGCTTGCGCATAAAATGCTTATCCTGCATGGACTGTGGTGCAGGCTCTGCATCACGGTTCAACATCTCAGTTACAAAATTCATCTTTGCGATCTCTTCCAGCACCACGGCATTATGAACTGCTCCCGCAGCATCCTTTCCCCAGGTAAACGGTCCGTGGTTTTTGCACAGCACCGCCGGCACATGAACCGGATCTTTGCCGCGGAAGGTTTCAATAATCACCAGGCCGGTGTTCTTTTCATACCCCTCTTCGATCTCCTCCGGCGTTAAATTCCTGGCGCATGGAATCTCCCCATAAAAATAGTCCGCATGGGTCGTACCGTAGCAAGGCAGCCCGCGGCCTGCCTGGGCCCAGGCCGTAGCCATGGGAGAATGGGTATGAACGATTCCGCCAATCTCCCCAAACGCTTTATACAGTTCTACATGAGTGGCCGTGTCGGAGGAGGGATTTAAGTCTCCCTCCACCTTATTTCCGTCCAGATCCATAACCACCATGTCTTCCGGTCTTAACTGACCGTAATCCACACCGCTTGGCTTGATGACAAACAGTCCCCTTTCCCGGTCAATTCCGCTGACATTCCCCCAGGTATAAGTGATGAGCCCCCTTCTCGGCAGTTCCATATTAGCCTCATAGACCTCTTTTTTTAATTCTTCCAGCATCGTGCCATTTCCTCTTTTCTAATTGTTTCAGTTCTGTTTAATCAATTACCGGCCGTTCCGCCCAGACAATCGACAGCGGCTCGCTCAATCGGCAGACCGTTTATATACCGCTCCATAAATGCCTTGAAACCACGCTCATCCTCTTCCTGCGGTTCCATAACCACACCTTCTTCGTCCGCAAAGACGCAGTCCGTTAAGTACTGGTCAAGGGCGGCGCTGCCTCCGTCTCTTCTGTAACGCATATAGGATGCAAGAATTGCCGCCCCCCATGCACCGCCTTCACCGGCTGTCTCCATAACGGTCACCGGAACGCCGGCTGCCGCCGCCATAATCCGCTGGCCTACGCCCTTTGTCTTAAATAATCCGCCATGGCCCAGCAGACTGTCCAGCTTCACGCCCTCCTCCTTAAACAGAATATCCATACCGACACGGAGCGCTCCCAGCGACGTATATAAATGTACGCGCATGAAGTTTGCCAGGTTAAACCGGCTGTCGGGCAGACGCACAAATGCAGGGCGTCCCTCTTCAAAATGTGTGATATGCTCTCCGGAGAAATAATTATAGGCCAGCAGGCCGCCGCAGTCCGGATCCCCTTCCAGGGCAAGATTATAAAGGGTGGAAAACAACTGGTTTCTGTCCACCTTCATTCCCATAGCCAGGGAAAACTCTTCAAACAAATTCACCCATGCATTTAAATCAGAAGTACAGTTATTGCAGTGCACCATAGCAACCAGATCACCGGCCGGCGTCGTCACCAGATCCAGTTCCTCATGAACGTTTTTCAGTTCATGTTCCAGAACCACCATGGCGAACACACTGGTGCCTGCGGATACATTGCCGGTGCGCTTCGCGACGCTGTTCGTAGCCACCATACCGGTTCCGGCATCTCCCTCCGGCGGGCAGAGAGGAATACCTGGCTTTAACGCCCCGGACGGATCGAGAAGCTTCGCGCCTTCTTCCGTCAGCACTCCGGCCTCCTCCCCTGCAGTCAGCACCTTCGGAAGGATATCACGGAGCTTCCACGGCAGTTGTTCTCCGGCTGTCAGTTCATCAAACTGTGCAATCATCCTCTCATGAAAATCCTTTTTGCCGGTGTCAATCGGAAACATGCCGGCGCAGTCACCGATTCCCAGAACCTTCTGTCCGGTCAGTTTCCAGTGTACGTAGCCCTCCAGCGTGATTAAGTAATCGATCTCCGGCACGTGCGGCTCTTTTTTTAAGATTGCCTGATATAAATGGGCGATGCTCCACCTCTGTGGAATGTGATATTGAAACAGCTTCGTCAGTTTTTCCGAAGCTTCTTCCGTCATGGTATTTCTCCAGGTACGGAATGGAACCAGAATTTCCCCTGCCCTGTTGAAAGCCATATAACCGTGCATCATGGCAGAAATTCCGATGGAACCTACGGTGGTCAGCGTCACACCGTACCGCGCCTTCACGTCCTCCTTAAGCTTTGCAAAACTGTCCTGAACACCTTCCCAGATGTCCTCCAGAGTATACGTCCAGACACCTTCCACCAGCCGGTTCTCCCAGTCATGGCTTCCGGAGGCAACTGGCTTCTGGTGCTCATCCACCAGCACCGCCTTGATCCGTGTAGATCCCAGCTCTATTCCCAGCGCCGTTCTGCCATTTATCATGTTCCGGCATACTTCCTCCTGCATCGCTTCTTCTTTTTCCTTAAAAATACTTGTCATAGTTTTATACCCCTTCATGATTCAGATACGCTCTAAAGCATCTGTCGATAGGAAACTGAGTTCCATCTGAGTTCGTTTTTGAGACCGCGGATCGTTGTGTCCTCGTCAATGAAGACAGCCTCGATCCCCATGGAAGCAGCCCAGTCTCCCATCTGTTCTGCCGTCAAATCGTAGGAGAATGCCGTATGGTGGGCACCGCCTGCCAGAATCCATGCTTCGGCTCCTGTCTTTAAGTTTGGTTCCGGAGTCCAGAACGCCGTGGCAACCGGAAGCTTCGGCATGGGCTTTTCCACCTTTTTGCAGTTCACGGTATTGATGATAAGGCGGAATCTGCTGCCTAAATCTACCAGCGACGTGGCCACCGCCCTGCCTTCCTTCGCCGTAAATACGAGACGGGCCGGATCCTCCCTGTCTCCCATGGAGAGCGGGCATACCTTGACTGCAATGCGGCTGCCGGCGATAGACGGGCATACCTCCAGCATATGCGCCTGTAAGATTCCCTCTTTTCCGGGAACCAGATTGTAGGTGTAGTCCTCCATAAAGGACGTTCCCTTCGCCCCTTCCATTCCTGCCGTCATGATTTTCATCAGGCGGACCATGGCGGCTGTTTTCCAGTCTCCCTCTCCGCCGAAGCCGTAGCCCTTTTCCATCAGACGCTGAATTGCCAGACCCGGAAGCTGTTTTAAGGAACCCAGGTCTCCGAAATGAGTAACGATTGCCTGATAATTCTTCTCTTCCAGGAACTTCTCAAATCCCAGTTCGATCTGCGCCTGTACCGCCACATGGCGCTTAAATTCCGCAGCGTCTCTTCCTTCCAGAAGAATATCGTATCTGTCGTAATACTCCTCCACCAGAGCGCTTACATCGCCAGCCGGAATCTCTTTTACATAGTCTGCGATCTCATTGACCGGATAGGCGTCGATCTCCCAGCCGAACTTCATCTGGGCTTCCACCTTGTCACCTTCGGTTACAGCCACATTTCTCATATTGTCGGCTACGCGGACCACACGGATATGGCTGCTTTCCATGACGCCAACCGCAGTTCTCATCCAGGAACCGATTTCCGTCTGAACCGTTTTGTCATCCCAGAAACCGACGATGACCTTTCTCTCGATGCCCATTCTCGTCACCATATGACCGAACTCCCGGTCGCCGTGAGCGGACTGGTTCTCATTCATAAAATCCATATCGATCGTGTCGTAAGGGATCTCCTGATTAAACTGGGTATGTAAGTGAAGGAGCGGTTTTCTGTATTCCTGAAGCCCTAAGATCCAGGATTTGGCCGGTGAAAATGTATGCATCCACGTAATGACACCCGCGCACTCCCCGTCCCGGTTGGCCTCGTTAAACAGCGTGCGGATCGAGGTATTGTCAATCAGGGTCGGCTTCCAGACCACCTCATAGGGAAGAAGTCCCGACTGATTCAGCCCCTCCACGATGATTCTGGAATGCTCGGCCACCTTTCTCAGGCACTCGTCTCCGTAAAGGTCCTGGGAACCCGTGGCAAACCAAAACTTGTATGCTTTCATCTCCATAAAAAAATCCTCCTTATCACTGATATTATTATACTATAACAGTAGCACTTGTACCATAGTGTGAACAAGTTGTTTTTTTCCAGTTGTTAATCTGGTTGTTTTCTTCTCAGTTATAAGTTAAAATAACAGCAGGCTTCACAGCAAATTCAGATACAGGAGGTAACAATGAAAAAAAAGTTTCGTGGATTTTCTTTTAAAAGCAGACGTTTGACAGCAGTCATACTGCTGTCCGTTTTCTTTTCCAGTGAGGTGCTGCCGTTAACGCCTGTCTTAGAGGCTATGGCCATTCCCACAGAATCCCGCATCCTTTCATCATTCTACGATTCAGAAGATGAAGACCTGTGGGAAAAAATAGAAGCCCACGGAGATGTGCTTCTGACCTTTCCAAGCCAGATTCATTCTACGATCTCTTCCCCGGAAGACACAGACGTTTTTAACTTTACGCTGGAGGACCCGGAGGACGTGATACTTACCCTGGAATCATCTGAGCCCTGCCAGGTTGTACTGTCTGATCATGGAGTTGTGGTGGAAGAATCCAGCCTGCCTCATGACCAGAGTATTGAAAGAGCCGGTCTCACCGCAGGTACATACACAGTAACAGTAAGTCCTCAGCCCGGAACAGACTACGCGGAATATGAGCTTAAGATACGGCGCCAGACCGACAAAACTGTAATGCCGGATTATTCGGAGGCACATATCGCCGGAGTCACCTTCAATAAACGCTCTCCTTACCGTTGGATGGATCTGGAAGACGATGAACTGGACCGCGGCGGCAGTTCCATAGAAGTACTCAATTACCTGGCCCACTGGCAGGGGCCTGTAAAAAATTCCGCAGCTCCCTATCCCAATGATGGAAGCTACATGGAGACACCCAGCAATTATATAAAATATGTTGATGCCTCCCGGACCTCCCGGGAATACCATATTCCGAACGCTTATATGCTGCCGACCAGCGATACCGAAGGATATAAAGAGCACTGGAAGAATGCCATTATGACTTACAGCGCAATTCACTCCGGACTGTATTTCCTGCCCCCTTACTATACGTCCGCTGAACCCGGATATCTTTATCTTCCACCTGAACTTTCAGATGAACTAATGGGTGGCCATGCAACTACGATTGTCGGCTGGGACGATTCTGTACCCAAAGAAAAATTTACGGTCAGTTCCGGAAGCAATGCATGGACTCCTGAGGAGGACGGGGCCTGGATCTGCAAAGACTCTTACGGAACAGATCCAATATTAACGGACGGAACAGGATACTATTATATTTCCTATGAGGATGCCTTTCTCGGATATCCCGGAATGTTGGCTGTTGTCTATCCAGCCGGTGAACGTATTGATAACTACAGCCATATGTACAGCAATTCCGCCAATGGATCCATCGATCTGCCTCTGGAGGATTATACAGAACTGATATTGTCACAGGTATTCCATACTGGACATGCCCCTGAAATGCTGCGGGCTGCCGGTTTTATCTTGTCCAACCCGGATTTCTCCTATCGGATCTATGTAAGAATCGGAGAAGATAAACCTTTTTTAGCAAAATCTGGATATGAAAAATACGGAGGATTTCATACGGAGCGCCTGGATACCGGTATTCTGCTTCCCGCTGAAACCGAGTTTGAAGTCATTGTCAAAATCCTTATTCCGGAAGACAGGCAAAATATATTACGTTTCTTTTTTGCACACAACACGCCCGGGTGGATTGACGGGATTAAAAGCCAGAAGGGAATCTCCTATCAGTACGAACTTTTGGAGGATGGTACGTGGGAGAGGCATGATATCTCGGAAAACGGACTTTACCCCTCCATATTTGCTTATACCAACGCTCCTTCCATGAAGGAGAAGATCACCCTGACCAATATCCGTGAACCTTTATCCAGCCCGGCCAATGCGAATCAAACAGAACGCATGATCTCTTCCGGTTCCAATGCGGCCAAAAGGCCGTCACTGTCCGAAGATGGAATGAGGACATTGCCAAATCCTCTCAGTATTGCTGCGGCTCCGCTTCATGTAAACCTTCCTTCCTCCTATGACTTAAGGGATGAAAACCAGGTTACAGTTCCAAAGCATCAGGGAATCAGCAGTCTGTGCTGGACCTTTGCGGCTGCAGCGGCCATGGAGAGCGGGTATTTAAAGGGCGGCTCAAACATGGTAAATTACCCTGGCGGCCTGAACCTGTATTCTGAGGACGGCGCTGCAAAAAACGGGAAAATCAAACTGGCATTAGCTCCTGGTGAGGAGCTTCCGATTGATTTCACTGCTACGCTGTTCTCTGACAGCGAATACTTCAACCCCGGCACTGACCAGATTTACTGGGAGATTGCCGGAGACATGAGCAGTATCGAGGCCGGGGATATCCTCTCAGAGAGTGGGGAATCCGTGCATGTACTGACTGCCAGGTCAGCCGGAACCGTCCGCGTAACCGCAGTCAGTCTGGCTGACCACAGCCTTCGAACTTCCTGCACCGTTGAAATCACAGAGAAGATTCCAGCGAAGGTACATTTAGACAGGGAATCTCTCACACTGACTCAGGGGGAGACCTGCAAGCTTCAGGTAACGGTAGAATCAGACGAGGAGGTAACCGTATTCTTCTCCTCCGATCATCCATCCATTGCCGATGTCAGCCCTGAGGGAGAAATACTGGCCCTCCGTCCCGGAACTGCCGTCATCACCGCGAGGGCCGGCGAGGGGTATGCCTCCTGTACCGTGACCGTTACGCGCCGCTCCTCCTCTTCTGACAGCAGCAGCGGGAATTCCTATTCTCCGGCTGGTCCCGGCAGCTACTCAGGATTCATTCCGAGCACATCTATTACATCTGATACCACAAGCGGTACGTGGATTCTGAACAGCACAGGCTGGTGGCTTCAGAGAGAGGACGGAACATATCCATCTTCCTCCTGGGAAAGGATTAACGGGAAATGGTACTATTTTAAAGAGAGCGGATATATCGCCGCCGGCTGGATCAATCAAAACGGCTTCTGGTATTATCTGAGCGAAGATGCTCCTTCCTGCGGCCAGATGGCCACCGGCTGGATTTTCGATCCGGCATACGGAGGCTGGTTCTATCTGAAACCGGATGGCACCATGGTCACAGGCTGGAATACAATTGACGGAAAACAATATTATTTTAACCCCGTATCCGATGGTACCAAAGGCCGGATGGCTGAAGATACAGTTTTAGAGGACGGAACCCGCGTAGGGAAAGACGAGGCTAAAACAGAATAAACGAAAGCCGCCGGCACAGTATATCAGTATATCGCGGGATAAAAGTATAGCCGCAATCGTTTCTCCATTGACAAAGAGAAACGATTGCGGCTAACCGCCGGTATATCTTTACCCAATACCATCTGCCTCCGGGAGAACCAGTCCAAGCAAAACAGCTGCTGTACAGCCGGCCGCTTTTGAGATCAGCAGCACAGGCAGCATATCCGGTTCCGTGCTCACTGTAAATCCCAGATGAGCCGCCAGCATGGAGGCCGCGCTTACCATATAAGCCACATTGACCAGCTTTCCTTTCTCATTCATATCCTTCATCATGGCCAGTGCCGGAATGGGACTCACAATGCTTACCAAAAGTCCTAATACACTGATGCTGTCCAGTCCGATTTTTGCTCCCAGGACCGTACACGGCCTCTTTAGTATTCTCTGCAGAAATTCCGTCACCGGAAGACTTCCCAGAAGCACTACACCGATAGACGATACCACCGCCATGGCCTCCTCGACAGGAGCCATACCGGGTATCACCACAAAGCCAGTCATATATGTAACCGCTGCCAGCACAAGCCCTGCAGTTATGACTGCCCGGATTAAAACAGCGAACACTTCAAACCCCTTCACCATGCCATCGGGGACACGGTACAGACCAATTCCCAACAAAAGTGCCAGAACCAGAACAGGAAGATTCTGATGAAGAATCTCCCAAAACCCCAGGCCGCACACAGCCCCTCCGGCAATCAGCGCCGCCGGCATGGCTGCCAGCCCCAGCATGATTCCTCTGGCAAATACAGTCCTGTCTCTCTCTTCGATCAGACCCATCCCCACCGGAACAGTAAAAACAATCGTACAACCAAACACGGAAGCCGCCACGATTCCCGCATACCTTCCGATCATCGGATTCTCAGCCAGTTCCATAGAGAGCTGGTATCCGCCCATATCAATCGCCAGAAGACTTCCAAACATGGCCGGATCCACACCCAAAAAACGGTAAACCGGAATGATCAGCTTCCCTAACGTCCCGGATACCAGCGGAGCCAGACAGATGATCCCCACCATCGACAGCGCGGTAGGTCCCAGATACTGAAAGCCTTCTTCGAATTTTTTTCCATATCCAAAGCGGTTCCCCATGATGCGGTCAATTCCGCCAGCTACAGCGCCAAGCGCCATAATGATCATAATAATCCGGTTTATCATATCTTTATCTCCAAAATCAAATGGTATCGTTCACCGGACACTGTCGGCTGTGTCTCATTGTACCACAAATGATCCATTCGGAAAAGACCTCACCAGAGGATCCCTGTATCTCATCGAACATGTTTTTCCTCATTACTTACCAGAAAATAAGCTTTCTCTATCCTGTTCAGAATCTCCTCCATCACACATTTCGGAACCGCTGCGTTAAGGCGGATATAGCCGCGCCCTGCTTCTCCAAAATGACTGCCTCCATATACAGATACTTTCGCCTTCTCCAAAAAAAGCTGGAGAATCTGTTCTTCCGTCAGCCCTGTTTTTCTGTAATCAATCCATGCCAGAAAGGTTCCTTCCGGCTCCGTCAGTTCGAATAACGGCATGTTTTCCTTTAAATATCCAGTAAGATACCGCATGTTTTCATCCAGGCGGTGATTTAATTCCCGTTTCCACTGTTCACACTCCCGGTATGCAGGTTCAATCACTGCTGCTGCAAATATATTTGGATTATGGAATCCCTCCCGGTCTACAGTCTTCTTCATTGCCTGACGCATGGAATCATCCGGTATGATCATATTAGAAAACATAATTCCCGGAATGTTAAACGTCTTCGTAACAGACTGGTATACAATCATCTTCTTTCTCATCTGTTCAGAGAGCGACAGGATACTGCAAAACTTCCTGCCCTGCCTTACGATATCGGCGTGAATTTCATCAGAGAGCAGCAGCAGATCATGGCGCAGGCAGAATGACTCCACCGCTCTCAGTTCAGCCGCCTCCCATACACGGCCTGTCGGATTATGGGGATTACACAGAATCATCATTTTCACAGAAGAATCCATCTCTGATTCCAGTGCACTCAGATTCATGTTCCAGCGTGCTCCATTCCACTCTAACGGACTCTCTATCATGGTTCTGTCATGTTTTTTCACCGCGTCCGTGAGTGCCGGATAAGCCGGCGTATGAACAATAATTTTATCTCCAGGCTTCGTAAACGTCTCCACGGCCATATTCAGACCAATATTAATCCGCGGTGAGAACAGGATCCATTCGTCTTTGACAAGACAGCCGTACTCCCTTTGTATCCACTCTCTGACAACAGCCGGGTAGCAGGACGGCAGATTGGTGTAACCAAATATTCCGTGATCCGTCACCTTCCGGCACGCTTCCCGAATCGGTGCCGGCACCCGAAAATCCATATCGGCCACGCCGCAGTGCAGAACATCTTTTCCGTATTTTTCATCCATTTCATCGTATTTTGCGCAGTTGGTTCCCCTTCTGTTAACCACCTCATCAAAATAAGCTCTTTCCATTTTTCGCACCTACCCCTTTACGGAACCGGCAATCAGGCTCTGCTGCACCTGTCTGCTTAAAATCACATAGATAATAATGATAGGGAAGGTGGCTACCACCAGTCCTGCCCCAATCGGTCCCCAGTCTGTCGTGTACTGTCCTACTAAAGACTGTATGCCAACCGTCAGCGTCCGGTATGCCGGTTTACTGATAAACACGACCGCAAACATCAGCTCGTTCCATGACTGCAGAAACGTAAAAATGGCAATTGTTGCCAGTGACGGTTTCATGAGCGGGAGTATAATCTGAATAAATATCTTGTAAATACTGCAGCCGTCAATACATGCGGCTTCCTCCAGTTCCACCGGAATAGAGGAGATAAAACCGGAACTGATCATAATCGCCATAGGCACTGCAAACGCCGAATACGGAATAATCAGGCACCAGTAGGTATTAATTAAATGCACCTGCCTCATCATAATAAACACCGGAAGCAGTGCTGCATGAATCGGTATGGTGATTCCCATGATAAATATCAGCTGGAAGGTCTTCCGAAGCTTCCATTTCATACGAATCAAAGCATAGGAGGCCATCAAAGAAGCGATACATACAATTAAAATTGTGGCTGCCGTAACGATAATACTGTTAGCCAGATATCGCCCTACATTTCCGCCCATAAATGCATGAGTGTAATTTTCAAATCGCCAGACTTTAGGGAGACCAACCATGTTTCCCTGAAAAATCTCCGTGTTGTCTTTTAGAGAAAAAGTCAAAAGCCAGTATAAAGGAAATATCTGAATCGCCGCCCAAAATATCAGGCAGGCCTGTATAATTACCCTGGATAATTTTATTTTTTTCATACGTCCTCCCCTACTCATTGTCACGAAATGCCTTGCGTATCAACCATGCGAAAAGGAAGCATTCCAGTATAATGAAAATTGCCATCGAGCTTCCATAGCCATACATATTTCTGGAGAATATGGTTTCAACCATCAATGTACTCGGAAGCTGGCTCGCCCCTGCCGGTCCGCCGCCTGTCATGACATAGACAAGATCGAAATTCTTAAGAGAACCAACCACTGCAAAAGTCACGCAGACCTTCAGAATTGGTTTCATCAGCGGGATGGTAATATGAAGAGCGGTCTGAATTCCATTGGCACCGTCAATACGGGCCGCTTCAAAGATCTCCTCCGAGATAGAACGGACAGAGGCGTACATCAGAAGCATATGGTATCCGATATATTGCCACAGAACCGGGACAATCACGGCAAAGATTACCTTTTTCGTATCTCCCAGCCAGTTTCCGGCAAGCTTATCCAGCCCCATGGATCTTAACACTGTGTTGAGAAGTCCATACTGCGGATTGTATATCTTCATCCAGAGCTGCCCGATAACCACCGTAGAAATCAAAACCGGGATAAAGTATACACTGACATAAAAGCGCTCTCCCTTTACGCCACGGGCCAGAATCAGTGCCAGAATGAGAGAAATCGGAAGCTGCACAAAGACAGATCCGGCCGCAAAAATCAAAGAGTTCTTCACTGCCCTCCAGAAGCCGTCACTGTTGGTGAGGAACAGTTCTTTATAATTATCGAATCCAGTAAATACCTTTTTCCCGATTCCGTCCCATTCTGTAAGACTGTACGTCATGGACATAAAAATCGGCACTATGATAATGGTTAAAAACAGAATCAGCGCAGGAAACAGGAAAATAAACACAGCCTTTTTATTTGACAGTACTCGGTTCACAAAAAACCTCCATTCTTTTTCATGAAGGGGACTGTCTCCAGCCCCCTTTCCGTTTGTTTACTGATTCAGTTTCTGCAGTTCAGCCACATACTGCTCCGGCGTAATACTTCCGACAAATAGTTCCTGAAGCTTGTTTAAATATACCGTTGCATCTTTTCCTTCCAACAGATTATCCCACCAGATTGTATAGCTTGTGGCATCCTTTGTGAAATCGTAAATTTCCATTAAAAGCGGATTGATTTCCGACTCATCCACATCTACATTCACATACGGAAGGATGCTGGAGCCAATCTTATATTTTCCGATTGCAAGTTCATAAGAAATGTACTGGGCAACCTCGGTTGTAAGTTTCGGATCCTTTGTAGCAGCACTGACCGCAAATGCCGTATCCGGTCCTCCTGTAAAATCTGTCACTCCGGATTTTCCGTCCTTTAATACCGGGAATGGGAATACTCCGATTTTTCCCTGTACCAGGGAGGAATCCTTATATACTCTCGTTGCCGTCCAGCTTCCGTTTAAATACATCGGTATCTGCCCCTGAAGGAACGGAACCTCTGATTCCTCTCTTGAAATACCGGCAGATCCTTCCGGAAATGCACCCATATCTACCAGCTTTTTCAGACACTGGGCTGCCTCTAAAAAGCCCGGGTCATCAAATCCTGTTTCTTTTCCTGTAGCAGCCTTTACGCCTTCGCTTCCAACAGCCCGAAGTGCCAGAAGATCGTGATACATGGCAATCGTCCACGGTTCTTTACCGCCTACAGTCAACGGAGTAATTCCATTATCAAGGAATGTCTGGCACACTGTCAGAAAATCATCAAACGTCTCGGGGACTTCCAGATTCAGATTTTCGAACATCTCTTTATTATAAAACATACATGCTACCGACTGATCTGTCGTAAGCGCATACGTTTTTCCATCGAACTGAAAACCGGTCAGCGTAGACGGCCCCAGATGTGATTTGAAATCATCAGTCAGATAATCGTCCAGTGCCTCTACCTTTCCTGCTTCTACAAACGGCTTGATAAAACCGTGTCCCCATGTATAAAAGATGTCCGGAGTCTCGTTTGCTGCAATGGCGGCCTTTAATTTCATCTTATATGCTTCATTTTCAGCCGTATCGGACTCAATTTTAACATGGAATTTTTCTTCTGCATCTTTCACCACCTGATCAATAATCGCCTTATTAGGATCCGTATCTCCTCCAAATATGTGCCACAGTTTTATAACGGGCACTTCCTCCGTCCCGGCATTTGCCTCCTGGGTGGTTTCCTTAACCGTTTCCGCTCCGGTGGTATCCCCACCGGCTGTATTGTTTCCTGTCCCTGTACTGCAGGCAGTCAGGCCCAAAGCCATTGTACCCGCAAGTGCAAGTGCCGTGATTGTTCGAATTGTTTTCTTTTTCATCTTCCGCTCCTCCAATTTTGATATTAATTACCTGCTGTTTGATTCAAAAGCGCGCCCTTGTGAATGTAACTCTATTCTACACATTCCTGCGTGTTCATGAAAGAGAGAGATTTTACTGTTTCTGGTGATTAACTTACTATTTAGCGAAAGGATCAATTGCCATATAGTAAATCGGTTACTATCTCTAGCAGATTTTTTACTTCATTTTTCGCTTTGTTTACTTTTAAAATTCTCCGTGATATGATGACATCATATCAGGGGAGGAATTCATTTATGGGGAAACGGAAACACACCGGATTAAACCTGTGGAACTGGGCGTTTCACAGTAAAATATCGAGAAAAATCAGCACGGTCTTTTTTGGTTTTCTGTTACTCAGCGTTATTCTGACTTACTTTTCATACCGCTATGTTTCAAAGGACTACGTTCTGTCCAACATGGAGCAGCATTCCAGGCAGACGCTCACTTCAATTCGTTCCAATATTGTGGAAATGGTGGAAAATACCAATAACAGCTACAGCCTTCTGCTGAAAAGCGGAATCTCTGATCTCACAAAACTCCCGTTAAAACCGTCGGATCGGAAATTCTATGATAATTATCTGTTTACCATCATTGACAGTTACAGCCATCTCGACTCTATCTATATAATGAATTTAAAAGGACAGCTTTACGGGGTTGATAAGTTTGGCATTAAGACACCGGTTATTCATTCTGTCACAGAGGCTCCCTGGTATCAAATCGCCATGGAGGCGAAGGGCAGCTGTATTCTCTCTCTTCATGCCGGTAACATTTTCCTTCCCGACTACTCGGAAGATTTTATGTCAGCAATCCGGGTTATCAATGATCTGGAAACCCAGAAACCGATTGGATTCTCTATTATGAATATCCCAACGCGCTCTATTAACCAGATCTTTGAGCACGTTTTTAATCCATCGGATATAGAAATCACTCTGTATGACAACTCAGGAGAAATCATCAGCACTTACGGCAATATAAAGGAAGGGGGAGATCACCACAGGATCTGCCGTTTCATCGGCCCTGACTCTTCATACTACAGCACCAGCGGTCAGGGTTCTCTGTCAGCTGGAATCTATATTCCTGAATATCAGTGGAAATTAACTGCCACCTTCCCTTTAAAATACGAGTCCACACTCAGCACCTCCCTGCTTCATATATCCTTCTGGATTTTTTTCATCAATATGGTGCTTATGCTGATCTGCGTCATTATCATTGCGAAATCCATTCAGACTCCGGTTTCTCAGCTGATCCAGGCTATGGGGCGCGCTGAAAATGGAAATTTTGAACCCGTTGCCGTTCGTCATCCGGACAGCGAACTGGGGCTCCTGGAAATTCATTACAACCATTTAACTGAACGGCTTAAATTTCTCATGGACAGCCTGGTCCAGGAACAGAAACTAAAGCGGAAGACGGAGCTGCGTGCTCTTCAGGAGCAAATGAAACCTCATTTTCTGTATAATACTCTGGATACCATCGGGTACATTGTACTCACTGGAGATACCTGCCAGGCCTATGACGCCATCACTGCACTGGGCAGTTTTTACCGTCAAAGTCTGAGCAGGGGAAAACAGTTTATAACCCTGGAGCAGGAGCTGCAGATCATAAAGGATTACACGTCCCTTCTCTCCCTGCGCTACGAGGAATTATTTACCGTAACCTATGATGTGGATGAAACGCTGTACCAGCATGAGATTATAAAACTCCTTCTTCAGCCACTGGTTGAAAATTCGGTTTATCACGGGATCAAACCCCTGGGAGAGCCCGGCATCATCATAATTTCTGTCAAACGTCAGAACGAACTGATCTGTCTGACGGTCTCCGACAACGGAGTAGGAATGGACGAAAATCTGCTGCAAAGCCTGCGTTCTTCCAGTCCCTCGCCCAGGGACAGCTTCGGTCTGGCAGGTACAATTGAACGGGTCCATATTTCTTACCCTGAAAAAGGTGCCGTAGAACTGCACAGCCAAAAAGGGAAGGGAACTTCTGTCACCATTAAAATACCATTTTAGGAGGACTGACAAAATGTATCAGCCACAGCCCATAAAAGTGATGATTGTAGATGATGAAGATAAGATGAGGGGACTGCTTAAGATCTGTATCCCATGGAACGAACTGGATTATGTTATCACCGATGATGTTTCCAGCGCAAACCAGGCATTGGAACTGATCGCCGAGCGAAAACCGGATGTCATCATCACTGATATTGAAATGCCGTTTATAAATGGCCTGGATTTTGCCGAAATGGTTCTGGAAGAATACCCACACATTAAAATCATTATCCTTACCGCGCATGATGAATTTGATTATGCCAAACAGGGCCTTGAAATTGGAATATCCAGCTTTCTGTTAAAGCCCATCAAAAGAGAAGAGCTGATCCGGACAGTAACCGAAATACGCAATTCAATCCGGGAAGAACAGAAAAAACTCTATCAGCATGAACTTCTGCAAAAAAAGCTGAACGAAAACCGGGACTATATTATACAAAATTTTTTAAGCAATATGATGGTCAGCAGCCTCTCTTCCGATTACCTGTGGGAGAACTTAAATTATTACCAGATCCCGCTGCATCGTGATTCCGGTTTCTTCAATATCCTTCTTCTGACACTGAATGTCAGCCAGGACATTGAAGAAAGTATTATGCAGCAATTCCAGTGCCGGGAAATCCTTCATACTGCCGCGGAAAGAATCAATGGCCTGCTGGTCTTTCAGGATATTCATATGAATCTTGTCTTACTGACTGAAAACCGAAAAATCAATCTGTACAATTACGGCTTCCATTTTTCCACCCTGCTGATGGATAAACTGGGGATTAAATCCTATGTAGGTGTCGGGACACCGGTAGAGCGCCTCGAGGATATCCGAAGTTCCTACCGTCAGGCTTACCAAAACTCCCAGGTCGCCAAATACAGCCATAACAAATCATTTCTGGCCAACCCGCCCCAGGAACAGAATCAGCAGGAACTGCAGAATCTGATCAACACAGTAATGGAAGAGCTTCCCCTCTTTATGCAGCTTCCCCAGGAGGATACTGCACTGCAGCGCGTCGAAGCGGCCTATGATTCGCTGGAACGTATTCCCAGCCATGTTCTTTCCGACGTAATGGTACTGTCTCTTTCCATTGTTAATATTGTGCTTGCAACGCTGAGGGACAAAGGAATCTCCTACAATGAAATATATAATACGGATCACCTGCCCTACACACATATTCTGAAGCTTACTGATGAAAAAGATATCCGGCAATACGTTCTTCAGATGGTGCGTTTCACTCTTTATCAGGTAAATTTATATACCGATGCAAGGGGAAACAAACTCATCCACACGATTTTGCAATATCTCAACGAGAATCTTTCCAAATCAACTCTGACACTGAAGAAAATTGCAGAAATCAATTACGTCAACCCGTCCTATTTGAGCCGTATTTTCAAAGAAGTCACTCAGATGAATTTTGTGGATTACTTAGCAACCTTACGGATCGAAAAAGCGAAAAGATTACTGCAGACCGGAAACCTCCGGATCTATGAAATTGCAGAATCTGTCGGAATCAGCGATCCCAACTATTTTTCGAAACTGTTTAAAAAATATACAAATATGACACCGGCCCAGTACAAAGAAGAGATACACCGACAGGAGGATTTTTAAGATGGTAGATTTTTCAATGTTATCAGACTATATTATCAGCATAAGAAGGAGAATACACAAATGTCCGGAACTGAGCGGGCAGGAATTCCAGACCCAGCGCCTGATCAGAGATGAACTGGAAAAAATGGGAATTCCCCACCGTACCCTGCATGAAACCGACGTTCTGGCTGAGATTACCGGTCTACAGACGAGCCCGGCTGAACTCACCGGTTCCCGGCCCAATACGGTTGAATTTCGTGATTACGAGACAGGTAATCACGCTAAAACAGTACTTCTGCGCGCCGATATGGATGCGCTTCCGCTTACTGAAAAATCAGATTCATCGTATACTTCACAGTTTCCGGGCGTTATGCATGCCTGCGGACACGATTCCCATACCGCCATGCTGCTGGGTGCAGCGAGGCTTCTGCAGGACAGCCGGGACCTTTTTTCCGGCACAGTACGGCTGATGTTTCAGCCGGCGGAAGAAACCGGAAAAGAAACCAGAACGCTGATCGATCACGGTATGCTGGATCGTGTGGATACTGTATTCGCCCTCCATGTAGAGCCTGATCTTCCATCCGGGAACATTTGCATTCTGCCAGGCCCCTGTATGGCAGGCGTCGATGACTTTTCTATCCGCCTTACCAGTCCCGGAGGTCATGGGGCCACCCCTCATCTGGGGTCTGATACCCTCCTTGCAGGTGCCCACCTGGCAATCAATCTCCAACAGATCATCAGCAGAGAAATTGATCCTCAGAAACCGGCTGTTCTTACCATTGGCGTCTTTCAAGCAGGAACAAAAGTAAATCTGCTGGCCCAGGAAGCTGTTTTATCCGGAAACATCCGTTTCTTTGACAAGGAGCTCAGTGATTACTTTAAAGAATCGCTTACTCGTTACAGCGCACACACAGCTTCCATGTTCCGCTGTTCTTTCGAGGTCACCTATACGCCTTCCCTGCTCCCGACAGTCAATGATGCCGCTTGCTGCGGCACAGCCAAAAGAGCGGCATTGACTGTATGGGGAAAAGATAACCTCATAGAACGCCCTGCCAGCATGACCTCCGAAGATTTTTCCCGATACTTAGAGGCAGTCCCCGGCGTCATGGTATTTCTGGGAACGAGCGACGGTACCCGGAAAACATCCTGGCCGCTGCATCACGAGTGTTTTGATCTGGACGAATCAGCTTTATTAAACGGCAGCCGTCTCTATGCGGCATATGCATTAGAATGGTTAAATGAGCATGTAGTTTAAATTCTCACCTAAAATTCCCGGAACGATGATGGCATTTCCCGAAGACTTATGATAAAATAAGAATACTTATCTAATATCGCCTGTCTATATTCCCGATGCCTTCCAGGCAGCCCTTCAGATTGATCCATGATTAAATTGGAACCGGAATATCAGACAGCATGGAATCATTTCAAAAGAAACTCGACACCTTCACAGAAAGAGGATAACCAATGTCAAACGAACTTACACGGTGCGACTGGGCCGCCCATGATATCCTGAACCAGGAATATCACGATAACGAATGGGGCAAACCCGTTCACGACGAAAGAACACTATTTAAAATGCTGATTCTGGAAGGGATGCAGGCAGGATTAAGCTGGATTACCATTCTGAAGAAGCGCGAAGCCTTTATAAAAGCCTTTGATGATTTCGATCCGGCCGTCATCAGCAGCTATGGCGATGAAAAGATAGAAGAGCTTATGCAGAACGCGGGAATTGTCCGAAACCGCCTAAAGATCAACGCGGCCATCACCAACGCCAGAGCTTACTTTGCTCTGTGTGAGAAATACGGTTCGCTCGAACGGTTCCTATGGTCTTACGTAGATAACAAGCCCATTAAGAACGCCTGGAAAACCATGTCTGACATTCCAGCCAGCACGCCGTTAGCAGAAAAAATCAGCAGGGATTTAAAAAATCTGGGATTCAAATTTGTGGGGCCCACCATTATCTACGCCTATATGCAGTCGGTTGGACTGGTCAATGACCATCTGACCTCCTGTTTCTGTTATGAACGGGAAACTTCGGAATGACAGATCATGTTTTAGAATTCTAAAGAAAAGAAGCGCATTTCCAGTCTATTCAGGACCAGAAACAGCGCTTCTTATATTTTTATTTTCTTTTCCATAACTCTCTGCCTTCTACAGCAGATTCTTCGGTCCAAATCCAACCGGCAGCAATTCCTTCAGCGTATAAATCTCATACTCTTCCCTGCCGGAAGGCAGTATAATCTGAAATGTCTCCGGATCGCAAAATTCCATCATGACCTGGCGGCAGACGCCGCAGGGAGCCGTCAGTCCAGACGGAATCCCATCCTTCCCGCCAACGATACAGATCGCCTGAAACTCTCTCACACCTTCGCTGACAGCTTTGAAAAATGCAGTCCGCTCCGCACAGTTGCTGGGTGTATACGCCGCGTTTTCAATGTTGCATCCCTGATAGATCACTCCGTCAGCCGTAAGAAGCGCTGCTCCGACTTGAAAGCCGGAATAGGGTGTATATGCCTTTGCCATGGCCGAAAATGCCTGGGATATCAGTTCCTCCACCGGAAGCTTTTCCTTAAGTGCAGCCAGTTCCTCCGTACGATCCATAACGGCCTCCTTTTCTTCTCCAAACAGTCCGGTATTCCTACCGTTATTAATAACCCCCGTCACTCTTCTCCTGTTTCACCAGCTTAATCATCCGGCTGGTTCCCAGGCGCTCCGCGCCCAGTTCCAGGAATTTTTCAGCGTCCTCGATGGAAGAGATTCCTCCTGCGGCCTTAATCTTCACATTCTTGCCCACGTGTGCCCGAAAGAGGGCCACATCATCGAAGGTCGCCCCGGCTTTGGAAAATCCGGTGGAGGTCTTGATAAAGTCGGCGCCGGAACGGGTCACCACCTCGCACATTTTAATTTTTTCCTCCTCCGTAAGAAGGCAGGTCTCGATGATAACCTTTAATATCTTATCTCCGCAGCAGCCCTTTAAAGTACGGATTTCCTCTTCCACCTCGTCATATTTTCCGTCTTTTACCCAGCCGATGTTGATGACCATGTCAATCTCGTCGGCTCCGTCTGCAATAGCGTCCTTCGTCTCAAATGCCTTGACTGCGGTAGTTGCATAACCATTGGGAAAACCGATGACTGTGCAGACCGCCATGCGGTCCTTCATATACTCTTTTGCCGCCTTCACATAAGAAGGCGGAATGCAGACCGATGCGGTCCCGTATTCCATAGCCTCATCACATATTTTTTTGATTTCCTCCCATGTGGCTGTCTGGGTTAACAGAGTATGATCCACATATTTTAACATTTCTTTTCCGTCCATAATTTCCTCCTGTAAACTAATTTTACCGCAAAGTGTGACGCTCATCTGCCGGAAAACAATGTTTGGACGCGTTCTACAGTTCCAGCGCGATCTCCATCATTTTCCCGAAACCGAGCTGACGCTCCTCGGCGCTTAATTTCTCCTCTCCATAGATGAGATCCGAAATTGTCAGCAGACAGAGCGCTTTCTTTCCCGCCGCTGCCGCGTTCATATACAGCGCCGCCGCTTCCATCTCTACGGCCAGCACGCCCATGCTTCTCCATTTATCATTCACGGTAGTATCCGCATTGTAGAAAATGTCGGAAGAAAGAATATTGCCTACTACCACATTCGTTCCCTGTGCTTTCGCCGTATCCACCGCTTTCGCCAGCAGACCGTAGTCGGCAATCGGTGCAAATGTACCCGGAAGGCCGTACTGATACGCGTAATTGGAATCCGTACAGGCTCCCATACCGATTACCACGTCCATCAGCTTCACTCCATCCTGCAGCGCTCCGGCAGAGCCGATCCGTATAATCTGCTCCACACCATAGAAATGGAACAGTTCATACGTGTAGATACCGACAGACGGCATTCCCATACCGCCGCCCATCACGGAAATCTCTCTTCCCTTATACATTCCGGTATAACCGAACATGTTGCGCACCGATGTCACTAACACCGGATTTTCCAGATACGTCTCTGCAATATATTTGGCCCGCAGCGGATCGCCCGGCATCAGAACCGTCTTCGCTATCTCTCCCTGTTTTGCCCCATTGTGGGCGGTTGGTGTCACACTCATAATTCGTCTCCTTTTCCATTTGCTGCGCTTTAACCGCGCCTTATTTTTTCCCGTTTTCTTCCTGAATCATCAGCCGGATCGCTTCTACCGCTGTCCGGATCGCCGCATCCGTGTCATGGACGATCGGATTCTCAAGCCCCTGCTTCGCCCTCTCCTGGTTAGCCAAAACCAGGAATACTGATCCAGCTCTCACCTTCAGCGCGCTGGCCACGATAAACAGCGCCGCCGACTCCATCTCGGAAGCCTTGCAGCCCAGCTGCAGCCAGGCGTTCCATTTATTCAGCAGCTCATACGATACCGGCTTCGTCTCCGGCGAATGCTGGCCATAGAATGAATCCTTGCACTGCACAACCCCTACATGGTACGGTTTTTCCAGTTTTTTTGCCGCCGCCACGAGCGCGTTGGTCACATCAAAATCAGGTACCGCCGGAAACTCAATCGGCGCATATTCCCGGCTGGTGCCCTCCATACGGATGGCGCCGTTTGCAATCACCAGATCACCACTCTTTACATTCACATCCATACCGCCGCAGGTACCGATCCTGATAAAGGTATCCGCCCCCGACATCACCAGTTCCTCCATGGCGATGGAAGCCGACGGTCCGCCGATTCCTGTGGAGGTAACGCTGACAGGCGTCCCGTCAAGCGTTCCGGTATACGTTACATATTCCCGGTTGTCCGCGATCAGCTTCGGATCATCAAAATATTTTGCTATCAGCGCGCACCGCTTCGGATCACCCGGCATAATCACATACCGGCCCACATCACCCTTTCCTACCTGGATGTGATACTGTTTTCCTTCATTTTCCGAATAATTTGTCATAAATAACCTCCCTTTCTCTTTGCAAATTAAATATCATTCTCATCGATCTTATCCGCCATGGCCAATTTAATTCTCTGATACTGTTCCTCACTGATGATAATTCCTCTTCCCTCCCGGGAAATGTATCCTTCATCCTCCATCTGGCTGATGCACCGGTTCACCGTCTTCACACACAGCCCCGTGCTGTTGGACAAATCCTTTCTCGTCAAATGGATCCGGCAGACTCCCCGTCTGGCAGAATCCCGGTAAATCTGCATAAACAAAAGAAAAAGCCGGTCAATACCCTGAAGGAAGAGAAAGAGACGTTCCTTCCTCACCTGCTCTACCAGATAAACGCTCATGGCCTTCACCTGTTCCAGCACCGCGTGAATATCCGTCAGCATCCACCGGCTGAACTGGTCCTTGGACACACAGAGGAACCGGCAGTCCGTCTCCGTCATTAAAGTCGTCTTATACAGATCATACCCCATAAGAAATTCCATGGCTCCAAACACCTCAATCGGATAAAAGCGGGTATAATCGTACGCCACCTCCTGAATCCGGTAGTCCGTTGCTTTCACAATCCCCTCTACCAGAATGTATACAGTGTCCACATGCGCGTTTTCATGGATAAACGTGGTTCCCTTTTTCAGGCGCACGATCTGAAACGCTTCCAGCAGCCACTTCGGCGCATTCGCCAGATAATTATTCAAATAATCCCGTTCCTCACTGCGCAGCTCATTAATCAATGCCACAACATCATTCATAGTCTCCCCCCTTTCCTCCATATTCACTGTCCTCTCCCTCTAGTTTGCATCATTTCACCCAAAAAGTCTACCATTCCCCCACAAATTTTACAATATTTTATTCCCCATTTCTCCTATCCACACACTCTACCCATCCACGCATTCTATCCATCCACGCATTCTATCCATCCCCCAGCCTCCCGCCAGTCCAATCCGCCTGTGACGGGAAGTGGACTTTTCCGTACCCTTGCCGGAAAAAGGCGGAAGCGGGCTGGCAGGAGACGGCGATTTTTTCCGAAGTGTGATGGGACTTAGGGCGGACAGGAGCCAAACGGGGGGCAGATTTTCGTTTACAGGACGAAAATCTGAGGGCACTGAGAGCGAACTCATCAAGAGTTCGGTCGAATTGCCCGGTACCCCCGTTTGGCTCCTGTCCGCCCTTAGTCCCGTCCGCTTTGGAAACATGAGCCGTCTCCTGCCCGCCCGCTTCCGTCTTTTTCCTCACCACCTG
>UMHQ01017535.1_pt1 | contig 46056 bp, 39 predicted proteins | sample 1965531 | NCBI WGS metagenome assembly UMHQ01 (sample SAMEA4836098, study PRJEB28245) | human gut metagenome | biome: gut microbiome; material: fecal sample | place: Denmark | collected 2008 | reverse complement strand
GTTATTTGGTATCTTTGCTTATAATTTACCATAATAGTAGTAAGTAAGAGATGATTCAACTAAGTGATCTAGCGATACAATTTGGGGGGCGTACCCTTTTTCAAGATGTAAATATGCAGTTTTTGCCAGGCAATTGCTATGGCATTATTGGCGCTAATGGAGCGGGAAAGTCTACGCTTCTTCGTATTATCAGTGGGGAGTTGGACCCTACTAAAGGGATGGTGTCGATGGCTCCTGGTGAGCGTCTTTCAGTATTAAGTCAGGATCACTTTGCTTTTGACCACCTTTCGGTGATGGATACGGTGCTCACGGGGCACACAGTACTTTGGGATATTATGCAGGAGAAGGATGCTCTCTATGCAAAGCCCGACTTTAGTGATGAGGATGGTATCCGTGCGGCGGAGCTGGAGGAGAAGTTTGCTGAGATGGAGGGGTGGAATGCCGAGAGTGATGCGGCACAGCTGCTCTCGGGCCTGGGCATAAAGGAGGCTTTTCACTATCAGATGATGGGTGACCTGAGCAATAAACAGAAGGTGCGGGTGCTACTGGCAAGAGCACTCTTCGGTAAGCCTGATAACCTGCTATTGGACGAGCCTACCAACGACTTGGACCTGGATACGGTGCAGTGGCTCGAGAACTATCTGGCAGATTTTGAGAATACGGTGCTGGTGGTGAGCCACGACCGTCACTTCCTCGACTCTGTATGCACACATACGGTGGATATCGACTACGGCAAGGTGCAGCAGTTTAGTGGTAACTATAGCTTCTGGTACCAAAGTAGTCAGCTTGCGCTTAGACAGCAGCAACAGCAGAATAAAAAGGCGGAGGAGAAGAAGAAGGAGTTGGAGGAGTTTATCCGTCGATTTAGTGCCAATGTGGCGAAGAGTAAGCAGACCACTAGCCGTAAGAAGATGCTGGAGAAGCTCAATGTGGAGGAGATCAAGCCCTCTACTCGTCGCTACCCAGGTATCATCTTCACCCCTGAGCGTGAGGTGGGTAATAAGATATTGGAGGTGAAAGGGTTGACGGCCTATGCTGGTGGCGATGGTGAGGAGACGCTATTATTTAAGAATATCAACTTCAATATTGAGAAGGGGGATAAGGTGGTATTCCTCTCGCACGACCCTAGAGCGATGACTGCTTTCTTCCAAATTATCAATGGCGAGGAGAAGCCTGCTGAGGGGACCTTTGAGTGGGGGCAGACGGTAACGACTGCCTACTTACCTCTGGATAATAGTGCTTATTTCAATACGGATTACGACCTGATTGAGTGGATTTCGCAGTTTGCACAAGATACCAATGAGGTCTTTCTAAAGGGGTACCTCGGACGAATGCTCTTCAATGGAGATGAGCTGAAGAAGAAGGCGAGTGTGCTATCAGGAGGAGAGAAGATGCGTGTGATGATCGCTCGAATGATGCTACAAGATGCCAATGTGCTGATCCTCGATACGCCTACTAACCACTTGGACCTTGAGAGTATCCAGTCTTTTAACAATACGCTGATCAACTATCCTAGCATCGTGCTATTCAGTAGTCACGACCACGAGTTTATCAATACAGTGGCTAATCGTGTGATTGAGTTAGGTCCTAATGGTATCATTGATAAGATGATGAGCTATGACGACTATATCACTGACCCGATAGTCGCAGAACAAAAGAAGAAAATATACGGCGAGTAACTGAAGAATATTATCTAATCGTTATGTATAAAGTAGGGATTGTAGGGAGTGAAGGTTATGCGGTAGGGGAGCTATATAACCTATTGGTACACCACCCAGATGTACACCTAGAGATGATCTATGCTCCCCAACGTGCGGGAATGAGTGTGGCGGAGCTATTCAATGACCTCAACTCTATGCGTACACTCAATTTTACTGATGAGCTACAGTTGGAGGGACTGGATGTGCTTTTCTTGTGCCTACAATCTGCAGCAAGCACCAGGGAGTTTTTGCAACGCTTTGAGATGCCCGAAGGGATGAAAGTGATTGACTTTTCCCAAGAGTATCGCCATACCGACCCTGAGGAGACGGGCTTTGTATATGGGCTGCCAGAGGCCAATCGTAGGGCACTCACCAAAGCTACTAAGGCTTCAGTGCCTGGGGCGTTTGCATCGGCTATTCAGACGCCTCTGATCCCGCTAGCTAAGCACCTGCTACTCAATAGCGATATCCATGTCACTTCTGTGGCAGGTAAAACGGAAGCACTTGCTCGTCCGCGTGTAATTTCTGGCATCACTTATGATATGCTCTTTGATAACTTCCACGTGCTACAACCATTGGAGCATCGGCATATTGGCGAGATTGAGCGGACGCTACGTAATATCCAAAATAGCTTCGATTCGGAGATTGTCTTTATCCCTATGCGAGGAGACTTTAATAGGGGAATCTATACGACACTTTATCTCGACTGTCCTCTTGATATTGATAGTGTGCGAGCAATCTACGAGGAATATTTTGATGATCACTCCTTTGTGCATATCGTCGATACTTATCCAGATGTACGTGATACGGTCAATACCAATGAGATGCATATCCATCTCTCAAAGCACGGTGATCGGCTCCTAATTGTTAGTACTATGGACAACCTGATGAAGGGAGCTGCTGGCACTGCTATCCATATTATGAATCTGATGCTAGGATTGGTGGAGAGTACAGGTCTTAATATCAAGCCTTTAATATTCTAGTGAGTTATGGAGAAGAGTTTTAATCATAAGCAAAAGGCCACTCTGATAGGGGTCACTACTTTGGCAACTATATTGATGTTTTACTTTGGGTTTAACTTTCTCAAAGGCATCAATGTATTCGAACAGAATAATACCTATTATGCCACTTTCTCTAATCTCCAAGGCGTAGACCGCTCTACTTCGGTCTACCTCAATGGGTATAGAGTGGGTAATGTGCGGAGTATCAAATTTGATTATAAGCACTTTAATGGAAATGTGGTGCAACTCTCCCTTAATTCAGAACTGCAAATCCCTCTCAATACAGTAGCTGTTATCCGTGATAACCCATTGGCAGGTGGCTCTATACATCTGATGACACCAGAGGAGACAACAGGTTATGTAGCCCATGGCGATACGTTAGTGGGGCAGTCGACGGTCGACTTCCTATCCAAGATATCAGATGAGTTATTGCCTAACCTTAATGCTGCTATTCTATCTATTGACAGCCTCAGTGGTAGTGTAAATGGGTTAATTAATAGTACGGAGGTTCAGGAGATTATGTCTCAACTCAATGCCTCTACCAAGGCGATTAGCTCAACTACTCGTCGGTTGGATGGTTTGATGTCGGGGACGGTGCCCAGGATACTTGATAGTGTAGAGGCATCGGCAGGCTCGGTGCAAAGTGTCACTGGTAAAATAGAGGAGGCCAATATTGAGCAAACCCTTGCCGACTTCTCTCGCGTGGTATCGGAGTTGAAAGCCGCCTCAGTGCAGCTTAATAGTAAAGAAGGCAGCCTCGGACTGCTCCTCAATGATCAGCAATTGTACCAGAAGCTTGATTCCGCAGTATTGTCGGCCGATAGTTTGCTCCAAGATATTAAGGCCAATCCAAAGCGGTACGTCCGCTTCTCCCTGTTTTAATATAGAGCTTTACACATAAAATAAAGAGAGCCGATGGGGCGTATGACCCATCGGCTCTCTTTGTATATAGTGGTTGTGGGGATTAGAACTTGTCGATGGCTTCTAGCCACATCTCTGCCGACGCATCACTAGGCATACGCCACGTGCCACGAGGAGAGAGGGATACTACACCCACCTTTGGTCCATCTGGCAGGAAGTTGCGCTTGTACTGCTGCGCGAAGAAGCGACGCGCAAAGATCTTCATCCACTCTTTGAGCTGCTCTTTGGTATAGATACCATCGAAGGCCTTACGTGCAAGATAGAATATCTTGTTGGGGGAGTAGGCATTCTGAAGCATATGGTAGATAAAGAAGTCGTGCACCTCATAAGGCCCGATGATGCTTTCCGTCTGCTGCTTCAATGCTCCCTTTGTGAGCTCTGGACTTACTGGGGTGTCCACGATATCTCTCAGCAATTGAGCTAGTTCTTCACTATCAAAGAGCTTGGTATCGGCAAAGTGCTGTACCATCATCCTTACCCCTGTTTTAGGAATCGAGCCGTTGATGCTGTACATACTTGCGTGATCCGCATTGAATGTACACCAGCCGAGTGCCAATTCACTGAGGTCGCCAGTACCGAGTACAAAAGCCCCCTCCATATTGGCAATATCCATCAGTACCTGAGTCCGCTCCCGTGCTTGTGCATTTTCGTAGGTGGTATCCTCTGTAGTGGCGTCGTGCCCGATATTCTTGAGGTGTGCGACAGATGCCTCGCTAATAGAGACTTCCTTCGAGGCAACACCAAGAAGAGAGACCAGTTTTTTAGAGTTTTGATAGGTGCGGTCACTGGTGCCAAGGCCTGGCATCAGTACCCCGATCACATCCTTGCGATCACGCCCCAGCATATCCATTGTACGCACAGCTACGATAAGGGCGAGTGTGCTATCCAAGCCACCACTTACACCAATTACCACCTTTGATCCCTTCAGGTAATTGAGTCGTTGTGCGAGTGCTACCATCTGGATCTGGCACATCTCATCACAGCGTTCAGTAAGGTTGGTCGTAGAAGGCATAAAAGGATTCCTCTCCACCGGACGAGTCATCTCAAAGCTCTTATCCGCCTCCTTGAGTTGGAATGGTACCACACTTAGCTTATCCCCACCAGCATAGACTGAGGCAGCTGTACGGAAAGAGCTATTGATAAGGCGCTCTGTGCGGATACGCTCTACATCGATATCGCTTACAAGCAACTTTTCTGCTAGCTCGAAGCGCTCCATCTCTGCCACAATCTCTCCATTCTCAGCGATAAAGGCCTTACCGCTATAGACAAGGTCTGTAGAGCTTTCGCCAAAACCGCATGAGCAGTAAACGTAGCCAGTGATTGCCTGACTAGAGAGAGAAGAGACAAGCGACTTGAGGTATTTATTCTTCCCCGCATTCTCGTTGCTCGCCGAGAGGTTGAAGATGAGGTGTGCCCCATTGAGTGCCAAGCGAGTGCCTGGTGTCACGGGCGTCCACATATCCTCGCAAATCTCAATGCCAACCCCTACATCGACACACTTAAAGATAATGTCGTGCCCAATCGGTACCTCGTGAGTCCCGATAGTCACAGTGGAGTAGGAGAGCTCTAGCGAGCTATCAAACCACCGCTTCTCCTGAAACTCCCGATAGTTGGGCAGATAGGTTTTGGGTATAGCTCCCAATATCTTCCCCTCTTGGATTGCTACTGCGGCATTGTATAGCTTCTCCTCCGCCCTTAGTGGCATGCCCACGATGATGAGCATCTTAAGGTCCTTGGTGCGTTCCGCCAATTGGCAGATGGCCTTCTCAGCCTGTTCGAGCAAGAAGGGTTGTAAAAATAGGTCTCCACAGGTGTATCCTGTGATAGAGAGTTCAGGGAAAGTGAGCATCTCTACATTTTGTTCCTCTGCACGGCGAATCATCGCCTCGTGACGCTCTACATTGTAGAAGCAGTCTGCTACTTTGACGAATGGCACTGCTGCGGCCACTTTTACGTATCCGTACCTCATATATTTAGTATTAGTTTGTAAATTCTTTGCATAAAAACTGTTGAACACACTTCATTAGTGGCAGGGGGTGATGGGGCGTGGCGTGTAAAAGTATGCACGACCCCACGTGGGTCATCATCTCTAGGTCGTTATAGCCATCGGCCACTACTACGATATCCTTTGGCAGAATTTGATGCTCCTCTGCCAATTGCCTCAGCACCTCCCACTTGGCCTCGGGCGAGAGTATTGGGCCACTGATGCGACCGGTGACTTGCCCATTATCCAATTCCCATCTAGTGGCAAAGCAGTGCTCAATACCCGTTATCCTTGCAATGTAGTTGGCATATTCACTCCACGCACCAGAAATGATTGCGGTTTTGATTCCCTTGATTTTCAGAGAGGCAATCAACTCTTTTGCTCCCTCAGCCAGAGGAAGTAACTGATAGATATTCTCCAAACGCTTCACACTCGTTCCTTGTAAAAGGGCCACCCTTTTCTCGTAATTGTGGCTCCAGTCTTTAGCCCCATTAAGGGCCTCCTCAGTGAGCCGTCTCAGCTCCTTTCCTACCTCTGGCGTTACCCCTTGCGTGGCAATAGTGTGTATAAATTCGCTGGCTACTAGCGTGCCATCAAGATCAAATGCCACCAGCTTAGGTTGGGTAAATGAGGGGTTAACGTATTGGATCAGCACCTCTTCCCTGCGTACACGGTCAATAAGTTCCTTGAGCAGTTGCTTACGGCTTATTGGATCGTGTACATTTTTTATCTCCTGATACCTTTCGTCGTCTGGAGAGATGATTCGGACTAAAGGGTTGGTGCTAATAGGTCTCATCGTACAGTGATATGAAAGCAGGCTTGTTGACGCTCATGCTTGATGTAGCAACGCTCTTGATTGTGATACCTCTTGAGTACCATGGCGAGAAGGTGCTTCAGCTCTTCCTCCGATAGGTCACGTGGGTCATTAGGGTCTACTTTGTCAAACCTTTTCCACGATATATCTACCGTAGTTCCATACCTATGGGTGCTATTTTCGGAAGCATTGCCATTACCTCGTCGTAGCTTTCGCACATCTTCCTCCGTGCGTGTAACACTCGTGATCACTGGGCGATAGAGTGGAAGTTGGTCATCCGAAAGCACTCCTACAAAGCTCGACCCAATCTCCTCAAGGAGCTGTGCCATTTCAGGAATCACATAGGGAACGGAGTGTGTCAGCTCCATTATTTTGTAATGATCATTGCTCTGTAGCTCCACCAGCCCCTTCTTATGCTCTAGCTCTTTGCGAGTTTGGGCTGGGGTAATCCCTTTTTTCTTGGCTGCTTTGAGCTGTATATCATTGAGGTCATTGAAGTCTCTATTGTAGCTCCCCCTAAAGCGATAGGCCACCCTCCCTTCCATCACCTCCATAGGGTAGGGGTCGACCGGCTCTGGACGCTCCCAGGTCCAAGCCATTAATATCCCAGTGATGACCACTAATGGGACAATATATCTATAAATGTAGGGACGCCAATTAATTGGTCGCTTAGTCTCTTCCATTTTAAGCTAATAGTACTATAAGTATATCTCTACGCAAATCTACTAAACATTAATGAGATAATCACTCCCTTTCTGTTTAGGAGCGAGGGTATGCATTAGCCTAATGCGTTACCCTTGAATCATTCGCCATTTCTAAACCCTTCATAAATCATCTATGCTAGTGAGTAAAAGTGGAGATGCAACTAAGCAATCGGCGAGTTGCAACTAAGCATTTGCCGAGTTGCATCTCGCCGATTGTTTAGTTGCATCTCGGCAAGCGCTTTGGTATAGAGTTGAAATCCAGTTGGTTGTGATGAACGTATCTGTGCTCCTGTTTTAGTCAATATTTTCGTCTTATTTCGCAGTTTGGAATTCTGGGGGGGTGGGTAGTTCTTGAGGATAAGTTACGTGATGATCGCAACAGCATTGTCACATAGACAGAATAGAATTGTAATCTAGTTATTATACTTTTGCGAAACGAATAGTTATCACGTTAACAATGTTAAATTAGAAACATTATTATGTTTAGAAAAGAAAGGATGCTATGGTTGTCAATAGTTGCCGGGGCTTTATTATTACCCAGCAATCTAGTGGCTTCGGCAACGCAACCCGTAGAACGTTCAGAGAAAGCTCGACCCTCCAAGACCACAGGTAATCTATCGGGTGTTGTACTCGATGAGAATGGAGCATATCTGCCTGGAGCCATATTGACCTTGGATAAGGACAATCGGTACACAGTCTCTACTGCCGATGGCTCGTTTGTCTTCCTAGATGTCCCAGCAGGTTCATATACTCTGACGGTCAAGTATCTAGGCTTTGAGGAGTACAATTCTAAAGTTACCGTACAGAAAGGGAAAAATATCAGTATCAATGTGAAGTTGCGTGAGTCGACATTCACAACTGGTGAGGTGGTGATTGTGGGAGAGCTATTGAAAGGTCAAGCCCGTGCACTCAATACTGAGCGAAGTAATAGCAACATCACCAATATGGTCTCTGCAGACCAGATAGGGAGGTTCCCCGACTCCAATGTAGGTGACGTCTTGAAGCGTATCTCGGGTATCACAATGCAAAATGACCAAGGAGAGGCTCGCAATATCGTGATGCGTGGTTTAGCACCACATCTCAATTCTGTGACCCTCAATGGCGGACGCATACCAAGTGCAGAGGGAGATAACCGCAATGTGCAGATGGACTTGATCCCTAGCGATATGATCTCTATGATCGAGGTCAATAAGACTCTACTCCCCGATATGGAGGCCGATGCTATCGGTGGTTCGGTCAACTTGGTTACCAAGACCGCCCCACAACGTCAAAAGTTATCGATTAATATGGGTGGGGGTTACAACATGATTCGAAGTAAACCAACCTTCAATGGAGCCCTCACCTATGGCAATCACTATCTAGATGATAAGCTAGGAATGGTGGTTTCTTTTTCATATCAGAATAAAGACTACGGCTCTGACAATATTGAGGGCGAATGGACTTCCAAAGGTGATGATATCTATATGAAGGATTTTCAGATCCGCAAGTACGATGTACAGCGTGTACGCCGAAGCGGATCTATCAACCTGGATTATAAGTTCAATAACTCAAGTTCAATCTACCTGAAGACCCTCTACAATTGGCGTGATGATAGAGAAAATCGCTTCCGCTACCGTATGACCAAGATGAAGCTAGAGAGTGACGGCACTTTTAGTGGCCGTATTGATCGCCAGACTAAAGGAGGTATTGACAACTCTCGCAATCGTAATCGCCGATTAGAGGATCAGCGTGTCTACAATATCGCTTTGGGTGGTGAGCATCTATTGGGAAGTAAGGTAGAGATGAACTGGGGAGCCTCCTACTCAAGAGCTTCTGAGCATCGACCTCACGAGCGCTATATCAATATGCGACAAAAGAAGGTCACTTTTGAGCAAGACCTATCTGATACTCGATACCCAAAGATTTCAGCACAAAATGAGTCTATGGATAAGTTTGGATTGGATACGCTCTCAGAGTCTGAGCAGATGACCTATGAAAATGAGTGGGGCGCCAAACTCAATTTCCGCTTTCCCCTTTCCGTGATTCCCGAGCAGAAAGGTCGTCTCCGTATTGGTGCCAAGCTTCGCCTCAAGGAAAAGGATCGAGACAATATCTACTACGAATATGAACCAAAGGGTGACTTCCCAGATTTTCCTCAGATGGACTTGGTAGAGTGGAACGATGCTAAGTTTCTTAATAGCAAAGGCTATGTGCCAGGACAATTCCCAAGCAAAGCCTATTTGGGTGGGTTGGATCTCGATAATTCCCAAAAGTTTGATCGCGAGGCCATACTGAGTGAATACTGGACTGCCAACTACAATGCTAAGGAGAATATCTATGCTGCCTATTTGCGGTGGGACCAAAATATCACCAAGAAGCTAGTGATTATTACTGGGTTGAGAATTGAGCACACAGCGATTGACTACCTAGGGCATACATTGATAGAAGATGAGAAGGGTGAAGATGTCAAAGACAAGAATAGCTATACCAACTTCTTCCCTAATCTGCCCTTAAGTACGAACCCAATAAAAAGACAGTACTGAGAGCTGCCTACTCAACTTCTATTGCTCGACCAAACTACTACTGGTTGGTACCTTATATGAATATCTCAAATGCCGATCACAATATATCGCTCGGCAATTCGGACCTTAAGAGTACCTATGCTCACAATCTGGATCTGATTGCTTCGTACTATCCAGGTAATGTGGCATCGCTATCTGCGGGGCTCTTTTACAAGCGTCTAAACGACTTTATCTACACCTATGCTACTAGTAGCTTCACGAATAGTGACTTCGCCAAGCTTTATCCCACCCGTAGCAATCCAATTCCAGTGGGTGAGGAGTGGGACTACAAGACACATCATAATGGCGAGTCGGTAGATATATATGGCTTTGAGGTCTCGTACAATCGCCAGCTCGACTTCCTGCCCTTGGCCTTCCTACGGCGCCTTTCTCTCTACCTCAATTATACCTATACCCACTCCAAGGCTTCGGGTATTACCAATGAAGAGGGCGAAGAGCGTCAGGGGATGATGTTACCTGGTTCGGCACCTCATACCGTTAATGCCTCTATCGCTTACGAGGATAAGCACTTCACGGCACGCCTATCATACAACTATACCAGTTCGTATGTTGATGAATTGGGTAAAAATGATTTCGAAGATCGTTACTACGGAAGTCAGGCTTTCTTGGACTTCAATGCCAATTACAAGATAAAGCAAAACTTGCAAATCTTCTTCGATGCCAATAACTTACTCAATACGCCCCTCTATTACTACCAAGGCCAGAAGGATCGGCTAATGCAATTGGAGCTTTACAAGCCAACCTTTAACGCTGGCATCCGTTGGAATCTATAAACATTTATATTCATTATAATATGACTATGACTAAAATAAATAGGGTCTTACTAGCCCTTTGGCTACTACTACCGCTAAGTGCTTTCGCACAGATGTCGCCTTCAGAGATAGCTGAGGCGAGTGATGATGGATTTAATTTCCTGATTATTACCGACCAGGGTCGCAACGGCTATTATGACCAGAAAGCTATTGCACAGAGTATGGGCGAACTAGCTGGCAATGGCGATGCCGAGTTTGTACTTACACTAGGAGATAACTTTCACTACATTGGGCTGGAGAGCACTTCCGACCCACTGTGGATGACTAACTTTGAATTGGTCTACGATCACCCCGAGCTCCAGATACCTTGGTATCCCATCATTGGAAATCATGAGCAAAAGGGTAATGTGCAGGCGATGATTGATTATTCTAAGGTTAGCCGTAGGTGGGTGATGCCCGCACGCTATTACTCTCTCTGCTTCACGACTGACGAGGGGGAGAAGGTGGAGCTCTTTATGTTGGATACTTGCCCGCTGATTGATAAGTATCGTAATGATCCAGAGTACCGAAGCGTACAGGGTGAGAGCCGAGAAGAGCAATTGGCTTGGCTGGAAAAGGGCTTAGCCAATAGCACGGCGGATTACAAAATAGTTGCCGGTCATCACCCCGTATATGCGGATACAAAAAAGTCTGAAACAGAGCGATTGGATATGCAGAAGTACGTTCAGCCACTGCTGGAGATGTATGGGGTAGACCTCTATCTATCAGGACACATACACAATCATCAGCATATTCGCCCTCGTGGTAGCTCTGTTGACTATGTGGTGGTCTCATCGGGTGCTCTTTCACGCAAGGTGAAGCCGATAGAGGGAACGCAGTTTTGTAGCCCTGAGACAGGATTTGCCTTTATATCCATAAAAAGCGGTAAGCTCACTATGTATCTATTGGATAAAGAGGGCAATGAACTGTACCATATATCCCGCACGAAATCACATTCGTCATCTAAGAGGTAGGGCCTAGTTATCTTTGTCGCTCTTTTTTGTCAAAAACCGCACACTATCGTGACGAAATAGTCAATTGTCAGGACTAAGTGTCAAATATCTATCTTGGCAAACGCTTTGCACTTACTTAAGTAGCTAGGGCAGGTGGCTCTAGGAAGTGTTTGATAATAAGCATACTAAACTTAAAGGAAAGAAATAGATATGGGACGTACAATTTTTGACTTGATGGATGAGATATTTGCCAATGATATGGTGAGACCTGCTGTGGCAAGTAATAGGCGGAGCACCACTCCTATGTGCAATGTGATGGAGAGCGACAAGGAGTATACCATACAGATAGCAGCTCCTGGACTGACTAAGGAGGATGTGCAGGTAAAGCTTGATGAAGATGAGGCGCTGGTGATTTCGATGCAAAAGAAGGAGGAGCAGAAGGAGGTGAACTCTGCTGAGGCTCCAGAGAGTGAGCATAAGGAGGTTTCAAAGGTTGAGGAGAGCCCCGTGAGGTACTTGCGTAGGGAGTTTATGCATCAGAGCTTTGTGCAAAGACTATTGCTTCCCGAAGATGTTGATAAGGAGGGTATCTCGGCCAAGATGGAAAACGGAATGCTCGAAGTGGTGATTCCAAAGCTCAAAGAAGAGGAGAAAACCCCTATCGAGCGTGTGATTAACATTGGCTGATAGATGATGTAGAGTAGAATTAGCTGTTGAATAGTTTGTTTGTGAAGTGGCGGTCGTTGGACTTAGAAGGTTCCGACGACCGCTTTTTCTGTGCTTTGATGTATCTTGCACTGAAGAGACTGTTGCACGAAGGCGATCTGCTGCGTTGCTTTCGGAATTCGGCCTAGGTCACGTACGCAAGTACGCTCCCTTCGGCCTCATCCTTAGCACCTTGCATCTCATCCTTCGTGCAAAGTCTCAAATAAATTTGGTAATTGATGCAGTATTTTTATGACCCCCTTGTTTTCACTATAGAGAGACCAAGATAGAATGTATGGATCCAGTAAATAGCGAACAAATAATAGCCTCACTACTCGGTAGTGACCCAGAGAAGGCATTTCAGCAGATCTACGAGCTTTATGCACGTAGGCTTTTGGGTGTTGCCTTTCGGTATGTGGGGGATAGAGAGGTGGCTAAGGATCTATTTCAAGAGGCTATCTGCAAGGCCTATAAGGCTAGGAATACCTTTAAGTATCAAAGGGAAGGATCGCTAATAGCGTGGCTGAAGCGTATTATGATTAATGAGTGCATTAATCACCTCAAAAGCTTCCATGTACGCATGGTGGATAGATATGACGAGGAGCAGCAGAGAGCCGAGGAGGTGCCTCAAGATGAAGAGGTGGGGTGGCTAGCCCAGCTAAATAATGACCTCTTGATGGAGATGATCGCGGGGTTGCCTGATGGCTACCGTTTGGTCCTTAATATGTATGTGATAGAGGGGTTTAGTCATAAAGAGATAGCAGCACGATTAGGGATTAAGGAGCGAAGCTCATCATCTCAGTATCATCGTGCTAAGTTAGAACTTAAAAGGAGGATTGAGCAATGGATCAAAGAGCAAGAATAGAACCAAAAGATCAGTGGGAAAAGAAGCTGCGTGAGAAGTTGATGGATTATCAAGCTCCTATCGACCAATTACCTCCTTTGCAATTGCCGACAGACCAACGGAGGAAGCCTCTCCTTTGGCTAGTATGGAGCGGTGCAGCATCAGCTGCGGCGGTCATTCTCTTACTGCTACTGCTACACCAGAAGAATGAACCTATTGATCAGTTGGTACAGTGTACAGATGGCGAAATCGCTAAGATTGTAGAGCCTATCAAACCTATTGACCACGAGGAGGGTATTACTCAAGTAGATCAATTCGTGGCAAACCACAGGGCGAAAAAGCTAGAGCTCACCCACGATATAATGAGTCAAGAGAGTATAATCGAAGAGGTGGCTTCTGACCTACCTGAGAAGGAGGTTCACGAGGAGCCTGTGGTGATGGAGAAAGAGGTGAATAGTGAGCAGCAATCACCTTTGGAAGAACTGAGACCTTATGAAAAGTCGATAACTGTAGCACCTAAGGAGCAGCGACCCATCAGGCTATCTGTGAATCTAAGTGGAGCCTCAACTAGTGGCGGTGGAGTGGGGGATACTTCTACACGGTACAGCTTAGTGAGTGTCACGGACAGTCGCTACTTTGAGCCTATCAAAGAGCAATTCTTTACTAAAGAACTGGCCCCAATAGAACTGGCGGTAACGGCTATTCTTCCACTCTCAAAAAGGTGGAGCCTAGAGAGTGGTGTGCAGTATGCTTATAGGCACCTCAATGTGACCTCCAACTTGGGTTCCGAATTCATTGCAAAGGTTCATGCAGTAGGCATCCCTCTGAATCTGCAATACTATTTTGCTGATTTAGGTAGATGGAAGTGCTACGGAAGTGCTGGAGCCAGTAGTATGTTCCCAGTCTCGGTAGCCTATAAAGGCGACGGAGTTAAGAAACTCAAGCAGAGTTTTTATCTCGATACCCACCTCTCAGTAGGAGCGGAGTATAGCATCACCAATTCGATGTCCCTTTATGGTGCGATAGGCGGTGGATATGATCTGGTTCCGATGAATAAAGAGCTTTTCAGTACAGCTGATTCCCGCTGGCATCTCAAGATGAATGCCGGAGTACGATTTGAAATCAAGTAAGTATTAACATATAATATGAGAATGTTGCACGAAGTGCATTCTCGCACATTTGCTTCAAATGTGCTGAGACTTTGCACAAAGGATGAGATGCAAGGCGCTGAGGATGAGGTCGAAAGGAGCGTACTCACGTACGTGAATGAGACCGAATTCCGATAGCAATGCAGCAGATCGCCTTCGTGCAACAGTCTCAAGATGTGTAACCATTAAACAATCATTTAATCATGAACAAAAAAAGTATTTTCCTTGTAAGTGCGGCTCTTCTATTAGGGCTAGGGTTGAGTAGTTGTTGGAAACATTCCGACACCCCAAAGCTGACCTTTAAGCGTGAGAATTTAGGATCAGTCAAGGTAAATGGTAAAGACTTTGAGCACACGGTCTATCTTGCCAATGTCCCATATCAGAGAAATCCATACCTTTACTACAGTGAGAAGTATCAGATGGCCTATTTCCCTATCTATCTTTCTCCTAAAGGGAGCAACCAAAATACCCCTAACCAGTATGCAATATACTTATTTCTAGATATCACTAAAGGGATACCAGAGCTCAATAAGCCTTATCAGCTGAAGCCAAATGATCTAGTGAATTCCTTATCGGCAAAAGAGGACCTATTTGACCTCTTCAAGAAACAGAAGTCCAGATTGCTTACAGATGGATCTCAAGGATTAGCGGTAGTATATAGCCGTAATGATAAAGCCATTAATGGGATCACAGCTGAGGGAAGTATTACTTTTACCGCTTTTGATGCCAAAAAGGGCACCTGCACTGCTTCCTATCAATTGAAAACTACTTCCAAGGGTAAGGATGGTGAGCTTAATTTCACCAACGGAGTGATCAACACCAAGATTTACACCGATAATTTAGGCAAGAAGTAACCTCCTCTTGCAGGAGCTAGTATAATCTCAAGTGTATTCATTTTGTGGGTAGCTCGTCTGTTGCTTAGGCAACGGGCGAGCTTTTTCATGCTCCTATCCCCTTCTAGAAATACCACACTAATTGGTGCTCATCAAAATAGGGATGCATATACATTGGTGTCTACTATTTCAGGAGAGGACAGTCGTTCGGTGCTTGGCGATGTCTGCTTAATATCCGTGGTATATTCCGCTTGCTGTGCCATTGAAGTATTGCGAATCGGGAAGTTTATGGAAGAAAATATTGAATTACTTGCTTTTTCGGTTTATTTTATGTTACTTTGTAATTGAAAAATTAGGGATAATAATACCCATTTGCTCTTGGGAGAGTTATTGCTATCCTTGAGCGTCAACCCAAATGGCGTAAACCCTAGTAGTTATAATATTGGTAGACGACTAAAAGCCTACAAAATGCACATCGTTCGATGATTATGAAAGAAAAGAGAGAGAAGCTATTTAGCGAATTTCCTCCAGTCTCAAATGAAGAGTGGATGGAGGTGGTCACTAGAGACCTTAAGGGAGCTCCCTTCGAGAAGAAGCTAGTTTGGCGTACGAAGGAGGGCTTTAACGTTCAGCCATTTTATAGGGCTGAGGATATTGAGCATCTTCCTACCAAGGATGTATTGCCTGGTCAGTTCCCTTATGTAAGGGGTACTAAGGCCGATAATAATTGGCTCGTAAGGCAGGATATCGCTGTACAAGGAGATATCAAGCAGCTGAATACCAATATCAAGTGTGTGATGGAGCGTGGTGCGAATAGTCTTGGCCTCCACTTCGTTGATGAGTGCGTCAATGCAGCTACTATCCAAGAGATGCTTGCGGGGATCGACCTTGATAAGCTGGAGATTAACCTCTATGCTCGTCGTGACCTGACTGTGCAACTTATTGAAGCAACTAAGGAGGCACTTAAAGCTCTTGGGGCAGATCTTGGTAAGGTAAGAGGTTCATTTGGCTTCAATCCATTTAGGCATACTTTGGGTGCTGGCGTACGTTGGTCGGAGTGGGTAGAGACATCTGTGGAGGTTCTGAAGGCAGCAGAGCCATTGAAACAGTTTACATGTCTTTCTTTCCAGAGTGTTGACCTCGTGAATGCTGGAGCCTATATCCACCAAGAGATTGGCTATGCTCTGGCAGCTGGTGCAGATATGCTTGCTAAGGTGAGTGAAAAGAGTGGTAAGAGCATTAGCGAAGTAGCTGAGCGTATCCGCTTTGAGATGGGTATTGGCTCTAACTACTTTATGGAGATAGCTAAGTTTAGAGCTATTCGCTGGCTCTGGGCTTTGATTGTTCGTAGTAATGACGAAAAGGCTTCGGAAAGAGCAACTAAGGCGGTGGTTCATGCTGAGACCAGTAGGTGGAATAAGACGATTTACGATGCTTACGTTAACCTCCTTCGTTCAATGACTGAGACGATGAGTGCCACCATTGCAGGTGTTCACTCTGTAACGGTGAATCCTTTTGATAAGCACTACAATCCTAAGGGTAGTGACTTCTCACGTCGTATTGCTCGTAATCAGCAATTGCTACTTAAGGAGGAGAGCCACTTTGATAAGGTGGTAGACCCTGCTGGAGGTTCCTATTATATTGAGCACCTCACTCAAGCTATTGCAGAGCAAGGATGGAAGCTATTCTTGGAGGTTGAGGAGCAAGGTGGTTTTGCTAAGCTTGCCAATGAGGGTAAGGTACAAGAGGCGGTGAATGCTTCTAACGAGGCACGCCACAAGGCTGTGGCAACTCGTAGAGAGAACCTCTTGGGTACCAATATATTCCCTAACTTTACCGAGACTGCTACCGAGGAGACAAGAGCTATTGACAATAGCAAGGTAGAGGGTAAAGAGATTACAGCCCTTGATAAGCGCCGTGGTGCTTCCGACTTTGAGGAGTTAAGACTTGCTACCGAAGCAAGTGGCAAGACTCCAAAGGTATTTATGCTTACCATCGGTAATCTAGCAATGAGGTTGGCTCGCTCTCAATTTAGCTCCAACTTCTTTGGCGTAGCTGGGTACAAGCTGATCGACAATCTAGGGTTCGAGACAGTACAAGAGGGTGTGGATGCAGCTCGTAAGGCAGGGGCTGACATCGTGGTACTCTGCTCAAGTGATGATGAGTATGCAGAGTATGGACCTCAAGCTCTTGAGGCTTTGAAGGGCGAGATGCCTCTAGTGATTGCTGGAGCTCCTGCCTGCATGGAAGAGCTTCAGGCAAAGGGTATTGAGCATTTTGTACACGTCAAGGCCAATGTGCTGGAGACGATGCAGAAGTTCAACGAACTGATGGGCATCAAACCAAGAAGTAGCAAGTAAGAGGAAAGGGAAATAAAAGATATGAAACCAAATTATAAAGATATAGATATCCTCAAAGGAGGATGGTCACAGCCCAGTGTCGCAGAGTTTAATAAAGCCAATCATATTGATTACGACTGGACTACTCCTGAGCTGATCAATGTAAAGGGAGCCTATACAAAGGAAGACTTGGAAGGAATGGAGCACCTGCACTATGCTGCTGGTGTAGTACCTAATCTTCGTGGCCCTTATAGCACGATGTACGCGATGCGTCCTTGGACAATTCGTCAGTATGCGGGATTCTCTACTGCTGAGGAGTCCAATGCTTTTTATCGTCGCAACCTTGCATCTGGTCAGAAGGGCCTTTCTGTAGCCTTTGACCTCCCTACTCACCGTGGCTATAATGCCGATAACGAGCGTGTAGAGGGCGATGTAGGTAAGGCTGGAGTTTCTATTTGCTCTATTGAGGATATGAAGGTGCTTTTCGATGGTATTCCATTGAATAAGATGTCGGTATCTATGACGATGAATGGAGCCGTGCTTCCTATCCTAGCTTTTTATATCGTTGCTGGTCTAGAGCAAGGCGCTAAGCAGGAGGAGATGGCCGGTACTATTCAGAATGATATCCTGAAGGAGTTCATGGTGCGTAATACCTACATCTATCCACCAGAGTTTAGTATGCGTATCATTGCCGATATCTTCGAGTACACCTCTCAGAATATGCCTAAGTTCAACTCTATCTCTATCTCTGGTTACCACATGCAGGAGGCCGGTGCAACGGCAGATATCGAGATGGCATATACTCTAGCCGATGGACTTGAGTATGTGAGAGCTGGTATCAAGGCGGGTATGGATATTGATAAGTTTGCTCCACGTCTGTCATTCTTCTGGGCGATTGGTATGAATCACTTTATGGAGATTGCCAAGATGAGGGCGGCTCGTATGCTTTGGGCTAAAATCACCAAGAGCCTTGGAGCAAAGAATCCTAAGTCTATGGCTCTTCGTACTCACTGCCAGACCTCTGGTTGGAGCTTGACAGAGCAAGACCCATTCAACAACGTTGGTCGTACTTGTATTGAAGCGATGGGTGCTGCACTTGGACATACTCAGTCACTACATACCAACGCTCTTGACGAGGCAATTGCACTTCCAACCGATTTCTCAGCTCGTATCGCACGTAATACTCAGATCTATATCCAAAATGAGACTGAGGTATGTCGTGAGGTAGACCCATGGGCAGGCTCATACTATGTTGAGAGTCTTACCGATGAGTTGGTACACAAAGCTTGGGAGCATATCCAGGAGATTGAGGGCTTGGGTGGTATGGCTAAGGCTATTGAGAGTGGTTTGCCAAAGATGCGTATTGAGGAGGCCGCTGCTCGTACTCAGGCACGTATCGACTCTCGCAATCAGGTGATTATCGGAGTGAATAAGTATCGCCTTGAGAAGGAAGATCCTATCGATATTCTCGAGGTAGATAATACCGCAGTTCGTACACAGCAGGTAGAGCGTCTGCAGGAGCTTCGTGGTGAGCGCGACGAAGAGGCTGTGAAGAAGGCACTGGCCGATATCACAGAGGCGGTTCGTACTAAGAGTGGTAACCTACTTGAACTAGCTGTGAAAGCAGCTCAGGCAAGGGCTTCACTAGGAGAGATTTCCGACGCTTGCGAGGAGGTCGTAGGGCGTTATAAAGCAATTATTCGTACTATTTCAGGCGTGTACTCATCAGAAACAAATAATGATCCAGACTTCCAGGAGGCAACTCGCCTTGTGGAGCAGTTTGCAAAGAAAGAAGGACGTCAGCCACGTATTATGATTGCCAAGATGGGCCAGGATGGTCACGATCGTGGTGCTAAGGTGGTGGCTACTGGATATGCCGATGTGGGCTTCGACGTAGATATGGGTCCTCTATTCCAGACCCCAGCAGAGTCTGCAAGGCAGGCTGTGGAGAACGACGTCAATATCCTAGGTGTCTCTTCACTTGCAGCTGGTCACAAGACACTTGTACCACAAGTGATCGAGGAGCTCAAGAAGCTAGGCCGTGAGGATATCATCGTCATCGCTGGTGGTGTGATCCCAGCACAGGATTACGACTTCCTCTACAAGGCTGGTGTGGCAGCTATCTTCGGGCCAGGTACTTCTGTGTCCAAGGCAGCTATTGAATTGATGAAGATACTTCTTGCTGAGTAACTTCCTCCACACATACATAATGAAAAGGGTTCCGATTATCCAATCGGAACCCTTTTGTTTTGCCCCATTCCCACCACATCACCATCCCATTAACTGCTGATGAATGCAGTAAAATGATTATATTTGTAAAGAGAGAAAGAGCAATTATTATGTGAGATGGGTAGCAATCAACACTATGGAGCAAGCGAAAGATAAGCAGATTATCATATACAATACTGATGATGGCAAAGCGAGTGTAATCCTCTATGCAAAGGACGGAAACATCTGGATGAACCAAAATCAGATGGCAGAACTTTTTGCCACCTCTAAACAGACCATTAGTTATCACATGGCAAACATATTGGAGGAGAGTGAGTTAGATGTAAATTCAGTTGTCAAAGATTATTTGACAACTGCCTCGGATGGCAAGAATTATCAGGTGACTTTCTATGCCCTTGATATGATATTGGCTATAGGCTTTCGAGTGAGAAGCAAAAGGGTAACGCAGTTTCGGAAGTGTCAGCGACTTCTCAAAGAGAAGGTCACATGTCCAATTATTAGGTGAATTTAGGGCAATGAGGAGATCAGAGTGTCGCCAAAAGAATAAAGCCAGATGAGTAACAATTTAGAGACAATAGGGCAAAAAGATATCTATTATTTGAGTTTTCCTGAAGCCAAGAGCGTCGTGGTTTGTGGGGATATTCATGGAGACTTTAATGGGATGATAGGCAAGCTATGTTTGCAGTATCAATTGGAGAACACGCTTTTAATTGTTGCTGGAGACTGTGGCTTTGGGTTTAATGAAATAGGCTACTATAAGGAAGTGGCTAGGCGTCATCGTAAGCGACTGAATGATAGCAATAATTGGGTCGTTTTTGTACGAGGTAATCACGACAATCCAGCTTACTTTGATGGAAAGGCCATCAACCACAAGCGATTTATCGCTGTGCCAGACTACTCTATTATTCAGGCGGCTGGACTTACGATCCTATGTGTAGGAGGTGCCATCTCTATAGATAGACAGTACAGAATAAAGGCATGGCAGCAAAATAAGGGGCGTTTCCCCGCACCAAGTGATCAAGACCCTTTAGAGCCTAACTATTATTGGGAAAATGAACCTCCGATCCTAGATACTGAAAAGCTCGCGGTAATAGGAGAACAATTTAAAGTAGATGCCGTCATTACCCATACAGCTCCCTCATTTTGTGAGCTACAAAGCAAGCTATGCCTTGCGTCGTGGTGCTTAGAGGACGAAAAACTAATGGAAGATGTGAATGTTGAGAGAGCCACTATGGATCAATTATATCAATATCTTAAAGAGGCCAATCACCCCATCTCCCACTGGTGCTATGGTCACTTCCACCAGAGCTGGCATCAAAACATTAACGGCACCTTCTTCAAGTTACTCGATATCCTCGAGTTCCACCAACTTAGATGAGAGTGTTGCTCTATGTAGATGGTTTTTATTCTATTGTCTACTTGTGTATCAGCCTTATGGTAATTGGTGGTGCGGAGGGGCTTCTTTGGTGAAAAAGTGGTACCTTTGGCAATGGTTTTGGTAGCAGTATTTGAGGATGAGTAATTGGTCTAAAGGGGGGTGGCTCTTTCGGAGCTTTTTAGTCTGTTTGCTGGCAATTGGATTGGCCTACTTGATCTCTTTCGCTTTGAATAAGGTGAATGGAGAGGTTAAGGTATTTAATCCATTGGGCGATTTGTTTTCTAAGTCGAAGGGGGCAGAAGAAGCCATCGGCTCAAATGCGGATATCGACTTGTCTATTCCTAGTCCGGATAGTGAAGATCATTTTGATGAGACTTCCTTTATGAGTGATTCTATTCCTTCGCCTAACGATAGTGAGGAGATAAGCCCTTTGGTAGAGGAGCCAGGTGATAGTCTTTCTATACTGGTGGATTACACTCCAAATTGTGATGGTATTACTCGCCTTCGCGAGTGGCTTGAGGATTCTGGGACGACTCCTTTACACATTGCTTTCTTTTCCGATTCTTTTACTGAGGGCGATATATTGGTAGCCGACCTTCGGCGTATGCTCCAGCAGAAGTACGGCGGAAAGGGGGTGGGGTACCTTCCTTTGACTTCTCCTACGGCACGTTTCCGGACCTCAATCAAGCATCGCTTTAGTGGACAATGGAAAGCTCATACTCTATTGGAGAAGGGGGTGTATACTGCATCAGGTCAGTATGACCACCTCTCAGGCAGTGGAGAAGTAACTTTTAAGATGCGTTCTCCAGTAGATCGGGTTGCATTGCTTTACCAAAGCAAATCGGCCTCAGTGTTGTCTACCACTATTAATGATACCATTGTCTCTTCACACGATTTGAGTGCTACAGCTGATGGTGCTTTAGCTCTATGGGAAGAACGAGGGCAAAATATCTCTTCTCTCAAGCTCAGTGTGCAGAGCGATGATATAGATATTCACGGCATTTACTTGGACGGAGCTTCGGGAGTCTCTGTAGATAATATGAGTCGAAGAGGTGCTTCTGGTGGTGAGTTGACTCGCCTGAGTGACGCTCTCTGCAGTGAGATGAGCGGGGTGAGGGATTACCGATTCATTATTCTTTCGTTTGGGCTAAATGCACTTTCTACCGAGGAAAATGGCGATGATTACTACTGGTATTATAGGAAGATGAAGAAGAGTCTGGAGCATATCAAGGCACTCTATCCTGATGCAGTTGTGTTATTGCTTTCCGTTTCGGATAGAGCAACTATTGAAGAGGGTAATGTCACCACGCTTAAGGGGGTCTATAAAGTGCGCGCGATTCAAAAGAAGTTGGCTAAAGAGGAGGGTTGTTTGTACTGGGATACCTACAGGGTAATACAGGAACTTGGCGGAGTGAAGAATTTAGTAGAGAAAGGGTGGATGGCGAAGGATTATACCCATCTCAGTGGAGCTGGTGGAAGACAACTCGCTAAGCGTCTTTATCTTTCGTTGGTGGAGGAGTAGAGGATGAAAGTGAGTAGATTTCATATCGCTTTTCTGCTGTCACTGCTTTTCTGTTGTCCAAAAGTGGTAGCTCAACAATCCTCTAAGCTTGATCTTTTGAAGTTGGAGCTCTGTACCCTACAAGCTCCCGAAGGCTATTTGGATGAATTCTGGCAACTCTGTGCTTCGCCTATGAATGGTGAGACGACTCCTATTATTCATCTTGGCGATTCGCACGTACAAGGGGGCTACTTTAGTATGCCTATCCGTCAGTTTTTCGATGATTACTTTGGAATTGGTGGCTTAGGGTGGGTAGCTCCCTACCGTTTTCTGCGTAGCAATCAGCCCCAACCAGCTAAGATATCAGGCAATAGGAGTGGGTGGTCAGGGAGTTTTATCACATCACGAAAATATGTCGGCTCTTCTAGCCCTACAGGTATTACCCTTACTACAAATGGGCTAAGTGATGTAGAGATAACAGCGACTGACTTCTATCCGATAAAAAAAGTGGTGGTGTTTCGAGACGCCTCAACACCCCCATTGTATCTCAAAGGGGATAGCCCATCGCAACGTTTATTAGCTACATCGGAAGAACCGATTGCCGATACACTTTCCCTAAGTTTACCCACTTCGTCACTGACTTTAGTGGCTCCGAATGGAGCAAGATGGTATGGTGCTAGTCTAGAGAATGGCTATCCTGGTCCGCTCCTACATACCATTGGCTACAATGGAGCTTTTTATGCGACATTCAATCAGCACAACTTTATAGAGCAATTGCATCTGCTGAGACCACAATTGCTTATTATATCATTAGGAACAAATGATATGCTGGTCAATCGTTTCTCTTCAGACCTTTTGGCGAGTGAGGTGCGGAGCTTTGTAAGTGCTTTGCAGCGAACATTACCCTCTACTGCCATTATTCTTACCTCTCCTATCTCAGCCTATACAACCAAAAGGGTGCGCCGAAGAGTTTACCGCTGGGAGGTAAGTCGCTATGCTCCCGATGTTGCTAAGACGCTAGAGCAGGTGGCTTCTAGTCTTGGTTGTGGCTATATAGATCTCTATAGTGCTTTCGGTGGAATAACTAAAGCAGATGCCTTGCTCGATGCTGGTTGGCTCTCAAAAGATAGAGTACACCTGACGAGAGAGGGGTATGATGAGGCAGGAAAAGCAATTGCCTATGCACTATTGAGTGATTTTAGGCGTTACTTGGAGCGTCAGAGGCCTCTCTTTTACCAAGATAAAACGAGACAAAAATAGGCTGTGACTGATTGGAGATCAACGCTATTATCCATACCCTTGTACATCATATGCTAGACTTGCTAAAATACCAGCCCGAGGCACCAATGCTCTTCAATAGTGGGCTCTTTTTGATCCTCTTCCTTTGCTTTATCCCCATTTATTATGCTCTGAGACATCGGCAGATGGCGAGGATTATCTATGTGGTGCTCTTCTCGCTCTACTTTTATTACAAGAGTAGTGGCGCGTATGCTGCTATTATCATTCTCACCGCTACGGTCGATTTTCTAGTTGGTCGCCGTATCTCTTTGGCTTCGGGTCAAGGCAAAAAGTGGTGGTTGCTGGTTTCCATTGTCTTTAATCTTGGAATGCTTGGCTACTTTAAGTATACCGGCTTTCTGTACAATACTTTTGGTCCCCTTTTCTATAGTATTGGGAAGTGGTTAGGTTGGGTGAGTACTCCATTTGAGCCACATCAGTTTGATATCTTTCTGCCCGTTGGGATCTCCTTCTTCACCTTCCAATCAATGAGCTATGTGATTGATATCTACCGAGGAGAGATCAAGCCGCTTGGTAAGTGGGTGGACTACCTATTTTACGTCTCGTTCTTTCCCCAATTGGTGGCTGGTCCTATCGTGAGGGCGAAAGATTTTATCCCGCAGATATACCGCACTCCAGTGGTAACACGGGAGGAGTTTGGCGAAGGCCTCTATCTAATTCTTTTCGGTTTGCTCAAAAAGGGCGTTATCTCTGATTACATCAGCCTCAACTTTGTGGATAGGGTATTTGATGCTCCATCTCTATATACAGGCTTTGAGAATCTGATGGCGGTTTATGGCTACTCTCTGCAAATCTATTGCGACTTTTCGGGCTACTCAGATATCGCTATTGGGATAGCACTTTGGTTGGGTTTTAGATTTAACATCAACTTCAACTTCCCCTACCAATCGGCTACCATCACTGAATTTTGGCGACGGTGGCATATTTCGCTCTCCTCGTGGCTTAGAGACTACCTCTATATATCGCTCGGAGGTAATCGGAAGGGCAAGCTACGCACCTATATCAATCTACTGATTACCATGCTGCTTGGAGGATTGTGGCACGGGGCTAGCCTTAGGTTTATCATATGGGGTGGCTTGCACGGCTTGGCACTTGCTCTGCATAAGTGGTTGCTCTCATTTGTCGGTTTCTTACGACCTACTGGGGAGGGGATGAATCCCATCGTCCGCTTTTTCTCGGTGATACTCACCTTCCACTTTGTTGCTTTTGCCTGGATCTTCTTCCGTATGGAAAATCTGTCGGATGTCTGGGTAATGCTGGATATGATTGCCCATGAGTTCCACCCCGAGGTGGCGGGTCAATTCATAGCAGGCTATAAAGTGGTCTCCATACTTATGGCAATAGGCTTCTTAGTTCACTTTACACCTGCGGTCGTTCGTCGCAACATTCAAGGGTTTGTGACACGCCTACCTCTCGTGGGTCAGGCTATGCTATTGGCTATTGTCTTTATCATCCTTGTTCAGTTCCGCTCCATAGGCGTGCAACCTTTTATCTACTTCCAATTTTAGAGCATAGTAGGTTTCACTATTGCGACTCCTGAGTGAGGTGCAAAATAATTGGTAAATTTGCGAGGTAAGTAAAATCATATATTTCTAAGAGTACGAGATGTTTAATAATCTTTCGGATAGATTGGATAGAGTGATGAAAAACCTCAAGGGTGAGGGCTCTATCACAGAACTAAATATTGCCGATACCATTAAGGAGGTACGGATTGCACTTCTTGAGGCGGACGTTAACTTTGATGTCGCACGTGACTTTACCAAGAGAGTAAGGGAGAAAGCCATCGGAGAGAAGGTGCTCACAGCTGTAAAGCCAGGTGAGCTGATGGTGAAGATTGTGCATGATGAGCTGACCGCCTTGATGGGTGGAGAGACTTCGGAGCTAGTACTTGATGGAAAGCCCAACATCATATTGATGAGCGGTCTGCAAGGATCTGGTAAAACTACTTTCTCGGGTAAGTTGGCGAAGTATCTGCATGATAAACGTGGTCAGAAACCTCTGTTAGTGGCTGGCGACGTATACAGACCTGCGGCTATTGAGCAGCTCCGGGTAGTGGGCGAGCAGATTAATGTGCCTGTCTATACTGAAGAGGGTAATAAGAATCCTGTAGAGATTGCTGAGCATGCCGTTGAGAAGGCCAAAAAGGAGGGCTTCACCACAGTGATTATCGATACAGCGGGTCGTTTAGCTGTTGATGAGGTGCTGATGGAGGAGATCTCCAATATCAAAAAGGCGGTGAATCCTACTGAGATTCTATTCGTGGTGGACTCTATGACGGGTCAGGATGCCGTGAATACCGCTAAGGAGTTTAACGACCGTCTTAATTTTGATGGAGTAGTACTTACCAAGCTAGATGGCGATACCCGTGGTGGTGCAGCTCTCTCTATCCGTTCGGTAGTGGAGAAGCCCATTAAGTTTATCGGTACGGGTGAGAAACTTGATGCTCTTGATGTATTCCACCCTAAGCGTATGGCGGATCGTATCCTAGGAATGGGCGACGTGGTATCGCTCGTAGAGAGGATGCAAGACCAGTACGATGAGGAGAAGGCTAAGGAACTTGAGCGAAAGATCAAGAAGAATCAATTTGACTTCAATGACTTCCTAGAGCAGATCAAACAGATTAAAAAGATGGGTAACCTTAAGGACCTATTAGGGATGATCCCTGGAGTAGGTAAGGCGATCCGTGACCTTGATGTGGATGATGATGCTTTTAAGGGAATTGAAGCTATTATCTACTCGATGACCCCCGAGGAGCGGGAGAATCCCAAAATCATTGATGGTAATAGACGTAAGCGTATTGCAGCTGGAAGTGGTGTGGAGGTGGCACAAGTGAATCAGCTACTGAAGCAATTTGAGCAGGCTCGCAAGGTGATGCAACTGATGGGCGGTGCAAAAGGTGGTCGGAGAGGTATGAATATGGGTGCCTTGAAGCGACAAATGGGAGGAAGGTAAGTGCCCTCAACCATTTGTAGACATCGTTTGTTGTATCAATAGAACGTGTTAATGTAAAATATCAAACTATGAATTATCAATTATTGGATGGCAAAAAGATTTCAGCTGACATGAAGGCTGAGATTGCTGCCGAGGTAAAAGAGATTGTTGCTGCTGGGCATAAGCCCCCAAAGATGGTGGCAATACTGGTGGGGCATGATGGTGGTAGCGAGACTTACGTTGCCTCTAAGATGAAAACGGGTCACGAACTAGGCTTTGAAGATGAGCTGATTAGGTTTGAAGACAGCGTGACAGAAAAAGAGCTACTTGATACTATAGATCGCTTGAATAATGATGATAGTGTGGACGGGTTTATCGTTCAACTCCCCCTTCCTAAGCATATAGATGAGCAAAAGATTATTGAGGCAATCAACCCTAATAAAGATGTCGATGGTTTCCATCCTATCAATGTGGGGAAAACGAGTATCGGGTTGCCATCTTTTGTTTCTGCCACACCAGCAGGTATCTTGGAGCTACTGAAGCGCTATAATATTGAGACAAAGGGCAAGCACTGTGTGGTGCTCGGTAGAAGTAATATCGTAGGCAAGCCAATGGCACAGCTGATGATGCTCAAGGCCTATCCAGGAGATTCGACAGTGACGGTCTGCCATAGTAGGACTAAGGATATCGCTGCGATTACTCGTGAGGCGGATATCATCATTGCTGCCCTTGGCACGCCAGAATTCCTTGCCGGTGATATGGTTAAGGAGGGTGTAGTAGTGGTAGACGTAGGGACTACTCGTGTGCCCGATGCTAGTCGCAAGAGTGGATTCAAGCTCACGGGCGATGTTAAGTTCGACGAAGTGGCTCCTAAGGCCTCTTACATTACTCCTGTACCTGGTGGCGTGGGGCCTATGACCATTATCTCTCTGATGCGAAATACGCTAATTAGTGCCCGCCGTCGTAGGGGGATGGAAGCTAAGTAATTGTATTTTTCTTAAGAAAGATGGATAAGACTCCCACAGGTGACCGATTAATGTTCACCTGTGGGAGTGTATCCAAAAAAATCTTCTTCTATTTTGATAAGTGGTATATCTAGTAGCTAGATAGACACGTTTAGATACCTATTCCTTATGGCTCTATATAAATCTAGTAAAATAAAAAGTGGTTTGATCTTTGTGGTGGCAGCCGTCTTGATGACGCTGCTCTATCCTACTAAGCTAAAGTTTAAGTACGACTATAGCATTGGTCAGCCTTGGAGGTATGAAGGGGTGCTCACGGCACCCTATAGCTTCCCTGTGTATAAGAGTGACGCACAGAAAGTATTGGAGCGAGATAGTATCGAACGCACTAAAATCAATTACTTCACACTGAGTAGCTCTGTAAAACTCTCGGCGAAAAATCAAATCACCAAGGACTTTACAGAAGGCCGGCTAGGTGGCGAAGTGACCAGTGACTATATACAGTATATCCATAAGATCCTAGATGAGATATACGATAGAGGGATTCTCTCTAATGATGCGTATGACCTGCTAGCCAGCCAAGAGGGCGGTTATATCTTCGTGGTGGATGAGATGAATGTGGCAATACGTAAAGATGCCAATGATATCTTTAATGCGAGGATGGCGTATGACTATGCGATGCAAAGCGCACCTCACAACCTCAGCCCACAGGTGTTGCAGCAGATTAATATAGAGAAGTACCTCAGCAGTAACCTAGTGCTAGACCAGAATAAGACCAATCAGATGCAAAATGCAAGGTTGGCAACGGTAACGGATATAGTAGGTGAGGTACAGAAAGGAGAGCGAATAGTTGGTACAGGCGATGTGGTAACCCCCGAAATTTATCAGGTTTTGGAGGGGTATCGCACAGCTTTTGAACACGCTTCTACCACCACCGCTGAGAGCATCGTCCTTTTGATTGGTCAATTCTTCTTGATCCTCTTCTTGTTTTTAGTTCTATTCTCTTACCTTGTCGCCTTTAGGGAGGAGTTATTAAAGCAGATAAAGAACACTGTTTTCTTAGTTCTCAATGTCTCCCTGCTGGTGGCTTTGGCTTATATCCTTGTCCCCATTGAGCCTGCAGTCACCTATATGATCCCATTTAGTATCGTGGCGATACAGGTACGTGTGTTTATTGATAGCCGTACCGCTTCTATCACCCACTTAGTTACGGTGCTACTAGCTGCCTTGGTGGTGCCATCTCCTCTACAGTTTGTGGTGATTCAGCTGATTGCGGGACAAATTGTATTGGTTACTCTGAGAAACCTTTCGCAGCGCAGCGACTTGATTCGTACCAGTTTTGCCACCTTGTTTGGTATGGTTGTCTCCTACTACGCCATGCTGATTGCCCGTCAGGGAGTGCCAGAGAGTATGGATTGGAATATTCTATTCTATCTCGTGATCAACTTCATTTTCCTGATGTTTGCTTACTTGATGGTCTATGTTATTGAGCGAGTATTCGGGTATATATCTAGTATTAGCTTAGTAGAGCTGTCCGATATCAATAAACCATTATTGAGGCAATTAAGCGAGGTAGCACCAGGTACCTTCCAGCATTCACTCAATGTCTCCACTTTGGCATCTGAGGCTATTGGAGAAATCGGTGGTGATGTGCGGCTTGTGAGGAGTGGGGCACTCTATCATGATATAGGGAAGATGAAAAACCCTACCTACTTTACCGAAAACCAGGGCGCTAATAACCCTCACGACCGGCTCTCTTACGATCAGAGTGCGCGCATTATTATCAAGCATGTGACCGATGGCATCGAAATGGCAGAGAAAGCCAAGCTTCCAAAGCCCATCATCGACTTTATCCGCACCCACCATGGTCTGGGGATGACTAAGTACTTCTACATCAAGTATAAAAATGAAAACCCCGATGCGGTGATTGATGAGAGTATCTTCCACTATCCAGGACCCAACCCATGGACGAAAGAGCAGGGTGTGATGATGCTTGCCGATGCTGTGGAAGCCTCTTCCCGAAGTCTCAAGGAAATTACCGAGCAGGTACTGATAGATCATGTCAATAAGATCGTTGATGGTATCATGACCGATGGTTATCTCAAAAATACACCGCTCACTTTCCGCGATATAGAGACCACAAAGTTCGTATTTATAGATAAGCTGCGCAATATGTATCACTCTCGCATAGACTATCCCGAATTGCGTAGAAGTCCAAATACATCAGAAGATAAAAAGCAAGCTGAGGAAGCCGATAAATGAATATCCCCCACGATATATCCGATGAGGAACTATTGAAGCTACTCACCCATCCCGATACCCTAGAGGTGGCCTTTAGCTTTTTGGTAGATCGCTACTCCCAGCAGTTGTATGCGGTGATCCGTCGTATTGTCTACCGACATGAGGAGGCCGATGATGTGCTACAGAATACCTTTGTAAAGGTCTGGCGACATATCGGTACGTTTAAGGGGCAATCAAAGTTGAGCACTTGGCTTTATAGTATTGCTACCAATGAGGCACTTTCACATATCCGTAAGGAGAAGAAGATGCGACGGCTACCATTAACCACTGAGGAATATGACCTCACTCAGATGCTTATGAGCGACCCCTACTTTGATGGCGACCTTGCAGAAGCTCAGTTTATGGCAGCGATAGACCAACTACCAGAAAAACAAAAGCTGACCTTTGAGCTTCGCTATTTTCAAGACCTCCCTTACAAGGAGATTTCTGAAATTACCAACACCAGTGAGGGTGCACTCAAAGCCAATTATCACCACGCTGTGAAGAAGATCAAAAAGGCTATGGGGATTGATGAGGAGTGACCCCCCCCTAAAAAAGATTAAGTAGGTGATTAAACCAATCAGCGATTGGTGCATCAAACCCACAGATAGAGCAATTAATAGTTAGATAGTTGATGTGTGATGACCCCCAATTTTGAACGTAAAAATATTGAAAATGATCCTTTGCACCCATTCGTAACTCCCGAAAATTATTTTGCCACCTTCAAGGAGCGCTTGAAGCAACGAATTGAAGAGGAGGAGAAGGTACAGAGTGAGGTAAAGTCTCAAACACGTAAGTTATGGAAACCTTATGTCTATTGGTCTATAGGAGCTGCGGCCGTGCTGTTGCTTGCCGTCTCTTTGTGGACTCTATCTCCACTCCAGCAATCCACCCTCCCAGATCCAGTAGAGCTCAATGCTTATGATATGAGTGATGAGGAGTTTCAGCAGTTTTTACTAGATGATACCAACGAAGACTACTGGGGGTTCATTTATATGGAGGAGGATGATCAAAGCGTGATAAGTTCAAGGTAATGTTAGATATTATGAAGGAAAATGGATTGAGGGCATTTGTGCTATTGGTGTTATTGAGTTTTACTACTCCCTCTCTACTCTTTGCAAATAACCATAGAGAAGTGCTCCTTAGTTCCAGCGTGGAGCAAGAGATCAGCGACCAAAGTGCGGTGCACGAGCAGTTCAAAAAGGAGCGGATCGAAGCCATTGCCAAGGCAGCAGGGCTCTCGGCAGAGGAGAAGCAGTTGGTTTCAAAAGAGCTAGAAAAGTACGATGAGGCTCGCGTCTCCTCTTGGGCAGGAATACGCAAAGTGTATGATGAGATATCTAAGTTGGGAGGTAAAATTACTTCCGAACAGTATCTCGACTACTATAAAAAGATACAGGCACTCACTGAAAAGCGTCATCAGGCCTCTCAGTCTTTTATGAGTGCACTGATCAATCAGCTAACTCCTGAAAAGGCTTTTAAGGTGTATGAGGAGTACCGTAATTTCAACGCCAATACTGGTCGTAAATTACGCCACAGGTAGGTGATTGTGGGCAAGAACTGCTTGAAAAGATATGAAATGTATGTGGGGTAATGTGATATTATTCCAATAAAATAGTGTAATTAGGCTTCGCCTTAGGGTGAAAATGATTACCTTGCGAATGATGTTAGTATTAACAATTTAAAGTTGAGAACGTGATGAAAAAGTTGAATATGATTTTTGCAGCAATGGCTGCTATGGTGTTGATGGCTATTGCCTTTACTTCATGTAACCAAGATCCTGCTGATGCGGATCTGTTTGTTGGCAGGTACGAAGGTACTGCGAGCCATGCTTCTACCAAGGATGGTCTTAACCTCGCTGTTGGTGAAAAGGTGACTATTACTGTGGTTAAGGTGGGGGATACTTATACCTTCCGCTTCAGCTCAAAGAATATCCCTACACTCTCTGGAGTAAAGATGGAAAAGGGTGAAAATACGCTTGTGACACTCAGTTCCGATGAGGCTGGAGTAATCAGAATCGATGCAGAGAAGCTCACCATCGCTGCTTATACAACTAAGGAGGGATCCTGGACAGCTAACGCTACTCGAAAGTAAGGCTATCAGACCTTAAATAATAAAGGCTCGTCTCACAATTGTGGAACGAGCCTTTTATGTTGATCCCATGCTCCAAAGTGGAAACTCTTCCACGCTGTCCCTAAAAGATTCTGTCTCGAATAGGTTGGGGAGTCAACTTTAGTTTTAGTAAATCGCAGGCATATCAATACTAGATTAATTATGAAGGCATTTCAAGATTATTATACAGAGGAGTTTAGCCATTGCTATGGTTGTGGAAGGCTTAATGAGCATGGTCTTCACTTGAAGAGTTACTGGCTGGATAACGACCCTGCTAGTGACACTGCTGTAGCCCATTATACGCCACCAGAGTATGCTACTGGTGGCTATCCGCAGAATGTTTATGGTGGACTGATTGCTGCCCTCCTAGATTGCCACGGTAATGGAACTGCTGCTGCCGCTGGTTACCGACACTTTAGCAGAGATATGGCGTCACTTCCTAGTTTGCGGTACGTGACTGCCCACTTGGGGCTTGACTACCTTGCCCCTACACCTATGGAGTGTTCTCTTGAGCTTCGTGCTACTATTCAAGAGGTTACCGATCGAAAGGTGGTGATGCATCTTGAGCTCTGGGCAGAGCAACAACTCAGAGTGAGGGGCAGAATGGTCTCCGTTCTGCTCCGCTGATCTATGGCTCTAGAAGACGGGAGAGAAAATCGGCGGTGAAGGTGAGATGAGTATAGGTGGCGATCACTTTTCCGTGCTGGAAAAGTAGCGTGTCTACTGGTTCGCCTGTAGCATTCAATTGGTTGGCGACTCCTTCGTCTGTGGCTGTGAGGTGTGAGTAGTGAAACTCGTGTCCTCTGAGCGGTATGCCAAAGAGTTCCAACTGTCGGTAGCCGATGGTGAGCCGGGCTCCTTCCATCGTAGCACTATGATTAAAGAGACCCACCATTGGGTACTCCTTTCCCTCTGCGGTGATGATACTCCTACAGAGATAAATCATCCCCCCACACTCAGCGATGAGAGGGGCTTGGCGTTCGGCATAGGTCTTGATTTGCTGAATCATCGCACTATTCTGGGAGAGCTGCTCTGCATATAGCTCGGGATACCCTCCTGGCAGGTAGAGTAGGTCGCACTCGGGGAGCTGGCTATCGTGGATAGGACTAAAATAAGTGATCGTGCCAAACTGCTCCAGCAACCGAATATTTTCGGTATAGATGAAGTTGAAAGCTTCGTCGCGAGCCACCGCTATTTTCTTGGTGCCTTTAGGTGCATTACTTCCTATAGGTGATATTGTTGAGATAGGCTGATATTGAGAATCAGCAAGCAATTGAGTGAGGTTGATATGTGCTTCTACAAGGTTGGCGGCTTGATTGGCGTGTGCCTCTAGTGCTTCTTGATCATCGGTAATCAATCCTAAGTGACGGCTCGGGAGAGTGAGTGTTTTATCTGTAGGAATAGAGCCGAGCACCTTTACCCCTACATCATTAGCAGCGTCACGCAGATAAGCTAGGTGCTTTGGGGAATTGACCTTATTGAAAATCACGCCTAGTATATTGAGCTCTGGCCGAAAGTGCTTGATGCCGTAGAGTAGGGGAGCGACACTATAGGCCATTGACTTGGGTGTGAGGACGAGGACGATAGGCAGATCAAGTACCTCTGCAAGGTGTGCGGTGGAGCCTCTGTCCCGATCATAGCCATCAAAAAGACCCATTACCCCCTCCACAACAGCCACATCGCTAGGGGCTTGATAGCTTCTGAATAGAGTTCGGACACTCTCTTCGCTCTGCATAAAGAGGTCGAGATTCACGGAATCAACACCCGATGCATTTTTATGTAGCTTGGGATCGATATAGTCGGGTCCACACTTGAAGGGCTGGACACGGTATCCTTGGCGACTAAGTGCCCTAAGAAGTCCTATAGTGATGGTGCTCTTACCACTATCTGAAGTGGGGGCAGCGATAATAAAGGAAGATGGTTTCATGGTTTTTGAGAGATAAAGTTGCCAGTGTCGTCAATCAGTAGTATCTCCAAGGAGGCGTGTGGCACAATGGGCTGGCACACCTCATAACAATGCTGGATGATGAGCTGGTAGAATTTGGATGCTTTGTTGGGTATTAATTGCCATATTTCTCGTGCCAAGGTGATCCCGCTGATATCAACTTCCTCTCTAGATTCTGTTAGTACCTGCTTGAGAAACTCCTTATCCATCGTTACTTTATGACTGTGGGTATCTAGTTCGCCTGCAGCTAGCTTGACCGCTTTTCCCAGCATGATGCCGAGAGTAACGGTAGGGAAGGTGAGCTGATGAGCGAAAGTAAGGGTCTCGCCAATGAAATTGCCATACTGTATAAAGGCGTTGGGGGGAAGGTGGGGAAATCTGGCTTTGAGGTACTTCTCTGACCTGCCACCAGAGTTGAGCACTAAGTGCTCAACGCCTACAGCTTTGGAGACCTCCATCTCTCGGCGTATGGAGGCGATCCAAGTGTCGTTGGAGTAGGGGCGGACCACTCCTGTAGTGCCGATGATGGAGATGCCATCTACAATCCCAAGGCGTGGGTTGAAGGTGTTCTTGGCAATGGATTCGCCTTTGGGGACGAAGATGGTGATCTCTACTCCTATTTGGGTGAGATCAAGCAACTCCTCGCAAAGGGAGGTGATCATTCTCCGTGGCGTCTTATTAATAGCGGGGCCACCGATTTCTAGACCTAGCCCAGGAAGGGTCACTCTGCCTACGCCGATACCTTGCTTAAACTCCACCCCCCTTTCCCCTTTGTGGAGAGATACGGTGGCACAGATTTCAGCACCATTGGTGACGTCGGGGTCATCGCCTGAGTACTTTATCGCTACTGCGGTGGCTTCATTTCCCTCGACTGTGACCGATTGAATGGGGAAGGGAATGATTTCTCCATCGGGAAGGGTGACTTCTACCATGGAGAGCTCAATATCCTCTATGAGTGCTATAAGTGCTGCTTTGGTGGCAGCGGTGGCGGTGGTGCCTGTGGTGAAGCCAATCTTTTGGGGAAAGAACTCTGGGAGCAACTGCTCTATCCCTCGCCTGAGCCCTATCTTTCCGGTGACGGTGAGATTGGGGGTATAACCAAGGGGAGGGCGAGTAATAGCGATGACAGATATTCCTAAGGAGAGGGCTGCAGAGACCTTTTCGGTAAAGCCACTGGTGGTGCCGCTCTCCTTTACAATGATCAAGTCGGGCTGTAACGTGCGGAATAGCTCCTCATCGCTCAGCTCTTTATCGTAGTAAATGATCTGGGAACGAGGAATACCCGTCCGCTCAATGGTTTTCTCCGTTTCGGCAATCGGCATCACCCTGAAATAGATCTCGTGCTCTTGCCAGTAGCCCTGTAGCTTGGCGATGCTATTCACACCAGTAAGGGCGAGTACTTTGGTCGGCTTTGCTTGGTGAAGTAGGGCGATGGCTTCCTCAAAAGAGGAGACCTGCTGTACTTCCTCTGGAATGGCTGGGAACTCCCTTTCATACCTAATCACAGGCAGGTGGAGGGCACCCACATTACTATGTAGGATGGTGGCAAAAGGGTGGGCGGCATCGATGATGAGCCCTACGTTATTCTCTTGGCAAAAGGCTTGAAGCTCCGCTTTGTCTTTGCCCCCAGTAATATGGATCCCATTGTGTAGTGTGATCTCTTGGGAGCTGCCAAAAGTAGAGTAGTAAAAAGGCACTCCTGCCTCTTCGCACACCTCTACACACCTGCGACCTTCGGTGGTTCCGCCTAGGATTAATAGATTCATAGTAGTTCGTGGAGGAGCTCTTCGATGGAATCAATAGCTATCGGAGGGGTGTCGGGGCGGTGCAGTACTATCTTACTTCCGCTGGTATCAATGTAGGTCTCTGTCTCTGCCTCACGATCTGCTAAGATGCGGTTGCGGAGTAGTGCCTTGCGAACCATGGAGAAGAGGTGGCCGTGACCGATCACTTTGATGCGTCGGTCGTAATCATTTTCGATGCGAAAGAGGCCGGTGGTTTGGTCAAAGATGATCTCTTTTTGTTCGAAGAAACGACTGAGCACTCCGGAGAGGGCTAGATCCTCAGGGGTGCCGATATGGAGGTGACGCTCGTCGTCCATCAGCCATATTTTATCTGCAATTTGGAGGGCGAGCTCCAGGTCGTGAGTGGAGAGGAATATGGTTTTATTCAACTCTCGAGAAAGGCGATGTAGCAGTTGCATCATATCTACTTTGGAGGGGAAGTCGAGGAAGGCGGTAGGTTCGTCTAAGATGATGATGGGGGTCTCTTGAGCCAATGCTTTGGCGATCATGGTCTTTTGGCGCTCTCCATCGCTCAGGCTGTGTACCATGCGATCTCGCAGTTTTTCGATACGAACCTGCTGAATGGCCAGATCTACAGCTTGGCGGTCTTGAGAAGCAAGGCGACCCCAGAAGCCGGTATAAGGGCTTCTTCCGAGGGCTATGAGCTCATGGACGGTCATGTTATTGGCATCTACCTTTTCAGTGAGTACTACGCCAACTACTTTGGATAGTTCGCTCTCTTTGTACTGGTTGATATCTTTATCTTGCACCAATACCTCTCCTGCTAGCTTGGGCTGGAAGCGGGCAATGGTGCGGAGTAGGGTGGATTTTCCCACTCCATTGGAGCCGAGGAGGCAGGTCAGTTCACCTGCATTCACTGAGGCGGTGAGGTGCTTGGCAACAACCTTCTCCCCATTCTTTTGCTTGTATCCAATGGACAAGTCCCTAAGTGCAATAGTCTTCATCATATTATCTCAGTTCTTCTGCGATCAAATAAGACGGATATCACTATTGGAGCACCGATTAGGGCGGTGACGGAGTTGATGGGGAGTGCCCCTTCGAAGCCTGGCATGCGAGCAATGAGGTTGCAAAGTAGCGAAAGCGAAGCCCCTACCACTGTCACCGCTGGCACCAATATGATGTGGTTGGAGGTGGAGAAGAGGGTGCGACAAAGGTGAGGCACAGCCATGCCTAGGAATACGATCGGACCGCAATAGGCGGTGACAATGGCGGTAAGGACGCAGGAACAGAAGATGATGACATTGCGTGCCTTGGTGTAATTGAGACCTAAGTTGCGGGCATAGTTTTCGCCAAGGAGGAGTAGGTTGAGTGGCTTGATGAGCAGAAATGAGAGGGGAATAAGGATCAGCATGATGATGACGAAGGTGTAGACTTGATCTCCACTCACCTTGGAGAAGCTACCAAGGCCCCAGATGACGTAGCTACGAACATCCTCATCATTGCTGAAGAACTTGAGTACCCCGATGATGGCATTGGCAATATAGCCGATCATGACACCCATAATCAGTAGAATGGCATTGCCTCGCACCTTTTTGGAGATGAGAATGATCAGCACCATCACTGCCATTGCCCCTATGATCGCAGCAATGGATACGGCCATTTCTCCAATAAAACCCATGCGGGTGAGGGCTTTTTGGCTGATACTTCCCGAGAGGAGTATCAAGGTGGCTACTCCTAAGCTCGCACCAGAACTAATACCCAACTCAGAAGGGCCAGCAAGGGGATTGCGGAATACGGTTTGCATCTGCAGTCCACTAATAGAGAGCGCAGCACCAGCAATGAAGGCGGTGATGGTTTGTGGAAAGCGACTTTTCCATATAATATTATTCCATATCTCGCCGCCAGTAGTCTCCTTCCCAATCAGTATGCGGAAGACATCTAGCGTGGGTATTGGAATGGTACCGAGGGCTAGATTGAGTAGGAAAAAGAGGAGTATGGAGAAGATACCCAGTACAAAAAGAATAATATTGCGTTTGGTAGCCATACGAATAGGTATTACTTCAATACTTCATAAAAAACAGGCTGGTGATCTGGAAGTAATTGTGGGTGAAAGGCCTTGATAAGGTCGGCCAATACCACATCTGGCTCTACGGGCGATAGCTCGTAGAAGGGACGCTCGGAGAGATTGCAGTAGACCACTTTCTTATCCTTAAATGCCTTGAAGTCGCGGTAGCGGCTATCAGTCTTATCGAGTACCTCGTAGCTATATTTGTCTGGATAGCTATTGAGAATTCTCCAAAAGTCGGCATTGGCACCTTGTGCGTAAACGGTTTCAAAGTCCACGTAGAAGCCACCTGACTCTTCGTTGTCCATCATAAAGTATTCAGCCCCGGCATCGGTGAACTGGTGGGCAAGATAACTTTCGCCACCCACTACATACCAGTTGCCACCGTGGAGCTCTCCACTCAGTACCTTTGGTCGTTCAATATCCTCTGGAATTAAAGCTTTTAGGGCGTTGTATCGCTCCTCTATGCCACTGAATATCGTCTCCGCACGCTCTTCATCGTCAAGGAGTAGGGCAATAAACTTGATCCATTCAGCTTGTCCAAGAGGGGTTAGCTCCTTATATCCAAGAAAAGTCACTAATGGAGTGCCGAGCGTTTGTAGCACATCATAGCCCCCTCGCTTAAAGGGGGAAACTAGGATGATATCAGGCTGGATCGCCATAATTAGTTCGGTATCAAAGTTTCCCTCAATGCCAATGCGTTTGCTACGACCATCTGCCAATTGTGCTTTCATCTGTTCGTTGAAAAGAAAGCGTGTGCTAGGCATTCCCACCACTTTGTCAATTGCATCAAGCTTGATAAAGTTGGAGAGTTGGAGCGTCGTCATAACAATTGCACGCCTCACTGGCGTCTCAATCACTACATAATCATTGGGGATTCCTTTGGGTTGCGTGCCTCTTGGAACTAAGGCATACTTCCAAATCTGTTCGTTTTCATTGGCAGGATCGGTCATATCTACCAAGGTGTAGCCCTCCCCTTTTTGGATGTTCAATCCTTTGGCATACTTGATATAATCTACTGATTCGAGCTGTTCGCTCTGGTTGCTTTGATCCTCTTTACAAGACCAAAGAGCTATCATAGTGAGAAATAAGATGAGAATACGCTTCATACGCTTTGAGGTTTTATGACAATGATAGAAAAATAGGGGCAAGTGCGAGAGAGAAAGCTTTCCAGATCCGAGGTGAGGAATTGCTTCTCATCTCCAAGCCACTCCATATAGGTAAATGGGTAGTTACCTTGGCGGAGCAACTCTTTGATGCTCTCCTGGTAAAGGGATAACTTCATGATGGCAACAACCGAACCATTGGCAAGAGGAGTGAGCACATCGGAGGGGGTGTTGATTTGGGAGAGGAGTGTGAGGTTTTGCCCTTGCTCTACAAGAGGTACCATAGCTTGTGCCATACCAGCGACAAATGATGGGACGCCTGGTAGCACCTCCACTTTTGCACCACGTTTGGTAAGCTCTGCGACGATCTTAAAGGCAGATGAGTAAATGCCGGAATCGCCAATAGTGACCAAGGACACCTGCTGCTCCTTCATATAAAGATCATAAAGCCTTTGAGTGATTTTTTCGTACACCCCTGCAGCCAAACTTGGATCCTTTTTCATCGGGATATCAAACTGCTCTACTTTTAGGAGAAGATCCTCAAGCGGCTTCAGACGCTCTAGCACTCTCACCGCTTCCCCACTAGGAGCAAAGATAACATCACTCTCTTTTAACGCAGTAAAAGCTCTTAGTGTGATATTATCAGGGACCCCACTCCCTAGAGATATGATTTTAATCGAACTCATTTCCGGAATAGATGTTTGAATGAATCATTATAGAGTTTGGACAAGCCTTGACGATTATCAATCGCCTCTCCCACTACTATTAGTGTGGTGAGTGTCAACTTATTGTCTCGAATGATTTGTGCCAGGTGTTGTAGCTCTCCTCTAATGATCTTTTGCTCTTTCCACGTGAGTTTGTGGCAAATTGCTACGGGCGTCTCAGGTGGGTAGTGTACCAGCAATTCGCTCTGCACCTTTTCTGCCAAAGTGGCACTGAGGTAGATGCACATAGTGCTTTGAGAGGCAGCCAACTTGTGGAGTTGCTCCTTCTCTGGCATAGGAGTTCGCCCTTCTCCACGGGTGAGGATGATGCTTTGCACCTTCTCCGGAATGGTGAATTGAGACCTCAATTCTGCTGCAGCCGCGAGGAATGATGAGATACCAGGGGTGATGTGATAGCTCATTCCTGCTTCGTCGAAGAGTGCCATCTGCTCCTGAATGGCGCCGTAGATGCAAGGGTCACCCGTATGCAGACGTACAATCAGGCAGTGGCGGTCGTAAAACTCCTTCATAAGGGCAAATTGCTCCTCCAAATTCATGTCGGCAGAGCTCCGAACTGTAGCACCTGGTTTAGCGTAATAGGTGAGTTCGATTGGCACCAGACTACCTGCATAGAGGATTAAATCGGCTTGCTGTAGGAAGTGCTTTCCTCGCACAGAAATAAGCTCCGGATCACCAGGACCTGCCCCCACAATCTCTATGTGTCCATGGGGTAGGGCATTGGCATCAATCGCTAGGGCAAAGGTGAAGTCATTGCCCTCAGATAGTTTCCCTTTTTGTTTCTCAATAACCAGCACTCCGCCATTTGAAGCAAGAAGAGCTGATGCTTCAGAAACACTTGGTGAGGAGGTCACCTCATTGACTTTATTAGAAGGATTGGGCACCTTTATCTCCTCAAGTTGATCGGCCGAGTAGTATTGTGGCACTACCCCCAGTTTCTCCCCAAGTCCCTCAATAATTGGTTCGCCTCTTTTTAGTTCAATGCTATTAATACTTGCTATAGCGAGCTCCGAGAAACCTGATGTATGAAGTTGCTGGAGAATGTACTCACTGACCCCCTGAGGATTGGCTTTGTGACGACACCCGATGCCTAAGTGTAGCACTTGAGGGCGGTAAAGAATTTGTGGAATACTAAGGTCAGAAAGCTCTCTTGGAGTCACTGCAATTAGCAATTGATACTTTGAGATATCCAAGTCTTCCAGATGATAATAGACATCTACATAACTGGGCTTAGTACGCTCTAGGTAGTCGCATCGCATATCTAGCAAAAGAGCAGTTGGAACACCATCTACAAACTTGGTAATCGCCTCATTGAGAGTCGCCCCCACCGTTTCCAATTTCCAGCCAAACTGTCTAGGCAGAGTATCCAGCGCCCAAAGCCCCTGTCGGTCACTTTGCGTAGTGATGATGGGTTCCGCTCCCAGTATTGAAGCAATTCGGCTAGTCCATTCATTCGCTCCACCAATGTGCCCCGATGCCACGGATATGACATATTTACCAGTGGTATCAATACATATAATCGCTGGATCGGTATGTTTATCCTTGAGATAAGGGGCAATGCTCCGCACGCAAATTCCCATTGCAGAAAAGAAAACGACTAGGTCGTGCTTCTCCATTATTTGCCCCGTCTCTTCCTGAAGGTCCTCAATCTTCTCAAAACCCTCTAGTTCTCTGGTGCTATATAGCTTTCCTCCCAATTCGGAATGAAGTAGGAGTGCTTTCTCCTTCGCCACCTCAGAGAGGATTATAATGCCTATATTTTGATTCATCATTTTATTGCTTTCATCACCCTTATTGGGTTGTTATTATCTATAGAGATTTCCACCTCTTTTATGATGGTGCCAGATACCTTCTCAATGGCCACTCTGAATAGATCTTGACTCTCTTGCGAAACTGAGTTAAAGACCAAGAGTCCCTTCTCTGGCAATAACGACCAAACTTTACGCACGATCTCCACCAGTTTTCCGCCATGACCTCCGATAAAAGCACAATCTGGTTTTGGTAAATCACCCATCTCGACCTCGCAAAAGTCCCCTCCTCTAAAGTCGATACCAGGAGTGCCAAACTTCTTGCTATTGGAGGAAAGTAGCTCCTCCCCTTCAGGTCGGATCTCAAAAGCTACCATTCTAAGGTGTGGAAATTGCAGCTTCGCTTCAATGGAGATCGACCCGGTACAACTCCCGATATCCCAAAAGACGTGGCGATTATGCAGCTCAAGCATAGAAAGAGAGAGTAATCTAATGGGGCTTTTAGTCAACATCTTAGCCCGACCATTGAGGAGGTGAAACTCCTCATCCGGTATCCCAAAGTACTTCTGCTTAGGCTTTGTCTCCACTAATATCATATTGTAGGGATAGCTAAATTCCCTCTCCGCCACCTCCGAGAGCGACAGTTCACTCACCCGTTCCTCCTCCTGATTACCTAGCAGTTCGCCCACGTATGCCTTGTAATTGTCGTACCCAAAGTCGAGCATCCGCTGAGCCACCGTAGTAGGAGTATGCTCTTTGCGATCCAATAGCAATCCGATCATCGATTCCCTTTGGATAAGAGCTCTATCAAACTCATGCCAAGGACGCCCCGTAAGGGTTACTTCGTGCATACTCTGGTAAGGCAATAGAGCACGGTGAGCCAGCATTTGCAGAGAGTGAAAACTAGGGTAAACCTTTACCGTCGCCTCAGGAATATGCCTCATAATGGTCTCTCCAATCCCATTGAAAAGGGGGTCGCATGAGGCAATGACCACCAGATCATCAAGTTGGCGATACTGCTCCATCAACGCTCCCATCGGAGGCACCACCTCTATCCATTCGTGTTTGCTCGGAAGGTAAGGCTTGATAATCTCGTAGTGCCGCTTTCCTCCTGAGAAGTGGTAACCCTCCTGAAGTACCTCGAGCACTTCAGGGCGGAAAAACTGCTCCCGATTGTCGTCTATGCCTATTATCGTAATCTTCATAGGAGGAAGAGGTTATACGTCGCGACCTGGTCTTAGTGCCTCTGCATCATCAAAGGTGAGAATCGCATTGCATAGCGTTGCAGCAAGATTGCTCCCTCCTTTGCGACCATCAATAATCAGTTTAGGAATGTTGCGGAACGGTTTCACCGCATGCTTCGACTCGCAAACGTGTACGAACCCAACTGGAGCCGCAATGATACCCATAGGCTTTGCCTCTCCTTTTCGGATTAAGCTGGCCAATTCTAGTAGGGCAGTTGGTGCATTTCCAAAGGCAAAGAGGGCATCGGGGTGCTCTGCCACTGCCAGACGAATACCTGCCTGAGTACGGGTGATACCTAGACGATCCGACATCTCCTTGGTACGAGGGTCTGAGAGGTAGCACTTAGCCTCAATGCCCAATCTTTGAAGAGCCCCTTTGCGAATACCAGAGGTGACCATCGTAACATCAGTAATAATGGTCTTGATTTTCCCTGAAACACACGCCTCATGCAGTCTCTTGACAGCATCGGGGTCGGAGTAGAATATCTGCTCCATTTCAAAGTCGGCAGTGGTATGAATCGCGTGGAGTAATGCCCACTTGTGATCCAGCGGAATCTCAGGGTTCTTGAGCTGAGACTCTATCGTTCGGAAGCTCTCGATCATAATTTGCTGACCTAGCTTGGTATCTTTATCCGCTTTTTCACGATAGTAGCCACGAGGCGTAATCATACGGTTGCGGGTCGTAAATGTCTGGCTATTCCCAATGATCACCATGGTAAACATATCTATCTGCTCTGCATCGAACTCTGCTAAAGTAGTGTAGGTCACCTCTTGATCCTCACGACCTGCTTGGCGAACAATACCGACAGGAGTATTGGCGTCTCGCTCTTTCAAGAATAGTTCGCGTAGACGCTCAATCTGCCAGTACCGCTTGACACTCTTAGGATTATAAATCGCTGTGATAAAGTCCGCCTCGGCAGCAGCGATGATTCTTCGCTCAATCTTTGCCCACGGCGTCATAAGGTCGGAAAGCGAGATGATACAGAAGTCGTGACCAATGGGAGCCCCCAATATAGAGGCCGCCGTCTGAAAGGCTGAAATGCCAGGAAGCACCTCAATCTCAATAGTACTCTTCAGCTCCTCAGCCATCTCATAGATAAGGGGAGCCATTCCGTAAATACCAGCATCTCCAGAACTAATCACAGCCACCTCCTTACCTTCATCGGCAAACCTAAACGCCTCTCTTGCTCTTGCCGTCTCCTGACGCATTCCTGTATCTACACACTCTGCGTCTGGCTGGAGGTAGTGTGCGACAAACTGGAAGTAGTACTTGTAGCCAACCACCACATCCACCTTGCCTAAAATATCCCTTGCCCCAATGGTCAGGTCGCGCTCACTACCCGGACCTATCCCAATCACATATATCTTTCCCATCACATTTATTTATCAATTAAACTCTATCAATTAAACAACTATCTATACTTTTGCCCTCACTTAACAAAGCTAAGGGTTTCTCGTATCAAAGCAAAATGTTTTAGGTATCAAACAAAAATGTTTTAGGTACCAAACAAAACTCTTTCCTATTTAGAGAATGTTGCACGAAGTGACATTCTCGCACATTTGCTTCAAATGTGCTGAGACTTTGCACGAAGGATGAGATGCCAGGCGCTGAGGGTGAGGGCGCTGGGAGCGTACTTACGTACGTGACCGAGCCCGAATCCCGAAAGCAACGCCGCAGATCGCCTTTGTGCAATTGTCTCATATCAACAAAACCCCACCACTACCAAATTGGTTCGGTAGATTGTCTTGGGTTACGCATTAGAAAGACCTTACCATGAATGACCTCCCCTTGTGGGAGGTCAGACGGATCCTAGCCCCTAGTCGAGGCTCGTAGAGCCGATGACTAGGGAATCAAACCCCGCCCCACCCCCGCCATTCGACCCCTTGTGGGTCGGACAACCCATTTCAGGATTAATCTGACGCGGTTGTCCGACCCGCAAGGGGTCGTGGGATAGGGGGGATGACCGTTAATCCCCCAGTCGTTCGGGGCTAACGCCCCTCCGACGTGGGGGCTAGGATTCGTCGGACCTCCAAGGAGGTCCTTACCCTTAGACACTCCACTAAAAACCATAAGGGAAAACCTTCCTAATGCGTAACCCCTGGGTAGGTGGTGGGGTGAGGTCATTGATATCTAATTATCTATCTAGTTTTATGATACGATCTGCAAAGAAACCGGGCTTCAGTTTGGCTGCCTCAGTCACCTTTTCTGTCGCAAATTCATACTTATAGAATTTAGTCTGAGTGTCATCGCTGATACCAAGAAGGGCGTAGTCCTCTTCTACCACGATAAGTTCTGAGTAATTGCCACCTTGGCTTGTTGGAATCTCCTTGATACGGTACTGATCACCTCCTGGGGTTAAGTCTATCACCGCCCAAATAAATCTTCTAGGCACTGTCCAACTATTTTTGTCAGCTTTATTTTTAGGACTCTCCAAGTAAGCAAGCACTTTGGTCCCTCTCATGTGGTGAATAGTCAGAATCTTATTCTCATCAAAGATGTCAAGTTTATAGTTGGGGTCGGTTCTAAACTCACCTGCTTTAATACGCAAGATGTGTCCATGCTGCTTCGTAGATGAAGTGGCATCATCTCTTACCGTATTACACAGCATATAGTAGTCTCCATTTGGCATAAAGAAACCATTCTGCTGTCTGAGTGACCCAAAAGATACTGATCCTGGGCGATCTACACGCGTCTCCTTGTAGATATGCTCCACTGCCATATTGTCGGGATTAATTGTAGCGGTAAAGAATGCTTTGTGGCTATCCAGACCCATTTTTGGCTTTTTCTTATCCTCATGCCTGAAGTTGAAAAGCAACTTGTTATCAGCCTTTCGGTATGCCAATAGCCCACAGGAAGAGAATATTTCGTCCTCTGCTATCTTGCCTAATTCTGGGAAGTCCAGTGTCCCTTTAGCTATGACCTCCATACTCTCAGTATTGATCTTAACCCAATTCATTTTATGCTTTTTAGGTGCTTTTTTATCTTTGCTTTCAGGAGCACCAATAAGCACAAGTGTATTGTCATCTAGCCATTCATGAGCAAACCTCCGGTCAGAGAGTTCTGGCATTGGGAATATTTTAATGGTTTCCACTCCAGCATCAGTGATTTTATACTTGCCAAAGTTATTTTCTCGGCTAATACTGTAGTAATAGCCTTTGTGGTAGATAACAAAAGGAGTGATACCTGATAGCAAAGTCTCTGCACCTTTTTTCCTAATATCATACTCCCCTTCGAGTAGGGTCGGTATTTTCTTAACCACATGCGGATCTTGCTTTTTAGTTGATGAGGTACCTTCTCCAATTGCCAACCACATATCATATAGGTCTACAGCTGGCTTTTCTGGATTCTCAGGATTTTCAGGATCCTTTGGATGCTCTGGTAGCTCTGGCACATCAGGTTTCTTCGGATCTTTACCTTTAGGGGTATCGTTACTGCCACAGCTTGTGGTTAAAGCGATCACTAAGATGGCTAATAGTTGGATAATTGACTC
>UMHQ01006606.1_pt1 | contig 46411 bp, 33 predicted proteins | sample 1965531 | NCBI WGS metagenome assembly UMHQ01 (sample SAMEA4836098, study PRJEB28245) | human gut metagenome | biome: gut microbiome; material: fecal sample | place: Denmark | collected 2008 | reverse complement strand
CCTCCCCTGTCGCACGTCTGCGCCCTTACGCCTACAGCGGACGGATGCTGACCTCCTTGAGCTGCTTGGCAGAGACCTCGCCAGGCGCGTCGCTCATGAGGTCCGAGCCACTCGAGGTCTTCGGGAACGCCATGACCTCACGGATGGAGTCGGAGCCGGTGAGCAGCATGCACACGCGGTCGAGGCCCAGGGCAAAGCCGCCCATGGGAGGCGCGCCGAACTCGAGCGCCTCCATGACGAAGCCGAACTGCTCGTGGGCGCGCTCCGGCGTGAAGCCGAGCAGCTCGAGCATGGCCTCCTGCATGGCGGCGTCGTGGATGCGCATGCCACCGCCGCCGGCCTCGTAGCCGTCCATGACAAAGTCATACGTGAAGCTGCCGGCAGCCAGCGGGTCGGCCTTGATCTTCTCGACGTCGGACTCGGTGGGCAGCGTGAACGGCTGGTGCTCGGCCGCGTAGGCCTTGCGCTCCTCGTCCCAGTGGAACAGCGGGAAGTTGACGACCCACAGGAAGTCGTGGCCCTCGCGCGGCACGTTGAGGGCGTCGGCCATGTGGCAGCGCATGCCGCCGAGGATCTCGTCGGAGGCAAGGCGCGGGCCGGCGGCGAACATCACGAGGTCGCCGGGCTCCACCTCGGCGCGCTCGCGAAGCGCAGCCATCTCCTCGTCCGAGAAGAACTTGACGATGGGGCTGTTGATGGAGCCGTCCTCGCGGAACGCGATCCAGGCCAGGCCCTTGGCGCCAAACGTCTTGGCGACGTCCTCGAGCTTATCGATCTGGGCGCGCGGCCAGGTGCCGGCACCCTTGGCGTTGATGCACTTGACGACGGAGCCCTCGGCGTTCGCAGCGCTTGAGAACACCTTGAACTTGGAGTTCACGAAAATGTCCGTGACGTCCTTGAGCGTCATGCCGTAGCGGGTGTCGGGCTTGTCGATGCCGTAGGTGTCCATGGCGTCCCAGTACTGCATGCGGCGCAGCGGCGTGGGCAGCTCGACGCCCATCTTGGCGAAGGCGTCGCGCAGCACGTCCTCGAGCGCGTCCATGACGTCGTCCTGGTCCACGAAGCTCATCTCGATGTCCACCTGCGTGAACTCGGGCTGGCGGTCGGCGCGCAGGTCCTCGTCGCGGAAGCACTTGGCCACCTGGTAGTAGCGCTCGACGCCACCCACCATGAGCAGCTGTTTGAGCAGCTGCGGGCTCTGCGGCAGCGCGTAGAAGTGGCCCGGCTGGATGCGGCACGGGACGAGGAAGTCACGCGCGCCCTCCGGCGTGGACTTGAACAGGCTGGGCGTCTCGACCTCCATGAAGGCGCGCTTGTGCAGCGCCTCGCGGATGGCGAACGTGAAGTCGGAACGGAGCTTGAGGTTGGCCATCATCTCGGGACGGCGGATGTCGAGGTAGCGGTAGCGCAGGCGCGTGTCCTCGGACGTGTCGATGCCGTCCTCGATCTGGAACGGCGGCGTCTTGGAGCGGTTGAGCACCTCGATGGTGTCGACGCAGACCTCGACCTCGCCGGTGGGGAGCTTGGGGTTGATGGTCTCCTCGTCGCGGCCGCGGACGACGCCGTGGACGCGGATGGGCCACTCGGTGCGGATGACCTCGGCGGCGTGGAACGCCGTGCCACCGGAGTGCTCGGGGTCGAACGTGCACTGCGTCATGCCGGAGCGGTCGCGAAGGTCAACGAAGATGAGGCCACCGTGGTCGCGGCGACGCCACACCCAGCCCGTGAGCGTGACCTCCTCGCCGATGTTCTCGCGGCGCAGCTCGCCGGCCGTGCGCGTGTGCATGGAGTGCTCGTGCATGGCCTCGGTCTCGGCGGCGAAGGCGCTGGCGGCCTGGGCCTCGACGGCGGGGGTGGTGCTGGTGTCTTGCATGCGATTCCTCTCGTCTGTGCCATCCCGTGTCGGGGCGGATGGCAAGCCCTCAGACGGCGAACGGCCCCGTAGACAGCGTGGGCGCTCGCGCAACGTCACATGATAGCGCAGCCGACGCGGGCGAGGATTACCGGACGGTTTCGCCATGTGCCCCGCGAGCGTCTGCCACGGTGGCAGTTGGCCCCGGCACCACCGCCACCGCGGGCGTGCTACCCTGCGAGGGATTGGACGACGCAAGCGAGGGAGCAGCGACATGGCACAGACGACGGACACGATTCGTGCGGCGGCACGCGAGACGAGCGACTACGTCATCGACCGCAGGCGCTGGTACCACGCCCACCCCGAGGTCGCCTACGAGGAGCACGACACCACCGCCCAGATCTGCGCGGACCTGGACGCCCTGGGCATTCCCTACGAACGTCCCACCGCCACCGGCGTCGTCGCCACGATTCGCGGCCGCGCGGCCGGCGCCTACGGCCAGGACGGCTCCCCGCGCCGCCGCCTCATGCTGCGCGCCGACATCGACGCGCTTCCCGTCTCCGAGGAGACCGGCGAGCCGTTCTGCTCGCTCAACGAGGGCCGCATGCACGCCTGCGGCCACGACTGCCACATCGCCATGCTGCTTGGCACCGCGCGCTTGCTCGCGCACCTCACCGACGAGCTGCGCGGCGAGGTGCGCCTCGTGTTCCAGCCGGCCGAGGAGGGCGGCAACGGCTCCAAGACGATGATCGAGGCGGGCGTGCTCGAGGGCGTGGACGGCGTGTATGGCACGCATATCTGGAGCGACGTGCCGGCCGGCAAGGTGTCCGTGGAGGCGGGCCCGCGCATGGCCGCCACGGACTGGTGGCGCATCGACGTCACGGGTCGCAGCGCCCACGGCGCCATGCCCAACCAGGGCGCGGACGCCGTGCTCGCGGGAGCTGCCATCGTGGAGAGCCTGCAGGCCATCGTGAGCCGCAACATGAGCCCCTTCGAGCCCGCCGTCGTCACGGTGGGCCAGTTCCACGGCGGCACCGCGAGAAACGTCATGGCCGGCCGCGCCTGGATGGAGGGCACCGTGCGCACCTTCCACGAGGAGGCCCACGAGCGCATCCCCAAGCTCATGGAGCGCATGGCCGGCGAGGTGGCCGCGGCCTTTGGCTGCACGGCCAAGCTCACCTACGAGGTGGCCCACTCCACCGTCGTCAACACGCCCGAGGCAAGCGAGCGCGCGGCACGCGCCGCCCGTGAGGTCCTGGGCGAGGGCTCCATCGTGCGCTACCAGGGCTCCATGCCCGGCGAGGACTTCTCGGAGTACCTGCGCCGCCGCCCCGGCGTGTTCGTGTTCCTCGGCAGCGGCACGGCCGACCCCACGGGCCGCGTGTGGCCGCAGCACTCCAGCCACTACGACCCCGACGAGTCCGTGCTCGTGCGCGGCTCCATGCTCGCCGCCCAGTACGCCGTCGACTTCCTGGCCGAGTAGCGCCCCATCGCGCCGCCCAAGCCCTATGCTTGAGAAAACCTCAAGGAGGGGGCACAAATGGACGATGAGAGCGCAGCCAAGCTGCTCGCCTACATAGACGCGCTGCTCGAGGACCCAGACCACGCGGAGCTCGACGCAAGCGAGCTTCCGGGCAACCTCTGCCAGCTGGGAAAGCGCCTCTCCTACCTGGGCTCGTGCGTCCAGGAGGGCCGCGTGTTTGCCGAGGACCTCGCCCGCGGCAACCTCGAGGCCATCAGCTCGCAGTACACGAACCGCGCCAACCCCCTCATCCCCAGCCTCGAGGACGTGCGCAAGAGCCTCGCGCAGTTCCTGTCCCTGGGCACGAGCTTCGTCGAGGCAGACAAGGCCGCCCAGTTCGAGGGCCAGGGCGAGTACATCGCCATGCTCAACCGCATGATCGGCGAGGTCCAGCGCCGCCACACCGAGCTCGAGCACAGCGCCAACACCGACCCGCTCACCGGCGTGGGCAACCGCAGGCTCTACGAGCGCACCATGGAGGCCCTGTGGGAGAAGGGCGAGCCGTTCACGGTGGCCTTCATCGACATCGACCAGCTCAAGCGCTGCAACGACCACTTTGGCCACGAGGGGGGCAACCGCTACATCCTGCAGACGAGCCTCATGCTCAAGCTGCGCCGCAAGCGGGGCGAGGAGCTCTTTCGCATCGGCGGCGACGAGTTCGTCTACGTGTCCGAGACGGACTCCGAGCACGAGCTTGCCAAGCGGCTCGAGCAGTGCCGCGAGCAGCTCATCGCGCAGTCGCGCCAGGAGGGGCGCATGGTCTACTCGTTCAGCTACGGGTGCTCGCACGTTGACCCCAAGGCTGGCGACGACAGCCACCAGATGGTCACGGACGCCGACAAGAAGATGTACCGCTACAAGCTCACGCATCGCGTCGCCCCCAGCCAGGGCGAGGCCGCCGAGGACAAGCCGGGCATCGACATCGACGAGCGCATCTTCGAGGCGCTCGCCATGGCCTCGGCGGGCCGCTACTTCTTCGTGTGCGACATCGACAACGATGAGTCGCTGTGGTCGAGCAACGCCATCCGCGACTTCAATCTGCCCAGCTCCCACATGAGCCATGCCGGCGACATCTGGCTCGGGCGCATCCACCCAGACGACCGCCAGGGCTACGAGGACGAGATATCGCGCCTGCTCGCCGGAAAGACCCACCACCACGCCATGCGGTACCGCGCGCTCGACGCCCGCGGCCAGTACGTCATCTGCGAGTGCCGCGGCTACAGGCTCGACGCCGAGGAGGGCAAGCCGGCGCTGTTCGTGGGCACCATCGTGAACCGCAGCATCGCCGAGAACATCGACCCGGCCACGGGCCTCGGCGACGTCCACGGCCTCGTCATCTCCGTCGGCAGGGCCCGGCACCTGCAGCGCCCCACGGGCATCATCGGCATCAAGGTCGTGGGCCTCTCGCAGATAAACGCCATGCACGGCTACGAGACGGGAGACCAGGTGCTCGCCGCGATCGCCGAGCGCATCGTGTCGGCCACTCGGGGGCGCATGACGGCGTTTCGCTCGCGCGGCACGCAGTTCGTCCTCATCGGCAAGGACCTGAGCGAGCAGGACACCTGGGAGCTCTACCACCTCGTGAGAGACGTCATGAAGGCGCCGTTCAACATCGGCGGGGAGACGTTCTCGCTCGAGTCGGGCGTGGCCTGGGTGCACTACGACGAGGTGTCCTCGCAGCCCTTCTCCATCCTGTCGGACCTGAGCCGCCGCGTGCGCTCGTCGCTCAGGGAGGGCGTGGCGGCCCTGCCCGCCCCCACGACGACGAACGACGAGCACGTCAACTCGCTCACGGGCCTCAGGAGCGGCTCCTCCCTGCTCAGGCTCGCGAGCAGGCACAACGCCTCGGCACCCGCCGGCATCCACTGCCTCGTCTCCATAGACCTGGGCAACATGCGCCTGTTCAACGAGTGGTACGGCCACGACGCCGGCGACGCCCTGCTCGCCGAGGTGGGGCAGCTGCTCGCCAAGATCGAGGACGAGGGCTCGGCGCTCGCGGGCTACTGGGGCCAGGACGACTTCTGCCTCTACGCGCCGTTCGACCGCGCTCTCATCGACGACATCTACGGCCGCATGAGGCAGGTCGTGGCCAGGCGCGACGACTCGGTGGGCTTCTCGCCCTCGTTCGGCGTGCTGCCCCTCGACCACCACCACGAGGTCACGATCGACGACTACTCGAGGGCGATGTTCGCGAACAAGGAGTCGAAGGGCGACTTCAAGAACAGGATCTCGCTCTTCGAGCCGCTGAGCTACGAGCAGAAGAGCCAGGAGCACAGGCTGCTCTCGAGCTTCCAGTACGCCATCTCGGACGGCGGCATCTACTTCGTCCTGCAGCCCCAGTGCGACCTCACGAGCGGCAAGGTCGTGGGTGCCGAGGCCCTCGTGCGCTGGGCGAAGAAGGACGGCGAGCGCATCCCTCCGGCCGAGTTCATCCCCGTGCTCGAGAGGAACGGCTTCATCATCACGCTCGACAAGCGCATCTGGACGCTCGTAGCCCGCTGGCTGCACGACGCCATCGAGCGCGGGCTCGTCCCCGTGCCCGTCTCGATCAACGTCTCGCGCGTCGACATCCTCGCGTTCGACGTGCCCGACTTCCTGGGGCGCCTGCTCACCGAGTTTGACCTGGCGCCGCGCCTTCTCGAGGTCGAGATAACCGAGACGGCCTACATGCAGGACCAGGAGATGATGAGCGAGGTCGTGGGGCGCCTGCGCGCCATGGGCATGACCGTCCTCATGGACGACTTTGGCACGGGCCACTCCTCGCTGAGCATGCTCGGCGGCGTCAACGTGGACGTCATCAAGCTCGACCGCCAGTTCCTCCCCACGGCCGGCATGGCACAGGGCCGCGTCGACAGGGGCGAGAGCATCCTGGCCTCGATGGTGGGCATGGCCCACGCGCTCGATCTGCCCATGATCGTCGAGGGCGTCGAGACGAGGGAGCAGGCGGGGCTCGTGGGAGACCTGGGCGCGCGCTACGTGCAGGGCTTCTGGTGCTACCGCCCCATGCCCGTGCAGGAGTTCGAGGAGATCCTCGCAAGCCCCGACCTCGTGGACCTGGGCGGCCTCGTCTCACCGAGCGAGCGTGGAGTGTTTACCCCCCCCCGAGCAACTAAGGGCCCGGGCGGGGCATAGGGGGCAGCTCGGCTAGCTGCGGATACGCTTGTGCCCGCGGCGGGCAAGGATGCCGAGAAACGCCACGAGCCCGGCGGCGCCGGCCGCGCTCACGGTGAGGCCGGTAGCAAGCCAAGGGCGTCGCAGCGGAATCGTCGTGGTGCCGGCGCCCACGTGCAGAAGGCCGCCACGCTCCCACGCGCCCTCGGTGGGCACGAAGTCGTCCTGCCAGGCAAGCGTGGTGTCCACGTCGTCCTCGTCCGCCGTGACGGTGAGGGCGTCTGCACCCCACTGGGCCGAGACGGGCACGAGCGTGCGCTCGGGCACGGCGGCCGGATCGAGCGACAGCGAGTCCGCGAGCAGCGCCGCGACGCCGGCGTCTCCCGTCACGGCCTCGAAGTAGGTGAGGTTGAGGCCCACGAACACGACGTTGCCGCCGCACACCGAGCCGTAGAAGGCAAGGCTTCTGCCCTCCTCGTCCACCGAGCCCCAGACGTCGTCGAGGCCGTTCAGGTAGACCGTCTGCCACTGCTCGTGACCCGCGGGGAACAGCGAGCAGCTCAACTGCCCCAGACGGGTCGTGAGCTCGGGGAAGCCCCCGTGAAACGTTATGGGCTGCGCGCTCACGCCAAGGAAGGACGTCGTGGCCGCGTGCTCGTCTGCGGGCATGCCGTCGGCCATGATGACCACGCGCGTGCCCGCGCTCGCCAGGCCGCGCACGAGCTCCTCGGCGCTCGCCTGGTCTGAGTAGGTGAAGCCGTCGAGGTAGACCACCTTGTAGGCGGAGAGCTCGCTCACCGTGTAGTCGTCGAGGGACGCGTCGGTAGTCTCCTCGACGCTTGGGAACTGCAGCGCGATCTGGCCGGCGCCCGTGCCGATGGCGATGGCGTCGTAGCGCGACGTGACGCCGAATGTGCCGTCGACGTCGCGATGGTAGAGGCGGTAGTCGCCGGCATCGTCCACGAGGGAATAGCCAGACTGGCCGGCGGCCGAGTCGATGCGCGTGGCCACGTTTGCGCTCTGGTCCTGGACGAGCGAGGTGCGCACGATCACCGAGTCGCAGCCCAGCTCCAGGCTGCGGTCGAACAGGTAGCCAAAGCGGCCCTCCTCCAGCGCCCGGTCGAGCTGCTCGTAGTTCTTGGCCACGGCCGCGCGCGTGCTCGCGCCCTCGGCGATGGCGACGGGGCCCTCGAAGCCAGACGCGAGAAACGCGCTCTCGGCGTCCAGGCCGCCCTCGTCGACGAGCGCCAGGCGCTGCTCCGTGACGGCACGGGCCTGGTCGATGAGCGTCTCTGAGGCATGGCGCTCCAGGCGCTCGGAGGTCGATGCTCCGTTGTGCGCGCCACAGAGCAGCTGCCATGACGGTGCCGCGTCAACGGCCAGTAGCACGAGCGCAAGCGCCAGCAGCGGGGTGCGCAGCGTTCTCCAGCGCAGCAGGCCCAAGAGGACCAGCGCCAGGGCCGCCGAGACGAGCCCCAGCGACCCCGCGCGAGACAGGCACGTGAGGGCGCCCACCGCCGGCTGGACCGTGGCCGCCGTGAGCGCCACGAGCACGGCCGCGGCCACGAAGGCCGGACGTGCGGCGCGGCGCGAGCACAGGATGCCGAACACGACGAGCACGGAGGCGGCCACCCCCAGGAAGATGCCGCCCACAGATCCCAACCAGCCCTGCGAGGCAAGCGTGGCGCCCAGGCCCTGGACGTCCACCTGGACCATATTGGCAAGGCCACCGCCGGCCACGAAGGGAACGAGCCAGAAGCCGCAGGCCGCGCACCCCAGAAGGCACGCGAGGATGGCCTGCGCCCCGCGGGCCCAGCACCCCTGCGAGACGCCCCGGCACGCGACGTAGGCAAGCACGCCGATGCCCGTAAGCGAGGCCGCGCCCACGTCCGTGAGCACGAGCAGTGCGCTCGTCACGAACAGGGCAGCCAGGGAGCGCCTGCCGCCTCGCTCGAGGTGCGCGTCGAGTGCGGCCACGAGCCAGGGAAGAAGCGCGAGGCCAAGGCTTCGAGCGAGGTCTCCCTCGACGAACAGCGCCGTGAGGTTGGCGGGGAGCAAAAACCAAAGCGCGCTGGCGCAGAGTGCCAGCCAGCGACGGCCGCGGCGCCAGCCTGCGCAGAGCCACCCCAGGGCGCCCACTAGGTAGACGAGGCCGCAGAAGACCACGAACCCCGAGGCGGCACCGCCCACTGCGGCCTCGCACGCGGCGACGGCATAGGCAAAGACGGGACCGCAGAAGCGCAGGAGCTGGGCGCCGTTGTACCACAGCGGCTCCACGAGCGGCCACGCGTCGCCGCGCGACAGCCCGCCGAGCAGCGACTGGCCCACAAATAGGTGCGAGAAGGTGTCGGCGCCGGAGCACGCCGTGCCGCTCGTGGCCACGAGCCACATGACGAGCACCGCGACCGCCGCCTGGGCCAGGCACGCCAGCGCAAGCGTCCCGTGCCCGCGGCCCCGCCTCGCCGCGGAGCCGGCGTCAGATGGTGCCATTACGCGCGCCCCTCGTCGTCCGTCTCGGGACCGTAGGCCAGAAGGTAGCTGCGCGCCGGGGTCTCGGAGCCCTCGAACTCCACGAGCCGCGCGTCCATCCCGGCCGCCGCGGCGCGAACCTTCTCGCCCAGCACCTCGGTGAGGCTCTCGAGCGTGGGCACGATGGCGTCGAAGGGCTCGCACTCGTTGACCACGCGGTTCTGGTAGGGCTCGAACACGGCCTCGATGGCACGCTCGTAGTCGGCGAACGGCTTGGGCTCGGTGGTGCCGGCCACGGCCACCTTGGCGCTGAACTGCCAGGTGTGGGGGTGAACCTCGCCGCGCTTGCCGTCAAAGCTCACGTAGTGGCTCGCGTTGAGATAGGTCTTGAAGCAGTAGGTGCGCCTCACCTCGTGTGCCATGGGGTCGTCTCCCTCGTCGTCGTTGCCAGCCTCGCCGTTGATGCCCAGAAGCTCGGAGAGCCTCTGGGTGCCCAGACGCTCGTTCGTCTCGCGCAGGCGTGCCGCGTCACGCTCGGCCGCCTCGGCGCGGTCGAGCAGGCGGTCGCCGCGCAGCCCCATGACCACGCACGAGCCCACCATGAGCACGAGCGCGGCACCGATGGCCACGCCCAGCCCCACGCGGGCGCTCAGGTAGGCGTTCTGGTCGATGATGACGTGGCGCGCCGTGAGCAGGCACAGCGACACCTTGGCGCCGCCCCGCTCCACGACCGTGCCCGACGCGATGAAGTCGCGTCCGTCCACCTGGATGAGCGCGTGGGAGACGCCGTTCTCGGAGAGGTTGGCGACGAAGCTCCTTGCGGCGTCCGCGTCGTAGTAGGTCGAGTCCGAGAAGCCCCGGTAGCGGTTCGTGTCGTCCACGTCCTTCACGAAGACGAGCGAGCCGTCCTCGGCCACCGTCCAGTACTTGGACGACGACGGGCCGATGGCGCCGAGAAGCGCCTCGACGTCGTCATCGCTGCCGCGCGAGATCTGCTCGGCCACGACGCGCACGTAGTCGTCCTGCTGGCTGGCGAACGTCTCGATGAGGCCGTCCTCGTAGTGGGAAAGCTGCCAGTAGCAGAAGGCCGCGAGTGCCACCGCCACAATGCAGGCGACGGCCGTCACGACACCGGTGCGAAGGCTCTGGAGCCTGCCGGCGCCGATGCTAGTCTTGGTCACGGGTTGGTTCCTCCTCGGGATAGTTCACCAGGTCGCGCAGGCGCGCCACGACGCCCGCCGCGCGCGAGAAGTCCGAGCGCACGACGCTCGCGAAGGCGTCGCGCTCCTCCGAAAGGGTCCGCGTCTTCCAGGCCCCCGACGTGCCGATGCTGTTGATGACGCCGGCCAGGCGGATGAAGAAGACCACGAAGTTGAACGCCGGGAGCAGCGGGACCACCCACCACAGGCCGAGCGCGTAGCGGCGCAGACGCGGCAGCCGGCGCAGAAACGACGCCACGGCCAGCAGGTAGAGAAAACCGCAGACGACGTAGAGCACGTAGATCGCCGCCATGGCGCCGAGCACCACCGTGCCCGAGTAGCCTACGGCCAGAAGGCAGATGAGCGCCACGTACCAGATCATGCGCGGGAAGGCGAAGGTGTGGTCGTACAGCAGCGTGCTCACGTTGACATCGGTGAGGGCGTGGCGCAGCGAGAGGCGCTCGCCGCCAAACTGGTGGGCCACCTCCAGGCTTCCTCGCTGCCAGCGCTGGCGCTGCGTGTAGAGCTTGTCGACGCCCTCGATGGGATCCACGAAGAAGATGGCGTCCTCGCACACGTGCAGGCGCTGGCGCTGGTTGTAGCGCATCTGGAACGTGATCTGGGTGTCCTCGCAGATGGTGTCGGCGTTGTAGAGCCACGACGTGAGGATGGCGCTGCTCCGGAAGGCCGTGAACGCGCCTGAGAGCGTGTAGACGCGGTCCACCTCGCTGGCGTAGTTTCGCCCGGCGAGAAACGCCTGCGCGTACTCCATGAACTCCAGGCGGCGCAGCAGCCGCGAGGGGCCGGGGCTGTAGGCCTCCACGAGGTCGGGCTCGACCATGATGGCGCCCGTGGCCACGTTCACGAATGGGTCCGCCTCGAAGCGGCGCACGAGGTTGGCGAGCGCCTCGCGCTCGAGCACGCCGTCGGAGTCAACGTGCACGATGTACTTGCCCTGGCTGTTGTACAGGGCCAGGTTGAGCGCGTTGGACTTGCCCTGGGCGGCGTCGAGCCACTGCATGGCGAGCTCGGGATGGGCCGCCTGGCAGCGCGAGAAGGCCGCGAACGAGTCGTCCGAGCTCGCGTTGTTCACGAGGAACACGTTGATCTTGTCGGCGGGGTAGGTGCCGTTCGCGATCGAGTCCACGCAGGCCTCGAGCGTGTCTGCCGAGTTGTAGACCGGCACGATGACCGTGACGTCGGGGAAGATGATGGGGTCTGCCGGGCGGCGTGCCTCTCGCACGCGGCGACGCACGAGCAAAGCCACGCTGCCGATGGCGGGCACGATCTCCATGATGAGCGGGATGATGATCCAGGCCGCCCAGAAGATGAAGCTCGAGGCGAGGCGGGCCAGCACGCTACTCACCGCGCTCATAGGAGAACCTCCCCACCCTCATGCGCACGACCTGCGGCTTGGTGAAGACGTAGAAGTACAGCCACACCGTGAGCGCATAGAAGACGAGGCGCCCCACAAGCGAATGGGCCACGTAGTAGACGCCCGGGCCCATGAAGTGGATGAGCTCGCAGATGAGGACGATGCGAATGGCGTTGGCGAGCAGGATGAACAGCGTGCCCGCCAGCCCTACGATCACGCGCTCGCTCCTGTTGTAGACCTGGAAGAACGACAGCAGCAAGACGAAGGCCATGATCTCGATGATGCCCGAGCACTCGAAGTCGATCTTGAGCGTGATGGGACCCTCCGCCTAGTCGACGAAGAGCACGCCGTAGCGGAAGAACGCCTCGAACGTGCGCGTGAGGCTGCCCACGATGCCCGAGACGCCGGCCACCACCTGCGCGAGCGGCTGGGTGGCCCAGGGGCGCACGAAGATCATGAGCAGCACGAACAGCCCGAGCGACCCCACGGCAAAGCGCCAGAACGCCAGGTTGGCGCGCGAGAGCACGTGCAGGACGTAGAGCCACACGAGCGCCGCGACCGCGCCTATCGCATAGACCATGGACGCTCCCCTAGCGCTGCGTGCGGCGACGGTGGGCGTAGGTGCCGCCCACGGCCGCCAGGCACAGGCCCACGCCCAGGACAGGCATCGTGGAGGCGCCGGCCGTGGTGACCCACTCCTGGCCGATGCGCCCGTACTGCGCCGAGAACTTCGTGATGCTGCTGGGGTCGATGGACGTTTCTTCCTTGGCCTGGCCCCTGTTGGCGTGCAGGTGCGCCGCGAGCGTGGGGGTGTCGATGACGTACTCCATCTCGTCCTTGTCGGCGCCGACGGTCACCATGGCGCGGCCGTAGATGACGTCGTCGTCCTTGAGGTCGTTGATGTTGGTGGAGGTGCCGTTCGTGGTGGTGGAGGCGAGATAGAACTCGTAGGTGCCCGGCGCCAGGCCCGACGTCTGCGGGTTCCAGTTGATGTTACCGCTGGCGTCCACCGCGATGAAGCGCGGCGTGAGCATGAGGGTCTCGTCGTCGTTGAGCTTGAGGGACACGGCGCTCGTGAACTCGCCGCCCGCCTCGCCAAGGTGTGCGGGCATGGAGGTCACGACGTGGCCGTAGAGCTTGCCGGTGTCCGCGTACAGGGCGCCACGGGCGTCCACGACCGTCTCGGACGTGCCGGAACCGGCGTACTGGATCGTCGTGTGGGGGTAGTAGTCCCAGTCGTCGTACTTGCCGTCGTAGGTGATGCCGTTGAACGTGTGGTCGCCGTCATCTGTGGGGTGGAGGTTGGCGACATTCGTGATGATGGGATCTACCTGGTAGAAGCCGAGGCCGATGGTCTTGGAGTAGAAGCCGAGCGCCGAGGTGGGGATGGCTACCTCCCACTTGAAGGGCTTCTGGGCCCAGGCGGTGCTGTTGGCGGCGATGGAGGCGCCGTCGATGCCCCTGACCTCGCCCGGGGCGTTCCTCAGGTCGATGAGCGTCTGGTTGCCCAGGTCGGTCGTGATGGCGAACTGGCCGTTGCCGCTGGGGCCGGCACCCGTCATGGAGCGCGGGTTGTCGTCATCGGACTCGAGGTAGAGGTAGGCCCAGTCGCCGTCCCAGACCATGGCCATCTTGTTGACATGGCCCCAGCCAACGGTGGCGTCGGTGTCCACCTTGGCAACGCCATCCCAGTCGGAGAAGTCGCCGTCGATGGTGATGCCGGTGTAGGCGGCGCCGGTGTTGGAGTCGCCGGCGTCGGGGGTCGAGGGCGTCTCGGGGGTGTCGGTGCCGGAGTTGTCGCCGGCGTCGGGGGTCGAGGGCGTCTCGGGAGTGTCGGGCGTCTCGGGCGTTGTCGGGGTCTCGGGCTCGGTGGAGGCGCCGCCCATCTCGGCGCTCGTCTTGGTGGAGCCGCAGTACGAGGCCGAGAACGACTTGCCACCAAAGTAGCTGGCGGGCACGGTCACGGTGATCGTGTTGCCATCGATAGAGGTCGAGGCACCCGGGATGTCCTGCCAGTAGCCACCCTTGACCTCGGAGCAGTCCCAGGTGAGGATGAGCGCGTTCGCATTGCCCTGGGCGCCGTCGTCATAGGAGATGGCGATGGTGTTGTTGCTGCCACCAACCGAGGTGACCGAATCCGAGGCATTGATGGTGAAGACGTAACTCGAGCCATCAAAGGTGGCGTCCCAGCTCGAGACGGTGGCGTTGGACGAGGCCATGGCGATGGCCTCGCGGGTGATGTAGGGAACCGGCGCCAGGCCCAGCGCGAGTGCCATGGCGACGACGGCACCCCTGTGGGCGAGCACGCGCAGACGATTCTTGTTCAAACGAGACATGCCTGGCCTTTCACCGCATGTAGTAAGCGTCCAAACAAATAAGTATAGGCCCCCAGCTCGCTTTTACATAAATTTCGACAAGCCTGAATACGGGCTTTGAGCAGTGGCCTGGCGCGATAACCGCCGAGTGCTGCAAATCAGACACTTTGACCCCCGTTTGGACCCGATACCTGTCTGAATTGCAGCGCTCGCGAGCGACGTCTATTTCCTAGGCGAGCAGCGCCAGGGCCTCTGACGGCGTGAGGGCCGGCACCACCGAGTGGCGGCGGAAGTCCTCGTCGTTCGTGACGATGTAGTCTGCCTTGGCGCACTTGGCGGCGGCCATGATCAGGCAGTCCTCGAAGTCCGGATGAACCCTCTGCAGCTTCTCCGCCATCCAGACGTCCGAGACGTCGAGCGCCACAGGCGTTGCGCTCGCAACCATGGCCGACATGCATGCCGAGGCAATGGAGCGCGATGCCTCGGCATCGCGCTGACTCAGATGGCCCAGGGCCTGCCGGGCCTTCCTCTTGAGGCTGCTCGCCACGAGGTAGTAGACGTCCTTTGCGCTGCTCACCGAAAAGAGCAGGTCCACGGACCCCCTCTTTGCAAGGTCGAGAACCGCCCGCGAAGACGGGGAGGTGGCCCGTCCCCCATCGAAGTTGTCGATCCACACGTTCGTGTCTACGAGGATCCTCGCGCTCATCGGTCACCACCGTCTTCGGGGTAGTAGCGCTCCATCAGGTAGTCCGCATAGATGTCCTTGTAGCTCTCGCCCACATCGAACAGGAACTCCTCTTGGGACAGGCCAATGTGCTCGCGGAATCCATCGACTGCGGCGCGCGCATGGTCGAGCGCCGAGATGCCGGATTCGCGCTCGCCGGCACGGTGCGGGTACAGAAGCTCCCTAACCTTGCTTGGGTTGTCAGCATCATCTGCGACGAGCTGGTAAAAGGCACGAATCGCCTCCGAGGGAGTGAGGCCGGCCTGGGCCAGCGCATAGTCTCCCTCGCGCTTGAGCTCCGAGTCGATGCGGACGTTCATCTGAACGCTTCTGCCGCTGCGGGCACGCTCGACGGCCCTTGGCTTCTCAGCTGCTGCAACCGCTGCCATTCCGGCCTCCCCTAGACGTGGCTATACGTATAGCATTTTAGCATGCGGAGCAAAAAGGGCGCACCCGGATGGATGCGCCCCGCAGGCGAACAGTCCCCTACTCCTTCTCCTCGCCGGAGACGAGGCGCTGGTACATGGCGTCGTTTGCCGCAAGCTCGAAGGCGTCGTCGAGCGGCTCGAGCGTGCCGTCGCCGTACTTGCGGTCCAGCGCGCGCCCGATGAGATAGTCAGCCACACCGGGGTTCTTGGGCAGGAGCGGCCCATGGATGTAGGTGCCCACGATGTTTTTGTACAGGCAGCCCTCGTATCCCGTCTCGCCGTCGTTGCCGTGCCCGTGCACGACGCGCCCGAGCGGCTCGACGCCCTCGCCCAGGTGCGTGCGGCCGCCGTGGTTCTCGTAGCCCACGATGGGCTGCTCGCAGATGCGGCTCTCGATGGCGATGTTGCCGATGAGGCGCGGGCTCCCTCGGTCCGTGTACAGGTCGACGAGCGACAGGCCCTCGACCTCCTCGTCGCCCATGAGGTAGGAGTGGCCAAGCAGCTGGTAGCCGCCGCAGACGGCCGCAAGCACGCCGCCATCCTCGACGTAGGCCGCGAGCTCGGCCCTCTCGGCAAGCAGGTGCTCGCACACGATGCGCTGCTCGCGGTCTGAGCCGCCGCCGATGAAGACGATGTCCACGTCGGCAAAGCTCGGACGGTCGTCGATGTGGACCTCCTGGACCTCGCAGCCGATGCCGCGCCACTCAAGGCGCTTCCTCAGCACGAGGATGTTGCCGCCGTCGCCATAGAGGTTCAGCAGCTCCGGATAGAGATGCGCGATGCGCAGGGTTCTCTCGCTCACAGGCGCTCCCCCATCTTCTCGAGCTCGGCCTTTGCCGGCCACAGCGCCGAGTAGTTCGTCAGCACGTACAGCGGCTCGTCGAGCGGCAGGCCAGCCACGGCGTCGAGCGCCTCGCGCACCGTGTGCGCCACGGGCGCATTGATGCCCGCGTACTTCATGCGGACGCGAACGTCCTCCGCACGGTGCCCGCCCGCGACAACCGCGAGGTCGCCCTCCTGAACGACACCGCCCTTCTTAGGTGCGCCCACAGCGAGTCGCTCGAAGTCCACGTCCCAGATCCAGGAGATGTCCTTGCCGTCGTTGTAGTTGTCGTTGATGACGAAGAACGCCGCCTTCTTGCGATCGTCCGCGAGCATGAGCGAGATGTTCTGGTTGAAGCCCGTGGGGTTCTTGGCGAGGTTGAGCACCACCTCTCGGCCGTCGACGCGGAAGCGCTGCAGGCGGCCGTTCTCGGGGTGGTAGTCATCGACCGTGCGCTGGAAGTCCTGCGCGTCAACGCCTGCGAGGTGAGCGCCCACGAACGCCGCCATGAGGTTGTAGACCATGTACACGCCGCCGAAGCTCGCGCTGATGCGCACGGGCTCGGGAAGGTCAGCACCGCTCACGGTGAAGCTCACGCCCGTGCGGCCCACCTCGACGCCCGTGGCCTGCCAGTCCAGCGCGGGGCGGCAGAAGTCCCCCTTGGGGCAGCGGAAGGCGCCCAGCTGGGCATAGGCGCGATAGTCGTAGGCAAGCTCGGCGCCGCACACCTGGCAGAAGCGCGCCTCGGGCACGCGGTCGGCCGGCAGGTGGAGGTCCTCGCCGATGCCAAACGTGAGCACCCGCGTGCCAGCCCTGCGCGCACGATGCGCCACGCCCATGACGAGCGGGTCGTCGCCACAGGCCACGAGCGTGGTCTCGGGGCTTGCGGCGAGCGCGCTCGCGATGACGTCCTGCACGCGGTCTATCTCGCCGGCGCGGTCGAGCTGATCGCGGAAGAGGTTGAGCAGCACGAGGTAGCGCGGGCGCAGCTCGGGCAGGATGTTGATGGTGGACAGCTCGTCGGCCTCGATGACGGCCCAGTCCGCGGAGGAGCCCGGCAAAAGCGCCGCCGCCACGCCGGGGGCCATGTTGGCGCCAGCGCGATTGCACAGCACGCGCGCGCCGGCAGCCTCGACGGCACTCGCGAGCACGTTGTTCGTCGTGGTCTTGCCGTTCGTGCCGCACACGACGATGGCCCCTTGGCCCAGCTTGGGCGCCATGTCCGCGATGGCATGGGGATCGATGACGAGGGCCACGCGCCCCGGCAGCTGCGAGGCGGAGCGACCCGCGAGGTGCAGGGCGCCGGCCGTGAGTCTGCCGGCGCCTCGGGCGATTGAGCTTCTCAGACCCACGAGCTACTCCTCCGGCTCGGCTTCGTCTTCCTCACGCACGCCCTGCATGCGCTCGTACTCCTCGGGCGTGAGGACGTCCTCGATGCGCAGGTTGACGCCACCCACCTCGAGGCCCGTCATGCCGGCGACCTGCTTCACGACGACCTTCTTGACGTCCTCGAACACCTGCGGGGCGTAGGCGCCGTACTCGATGAGCACGGAGATGTTCACGCGCACCGAGCTGTCGGGCATGACCTCGACCGAGACGCCCTTCGTGGGGTCCGACGCGCCAAACGTCTCCTGAACGCGGTTGATGAAGCCGCCCTTCATGCCCAGGACGCCGGGAACGTCATGCACGGAGATGGCGACGATCTTCTCGATGACGCCGTTGGAGAACGTGAGCGAGTCCTCGCTGTCGAGGTCCTCGTCAGCGTCCGAGTACATGAGGTCACCGGAGTCGTTCGTCGCGAGAACGCCCGTGGAGTCCTCGGGGGCCTCGGTGGTGGCCGCCTGCTCGACGGCCTCGTCCTGCGTAGTTGCCTTCGTGCTCATGCTGGCTCCAATCCTCAAGGGGTGGTCCCTCCTAGCAGTGCATTTGCGCCTGCCGCGTGGCTAGCGGCGCTTCATGAGCTCGCGAACGAGGTTCACGAGTTTGGGGTCGCCGTCAGCGTACTGGCCGCACGCCACGCCAATGATGACGAGAACCGCGATGACGGCGGTCTTGAACAGGCCGATGGAAAACAGCAGCAGCGCCACGACGAGGCCACACACGCCGCCGATGACCGCATGGCGGCTGTGCGGGAACGTCTTGGCAAACCATGCCGAGAAGCGCGCCCACGCGCCCGGCTGCGGGGCCGGCGTCTGGGGCTGCTCCTGGGAGGCCTCCTTGCCTGCGGGCTCGGCACCCTGCTGGCTCTGGGGACGCGACGCCTGCGCGGCCTGTGCCGCGGGCGCCTGCTCTATGCGCGCCTGGACCTTCTCGCTTGCCATGGGCCTCACGCCTCCCTCTCGACGTTCATCGGGATCGTGATGTCTCTCGTGTCATCCGCTCCGCTTCCCTGGGCGGGGGCGTTCTCCTCGTCGCTCTCCTCGTCCTCCTCAAGCGTCACGAGCGAGGAGGCGTGCTGGGGCTCGAGGAACTCGACGTTCACGGCGCCGAGGTGCTCGCCCACCATGGCCGAGAGGCCCGCAACGAGCCCCTCGTGCAGCGTGGGCGCCTCGTCCGTGACGTCGATGGACTCGAACGGCGTTACCTTGACGTCGACGCGCACCACGCCCGAGCGCGAGGCGGAGACGTCGACGCTGCGGGCCTCGCCCACGCCAAGGGCCTCGACGATGTGGCCGGCCTGGGAGGCGACGGCGCTCTTCGTGACCGTGATGGCGCCGCCATCCACGTCCATGACGGAGATGGCGTCGCGGCGCTTACGCGAAAGAAGCGAGCGCAACAGCTCGAAGACGAGCCACGCGGCCGTCATGCCAAGGCAGACCTCGACGGCCATGATGTACCAGTCGTAACCCTCGAGCATCGCGATCTCATCGGGGAACAGGCCAAACCACGGCAGCGCGAGCGCCGCGAGGCACGCGATGCCCGCGAGCGAGAACACGAACAGGATGAAGCGTCTAAAGCCGCCCATGAGACCTCTCCCCTCGGATAAAAAAGCGCCCCGGCCTGACGACCAGGGCGCGTTAGCACTAGGATACCCCGAATGCCGGACACGAACTCAAGCGACCGGCACGGCGACGGCGAGTCTTACTCGTCCTCCTCCAGGGCGGCGACGACCTCGTCGGTCATCTCCATGGTGTGATAGACGTTCTGCACGTCCTCGAGCTCCTCGAGGCGGTCGACGAGGCGCTGGACCTTTTTGGCGTCAGCGGCGGAGACCTGCGTCGGGGTGGTGGGAACCATGGTGAGCTCGGAGCCCTTGACCTCGATGCCCTGGGCCTCGAGACCCTTCTGGACCTCCTGCATCTTGTCGTAGGCCGTCCAGACGACCCACTCCTCGCCGGCGTCCTCGTAGTCGTCTCCGCCAGCCTCGGCGACGGCCATCATGAACTCGTCCTCGTCGACGGCGTTCTCCTTGTCGGCGACCTTCTTGTCGTCGGACTTGATGATCTTGTCGACGGCGATGGAGCCCTTGCGCTCGAACTGGAAGGCCACGGAGCCCGTGGTGCCCAGGGAGCCGCCGGAGTGCGTGAAGGCGGAGCGGACGTCAGCCGCGGTGCGGTTCTTGTTGTCGGTCAGGCAGTCGACGTAGACGGCGACGCCAGCGGGGCCGTAGCCCTCGTAGGTGACCTCGGAGTAGACGGCGGCATCGGCACCGGCGCCAAAGGCCTTGTCGATGGCGGCCTTGATGCGGTCCTTGGGCATGGAGGACATGCGGGCCTTGGCCACGGCCGCGGCGAGCGAGGCGTTGTTCTCGGGAAGCGGGTCGCCGCCGAGCTTGGCAGCAACGGTGATGTTACGAGAGAGCTTCGAGAACAGGGCAGAGCGCTTGGCGTCCTGCGCGCCCTTACGATGCTTGGTGGTTGCCCACTTGGAGTGTCCGGACATGCACGTCTCCTTACTTGCCGCAGCGCGCCCGTCCCTGTGGCCGACGCGCAATACTTCTAGCCTGCGCGAGCATACGCCAAAGCGGCACATGCGCGCAACTTGCTAATAGTAGCCCTTTTCTCGTGGTGGACGGCTGCGAGTGCCCAAAAGTGTCAAAGACTTTTGGGCCCGGCCGGGGCGCCTTGCGCCCTACTCCACGTGCCCCACCTGCGGGCGCTGGGTGCGCCTCGCGTACGCGAGCACCACGATGCCCGCGACGATCAGTGGCAGGCTCAGCAGCTGGCCCATCGTGATGGGGCCAAACAGGTAGCCGAGCTGCGCGTCCGGCACGCGCACGAACTCGATGAGGAAGCGAAACACACCGTAGAGCACCAGAAACGTTCCCATGAACGTGCCCTGCGGGCGCTCCGGCCGCCTGCGGCTCATCCACAGCAGCACGGCGAAGATGACGAGGCCCTCGAGCATGGCCTCGTACAGCTGGCTGGGGTGGCGGGCGATGTTTCCGCCCGTCTCGAACACGACGCCCCAGGGAAGATCCGTGGGCTTGCCCCACAGCTCGCCGTTCACGAAGTTCGCGCACCTGCCAAAGAACAGGCCGAGAGGGGCGCCAATCACGCCCAGGTCGCAGAAGCTCGCGATGGAGATGCCGCAGACGCGGCACATGATGGCGCCGCCCACGAGGGCTCCCACGAGGCCGCCGTGGAAGCTCATGCCGCCCTCGCCGAGCGCAAAGACCTTGATGGGGTTGGCCAGGTAGTAGCCGTCACCGTAGAACACGACGTAGAAGAGGCGCGCCCCGATGATGATGCCCCAGGCGATGCCCACGACGACGTTCGTGACGTCCTCGGCGGAAAGGTCGAGGCCCCAGCGCTTGGCGACGCGATACACCACCACGCCCGCGAGGACGAACCCCGTGAGGTAGGCAAGCGCGTACCAGTGGACCTGCAGCGGGCCCAGGGTGAAGGCGATGGGATTGAGGCTGTGATAGAGCTCGTTGAGCATCGGGGTGCCCTTCTGGCCGTGGGCGGCCGTGGGTGTCGGCATATGACGGGGCCCGTCGCGCAGGACGGGCCCGGGTTAGTGCGTGAGGGTGTGGGCTGCGGCGGCGCCGCGCTGGCCCTGGTAGTGGCTCCCCAGGCCGGCCGAGCCATACGGCCGCTCCGCGGGGCTCGACATGCGCTCGAACGACATCTGGCCGATGCGCATGCCGGGGTGCAGCACGATGGGCAGCGTGGCGACGTTCGAGAGCTCGAGCGTGATCTCGCCGTCCCAGCCCGGGTCGACGTAGCCGGCCGTGGAGTGGATCATGAGGCCGAGACGACCGAGCGTCGACTTGCCCTCGAGCTTGCCGAGGATGTCGTCGGGCACGGCGATGCGCTCGAGCGTGGTCCCCAGCACGAACTGGCCGGGATGCAGCACGAACTGGCCGCCCTCGGGAACCTCCACGGCCTCCGTGAGCTCGGGCTGGTCGGTCGTGGGATCGATGAAGGTGTGCGTGGAGTTGCGAAAGATCCTGAAGCTCGAGCCCAGGCGCACGTCCACCGAGGCGGGCTGGACGTCCCTCATGTCGAGCGGCTCGATGACGATGCGGCCCTGCGCGAGCTCGCGCTTGATGTCACGGTCCGACAGCACCATCTACATCACCGCCTGGACGCGCGTGACGCCCGGAACGTTGTCCTTGAGCACGCGCTCGATGCCCTGCGACAGCGTCACGTCGGAAAGCGAGCAGCCGGCGCACGCGCCCGTGAGCTCGAGCGACACGACGCCGGCATCGTCCACGCCCACGAGCTCGCAGTCGCCGCCGTCGGCCTGAAGGCTCGGGCGCACGGCGTCGAGCACAACCTTGAGAAGCTCTACGTCTACTGCCATGGTCTCTCCCGTCTGGGCGCAAGCGCCCAAGAAATAGCAGCTAGTACATCACGGGGCGCACCGCGGTGACGCCCGGGACGTGCTCCTTGATGATGGTGTCGATGCCCTCGGAGATGTCCGACGAGGCGAACATGCACGCGGCGCACGCGCCCGTCATCTCGATGGTCACGACGCCCGTCTCGTCATCGACGCCGATGAGCTCGACGTCGCCGCCGTCGGCCTGGAAGCTCGGACGAATGGCGTCGAGCACGTCCTCAAGCAGGCGGCGGTCGATCTTGGCGGTCTTGTCGGCCTGGGGCTTGGCCTCGGGCGCGGCGTTGTTCTCGGTGTCTGCCATGTCTATCCTCTCTCCCCGGCGGTCGCCGGGCCGTTGTTGCGTTCATATGGCCGCGGCGGGCGGCCTTGCGAGGCCCTTCTCGGCCACGCAGTCTTGATGCTACCCGATTCCCCAGAAGAGGTGACCGCTCGAGGCGTGGCGCTCGCGATCTGCGGGCTTGCGGCCGGCGGCCACCGCCGCGATCGCGCGCACGAGGCGCTCGACGGCCGCCGCGGCCTCGGGGACGTCGAGCAGCGTGGCGTCGACGGCCAGGCGCGAGACGCCGGCGGACATGAGCTCTCCCACCTGCGGCGTAAGGTCGAGTGGCACGGCGTCGTAGATGCGCGAGCGGGCGTAGAGGTCCGTTCGCACGGGAAGCAGGCGGCCGTCGCGGTCGCGAAGCGAGAGGCGCCGGCGGCGCAGGCCGCAGCGGGCGCAGTCGTGGACGCAGGCATCGGCCACCTTGAGGACGCAGTGCTCGCTCGTCATGACGCGAGGCCTGCCCGAGACGACGAGCCCCACGGGAACGCTCGCACGCGAGGCGAGGTGGCAGACCTCCTCGAGCGTGAGCTCGGGAGACAGCCACACGCCGGCCGCACCCGCGGACTCCAGGACGGCCAGGCACGCCTCGTTGTGGACGGGGATGCAACCGCGGACCTCGGGCTTGGCGCCAAGTCTGGCGGCAAGCGCGAGCTCGGAGACGTTGCCGATGGCCGCCGGGGCACCGGCGCGAACCCAGCGGTCGAGGCGCTCGTGGTCGGGCTCGCGGCACACCTCGTCCAGGATGGGGACGGTGCCGGCGGGCCAGCCCTCGAGCGTGTCGAGCGCATCCGTCTGGGCATAGACGCGCGTGGCGCCCGCCGCCACGGCCGCGGCGGCCACCTCGGGCGTCGGGGCGATGACGCACACCTCGGCATCGGCGGGCAGGCAGGGCGTGAGATCCGGCGCGGAGACGAGCGTCGAGGCTATGCGGGCCGAGGACTGCCTGGGAACGGGTGCGAGTGTGGCGGCGCGGGCGGCGTACGGCTCGAGGATGGCGCGCTCGAGCGCCTCGCACGCAGCGGCGCGCACCTTGTGGACGGCCGAGAAGCCCATGCCGCAGCCCTCGTCGAGCTCGACATCGAAGCTGCGCGGTACAAACGGCGTGGATCCCATGCGGCCCACGTGCTCGATGAGGTCATCGACGGCGACGGCCTTCGTTCGCGCGGCCTCGACGACAAATCCCTTCGCCTGGGCGCGGGGCAGCGTGCCGTCGGGCAGCACCGGGCCGTCGACACAGGTGAGCTCCACGACGAACGGCTCGCCCAGGTGGGCGACGACGCGAACGTCGACCGCGCGGCGGCGCGGGACCTCACGGGAGAGGGCAGCCGCGCTTCCGTCATGCGCGGCCTTGCTGCGGATGACGCGCACGGGGCAGCCCTTGGGCATGGGGCGAGCCACGCGGCACTCGACGGTGCCGCCGGCCTCGACATCCTGGGGCACGGTGGCGGTCAGGAAGGCGTTTGGGTCGTCGACGGGCCTGAGCTCGAGCAGGTCGCCGGCGCCAACGGGCTCGTTCACGCGAACGGTGACGGTGCAGCGGGCGCTGTGCTTGTCCTGGCGCGGGTCCTTGTGGAGGTTTCCCCTGCCGTCCCGACGCTGGACCTGGCCGCCGCTGCTGGAGAGCACCTCGCCCACGAGCTCGCCACGGTTGTTCGAGCGCTCGTAGCTCATCATCTCGTCGTCGGCGCTTCCCCACAGGTAGGCGTCGGTGAAGTCGCGGTTAAACGCACGCTTGAGCCGCCGGGCCACCGCGTCTGGCACCGGCGTGCCACCAAGTTCGGCGGAGGCGGAGCCGGGCGCAGCGAGCACGGAGTCGATCTGCTCGCGATAGGCGCCGACGACGCTCCACACGTAGTCGGGGGCCTTCATGCGGCCCTCCACCTTGAGCGAGCCCACGCCCGCCTCCATGAGGGCGGCGACGTCGGAGGCGGTGCAGGCGTCCTTGGGGCACAGCGGCCGGGTGCGGCCCGGCGCCGAGATGTCGCGGCCCTGCTCGTCGACGAGCTGGTAGAGCAGACGACATGGCTGGGCACACAGGCCACGGTTGGCGCTGCGGCCACCAACCATGCTCGACATGAGGCAGACGCCCGAATAGCAGAAGCACAGCGCGCCGTGGCCAAATACCTCGAGCTCGACGCCTTCCTTGGCGATACGCGAGATCTCTGGGAGCGACAGCTCGCGAGACAGCGTGACGCGGTGCGCCCCACGCTCGCGCGCCCAGCGGACGCCGCGCGCGTCGTGCACGTTCGCCTGGGTGGAGACGTGGAGCTCGAGCTCGGGCCACGTGCGACGAATGGCCTCGAACAGGCCCCAGTCCTGGATGATGAACGCGTCGGCTCCGCGGAGCGCCGCGGAGCGAACGAGCGCAAGCGCCCGGTCCATCTCCTCGTCACGAACAACGACGTTTATGGTCACGTACACGCGCGTGCCCGCGAGGTGAGCCGCGCGACATGCCTGCTCAAAGGCGTCATAGGTAAAGTTGCTTGCACCGCGACGTGCGTTGAAGTCATTGCCCACGCCGCAGTAGATGGCGTCCGCCCCCGCAGCGAGCGCCGCGCGAAACGGCTCCTCACCGCCCGCCGGCGCCAGAAGCTCCATCGTCATCGAGTCCTCCATCTGCCGATGTAACTCAATAACAATAGCGCAGCGACGCTTCGGGGCTTCCTTCGCAAAGGCGCTTCCGTCCTTCGCAAAAGCAAAACTGCAAAAACTGGCATAGGTTTGTGCGCCAGAAGCCAGCCCAGATGTGTATTTGCTAATTAGAGGATAGCAATTTACGACCTAACGCCCTGATTCTGGCCTTCGAAACGCCCCGCTCGCCCATTTTGACAGCCACAAACAGGGGCTCAGCGCACAAACCTCTGGTGAAATTTGCAATTTCCAGCTCGAGAACTTGTCTGGAGGCTTCCAACCGTTCACCTAAGCAGTCTGCGCCTCAAAATCTCCTGCCTAACAAGGAAGCGATCGTTTGCAACATAGCGGCGCCCCATGATCTTGAAGAGAGAGTCCACGAGCACCGAGAAGAGGTGATCGTTCGCAAGGTCTTCATGCCAAACGTTCAGAATCGTCCAGCCACTTCCAACAATCTCATTTTGTCGGCGATCATCACGCGCAGATTGCTCAATCGTGTGATAGGCACGCCCCTTGTACTCCAGCCCAGCCTTATAGGCCTCAAGCGCCACGTCAATCTTTCTATCCAGGCCTCGCACGTGCCGGTTCATGGATATTCCCTTAATCCCTAGCCCACCAACGCTTCTTGGAAGGCCCAACAGGAGAGCCAGGACTGTCTCCATCGGCGAATGAGATCCATCGCGAACGTAGCCCAGCGCCTTACGAACCAGGGGCGCACCGTACTCGCCACAAGACGACTCGAGGAATCGAAGAAGTTTGGCAACCGACGTGGCAGAGACGCCGTTGTTAACGAAGCCCTTCCAGGAGTTGGGGTCTTGGTCGAGAAGGTACGTTCCGCACAGCTCGTAGGCGAGCTGCGCCACGTCCACGAGGTCGTGGTCGTCGCGGGCCGCCACCTGGCACAGCGCGAGCTCGGGGCCGGCGGCAAGCACGCCGCGACCCACGCGAACGAGCGAGCCCCTGGGCAGCGCATGGGCACGGCGGTGACGCACCACGCCGGGGCGCCCATACGTCGAGCCGCCATTCGCAACCATGAGATGCACCGGGCTCGTTCGCACGCCAGTGCCAGCCAAAAGGTCCTCGAGCTCGACGCCGCCAGGAATCCCGCAGCCCTCAAGCTGCGAGCTGCGGGGACGCTCGAGCAGCTCCGGCAGGAGCATGCCGCTCGACCGCATGGCCTCGATCGCCGATATGTCACACAGGCAGATATCCATACGGGCAGGCTAGCGCGCCCACGCCAGCGCAAACGGCCGATGCCCAAGAAAGTCCCGCACCGTCAAACGCAAACCTTGCAGAGACCCAACAGGATTTGCCGCCATCGTGCAACTTTTGTCCAAAGCTCCTGTTGATAACACGCAAACCACCAGCTAGACAACGCGCCAGAAAAAACGCCCCGCGAACGCAAGGTTCACGGGGCGCAAGCCAATCAATCAGGCGAAAACTTACGCGAGACGGGCGAAGTGGCGCTTGCCAACCTGGAGGATGGCGCCCTTCTTCACGAGCGCGGGATCGACGTTGTAGCTCTTGGCCGGAAGAGCCTCGCCGTCGATGCGGACGCCGCCGCCGTCGATGTCGCGGCGCGCCTGGCTCGCGGAGCTGGAGAGGCCCGCAGCAACCAGCACGCGCGGCAGGTAGACGAGGCCGTCGTCGCCAACCTCGACCTCGACGGAGACCTCGTCGATTTGCTCGGGCATCTCGCGCTTGGAGTGCACGCGCGTGAACTCCGCGGCAGCCTCCTCGCCCGCACCGGCGCCGTGGTACAGGTCGCAGATGTTGGCGGCCAAGGCGCGCTTGAGCTCGTAGGGGTCGGCCGAGCCATCGGCCAGGGCGGCGTCGATCTTGTCGACCTCGTCGACGGACAGGGTGCTCGCCAGGCGGTAGTACTTGCCGATCATGGTGTCGGGGATGCTCATGAGCTTGCCGTACATGTCGGCCGGCTCGTCGGTGAGGCCCACGTAGTTGCCATAGCTCTTCGACATCTTGCGCACGCCATCCGTGCCCTCGAGCAGCGGCATCGTAAGCGCGATCTGCGGCTCCATGCCCATCTTCTCCATGAGCTCGCGGCCGGCAAGCAGGTTGAACAGCTGGTCGGTGCCGCCCATCTCGACGTCGGCCTTGATCTGGACCGAGTCGAACGCCTGCATGACGGGGTAGAGGAACTCGTGCAGCGCGATGGGGGTCTGCGACTGGTAGCGCTTCGTGAAGTCGTCGCGCTCGAGGATGCGGGCCACCGTGAACTTGCTGCACAGCTCGAGCATGCCCTTGAGGTCGAGCGACAGAATCCAGTCGCCGTTGTGCACGACGTTGGTCTTCTCGGGGTCGAGGATCTTCATGGCCTGGTTGACGTAGGTCTCGGCGTTGGCCTCGATCTGCTCCTGCGAGAGCTGCGGGCGCGTCGAGTTCTTGCCGGACGGGTCGCCGATGAGGGCGGTGCCGTTGCCGATGATGAGCGTCACCTGGTGGCCGAGGTCCTGGAACTGGCGCATCTTGCGCAGGGGCACGGCGTGGCCGAGGTGCAGGTCGGGGCTGGTGGGGTCAACGCCAAGCTTGATGTTGAGCGGCACGCCACGCTCGAGCTTCTTGCGAAGCTCGGCCTCGGGCACGATCTGGGCGGCGCCAGAGGCGATGACCTTCATCTGTTCGTCGACTGAGAGCACGGTTCCTCCAATATGCGGCTAGCACCCTCACTCGCGGCCGCGGGCGGTGCTTGGTTTACGAGCTTCCCGACGATGCGGGAACAAACGGTTAGTGTAGCGCAACGCTGCAGAAAGGCCCGCCGAGGCAAGCGGGACGATTGCGATGGCAAACGGCAGGACGTAGACGGCCTTGGCCTCCCACAGCAAGTAGCACCCGAAGCCCGTGAAGAACACGGCCGCGAGAAGGAGCAGAGTCGCGCGCGAGCCCTCCCTCGTCGGCACGTCGTCCTCGGCCGCGGGCTCCCCGCGCCTGCCCCAGCGCCGGCACGCAACCACCACGAGGCCGAACGCAGAGGTAAACGTCACGGTCTGGTAGCCGTCGAGCAGGTTCGTGAGCCGGGCGCAGGCGGCTCCCAGCAGCGTGGACTCGTCCGCGGGGTTCGCACGCGCACCGCTGGCGTTTCCGCACATCGACAGGTAGTACAGCGACTGATAGGTGGGGTCGGCCCACTCGGTCGCGAGCTTTACGGCAAAGAAGCGGGCGGCGTAGGCGGGGCGCGTGGCGAAGTCGAGCACGTCCGAGGCGAGCTCGTGGACGGCGATCGCGTTCTGCACGTCGGCGTTCTCGCCCGAGGCCTGCCACACGGCGTTGGCGTGGTTGGACCAGCCGCCAGGGGCGTACTCGTAGACGCCGCCGTCCACGCTCACGTAGAACTCGCCGGCACCCATGCGAAGCCCCAGCTCGATGTGGTTGAGCGTCGTGAGCGGCTCGCCAAACTCGTAGCCGCCCGAGGCCGCCCTCAGCGCGGCGAACGGCAGGCCCGACAGCGCGTGCGCGCACACCACGACGGCGACGCAGCCCGCGAGCCCCCACGCGCGGCGACGCATGAGCGCCAACACGAGCCACGCGAGAACGGCGCCGATCGCGAACAGCACGAACGTCGCCTTCACGCACAGGGCGGCCGTCAGCGGCACGAGCGAGCCCGCGCACCAGGCCGCGGCCGCCCTGCCGTCGCACCCCATTGCACGCGCCTGCATCGCGAGAAACGCGAGCGCCAGGCCGCAGCCAAGCGCGTTGCCATACAGAAACGCGGACAGCCAGTACATCGGCAGGCACAGGGCCACGAGCACCCACGCCACGCGCCGGGCGCCCGCAGAGGGCGCAAGGATTTCCGTGAGCGACAGGAGCGCCCAGACGCCCAGCGACGTGGAGAGCGCGGAGAGCACCTGAAACGCCAAGAACGAGAACTCGCCAAAGACGAGCCTCAGCCCGTAGAACAGCCAGAAGAACGTTGCCTGGAACGGATAGCACGAGAAGTAGAGGCGCGCGTCGTAGAACAGCGTGTGGTACGGCCCGCGGAATAGCGACTCCACGCCGCCAGACATGGCCTTGTCCACGAAGTCAGAGACCATCCAGGAGTCGCCCCAGTACGTGTCATGCGCCTGCAGCGCGAGGATGACGACGAGCTGGAACACAAACGTGCCCGCCACGAGCGCGCGCGTGGCGGCGCGACCGTCGAGCACCCGCCCGCGGCTCCACGCCAGGCGGCACAGCGCCACGACCACGAGCGCGCCAGCCACGCCCAGCGCGAGGTCGACCCGGGTGCTGGCACCCAACCACGTGCGAAGCGACATGCTCTGCGTGAGGTTGCCGTCATCGGCGCCAACCATGAGCCACACGGTGGAGAAGCACACGACAAGCAGCACGACGCCCAGCATGCACGCGCTCAGCGCCAGCCCCACGCGGGCAAGCGCGCCGCCCAGCCGCTCGACGCCGCTCGCCTCGCGCGTCTCGGCGCCCGTCTCGCGCAGCGCCTCGTCCTTCTCGCGCGTCTCGGCCTGTTCGCACACGCTAGGACGCATCGGAGACCGCCGTTCCCAGGCCCGCTCCGGAGGCGGCGCGGTAGCCCACGATGGAATCCTTGCCGTACCACTGGCACAGGCGGTAGTTGATGTAGTTGTCCATGTTGTCGCGGATGTCGCCCATGAGCAGCACGTGCGGAACGTCCGTGTAGTAGGGCACGCGCAGGTCCTGCTCGTCGGTCGACTCGATGTAGTCCAGGCGCTCCCAGACCTGCGCATCATAGGCGGCCGCCTGGCCCGAGGCCAGCGAGCGGGCGGCGGAGACGCTCGAGAGCTCCTCGCCCAGGTCCTTGTCGGTAGCCATGGAGCCCACGACGCAGCCGAGCACCACGACGGCCAGCGCCATGGCCCACGCGAGCGAGGCCGCGCTCACGACCTGGCCACGCGGCGCGCCCATGCCGGCGGCCCGGCGGCGCGCGGCAAACCACCCGCACACCCAGAAGACGTCAACGACGACGAGCACGACGAACAGGTCGAACCGGCAGTTCTGCACGCGGCCCGGACCCACGGATCCCTGGGCCCAGAACGTGGGCGTGAAGCTCGTGGCGAACAGCGCGATCGACGCCGCCACGACGAGCGCGGGCCACCTGAACGACCAGCCGCGGGCCGCGGCGCGCTCGCACGCGCGCACGGCAACAGGCACGCTCACGACGGCCAGGATCACCACGAGCACGCTCGACCACTGCTGCAGGTACTGGAAGGCGGCAAGCGACGACTGCAGGATCGTCTGCCCCACGCCCAGGCCGTCATCGGGGAACTGTGTCTGCTGGCGCACCTCGTTACCCGGCGCGGCAAGCGACAGCGCCAGGCCCAAGACCATGAGCGCGAACGCCGGCAGCACGTCTGAGGCGCAGCGGCGCCCCTGGTAGATGAGCACGGCGAGGATGGCGACCATGACCTCGGCCGCCACGAGCGCCGTCACGAAGTTGCCGCCGGCGACGAACGCCGCCAACGCGCACGACGCCACCATGCAGGCCACGGGACGCTGGGTTCGGCGCGGGTCGCACACGCGCAGCACGCAGCCGATAAGCGCGAGCGCCGCGGCATGATAGCTCGTGTAGTACACGGCGCTGTTGAACCAGAAGATGCCCTCGACGGGGCTGGGCTGCAGCAGCAGCTGCACGGCCACCACAAGGCACGACAGGCCAAGCCACGAGCCGCGGTCTGCCCCCATGAGCTCCACGAGCACCACATGCGAGAAGAACAGCGTGCCCGCCACGAGCGAGGCCATCACGAGCGGGGCGGCGATGACGTAGCACTGCTCGCCAAAGACGCTCGGCTCGATGGCCATGAGGAAGATCGCCGAGTAGGTGCCCTGCCAGTCGAACCAGGCCTTGCCCACCTGCTCGAGCGCCGTGACGATGGCCACGCCAACGTTGCCCGTCTGCTCGAGGGCGAGGTGGGCCCACACGCCGTAGTGCCAGTCGTCTGCGTAGGAGTGGTTGTAGGCGCTGATGAGCACGAGCGGCACGAGCACGGCGACGAGCGCGGCCACGCCCATTGCCCCCACTGCCACGCTCGCGCGCCTGTCGGTCCTCGTCCTGTCCTGCGCCATGCGCCCTCCCTCGTTTTGCACTCGCACCAGTCTAAGGCACACGTCGGACAGAAAGGCTCGTCCCATGCAACGCCCACGGACCGCCGTCGCGGCAACGGCCCGGACCTGCCCCGAAGCGTCGCGGTGACAGTTCGACCCGTCCCCAAGCGTCACGTCAAGGGATGTGGACGCGCCGTTGACTCTGCGTACGCGCAACCATATAGGACGTTTTGTCGGATAATGGGGGCGTATGTGTATCCGCATTGGAGGATTTGCATGGGAATTCGAAACCGACGCGCCCGCGCCCACGCCAAGACGCACATCATCGGCTTCTCGGCGGCCGGCATCCTGGGCTTTCTGGCCCTGTTGCTCATCGCCCTCGCCGTGTCGCTGGGCGCCGTCGTCGAGTCCTGGCTGCAGGACCTGCCCGACTACACCTCGGCCGACGCCTACCTCGTGGCCGAGCCCAGCGAGGTCTACGACGCAGACGGCAACACCATCGCGACGTTCTACCTCGAGAACCGCCGCTCCATCTCGCAGGACGAGGTCTCGCCCTACGTGTGGAAGGGCACGGTCGACGTCGAGGACGAGCGATTCTACACGCACAACGGCATAGACCCCGCCGGCATCATCCGAGCCGTGTTCTCGCAGCTCGCAGGCCGCTCCGAGGGCGCCTCGACCATCACGCAGCAGCTCGTGCGCAACACGGTGCTCTCTGACGAGCAGTTCGACAAGACCATCAAGCGCAAGGTGCGCGAGGCCTACATCGCCGTCGAGATGGAGAAGATGTACTCCAAGGACCAGATCCTGCTCATGTACCTCAACACCATCTACTACGGCCACGGCGCCTATGGCATCGAGGCGGCGAGCCTCACGTACTTCAACAAGCACGCGAGCGAGCTCACGCTTGCCGAGGCGGCCACGCTCATCGGCCTGCCCAACTCGCCCTCCTACTACGACCCCACCCAGAACCCCGACGCCGCCAAGGAGCGCCGCAACAAGGTCCTGGACAACATGCTACGCCTGGGCGACATCACCCAGGAGGAGCATGACGCAGCCCAGGCCGAGGACCTCGTGCTCAACCTCGGCGACACGAGCATGGACCAGCAGGGCACCTACCCGTACTGGACGAACTACGTCAAGGGCCTGCTCGAGGGCGACTTCTCGCAGGACACGATCGTGCAGAGCGGTCTGAAGGTCTACACGACGCTCGAGCCCGCGACCCAGGAGGCCGCACAGGACGCCGTGGTCCGCATGCTCGACGAGACCGGCGACTCCAAGCTCGAGGGCGCGCTCGTGGCCATCGACCCCTCCACCGGCTACATCAAGGCCATGGTGGGCGGCAGGGACTTCTACGCCGACTCCGACAGTGCCCAGGTGAACGCCGCGAGCAACGCGTTCAAGCAGACGGGCTCGAGCTTCAAGATGTTCACGCTCGTCACGGCCCTCAAGCAGGGCATGAACCCCAACATCATGCTCAACTGCAACTCGCCCATCCAGGTCACGAACTCCTGGAAGGTCCAGAACTTCGCCAACACCTCCTATGGCACGATCTCGCTGGCCCAGGCCACCGAGAAGTCCTCCAACACCGGCTACGTCCAGGTGGGCATGGCCGTGGGCGTGGACAACGTCGTCCAGACGGCCAAGGACATGGGCATCTCGTCTGACCTGCAGCCCTACGGCTCCACGATCCTGGGTGCCAACCTCACCTCGCCGCTCGAGATGGCCGAGGCCTACGCCGTTCTGGCCAACGGCGGCGAGCACCGCGACCCGGTGGCCATCACCAAGATCGAGGACCGCAACGGCAACACCGTCTACGAGCACAAGGACAACCCCACGCGCGTCCTGGACGAGGGCGTGGCCAAGGCTGCCACTAACGTGCTCGAGGGCGTCGTCAAGAACGGCACCGCGAGCGCGATGAACTCCATGCTCACGATCAACCAGCCCGTGGCCGGCAAGACCGGCACCACGGACAACACCGAGAACCTGTGGTTCTGCGGCTACACCCCCCAGCTGTCCGTCGCCGTGTGGACGGGCTACAAGAGCTCGGACTCCAGCACCGGCAAGCACCCCGACAGGACCTCGAACAGGGCGTTCGCCTACTTCGTGAACGCGGTGCTCGCAGACACCCCGCGCGCCGACTGGCCCATGGCCAACGCCGCCGATCCCACCTACAAGGAGAACAGTACCTGGAAGTTCTCGAACACGGCGGCAAACGCCAATGACGGCACCGCCGCCACGACCGAGGCCACCGAGGAGACCGCCGAGGCCGAGAACACCCAGAGCGACTCGAACGCCACTGGCACCGGTGGCACGGGCGGAACCGGCGGAGACGGCGGCAACACCGGCACCGACGACAACGGCGGCACCACGCCGACGCCGACGCCCACGCCCGAGCCCACGCCCGATCCCACGCCCACGCCCGGCGGCGACACGGGAACCACCGAGTAAGCGAAGCCCCCGCCTCTCGCGAGAGAGACGGGGGCTTTCTCATGCGCAATTCTCGAGCGGCGCGTCGGGCAGGCCCGCGACGAGCGGAGCCAGGACAGCCGAGTCCGCCGCCCCGCGAGGAGGCTACTCGCCCAGCGCGGCCTCGTCGGCCTTAAGCGCCTCGGTCGCAAGCTTAAGCTGGGCGCGCACGGCCTCGTGGCCCGTGCCGCCAAACGTCGTGCGACGGCGGACGATGTTGTCGATGTCGAGCGCCTCGTGGGCGTCGTCGTCGAACAGCTCGGAGTAGCTGCGCAGCTCATCGGTGGAGAGCTGCTGCAGCGTCACGCCCTCGCGCACGCAGTCGCCCACGATGCGGCCCACCACGGCGTGCGCCTGGCGGAACGGCAGGCCCTTGCCCACGAGGTAGTCGGCGAGGTCGGTGGCAGCCATGTAGCCCTCGTGCGAGGCCTCGCGCATGCGCTCCTCCTTGAAGGTGCACGTGGCGAGCATGCCCGTGCAGGCCATGAGCGAGCCCAGCACCGTGTCGGCGGCGTCGAACAGCGGCTCCTTGTCCTCCTGGAGGTCCTTGTCGTAGGTGAGCGGGGTGCCCTTCACCGTGACGAGCAGGCTCGTGAGGTCACCCACGACGCGACCGGCCTTGCCGCGCACGAGCTCGGCGAAGTCGGGGTTCTTCTTCTGCGGCATGATCGAGGAGCCGGTGGAGTGGGCGTCGTCCATCTCCACGAAGCCGAACTCCGCGGAGCTCCACCACACGAGTTCCTCGCACAGGCGCGACAGGTGCACCTGGCAGACGCTGCACGCGTAGATGAGGTCGAGCAGGTAGTCGCGGTCGCTCACCGAGTCCATGGAGTTGGCGGTGGGGCCCGAGAAGCCCAGGGCCTCGGCCGTCATGAAGCGGTCGAGCGGATAGGTGGTGCCGGCGAGCGCGGCGGCGCCCAGCGGGCAGACGTTGGCGGCCTGCCTCGCGGCGGAAACGCGCCTGAAGTCGCGGTTGAACATCCAGAAGTAGGCGAGCAGGTGGTGGCTGAGAAGCACCGGCTGGGCGGGCTGCATGTGCGTGTAGCCCGGCATGGCGACGCCGAACTCCCCCTCGGCGCGGTCAAGCAGGACCGCCTCGAGCTTGGCGAGCGAGGTCAGGATCTCGTCGGCAAGGTCGCGGGCGATGAGGTGGGTGTCTACGGCCGTCTGGTCGTTGCGCGAGCGGCCCGTGTGGAGCCTGCCGCCCGCCGCGCCGATGTTCTCGGTGAGCACGCGCTCGATGGCCATGTGGATGTCCTCGTCGCGGTCCACGTCGAACGTGAACTCGCCGCGCTCGATCTGGACGGCGATGTCGTCGAGGCCGGCGCGGATGGCGTCGGCGTCCTCCTGCGAGATCACGCCCTGGTGCGCGAGCATGGCGGCGTGCGCCTTGGAGCCGCGGATGTCCTGGCGCCACATGCGCTTGTCAAACGGAAGCGACGCGCCGAAGCGCTCGAGCTCGCCGGTGGGGGCTGCGGAGAAGCGGCCTCCCCACAGGGGCTTGGGGGCGTCGGTGCCGGTTGCTGCGGTGGCGTTCGTATCGCTCATGTCTTCGTCCTTGCCTGTGAGAAAAGCCCGCCCGGCACGCTGGCACCGGACGGGCAGGTGTTCTTGCCCCCTATGGTAGCGGGCTCGCGGAAGCGTGAACAGGGGTACGTCCCCCGTTCACGGGCGCTACTCCTCCGTCTCGGAGGCGGCGCGCTCGGCAGCGGCGGCCTTGGCGGCCTCGATGCGGTCGAGCTGCGCGCGCGAGAGCGGCAGCGCGTCCACGGCCGCGACGTCTACCCTCTCGGCCGCGGTGCCACGGGCCTCGCGGAAGTTCTCCTTGGCCACCGAGATCATGAGCTTGATGCGGTTGAGCTGGTTGACCTCGGAGGCGCCCGGGTCGTAGTCCACGGCCACGATGTTGCTCTCGGGGTGCATCTCGCGCAGGCGCTTGATGACCGACTTGCCCACGACGTGGTTGGGCAGGCACGCGAACGGCGAGCAGCACACGATGTTGGGCGTGCCCGTCTCAATGAGGTCGCACATCTCGGCCGTGAGCAGCCAGCCCTCGCCCATCGTGTTGCACAGCGACAGGATCTGCTTGGCCTTGGCGGCGAGCTCGTAGATGTCAGGGTAGGGCTCGAAGCGCGTGGACTTCTCGAGCATGCGGTTGATGGGCTCGCGCATGGCCTCGATGACCTTGATGCCCGTCTGGTGCGTGAGGCGCTTGCGGAACTTGGTGCCCAGCTCGCCGCGCATGTTCATGGGGCTCGTCATGCCAAAGAGGAAGAAGTCGACAAGACCGGGGACCACGGCCTCGCAGCCCTCCTGCTCGATAACGCGCACGACCTCGTTGTTGGCCGTGGGGTGGAACTTGACGAGAATCTCTCCCACGACGCCCACGCGCGGCTTGGAGCGGTCGTCCACCACGGGCAGCGTCTCGAAGGCATCCACCGTGTCCTGGCACAGCTTCAGGAACCCGCGCTGGCCGCAGCTGACGAGCTCGGCCTTGGCGCGCTCCATGAGCCTCTCGTACAGGGCGTTGGCAGAGCCGGCCTCGGCCTCGTAGGGGCGCACGCGGTAGAGCGCCTGCATGATGAGGTCGCCGTAGAGCAGCGCGTAGACCGCGTGGATGATGAGATCGGGCTTGAAGACGTTGAAGCCGGGGTTGTCCTCGTCAAGGCCACTCGCCGCGGTGAGCGACACCACGGGGACCTCGGGGTGCCCGGAGTCCTTGAGGGCCTTGCGGATGAGGGCAATATAGTTCGTGGCGCGGCAGCCGCCGCCGGTCTGCGAGATGATGACGGCCGTGCGCGACAGGTCGTACTTGCCGCTCTCGATGGCCTCCATGATCTGGCCGGTCACGAGGATGGACGGGTAGCAGATGTCGTTGTTGACGTACTTGAGGCCCGCCTCCACCGCGCCGTGGTCGACGGAGGGCAGAAGCACCGCGTTGAAGCCGGCGTTGATGAGCAGCTGCTCCACGAGCTCGAAGTGGATGGGCGACATCTGCGGGCACAGCAGCGTGTAGCCGGCCTCCTGCATCTCCTTGGTGTAGCGCACCTTCTTGAACGCGGCGCTCTTGGCCTCGCGCCACACGGGCAGCTTGCCGTCCTCCACGGGCTTGGCGCGCTCGAGCGAGCCGTCGGCGCGATGGACGTCCACGGGGCCCACGGGCGAAAGCTCGCCGGCCTCGGCCTTGCGCGCGAGCTCCTCGCGCTGCTCGGAGAGCGCCGCCATGAGCGAGCGCACGCGGATGCGCACGGCGCCAAGGTTGGACACCTCGTCGATCTTGAGCGTGGTGTAGACCTTGCCGGAGGCCTCGAGGATCTCCTGGACCTGGTCGGTCGTAAGGGCGTCCAGGCCGCAGCCAAAGCTGTTGAGCTGGATGAGGTCCAGGTCGTTGCGGGAGGCCACGAAGCGCGCCGCGCGGTAGAGGCGCGAGTGGTACATCCACTGGTCAACGACGCGGATGGGGCGCTCGGGGCGCATCTTGTGGGCCACGGAGTCCTCGGTGAGCACGGCGAAGCCAAAGCTGTTCACGAGCTCGGGGATGGCGTGGTTGATCTCGGGGTCGTTGTGGTAGGGGCGGCCCGCGAGCACGATGCCGTGGGCGTCATGGGCCTCCATCCAGGCGAGGGTCTCGTCGCCCTTGCGCTGCATGGCCTGCTTGAACTCCAGGTCTGCCTCCCAGGCGGCGTTCACGGCGCGGTCGACCTCGGCGCGCGTGATGTGCTGCCCGCGGAAGCGGCCACGTCCCGCCTTGGCGTCCTCCTCGCGCTTCACGGAGATGAGCTCGTACAGGCGGCGCTTGAGCTCGCGCTTGTCGTCATAGGGCACGAAGGCGTCGAGGAACTCGACCTTGGGCGAGGAGAGCTCGTCGACGTTGAGCCCCAGCGCCTGCGGGTAGCTCATGACGATCGGGCAGTTGTAGTGGTTGCCGGCCGTCTCGTCCTCCTGGCGCTCCCAGCGAATGCAGGGCATCCAGATGAAGTCGGGGTCCTTCTCGAGCAGGTTCATGATGTGGCCGTGGGAAAGCTTGGCCGGGTAGCACACGGACTCGGAGGGCATGGACTCGATGCCCGCCTCGTAGGTCTTCTTGTTGGACTGGTCCGAGAGCACCACCGAGAAGCCGAGCTCGGTGAAGAACGCGTGCCAGAACGGGTAGTTCTCGTACATGTTGAGGGCGCGCGGGATGCCCACCGTGCCGTGCGGAGCCGTCTTGGGGTCGAGCACGGGGCGGTCGAACAGCAGCTTGTTCTTGAACGCGAACAGGTTGGGGGCCTCCACCTTGTTGCGCTTGTGTCCGGCGCCCTTCTCGCAGCGGTTGCCCGTGATGAACTTGTGGCCGTTGCCAAAGTTGTTGATCGTGAGCAGGCAGTTGTTGGAGCAGCGGCCGCAGTGGGCCTTCGTCTGCTTCACCTGCAGGTTGTCGATCTGGTCGCGGGAGAGCAGCGTGGAGGTGCCGTCCTCGCCGGCGCGGTCGCGGGCCAGAAGCGCGGCGCCGTAGCAGCCCATGCAGCCGGCGATGTCGGGGCGGATGGCCTCGCGGCCCGTGAGCTTCTCAAACGCGCGCAGCGTGGCGTCGCTCATGAACGTGCCGCCCTGGACCACGACGTAGGTGCCGATCTCCTCGGGGTCACGCATCTTGATGACCTTGAACAGGGCGTTCTTGATGACCGAGTAGGACAGGCCGGCGGCGATGTCGCCCACCGTGGCACCCTCCTTCTGGGCCTGCTTCACGCGCGAGTTCATGAACACGGTGCAGCGGCTGCCCAGGTCGACGGGCTTCTCGGCGCCCATGGCGGCCTTCGCGAACTCCTGGACCGTGAGGCCCATGGAGTCGGCGAAGCTCTCGATGAAGCTGCCGCAGCCAGAGGAGCAGGCCTCGTTCAGCATGATGTGCTCGATGACGCCGTTGCGCACGCGCAGGCACTTCATGTCCTGACCGCCGATGTCGAGGATGAACTCGACGTCGGGCACGAAGGCCTTGGCGCCGCGCAGGTGGGCGACCGTCTCGATCTCGCCGGAGTCGGCGCGCAGGGCCTCTATGAGCAGGGCCTCGCCGTAGCCCGTCGTGGTGACGTGGCCGATCGTGCAGCCCTCGGGCAGCTTGTCGTAGATGTCGTCCATGATGGTGCGCGCCGTGCCCAGCACGTCACCGCGGTTGTTGCCGTACCAGGTGTAGAGCAGCTCGCCGTCCTCGCCCACCACGGCGGCCTTCATCGTGGTGGAGCCGGCGTCGATGCCGATGAACACGCGACCGCGGTAGCTCGCGAGGTCTCCCTTGGGGACGACCTGCGCGTCGTGGCGCGCACGGAACTCGGCGAGCTCGTCGGGCGTGGCGAACAGGGCGTCGAGACGCTGGACCTCGCTGCCCTGCATGTCACCGAGGTTCTCGAGCGCGTCGATGACGCCAGCGAACGTCACGCGCTTGTCGGTCTCGCCGGCAAGCGCGGCGCCGGTGGCCACGAACAGGTGCGCGTTCGTGGGGACGATGCGATGCTCCTCGTCCAGGCCAAGCGTCTCATAGAAGCGGTGGCGTAGCTCGGAGAGGTACTGCAGGGGGCCGCCGAGGAAGGCCACGTAGCCGCGGATGGGGTGGCCGCACGCCAGGCCCGAGACCGTCTGGTTGGCCACGGCCTGGAAGATCGAGGCGGCGACGTCTGCGGGCGCGGCGCCCTCGTTGAGCAGCGGCTGGACGTCGGTCTTGGCAAAGACGCCGCAGCGGCTGGCGATGGGATAGATGTGCGTGGCGCTCTTGGCGAGCTCGTTGAGGCCGCCGGCGTCCGTGTGCAGAAGACTCGCCATCTGGTCGATGAACGCGCCCGTGCCGCCCGCGCACGTGCCGTTCATGCGCTGCTCGATGCCGTTGTCGAAGTAGATGATCTTGGCGTCCTCGCCACCGAGCTCGATGGCGACGTCGGTCTGCGGGATGAGCGTCTCGACGGCGCGCTTGCTCGCGATGACCTCCTGGACGAACTCGAGGTCGAGCCACTTGGCAAGCAGAAGGCCGCCCGAGCCCGTGATGGACACGCGCATGGAGGCGTCGCCGAGCACGGCGCGGGCGCCCTCGAACAGCTCCTTGGCCGTGGCGCGGATGTCGGTGTGGTGGCGCTGGTAGTTGGCGTAGACGATGCGGTCGCGCTCGTCGATGACGGCGAGCTTGACGGTGGTGGAGCCCACGTCGATGCCCAGGCGCAGCTGCGCGCGGGAGAAGTCGGTGGGCCGGGCCGGGCGCAGCTCCGCGCCGTTGGCGACGAGCTCGATGCCGCGGGCCGCCTGTGCCTGCGCGGCGTTGGAGGCTGCCGGGTTGTTAGTCATGGTTGGGCTCCTTGGTCTGGGCGACGCCGGCAGGCGTGGCCTTGCTTCTGTGGGACGGGGCGGCCGGGGTGGCGGCGCATGCCGCGCCCGAGCGCATGAGCTCCAGCGCGTAGGCTGGGACGTTGAGGTCGATCGTCTTGCCGTACAGGTCTCCGGGACGCACGAACGTGAGCGCCGTCATCATGAGCGCCATGGTGCGCACGTCCTCGCGCATGCCGCCCGTGAGCCAGCGCGTGAGCACGCCCGCCTCGGCAGACACCGCGAACGCCAGGTAGTAGTCGAGAAACGGCCCCATGGCGCGCGCGTCGATGCCATCGAGGGCGCGGGCGCGCACGGCGTCGCAGCACACGGCCTTGATCTTCTCGACGAAGGCCGGGTCGCCGCCCTCGCCCAGAAGCGCCGTGAGGCAGGCCGCGTTGTCGCGGAAGTAGCACAGCAGCTCGACGGCGCCGGGGGCCGGCTCCAGGCGGTGGAGCGCGGCGGTGAGGTCGTCGAGGCTGGAGGCGGCGATGCGGCCCACGAGACCGCGGACGTCGGCGAGGGCGTCTGCCTCCACGGCAGCGACGAGGTCGGGGATGTCATGGAAGTGCGAGTAGAACGTTCGCCTCGTGAGGCCGGCGCGCTCGGTGACGGCCGTGACCGTGACGCGGGACAGGTCGCCGCAGGCAAGGATCTCCTCGGCGAGAGCGTCACGCAGCTGGGCGCGGCTCCTCTGGCTTCTCCGGTCGAGACGGGGACGCTGCGTGGCGGGTGCGCTGGCGAGCACGTCTGGCACGTGGTCCTCCCTGGTGTGACGGGTCGCACCCGGTGGGGCGCGGCGGCTTTTATGTTGCACAGCCTGTGCAGTATTGCACAACGTGAGCAATAGGTGGGACACGCGCGGGCAAGCTCGCAGGGTGTACATATTGGTGGGGCACGCCTCCGGGCCGGCGCGGGGCGTGGGCGGGTGTGCCCCCGTGCGACGATTTCGTCGGGGTTGCCCGAGCGCGGCGGCGAGCCGCTAGGATGTAGGCCCAACGAGGGGAGGCTCATGCCGCAGACGCCATACGACAACGACGGGTGGGACGCCACGCAGCCCGCGGGGCGTCGCGAGCCCGTGCCCTCCCCGCCGCAGCAGAACCCCTACATACCCCGAGGTGCCGCGCCCGCGCCGCTGCGCAGAAGGCCGCGACCCCAGGCCGCGGGCCGCACTCGCGCGCAGGGCGGCCGGGATGGACGCTATGTCGCCACCCCCGTCCAGGCACCTGCCAACCCGCCGCAGGCGCCCGCCCCGCGTAGGCGTGGAAGGGCGCGTCACGGCTGCCTCTCCACGCTCCTGTGGCTCGTGATGGCCGGCGTTGCGGCACTTCTCGCGATACGAATGCTCCCGAGCTCGCTCGCGAACGGCCCCGCGGTGCCCGAGCTCGTCTCGTTCGTCCCGCCTGCCCTCGTGCCCAGCGTCGCTTGCCTCGCGCTCGCCGTGCTATGGCGCAGACGCGTGCTTGCGCTCGCCTGCGTACTCGCCCTTGCCCTGAACGGGTACTGGCACGCTGGCTACCTCGTTGGCGGGCAGCGTGTCTCCTCCGAGGCCCAGGTGGCCACGGCCGCGAGCACCACCACGGCCGACTCCTACGCACGCGTCATGACGCTCAACACCTACAACGGCCAGGCTAGCGCTGCGCAGATCGTGTCGATCGTGCGCGAGAAGCACGTCGAGGTCCTGTGCCTTCAGGAGCTCACGGACGGAATGGTCGAGGACCTCGAGCGCGCCGGCATCGACGAGCTGCTCCCCTACCACGTCGTCTCCGAGGGCGCCTCCGCCATCAGCAACGGCGGGCGAAACGGCATCTGGACGGCGGCCGCGCAGGACAACGTCTCCAGGAACCTGCTGCCCATCGACACGAGCTCCATGCCCGCCGCAAACATCCAGGTGGGAGGCACCACGGTGCGTATCGTGAGCGTGCACCCCAACTCCCCTGTGCGCGGCGCGCAGGACCTGTGGGACGAGGGGCTCTCCGTCATCGGGTCGCTCTCGGACTACGGGCACGCCTACCTCATCATGGGCGACTTTAACTCGACGTGGGACCACGCGCGCTTCCGCGAGCTCCTCGGCAAGACGTTCTGCGACGCCGGCGAGTCGTCGGGCGAGGGGCTCCACATGACCTACCCGGCAAACGGTGCCATTCCGCCGCTCGTGGAGATCGACCACATCGTGTACTCGAGCGGCTCGGGCATCGTCGTGAGCTCGCTGGAGTGCGCCCAGGTGTCGGGCACGGACCATCTTGCGCTCATCGGGACGCTCGAGGCGAGGTAGGGACTAGTACTCCTCGAGGATCAGCGAGGCGCCACCGCCGTGGGCGATGATGCCCCTGAGCAGGTCGTTCTCGAACTGCAGGTCAGAGATGAGCAGCTTGAGCCTAAACGGGTCGTCCGGCATGAGCGCCACGTCGGCATCGAGCGCGAGACGGTTGGGCGCGGTTGCCGGGCTCGACTCCATGAAGTCGTTCGCGAGCTGCCTTGCCAGGCTCACGGGACGCCCCCGTCGGTTTCCTCCACGCTGTGCCGCCATCGCTGCCCCATTTCTCCCTTAAAAGAGATTTAAAGGTAGGGCCCGGACGCCAGAAAATTGAGGGAGACTCCCCTTATTGCAACAGGCATGTCACAGTACGCAACATATAAGTTGCATTCGAGCCGCCGGGGAGACTTCAGGCGGCATGAATTGGCAGAAATACCCTTCGAGAGTGCGGTGGACGCCCGTCAGATGACCCACCGGAATCGGGCCCGCCGCTCAAAGCGCACATGCATGGCAGTGTTTCCGAACGAATTCATAAATTCGTTCGGAAACACGAAACGGCCAACCGGAATCGGAGGCGCTGATCGTCACCTCATCGCACACTCGAAGGGTATTTCTGCCATCTTTCGCGTCCGATTCCCAGAGACCGGACATCTGTGGCGCGAATCTGCAGAAACCACCGGAGGTTTGTGCGGTCAAGACGCCGAGTGAGGTCGCGCTAGGCGCGTCGATCTCTCCTCTCGCCAGACTCGACGTCCTGCTTCCGAACGATTCATAAGAATCGTTCGGAAGCAGGCATCAGAGCCGCCACGTGCTCGAGCCGCGGTCGTTCGTCATCGCACAAACCTCTGGCCATTTTTGCAAGATTCCCCAGCGATACCGTCCGGCCGACCCTCACGGGCCCTTCCGGCCCGCCAAAACAGCCGAAACAACTAATTCATAAATTCCTACTGGTTTAGTTGGTTTACAAGTGGCATACTATCGTCAACGAGCCGGGAGGCGGCCGGCCGCCACCACGGCACGCACCATGGACGGCATGCGCAAAGGCACAACGAACCCGTCCGCCAGCCAGGGGCGCCCGCGCCCCGCCACAACAAGGAGGCATCCCATGCACGTCGCCAACCACGTCGAGGCCCTTATCGGCTCCACCCCCCTCATCGACCTCTCCGGCCTGCTGCCCGAGGACGTGCGCGCCACCGGCGCCCGCGTCCTGGGCAAGTACGAGGCCACGAACCCCGGCGGCTCCGTGAAGGACCGCGTCGCCCGCTACATGCTCGACGCCGCAGAGGCGTCCGGCGAGCTTAAGCCCGGCGGCACCGTCATCGAGCCCACGAGCGGCAACACCGGCGTCGGCCTTGCCATGCTCACCGCCGCCCGCGGCTACAAGATGATCCTCACCATGCCCGAGACCATGAGCATCGAGCGCCGCAAGCTCGCCGCCTCCTACGGCGCGCAGATCGTGCTCACCCCCGGCTCCGAGGGCATGAAGGGCGCCATCGCCAAGGCCAACGAGCTGCACGATTCCACGCCCAACAGCATCGTCGCCGGCCAGTTCACCAACCCCGCCAACCCGCGCGCCCACTACGAGACCACCGGCCCCGAAGTCTGGGCCGACACCGAGGGCACGGTCGACGCCATCGTCGCCGGCGTAGGCACGGGCGGCACCATCTCCGGCACGTCCAAGTTCCTGAAGGAGCACAAGCCGAGCGTCCGCGCCGTCGCCGTGGAGCCGGCCGAGAGCCCGGTGCTCTCCGGCGGCAAGCCGGGCGGTCACAAGATCCAGGGCATCGGCGCCGGCTTCGTGCCCGAGAACTTCAAGCGCGAGGTCGTCGACGAGGTCCTGCCCGTCGCCAGCGCCGACGCCATCGCCACGCGCGCCAAGCTCGCCGCCGAGGCGGGCGTGCTCGTGGGCATCTCCTCCGGCGCCGCTGCGTTCGCCGCGCTCGCCGTGGCCTCCCGCCCCGAGTTCGCCGGCAAGACCGTCGTCGCCATCCTGCCCGACACGGGCGAGCGCTACCTGTCCATGGACCTGTAGGTCACCCGCGGCGTCCCCGCGCCGCCCAACCTGGCGTCCCCGCACCAATGCCAGCCCCGCCCTCCTCTCCTTCATCTGGGGCCCACGCACCATGCCACTGTCGGCATGGCGCGTTTTTTATGCGAACGCATCAGGGGCAACGCGGCCAAACGAGCAGCTACGCTAGGCTGGAACGCAGCATATTCATAGGCGCGGGAATACGACGGGGCCCGGCCCCGGAGCCGCGCCACGCACGGGCAAATGGTGACCCGAGAGGTGATTGACATGGGCGACACGCAGACGCAGGGCCAGGCTCGCGAGTTCTTCGCGACCTGTCCCAAGGGATTCGAGCAGCTGCTGGCAGGCGAGCTTCGCAGCCTGGGGGCCGAGGGGGTGCGCAGCCTTCACGGCCAGGTAGCCTTCACGGGCAGCCTCGAGACCGCCTATCGCGCCTGCCTGTGGAGCCGCATCGCCTCGCGCATCGTCCTCGTGCTGGGCCACGCCGGCGCCGCAAACGCCGACGAGCTCTACGAGAGTCTCTACGAGCTGCCGTGGGAGAGCCACGTCGCGCTTACGTCCACGTTCGCCGTCGACGCGCACGGCATGAACGACGAGCTCAGGAACACCCAGTTCATCGCGCTTCGCGCCAAGGACGCCATCTGCGACCGCCTGCAGGCAAAGCTCGGGGCCCGTCCCAGCGTCGAGGTGAGAAACCCTGACGTCACGGTTGTGGTGCGCGTGCGCAACAACCGCCTCACCTGCGGCATCGACCTGTCCGGAGATCCCCTGTTCCGCCGCGGCACCACGAGGCGCGCCGAGAACGACGGCCTGGGCGGCATGCGCCCCGACTACGCCGCGGCCATGCTCGCCGCCGGCGCCTGGCACCGCGCCGTCCGCCACGGCTCGCCCACGCTCGTCGCGGCCTTCTCGGGCTCCGGCACGCTCGTCTCCGAGGCCGCCGGCATCGCCCTAGACCGTGCGCCCGGCCTGCTGCGCAGCCGCTGGGGCTTCACCGGCTGGCTCGGCCACGACGCCCAGGCGTGGGACACCCTGCTTGACGAGGCAGACGAGCGCGCCGCCCGCGGTGCCGAGAAGGCCGGCGAACTCTCTCTTGTCGCCGTCGACCCGCGCCGCGGCGCCGCCTCCGCGGCGAACGCCGCCCTGCGCGCAAGCGGCATCGATGCCAAGGTCACGCACCTGAGCAGCGCCGGCGGCGTCGCCGACGCGCTCTCCGGCGCCGAGGCGGACCGCACGCTCGCCACCGTTGACCTCTCCTGGCTCGAGGAGGGCGAGCTCGCCCGCGAGGTCGAGGCCATCGCGCTCGCGACCACCGTCGCGGACGCACTGCCCGCGGGTGCCGGCATCGTCACGCTCTCGCAGGGACCCACGCTCGGCGCCGCGCTCTCGCTTGCGCCCACGGACTCCCTCGAGACCTTCCTCGGCCGCGACGTGGCCACCATCACCGCCTACGAGGCGGGCCATGCCGCAGCCGCCCCCGCCGCAAGCGGCGAGGCGCCCGCGCCCGCGGCGGCCCACGCCACCGTCACGCTCAAGGACGGCACGAAGGTCCCCGTGCTCGTTCCCCAGTCAGACCAGTTCGCCGCCCGCCTCGCCAAGGTCGCCAAGCTGCGCGCCAAGTGGGCGCGCCGCGAGGACGTCACCTGCTACCGCGTCTACGACGCCGACCTGCCCGACTACGCCGTCGCCATCGACCTGTACGAGGCGAGCGTCCAGTCCCGCGGCGCCGACGCGCACGCCCGCTGGCTCGTCGTGCAGGAGTACGCCGCGCCCAAGGACATCGACCCAGAGCTGGCCCATCGTCGCCTACTCGACGTGCTCGCCATCGCCCCGCGCGTCATGGGCGTCGACGCCCGCAACGTGACGCTGCGCGTGCGCCGCCGCGCCAAGGGTGGCTCACAGTACGCGAGCGAAGGCAAGGCCGAGCAGCACCGCGGCCGCCGCGACAGACTCGCGCTGGCCCCCGGCGCCCACCTCGTGGACGAGGGCGGCCTCACGTTCGAGGTCAACCTCGCCGAGCGCCTGGACACGGGCCTGTTCCTCGACCACCGAGACGTGCGCGCCCGCGTGCGTGAGATGGCCAAGGAGACGCAGGGCTCCAAGCGCTTCCTCAACCTGTTCGCCTACACGGGCACGGCCACGTGCTACGCGGCGGACGGCGGCGCCAAGAACACGACGACGGTGGACCTCTCCCGCACCTACCTCGACTGGGCCGAGCGCAACATGGAGCGCAACGGCTTCACGGGCCGCGAGCACGAGTTCGTGCAGGCCGACGTCGTGCGCTGGGTCACGGAGCAGCGCCACACCTACAACCGCTGGGACCTCGTCTTCTGCGACCCTCCCACGTTCTCGAACTCCAAGCGCATGGGACACGACGTCTTCGACGTCCAGCGCGACCACGCCGAGCTGCTCATTGGCATCTCGCGCCTGCTCACGGCCAACGGCGTCTGCCTGTTCTCGTGCAACCTGCGCGGCTTCGAGCCCGACGTCGAGAAGCTCGCCCGCGCCGGCGTGGAGATCCACGACGTCACGGAGGGCACCATCCCCGAGGACTTCAAGCGAAACGCCAAGATCCACCACGTCTACCTCGTGAAGCGCACGCCCAGGCCCGAGGGCGCCCCCACGTCCGCGGCTCCCACCCGCGCCCAGGGCAGCGCCGGCCGCACCCAGGCCCGTCCCGACTCGCGCGCCAACGAGGCCCGTCGCGACGAGCGCCCCTACGGCTCGCAAGGCGGACG
>UMHQ01004462.1_pt1 | contig 47001 bp, 37 predicted proteins | sample 1965531 | NCBI WGS metagenome assembly UMHQ01 (sample SAMEA4836098, study PRJEB28245) | human gut metagenome | biome: gut microbiome; material: fecal sample | place: Denmark | collected 2008 | reverse complement strand
CTCGCCGGGCTCGGGCTCGTCCTTGTCCTCCTCGTCGGAGACCTCCATGCGCGCAAGGGCGCACACCGAGTCGTTCTCGTCCACGTCCATGACCTTCACGCCCTGCGTGGAGCGGCCAAGCTTGGAGATGTCCTCCACCCTCACGCGAATGACGACGCCATCCATGCTCACGATCATGAGCTCCTGGTGAGGCTCGACGACGCGGCAAGCCGCAAGCTGGCCCTTGGCGTCCGTCATCGCGATCGTGAAGACGCCCTGGCCGCCACGCTTATGCTCGGGGTACTCGGCAACCGGCGTGCGCTTGCCGTAGCCCTTCTCGGTGATCACGAACAGGTCACCGGTACCGTTCGTGATCTCCATGCCCAGCATCCTGGCGTCACCCTTGAGCGTGATACCACGGACGCCGCTCGTGTCGCGGCCCATCGGGCGCACGTCGCTCTCGGGGAACATGATGGCCTTGCCGTCCGTGGAGACGAGGATGACCTTCTCACCCTCGCGCACGCGGCGCACGTTGACGAGCTCGTCGCCGTCGCGTAGGTTGATGGCGATGAGACCGTCGCGACGCGTGCGGTCGTAGGCGCTCATGGCCGTCTTCTTCACGGTGCCGTTGGCCGTGGCGAACATCAGGTACTCGTCCTCAGGGAAGTCGCGGCACGTGATGACGGCCATGGCGCGCTCGCCCTCGGAGAAGGGCACGAGGTTCACGATGGCCGTGCCGCGGGCCGTACGCTGGCCAATCGGCAGCTCGTGGACCTTCAGGCGGTACGCCTTGCCCTTGTTCGAGAAGAACATCACGTAGTCGTGCGTGCTCGCCACGAACAGGTTCTCGACGAAGTCGTCGTCCTTGAGGTTGACGCCCTGGACGCCCTTGCCGCCGCGCTTCTGCGCACGGTAGGTGTCGACCGGCGTGCGCTTCACGTAGCCGGCGTGCGTCACGGTAACGACCATGTCCTCCTCGGCGATGAGGTCCTCGACGTTGAGCTCCTTGGTGCCCTGGACGGAGATCTTGGTGCGGCGCTTGTCGGCGAACTTGCGCTCGATCTCGCGCATCTCGTCCTTGATGACGTCCAGGATCTTCTCGGGATTGGCCAGCAGGTCCTCGTAGTAGGCAATCGCCTTGCGAAGGCCGTCGAGCTCCTCCTGGATCTGGTCGCGGGACAGGCCGGTCAGGCGGCGCAGGCGCATCTCGAGGATGGCCGTCGTCTGCTCGGGCGAGAAGCCAAAGCGCTCGATGAGGCGCTGCGAGGCCTCGGAGTCGGTGCGGCTCGAGCGGATGATGCTGATGACCTCGTCGATGTGGTCGAGGGCCATGAGGTAGCCCTCGAGGATGTGGGCGCGGGCCTGGGCCTTCTTGAGATCGAAGCGCGTGCGGCGGGTCACCACGTCAACCTGGTGGTCGATGTAGTGCTGCAGCATTTCGCGGAGCGTCAGCAGCTTGGGTGCGCCGTTGACGAGCGCGAGGTTGATGACGCCGAACGTGGTCTGGAGCTGGGTGTACTTGTACAGGTTGTTAAGCACGACCTGCGGGATGACGTCCTTTTTGAGCTCAATGACGAGGCGGATGCCCTTCTGGTTGGACTCGTCGCGCAGGTCGGAGATACCCTCGATGCGCTTCTCGTTCACGAGCTGGGCGATCTTCTCCTGCAGGGCGCCCTTGTTGACCTGATAGGGCATCTCGGTGAAGACGAGGCGAGAACGGCCGGACTTCATGTCCTCGACGTGGGCCTTGGCGCGCACGGTGAGCGAGCCGCGGCCCGTCTCGTAGGCCTCCCTGATGCCATCGAGGCCCATGATGACGGCGCCCGTCGGGAAGTCGGGACCGGGCATGACCTGCATGAGCTCGTCGGTCGTGGCATCCGGGTTGTCGATGAGCATGCACGTGGCTTCGATGGCCTCGCCCAGGTTGTGCGGCGGGATGTTCGTGGCCATGCCAACGGCGATGCCGTTGCAGCCGTTCACCAGCAGGTTGGGGAAGCGCGCCGGCAGCACGGAGGGCTCGGAGAGCGACTCGTCGTAGTTGGGCTGCCAGTCGACGGTGTCCTTCTGCAGGTCACGCAGGAGCTCCATGGCGGGCTTGGCCAGGCGGCTCTCGGTGTAACGCATGGCCGCAGCGCCGTCGCCGTCAATGTTGCCAAAGTTGCCGTGACCGTCAATGAGCGGCACGCGCATGGAGAACCACTGTGCGAGACGCACCATCGTGTCGTAGACGGCGGAGTCTCCGTGCGGGTGGTACTTGCCGATGACCTCGCCAACCGTCCACGCACTCTTCTTGTGCGGACGGTTGGGGAAGATGCCGCTCTCGTTCATTGCGTACAGGATGCGGCGGTGGACCGGCTTCAGGCCGTCTCGGACGTCTGGAAGGGCGCGGGCCGTGATGACCGACATCGAGTACTCGATGAAGCTCTGGCGCATCTCGTGGCCGAACTCGGAGAGCTGAAGCGCCCCGCCGTGCTCGTCGGTCTCGCCGGCGTCGGTGCCGCGGCCAGCGTCGCCAAACTCCTCCTCGAGCTCGCCGTCGTCCTCGTCGCTGTCCTCGTCATCGTCGGACTCGACGTAGACGTCGGTGCCCTCATCCTCGGCTGAGGCGCGGTCGAGAAGTCGCCGGAGGTCGTCGGGCAGTTCGCTGCCGTTCTCCCCACCCGTGATGTTCGTATCGTCTGCCACTTGTGGCCTTTCTCGTCTTAATTAAACCCTACAGGTTGGCTCGGGAAACCCGGCTAAGCGTCGAGGAATCGAGCGTCGTGAGCATGGCGCTCGATGTACTCGCGGCGATAGCCCACCTCGGAGCCCATGAGCTCGCGGACGGCACGGTCGGCTGCGGCGGCGTCCTCGATCGTCACGCGCTGCAGGATGCGGGTCTTGGGGTCCATGGTCGTGGAGGCAAGCTGCTTGGGGTCCATCTCGCCCAGGCCCTTGTAGCGCTGGACGTCGTAACCCTTCTTCTTTTTCTTGAGCTTGCCGGAGTCGTCCTTGGTGTCGTCATCGTCGTCGGGCGAGAAGCCAAGCGAGCGGATGGTGTCGCGAAGGATCTCCTCCTCGGGCTGGCGGCCGTTGGGGTAGACGTAGTGGATCTTCTTGCGGACTTTCACGCCAAAGATTGGCGGGCAGGCGACGTAGATGTAGCCGGCATCGATGAGCGGACGCATGTACTTGTAGAAGAACGTCATGAGCAGGATGCGGATGTGCGCGCCGTCGACGTCTGCATCGGTCATGATGATGATCTTGTGGTAGCGGGCCTTCGTGATGTCAAAGTCCCCGCCGTCGCCCGCACTCGTGGTGACACCGGTGCCAATGGCCGTGATGAGCGACTGGATCGTGTCCGAGGAGAACGCGCGGTGGTCGCCGACGCGCTCGACGTTCAGGATCTTGCCTCGAAGCGGGAGAATCGCCTGGATGTCTCGGCGACGGCCGTCCTTTGCGGAGCCGCCTGCCGAGTCGCCCTCGACGATGAAGAGCTCGGTGAGCTCGGCGTCGCGAACGGAGCAGTCGGCGAGCTTGCCAGGCAGGCTCGCGCTCTCGAGCAGGCTCTTGCGGCGCGTGGCCTCGCGGGCCTTGCGGGCGGCCGTGCGGGCCTTGAACGCCTGCTGGGCCTTGCTCACGATGGCGCGGGCCTGCTTGGGGTGCTCCTCGAGGTACTCGGACAGGCCGTCCGAGACCACCTTGTTCGTGAGCGTGCGCATGTAGGAGCTGCCGAGCTTGGCCTTGGTCTGGCCCTCGAACTGCGGGTCTGGGAGCTTGACGGAGATGACGGCAGACAGGCCCTCGCGGACGTCGTCACCGGTGAGGTTGGCGTCCTTCTCCTTGAGCAGCCCCTGCTTGCGTGCGTAGTCGTTGATGACGCGCGTGAGGGCCGTGCGGAAGCCCTCGAGGTGCATGCCACCCTCGGGCGTGTAGATGTCGTTGGCGAACGACATCACGTTCTCGCCGTAGCCGGTGTTCCACTGCAGCGACACCTCGACCTCACCCATCTTCTCCATGGGAGTGTCGGCGTCGGTCTTTCCCTCGATGTAGATGGGCTCCTTGAGGCCTTCGGGAACCTCCCTGCCCTCGTTGAGGAACTTGACGAAATCGATGATGCCGCCGGCGTAACAGAACTCCTCGACACGGGGCGTGACCTCGCGCTCGTCGGTGAGATTGATCTTGAGGTTCTTGTTGAGGAAGGCCGTCTCCTGCAGGCGGTTGTGCAGGGTGTCGAAGTCATAGACGCAGGTCTCGAAGATCTCGTCGTCAGGCCAGAACGTCACCGTGGTGCCCGTGGTGTCGGACGTGCCCACGATCTTCATCTTCTCGGTGGTCTTGCCGCGGGCGAACTGCATCTCGTAGACGTTGCCGTCACGCTTGACCTGGACGACGACCTTCTTCGACAGGGCGTTCACGACGGAGATGCCCACGCCGTGCAGGCCGCCGGACACCTTGTAGGCGTTGTTGTCGAACTTGCCGCCGGCGTGCAGGATCGTCATGACGACCTCGAGCGTCGGAATCTTCTTCACGGGATGCTCGTCGACGGGGATGCCACGGCCGTTGTCCACGACCGTGATGGAGTTGTCCGCGTGCACCGTGACGGAGATCTGGGTGCAGAAGCCGGCCATGGCCTCGTCGACGGAGTTGTCCACGATCTCCCACACGAGGTGGTGCAGGCCGCTGGCACTCGTCGAGCCAATGTACATGCCGGGACGCTTACGAACGGCCTCAAGACCCTCGAGGATCTTGATCTCTCCACCGTCGTACTCGGAGTTATTGGGAGACTTTGCCACCCGACAGTCCTTTCCCTAGGATGAATCGTCAATCCTTCCTAGTTTAGAACATATGGGTTATTTGCTGAGGCCTGAACCTATCGGCAACATGCAAATGGCATCGGATACGCGCAAGCGCGTCTCTCAGGGATTCTGCGGGGAGGTTTGCACCGGGTCCGTGGTCCTGAGCTTCGCACGCCTTAGAGACATTTCCATAGCCTTAGAGGCGTTCTCGCGAATCTCGGGCGGAAGGTTGTTAATCGCAGCCATCACATGGGCGCGCTCCATGGGCGTCAATGGCGGCAACGGTGACTCAACGTCGTGCACGGAAGGCTTCGACGGGGGTTCCTCGCGAGGCTGGCCGGCCTTCTTGGAGAGCTTGAAGCGCACGTGACCAACCTCGAGCCCAGCGTGGGCGAGGCGGTCGACGTAGAGCTCGGCATTCGTCGTGAGGTCAACCATGAGGGCATGGCCGTCGAGGTAGACCACGAGGTCGGGCAGGTTTGCCCTCCCCTTGGGCTCGCTCAGCCACACGGCAACCGTGTGCTTTGCGGCGCGGCGCCCCGCCACGCGCTTCCACGTCGTGAGCGCGAGGCTTGCGGCCGAGGCACCAGCAAGGAGGTTCCCATCGACAAGCGCCGACACAGCCGAGGCCACGGTCTTGGGCTCATGCTGCTTCGCCGGGTCGAGCGGGTCGTACTCGAGCCGCTCGCGCCTACGCTTACGACTCTGGGCCATAGGGCACCACCAGCATGTTCTCGAGAAGTTCGTCATCGAAGTACGAGAGGTTCGTCGTCGTGATGATCGTCTGGATTCCACCTTCGACGAAGCGCGTCACGCAGGCGCGGCGGCTCGCGTCGAGCTCGCTCATGACGTCATCGAGCAGAAGCAGGGGTCGCTCGCCGAGCAAGTCCTCGCACAGGCGCACCTCGGCCATCTTCCAGGCCAGGGCCACGGAGCGCTGCTGCCCCTGGCTGCCATACGCACGGGCGTCTCGCCCATCTATCTCGAAGACGACGTCATCGCGATGCGGGCCCGTGAGCGTCTGGGCGCGGCGCAGGTCGTCGGCACGGCCGGCAACCATCTGCTCGAGCATAAGGCGCGCCAGCTCGTCTCGGCCCATGCCCACCTCGGCGCCGGCCACGCTCGGCGCATACCGGCACACGAGCGTCTCGGTACCCGCGACCTCGGCATATACCTCGGACACGAGCGAGGAGAGCCTGCCAAAGAGATTGAGCCTGTGATGGAGCAGCGTGGCGCCGCCCAGGGCCACCGACTCGTCCCAGGCGTCGAGAAGCGCCGGCTCGCACCCATCCTTGAGCAGGCGGTTTCTCTGCTCGACCGAGCGCGTGTAGGTGGAGAGCACCTTGCGATAGCCAACGTTGGCCTGTGCGCCAAACGAGTCGAGCTCTCCCCTGCGGCGCGAGGCGGACCCCTTCACGAGCGAGAGGTCGTCCGGGCAGAACAGGATGGAGAGCAGCGTGCCCGAGAGGTCCTGGCCGCGGCACGGCTTGCCGTTTCGTAGAAAGCGACGCTTCTCGGGCGTGGCAGCAAGCTCCACGTCCACGACGCGGCCATCGCCCGTGAGGCGGGCGCTCACATGCGCCTCGGCGGCGCCGGGGGCAAGCAGCTCGGCCGGCGACGGGCGGCGGAACGACTGCCCGCTCGTGACGTACTGCAGGGCCTCCACCGTGTTCGTCTTGCCCACGGCGTTGGGACCCACGAGCACGGTGACGCCGGCAGACGGCTCCAGCACGCGACCCGAGAGGTTGCGGTAGTCCTTGAACGATATGCGCGAGACAGCGAGAGACACGGGCTACATCCGCACGGGCATGAGCAGGTACAGGTAGTTGATCTTGCCGTAGCTCTTGAACACGCCGGGGCGCATGCTCTGCTGCAGCTCGAGCGTGACCTCGCTGTCCTGGGCCAGGGCGCTCACGCAGTCTCCCACGTAGCGGTAGTTCATGCAGATGGAGTTCGCCTCACCCTCCACCTCGACGTTCACCTGCTCGCGGGCGTCACCCTGGTCCGGCGAGGTCGAGGAGAGCGTGACCAGGCCGGCATCGGGGTCGACGTCGAAACGAACCGAGGAGTTGGACGTGGCGATGGAGCTCACGCGGCGAAGGGCGCCGGAGAGGTCGGCGACCTTCGTCCTCATCGTGGTGAGGTAGCTCGAAGGAAGCAGCTGCTTGTAGTTGGGGAACGTTCCCTCGATGCGGCGCGAGACGTACGTGGTGTTGCCCGAGACGAAGATGACCTGGTTCGCCGTGGCGCCGATGATGACCGTGGCCGAGTCGCTCGGCAGGCTGAGCACGTCGTGGAACGCGGTGCCGGGGATGATCATCTCGAACGTGCCCTCGAGCGAGGAGGTCTCGACGTTCGTGTCACACACGACAAGGCGGTAGGAGTCCGTGGCCACGAGGCGCACGCAGTTCTCCTCCACGTTGAGTAGGATGCCCGCGAGCACCGGACGGCTCGTGTCTCGAGACGTCACCTTGTAGACCTTGTCGACCATCTCGGACAGGACGTCACAGGGAAGCTCCACCGAGCGCTCCATGGCAATCTCGGGGAAGCTGGGGAACTCCGAGGCGTTGAGCGTGTTGAGGTGGAAGGAGCTCTTGTCGCACGTGACGTTGATGGTGCCCTCGCCACCATCAAAGGTGACCGCCGAGTCCTGAAGGTTCTTGACCACGTTGGAGAGCATGCGTCCCGAGATGACCGTCTCGCCCTCCTCCTCGACGTTGGCGGCGATCTTGTGCCTGATGGAGGTGTCGAGGTCAGACGTCTGCATCTCGAGGGTGCCGTTAGAGGCACGCATGAGGATGCCTCCGAGCACGGGGATGGTGGAGTGCGATGCAATGCCCTTCGAGACCACTGAGAGCGCCTTGGCGAGCGAGGACTGGCTGACGGTGAAGCGCATGTGTCTCTCCTTGTCTATCTATGTATGTATATATAGATATATAGCTAGTGGATGTAGTAAGGCGTGTTCAAATGTGGATAAGTTCGGATAGTTGCAGCTCAGCGCCTTGTTCGTGACCATTTTTCTTGTTGAGAAACGCACTCGCTTTTGAACGTTGAAAGGATGTGGACAACTCTTTCAACGTCTGTCGGCCGGTTTTCAACGCGTTTCACCCCGGTTTTCACAGGCCACGTAGAAAGCTAGGCGCCAGCCATGAGGTCCTCCTTCATCCTGGCGATCCTGTCATGGACGACGCGGTCCTCGTGCCGGCGCTCCTCGACCCACTTGATGCTGTGCTTCACGGTGGCGTGCGTGCGCCCGCCGAAGCGCTCGCCGATCTGGGCGAGCGTGGAGTCCGTGAGCTCTCGGGCGAGCCAGACGGCGACGTGCCGGGGTTCCATGAGGCCCTTGTTGCGCTTGTTGCTGATGAGGTCCGCGTGGGAGACGGAGTAGCGCTGCTCCACGAACTTCTGGATCTGCTCGATGGTGAACGTCCTGGTGTCCGCGCCCCACTTCTTGGTGGCGATTTGCGAGATGTCCTCGCGCGTGAACTCCTCGCCCCGTGCCTGGCGGCTCGTTGCCTCGAGCAGGCACAGCTGGCAGAAGGACTTGATGGTGCGGATGGAGGCCCCGGCACGCTGTGCCATGAACTCGAGCGCCGCGTCGTCGAGCGTTCCGTCGTAGTCGTGCTGGCCGTTCTCGATGGCGTCGGCCTTCATGCGCTCGTAGAACGCCTTGATGAGACCGAGCTTGAGCTCGTAGTTTGGTACCTGGATGGACAGCGTCACGCCAGAGTCGAGGCGGGTGGTGACGCGCTCCTCCAAGCCGAGCTCGGCCGGGCTCTCGTCCGCGGCCAGCACGATCTGCTTGCCGTTGCTCGTGAGGTAGTTGAAGGTGTCGAAGAAGAAGTTGATGGACTTCGCGGCGCCGCGGAAGCCCTGGATGTCGTCGATGATGAGCACGTCGATGTCGTGGTAGTTCTGCTCGAGCGCGCGCTTGACGTCTCGCGAGGTGTCGACCATGGCGTCGGTGTAGTCGCTCACGAACTCGCGGGCGTTGCGGTAGACGCAGATGCGGTCCGGGTCGTTGACGGCCAGGTAGTTCTGGATGGCCTTGAGCAGGTGGGTCTTGCCCATGCCCGGGCCGCCGTAGATGAACAGCGGGTTGTAGCCGTTCGAGCCGTTTGCCACGGCCTTTGCGGCCTGGAACGCCAGCTGGTTCTCCTCGCCCTCGACGAAGGTGTCGAATGTGAGCTGAGAGTCTGCCGGGGCGATGTCCTGCACGAGCGGGTTCTTCCGGCGCCGCGCGGCCGGGTCCATCTCGTCCTCTTCGTCATGCTGGGTCTCGGCGGACGGATTGAGCAGACGCTCGAAGTCCTCGCGGGAGATGGTCGTCTGGTTGGTGACGGGCGAGGGTACGGGTGCGGGGGCTGGCTGTGCTGTGGGCGCGCTCGTCTGCATGGGTGCGGCGGGCTGTGCGGCGGCAGCCGTGGTCGATGCACGACCCCTGTTGAGGCTCACCGCAAGCTCCATGGGCTGGAAGGCGGCCCGCTCGAGCGCGCTCTTGATGAGCTCGGCGTTCTTCTCGACGTTCCTGCGCACGAAGCCGCTCTTTGCCGAGATGGTGAGCGTGTCGTCGGTGAGTTCGAGCGCCTCACAGCTCTGCAGCATCGCGAGCGTCGAGGGTGCCAGTCCGTCCTCGGCAAGCATGTCGACGACGTCTTCCCACAGGATCTGGGCGTCCGACTCCTGATTGATGTTCTCGGCCATGTGCTTCCCCGTTGTATCGTCTGCCGCAGGTCTGCGACACAGGTGTTGCCAACCCGCGCGTTGCGTGTGCTACGCACGGGATTGATGAAAACTCATTATATGGGACGAGAAGTTTTCAACGTCTGTAATTGTTGAAAACTTTGCGGGTGGTCGCGGTTATCTCGCGCTAGCCCAGAAGGGCCCTCCCGGCCTCTGTGAGACGGCGCTTCTGCTTGTCCTTGAACAGGTATCCCCTGCCCTCGAGGGACTGCAGCTGCCGGCTCCACGTTGGGAGGGATCCGCCGTAGGCGTTGACCAGGTCAGTGGGGCCCACGGACTCGTGTTCGGCGAGGTAGGCGATGATCTGGGACTCTCGCTCGCTGAGCTCGAGCGGGTCTGCCTGTGTGGGCATGGGCTGCCAGCCGGGTGCCTGCTGCGGGTAGGGTTGGGGTGCCCAGGGCTGCTGATAGGCGGGCTGCTGATAGTAGGGTTGCGCCCAGCCCTGCTGGGGCATCGGCTGGTATGGGCCGCCCTGGTATGGCATCTGCTGCTGAGGTGCCTGCTGGTATGGTTGCTGCTGGTAGAAGGGCTGCTGGGGCATCTGCTGATAGGGGTTCTGTGTGGCCGGGGCGTACTGCTGCGCCTGCATTGGTGCCTGGGCCTGCTGCTGGCCCTGCCAGTCGGCGGCGCCCTGCGCGGGTGCCGGTGCCTCGGCTGCATGGGGCGACGGCATCGAGATAGTGACGATGGTGCCGCCGTTCATGTTGTCCTCGATGGCAAGCGTGCCGCCGTGGTCCTCCATGTACTGCTGTGCGTAGGGAAGCCCCGAGCCCACGCCGCGGATGTAGCGCTTCATCTCCTCGGTTGCCGAGGTGGTTCCGTACTCGAGTGCCCGGTCCTTCTCCTGGATGCCGGGACCCTGGTCGGAGAAGCGGATGGTGTTGCCCCCGTCGAGGATCGAGATGGTGGGCTCGATGAAGTAGGCATGGACGAAGTTCTCGACCACCTCGCGGATGACCGTGAAAGAGATGCTGCCGCCCTGCTCCTTGGCGAGCCTCGTGACCGTCGTCGTGATTTCTTCGAGGAAGGTGCGAACGTCGCTAGGCTGGACGACGACGACGCGCGGCGCGGCCGTGGGGTCGTCGAACACGGCGATGCGTGCGGGGTTCGTCACGACCTCGCCGAGGATGTGCTGGTCCGCATGGGGCTGCGTGGGCGTGCCCTGCGCTCCGTCTATGCCAGTTGGTCCCTCGCCGACGAAGGGATAGAAGGCGTCTGCCATCGGGGTCTCTCTCTTCACGAAGTGGTTCTTGCCACAACATTTCACTCTTTTTTACAAGTTTCCGTCAATTGATGAAAACTTGCACAAGGTTCCTTCCAGCCATGAAAAGTTATCAACAACCGATAAAAACATGTTGATAACCTGCGCTGAAATGATTGGAACCGACGTGAAAAGATACGCCTAGAAGCCATGAAATTTCATTTCTGACCTGAGATTTTCCGCGAGAGGTGAAAAGTTATCACCCTGTTTTTCACAGGTGGTGAATTCTCGTGAAAAGTCGAGAAATCGAGAAGGCCGCAGCGAGGCCGTTGTCATCGCCATGAACACTATTTGTTGAGGTTTTCAACGCTAAGCGTCCCGCAGGTTGTGTTTCTCGGAGTTAGTCGGGATGTTTCTTGCGGCATTTTCCGAGGTGACCACGTGAAAAAGCCAACATTCAAATTGACATCTGGAGAGAAACACCCCTACAATCGGAGAGCTTGACTGCTTATGCAGTGATCTGTGTCACTCAGGAGGAACCTATGAAGCGTACGTATCAGCCGAATAAGAGGAAGCGCGCCAAGTGCCACGGCTTCCGTGCTCGTATGGCCACCAAGGGCGGCCGCGCCGTTCTCGCCCGTCGTCGCGCCAAGGGCCGCAAGAAGCTCACCGTCTAGGAATGCCCATGGAGACCATCAAGTCCAAGCAGGATTTTGAGAGGGTCTTCCAGAGCGGTAAGCGGCTCAACCACCGCCTTGTTCGGCTCACTGTGAGTCCGGTTGAGGAAGGTGGAAGGAGCCGCGTTGCTTTTGTTGCCGCCAAGAGGCTTGGCAACGCCGTGTGTCGCAACAGGTGCAAGCGCGTGCTTCGCGCCGCGGCACAGCAGGCTGGCTTTCCGCTCGAGGGATTTGAGGTGATTCTCTTCTCGACTCCGGCAACCCGAAACGCCTCGTCTACCGAGGTGGCAGAGGCTCTTGCCAAGCTCTCGAAGAGAATCCGGTAGGTATGAGCAATACGGGGGAAGACAGGCCGGGTGCACTCGCTCGTGCCCTCATCTTCTTGGTGAGGGTGTATAAGCGGTTCATCTCGCCTGTTCTCCCCCCTTCTTGCATATACACACCAACCTGTTCTGAGTACGCCATGGAGGCGCTGCGCCGGCACGGCGTACTCAGAGGCGGTTGGCTTGCCCTGGCCAGAATCGCCAGGTGCAATCCGCGCCACAAGGGAGGCTATGACCCCGTCCCCTAGGGGCGGGCAACCGGAGGTACTGTCCATGTGGGATGGGATTATCTACATCATCGCCCAGGTGCTCACGTTCATTGCGAACTTTGTGGGCGACTGGGGCCTGGCCATCATCGTGTTGACGGCCATCATCCGTATCTTGCTGACGCCGCTCACCGTGAGCTCCACGCGCTCGACCGCTAAGATGCAGGTCCTGCAGCCCAAGCTCATGGAGATCCAGACGCGCTATGCCGACGATCCTCAGCGCATGAACGAGGAGATGCAGAAGTTCTACAGCGAGAACAAGTTCAACCCGCTGGGTGGCTGCCTGCCGACGCTCATTCAGATGCCTGTGTTCTTCGCTCTGTTCTCCGTGCTTCGCTACCAGATTCCCGAGGGCGCTCACTTCTACGGCATCTTTGAGTCTCTCGCGATTACGACGAACGACGCCGTGAGCCAGCTTGGCTTTGGTGGCGCCTGGGTCTACCTGGTGTTCGTGCTCGCGTTCGGCATCCTTACGCTCATCCCGATGCTTCTCAACACCCAGCCCGACTCCCCGCAGGCGAGCCAGACCAAGATCATGGGTTGCGTCATGGCCATCATGATGATCTGGTTCGGTTGGAACGTGCCGGTGGGCGTTGTCCTGTACTACGTCACCTCCTCTGCCTGGGGTGTCGTGCAGCAGGTCTTCATCACGCGCAAGGTGATGGAGAAGGCCAAGGCCGAGGAGGCCGAGCGCATGGCCAACCAGCCTGTTAACATCGATGTCGTTCGCAAGGAGCGCAAGGCTCGCCCCCACAAGAAGGGCTAACGGCACAAGCCACGAAGTAATACCTATGTCGCGCGCCCTCATCCTCGAAGGTGCGCGACATTGTCTATCTGGAGGTTGCTATGAGCGAGGAAACCCTGGAGAAGACCGACGAGTTCTCGGTCATCCGCGCGAGTTTCGAGGAGTCGGGAAGCCTGTCCGACGACCAGCTTGATGTCGTTGCCGACACGGCCATCGACATCCTTCGAGGTATCCTTGGGTGCTTTGGTGAGAACACTTGTTCGATTGATGAGTATGATGGAGACGAGGGTGAACTGATCCTGGACGTCAGCGGTGGAGACCTTGCGATCCTCATCGGCCGTCATGGCGTTACGTTGGATGCGCTCCAGGTTGTGTTTGCCTCCATGCTCTCCAAGCGCATCGGCTTTCACTATCCCATCGTTGTTGACATCGAGGGATATAAGAGCCGCCGTCGCGATAAGGTCCAGGGTCTGGCCCGTAGTAATGCTCAGAAGGCTGTGAAGTCTGGCCGCGCTGTGAGGCTTGCACCTATGAATGCCTACGAGCGTAGGCTCGTTCACCTTGCGCTTCGTGACTCCGTTGATGTCACGACTCACTCTGAGGGTACTGATCCTGAGCGTTACGTGGTCATCACTCCGGTTAAGTCTGAGTAGCGCCGTTGACATATAACTCTCTATGTGGAGGCTCCTTTCGGGGCCTCCTCTTTTTTAGATTCCTGTTCCACTTATTCCTCTTAGCTCAGGCTCCTGTGGTCTGGATACAGTAGACTGGTATCAGTCGAAGCTCAATCACACTCATGACATGGACGTTTGCCAAGACTTCTTGTTTCGGGAAGTCTTGGCATTTGATGATTGGGCGGGTATGGCTGAGAGCACTGAGGTTGGTTGCACTGAAAATTCGAGCCACGGAGAGCCTCTCTGCTGGCTTGAAACTGATTTTGTGACTAATTGCCCATTCACGGCAAAAGATGGCCTCAGAATGCTCGAGAAGCTCTCTGATGACTATTCGCTTGGATTTGATGCTCATCAGCTAATCTCTGTTATTCATCACCTGTATCTGATGTACAGGAAGAATGAGGTTGTGAATCTCACAAGCATCAGGTCCATGCCAGATGGTCTTATTCTCCATGCCTTTGATTCGCTGGTGTTCGCCAAGGCCATTTCAAAGTATGAAAAGCTTGATGATCATCTCAGGCTGTTGGACATGGGGTCTGGTGGCGGATTCCCGGGTATCCCCATAGCTTGTGTTTCCGGCTATGATGTTGAGCTTCTCGATTCTGTTGGCAAGAAGGTTAATGCTTGCAACGAATTCGCCAGCGAGATTGGTTTGGACAATCGCGTGCATGCCTCTCACGATCGTCTCGAAGAGTTTGTAAAGCGGTCAGGACGTTGCTTTGATATCGTGACTGCTCGTGCCCTGGCGAAGCTCGATATCCTCATTGAGTACGCTGAACCATATGTCAAACAAGGCGGTTATTTGTTTTTTGGTAAGGCAAATCCCGAGAAACAGGAACTTACTGACGCAAGTAAAGTTGCAAAGCTCTGTGGGTTTGAGATTGTTTCACGTGAAACATTTGAGCTTCCAGATAATTATGGTCACAGAGAGATAGTAGTCTTAAAGAAGGTAGCTAAGAGTAAGGTAAGACTGCCAAGAAAGAATGGTGAAGCGAGAAACCATCCACTTTCGGCTAGATAGCAATGTTTCACGTGAAACATTGCAAATTGAGATTGGAAACTAATGGGATTTCGAGATGTGAAGCGCAGTAGTCCGAATAAACCAACTAACGTTCTTGCGATTATCAACCAGAAGGGCGGAGTTGGTAAGTCAACTACGGCAATTAACCTATCTGCAGCACTCGGTGAGGAACACAAGAAGTGCCTCGTAATCGATTTTGACCCGCAGGGAAACACGACAAGTGGATACGGAATCGATAAGGATGAGCTCGAGCACGATATCTACGACGCTCTGCTTGAGGGATATTTGATGAGTGATCTCATCGTGGAGACTCCAGAGCCGAGAGTGTTTGTCGTTCCTGCAACTATTCAGCTTGCAGGCGCGGAAATCGAGCTCGTAAGTAAGATTGCACGTGAGAGTATCCTTAAGAACCTCATTGCCGAGGTGAAGGATGAGTTCGACTACGTGTTTATTGACTGTCCTCCCTCTCTTGGCTTGCTTACGATTAACGCACTTTCTGCTGCAAACGGACTTTTGATTCCAATTCAGTGCGAATACTACGCGCTTGAGGGCGTAACCAAGCTTCTTGAGTCGATGAAGCTTGTAAAGTCGAGTCTGAATCCAACTCTTGACGTCTTTGGCGTTCTCATGACCATGTATGACAAGAGAACTACGCTGTCGAACGATGTTGTTGCCGAGGTTAAAAAGTATTTTGGCAATAAGATGTTTAAGACGGTTATTCCCAGGAGTGTCAAAATCTCTGAAGCACCAAGTCATGGTCTTCCGATTGCAATGTATTCGGCGACAAATAAGGGTGCAATCGCTTATCGAGGACTTGCAAGAGAGGTGATTCGTCGTGGCTAAGAAGAGTGGTCTCGGTAGGGGTCTAGACGCTCTTATCAGCGAGGCGAATGCCGAAACTGGAAGTGAACCAGAGGCAGTTCTGCAAATTGCTGACATTGTGCGTAATCCTGAGCAACCTCGAAAGAACTTTGACGAAGATGCCCTGAACGAACTTGCTGACTCAATCAAGCAGAATGGAGTGCTTCAGCCGATTCTTGTAAGGAAGAAGGGTCAGAAGTACGAGATCGTTGCAGGAGAGCGCAGATATCAGGCTAGTAAGCTTGCAGGTCTCAAAGAGATTCCTGCAGTCGTTAGAGATATCGATGATGACAAGGTTTTCCAGCTTGCCTTGATTGAGAATCTACAGCGCTCTGATTTGTCTCCAATTGAGGAGGCAAGAGGATATAAGCAGCTTCTGTCGACACAGGGCCTCACTCAGGAGGGTCTTGCCAAGATTCTGTCAAAGTCGCGGTCTGCAATTGCAAACACGCTTCGTTTGATGGACCTTCCAATTGAAGTTCAGAACATGATGGAAGAAGGTCTACTCACTGCAGGCCATGCTCGAGCGATTCTTGCTGTGCCCACAGAAGAGGGAAGAATCAAGCTTGCTCATAAGGTGGTAACCGAAAGCCTTACTGTAAGGCAGACAGAAAATCTTGCTCCGCTCTTTTCTGTCGAGCGCGCTGAGGTTAAGACCAGGGTGGCTGCACCGCAGTCATTCAAGCGTGCAGCACGTGAGCTTAGAAAGATGCTTGACACCAACGTGAAGGTCAAGCAAGTCCGTGGCAAGAACAAGATTGAAATCGAATTCAAGGACGAGGACGAGCTTGCAAGGATCCTCTCTCAGATTCAGCCTACTGATGATAACGAGGGTGATGAGGATTGGGACTAGTCTCAAAGTCACTCAGGAGCGCAGTCATCGCAGCCGGCGGACTCGCAATAGTCTGGAATGTGTTCATTGACGAGCGCGCGAAGGAAAGTGTGATGAGAGCGGTAAAGGTAACAGGCAACCTTGCCAGCCGAGCCTTGAGTACCTATATGGATCCGATGGCTGAGTTCTCGTCTGAGGAAGCGGCAGAGTTCAACCGAAGCTGGGTTGAGCAGCAGTGGAGAAACATAGGCTACTAGTTCGCCATTAGGCGGTCTACCTGCATAAATGTAAAAAGGGGAGTATAGAACATATGTTCTATACTCCCCTAATGGTAAAGCTTCGATTTGAAGCTAGTCCTGATGCTTCTGAGAAAGCTGACCACATGCAGCGTCGATGTCGTTGCCGCGAGAGTTCCTGATGGTGGCCTCGACGCCAACCTGAGCAAGCCTGCGAACAAACTGATCGGCGCGCTCCTGCGTGGAGGGCTTGAGCTTGGACCCCTCGAGGTCATTGAGCTGAATCAGGTTGACGTGAGCAAGGGTCCCGCGGGTGAAGTCGCAAAGGGCATCGAGCTCGGCGTTGTTATCGTTCACACCACCAATGAGGGCATACTCGTAGGTTGGCCTTCTGCCAGTGGCCTCGACATACTCGCCCATAACCTCATGAAGTCGCTGGAGCGTGTACTTCTTGACGCCCGGCATGATGAGGTTGCGCGTGGACTGGATGGCAGAGTGAAGCGAAACGGCAAGCGTGAACTGCTCGGGCTCTTTGGCGAAGCGACGAATCATGGGAACAACACCGCAGGTAGAGACCGTAAGGTGACGGGCACCAATGCCCGCGCCCTCGGGAGAGTTGAGCATGCGAAGTGCCTTGAGAACCTCGTCGTAGTTGTTAAACGGCTCGCCCTGGCCCATCATCACAACACTCGACGCGCGCGTCTGGAAGTCGTCGCTTACATGCATGACCTGGTCGTAAATCTCAGTTGCCTTGAGGGAGCGCTTGAAGCCTCCCTGGCCCGTGGCACAAAAGACGCATCCCATGCGGCAGCCAGCCTGAGTTGAGACGCAGACAGCCAGGCGATTTCTCGTGGGCATGCCAACGCACTCGGCCTGCGTGCCATCCGCATAGCGAAGCAGATACTTTCGGCTCCCGTCGTTGGAGACCTGGCGGGCCACCTCGTTCGTTCCGCCAAGAGTGCAGCGCTCCTCGAGATCTGCGCGAAGAGCTGCGGGAACGTTCGTCATCTCCTGAAAGTCGGAGACGTTGTGCTTCCAAACCCAGTCCTCGACCTGCTTGGCGCGAAACTTGGGGTAGCCAAGCTCGTCCATAAGCTCGAGGAGCTGCTCGTGGGAAAGCGTCCTCAGGTCAACCTTGCGGCTGCCCGACTCTGTATCATGGAAAGACATGTCGCGGCCTTTCTGGCGTGATGTTTGATGGAATGCACGCAAGAACGTGCGGCTAGAGTGTATCGCAGCACTGGGATGCGCATCCGCAGGCAATGTGTGCGACAAGAAGGGAAGGGTCATGGGCGACGTAGTGGACTGCAAGGTTGCCGTGCTGTGCGGTGGGTGGTCGGACGAGCGCGAGGTCTCCATCTCAAGTGGGAAGGCGAGTGCCAAGGCTCTTCTCGAAAGCGGGTTTTCCCAGGTAGACCTCTATGACATTGCCGACAAGGACTTCGTGCACGCCATTGCGGACGGTGGGTACGACGTTGCCTTCGTGGCGCTTCACGGCCGCTATGGAGAGGATGGCTGCGTCCAGGGATTTCTCGAGCTCCTCGGGATCCCCTACACCTGCTCCGGGGTCCTCGCCAGTGCGCTTGCCACCGACAAGGCTATGGCTAAGGACATCTATCGCGAGCACGGGATTCCCACTCCAAAGGAGGTCTGCCTCTACAAGGGCGAGGAGTACGACGTCGTTGACCTCGTGGGGCGCGTGGGGTTACCGGCGTTCGTGAAGCCCGTCTCGAGTGGCTCGAGCTACGGCATCACGCGCGTGACGGAGGCCTCCGAGCTGCCGGGCGCCATCGAGCAGGCGTTTGGCTACGACACGCGCGTGCTCGTGGAGGCAGCGGTTGTTGGCACCGAGATTACGGTGCCGGTCCTCGGCAACGAGGATGCGCATGCGCTCGAGGCCATCGAGGTGCGCTACGACACGGACTTCTATGACCTCTCGGTGAAGTATGACGACCCGGCGAAGCATCATGTGATTCCGCCCGAGCTTCCCGATGAGGTCGTGGCAAGGGCCAAGGAGCTTGCCTGCATGGCGCATCGCGCCCTTGGCTGCTCAGGGGCCTCACGCAGCGACTTTATGGTCGACGCGGATGGCATCCCCTTCATCATCGAGACGAACGTCATCCCCGGCATGACGCCGCAGTCTCTGCTCCCTGATGCGGCCCGTCGCGCGGGAATGGGATTTCCGCAGCTATGCCGCAAGCTCATCGAGCTTGCTCTGGAGCGCGGCGCCCGTGGCACCGACAGGGAAAACGCCTAGAGCCGCTTGAATCGCGAGAAGAAGGAGTTCGTGGCAGTGAGTGAGGCCATCGAAACTGAGAGGGACTACCTGGGGGAGATTCTCCTGCCCGACACGCCGCCGGAGGTGGAGGCGGCGTACCGCTCCCTTGCCGAGCGAGCAAAGACACAGGAGTTTGGCCTGATCGAGGACGACGTCGTGGTTCTCGACACGGAGACGACGGGCCTGTCGTTCTCCGAGTGCCAGCTGACAGAGATTGCCGCCGCTCGCCTGCGCGGTCGCGAGATCGGCGACACGTTTAGGACGTTCGTCAATCCGGGAATGCCCATACCCAAGAACATCCAGGCGCTGACGAACATCACCGACCTTGACGTTGCGGATGCACCAACGCCAAGCGAGGCGGTGGTGCAGCTCGCGGACTTTGTCTCTGGGGCTCCCGTCCTTGCGCACAACGCCACGTTTGATCGCACATTCATCGAGCGCGTGCCTGGCGGCCACGACGTAAGCGACCTGTGGGTTGACACCCTCGCGCTCTCGAGAATCGCGCTGCCGAGGCTCTCCACGCACAAGCTGCAGGACATGGCCGAGGCGTTCGGTTGTGCGAGTGTCTCACACCGTGCGCTCGATGACGTCTGCGCCCTGGCGGGCATGTGGCGCGTCATCCTGTGCGCGTTGAGCGATTTACCAGCTGGTTTGCTCGTGACGCTTGCAAACATGCATCCGGACGTCGAGTGGCCCTATCGGCCGATTCTGTCCTATCTCACGCTTGCCGAGCCGGACGCGGAGTTCTCGCTGTCTGCCGTGAGAAGGGGGCTCGTGTCGACGGTCCCTGGCGCTCCTCGACAGGACGTCGATGAGCTCAAGGTGGATGCGCGTGTGTCCTCGTCTGAGGAGGTGCGGGCTGCCTTTGAGCCCGGTGGGCTTGCCTCGCAGATGTACGAGCAGTTCGAGCCGCGCCCGAGCCAGGCCGAGATGGCCGAGGAGGTGCGCTCGGCGCTTGCCACGTCCACCATGCGTGCCATCGAGGCGGGCACCGGCGTGGGAAAGTCCGTTGCCTATCTGCTGCCGCTTGCGCAGTATGCGAAGCTCAACAAGATTACCTGCGGCGTGGCCACAAAGACGAACGCGCTCACCGACCAGCTGGTCTCCCATGAACTTCCGGCGCTGGCGCGGGTGCTTCCCGGTGGCCTTACCTACACCTGCCTCAAGGGCTACGACCACTATCCCTGCCTGTATCGGCTGGACAGGAGCACCACGGCGGACCTGCCCGTCGATGACGCGCCGGGCAACGGCCGTTCGAGAAACACCATTGCCTCGGACATGCTCACGGCAATAGCGGTCACCTATGCCTATGCCTGCCAGTCCGTGGAGGGCGACATCGACGCCCTGGGCATTCGCTGGGGCAGCGTCCCGAGAAGTCTGCTCACGGTCACGCACAAGGAGTGCCGTCGCCGTGAGTGTCCCTTCTATCCCAACCTCTGCATGCTCCATGGTGCCCGCCGACGTGCCGCCGCGGCGGACATCGTGGTGACGAACCACTCGCTGCTGTTGAGAAACGTCGAGGCAGGCGGTGCGATTCTGCCGCCCGTGAGGAACTGGGTGGTGGACGAGGCCCATTCGTTTGAGGCCGAGGCCCGCAGGCAGTGGGCCGTGGAGGCGTCCGCCGAGCGCGCGAGGTCGCTGTTTGAGACGCTGGGTGGCTCGAAGTCCGGAGCGATCGGGGCAGCCTCGGCGTTTGCGTCGACGAACGAGGCAGCCACGCCCGCGTGCGGCCTGCTTGCGAAGGCGGCCAACTCCGTGGCGTCCGCCATGCTCTCCTCGGCCAACTTCTTCGATTGTGTGAGGGAGCTGTCGGCGATTGCGCCGCGGAGCGGCGGCTATGACATGGTGACGCTGTGGCTGGGGGACGAGGCACGCTCGAGTGACGAGTGGGCCGCCGTTGGCAAGGCCGCTCGCGAGCTCGTGGACCGACTCGAGGCCGCCCACCACGACCTTGATGGTGCACACAAGATTCTTGCTGCGCGCAGCTCTGACGACGCGGCGCCGAGCAACCCGTCGACCGCGCTTCTCGAGGATGCCTGTCGCGAGTTGAGGGCCTTCATCGACGCTTGCGTCACCATCACCGAGGCAACTGATGACACCTACGTCTTCTATGCCGAGCTGCCGCAGTCAAAGCGTCGCATTGGCCAGGAGCGTCTCGTTGCCGAGAAGCTCGACATTGGCGCCGAGCTCGCGGACAGGTGGTATCCCGAGATGCGGAGCGTGACGTTCAGCTCAGCCACCATGAGCGTGGGTGGGGATTTCTCGCACTTCAACGGTGCGAGTGGCCTTTCGCTGCTCAAGGACGGGAGGCATCGCGAGGTGTCTCTTCCTTCCGGGTATGACTACGACCACAACATGAGCGTCGTTGCCGTGAGGGACCTTCCGGATCCTCGTGACAGGGGGTATCTCGACGCCCTGGTTGACCTGCTGTATGACGTGCACGTGTCGATGGGCGGCTCGGTCCTCACGCTGTTCACGAACCGGCGCGAGATGGAGCTTGCCTACGCGGCCCTCGAGCCGAGGCTTGCCGCCAGCGGGCTCAGTGTGGCCATGCAGGAGCGGGGATCATCGGTAAGGCGTCTGAGCAGGAGGTTCGTGGAGGACCGCGCCCTGTCTCTCATGGCGCTCAAGTCATTCTGGGAGGGCTTTGACGCCGCGGGCGACACGCTTCGCTGCGTCGTCATCCCCAAGCTGCCGTTCTCCAGCCCAAAGGACCCGCTCGTGCAGGAGCGCTCGGCGCGTGACCGCGCCGCCTGGCGACGCTGGAGCCTGCCGGAGGCCGTGCTTGCGGTGAAGCAGGCCGCGGGCCGTCTCATCAGGATGTCGACCGACACGGGCGTCCTTGTTCTGGCGGACAGCCGTGTGTGCACGAAGGGCTACGGCAAGGTGTTCCTCAAGTCGATGCCCACGTCGAGCGTCTCGACGCTGGGTAGTGACATGGTCGGTCGCTACCTGGAGTCTTGGCGCGACAGCCACCGATAGGCCAAGCGATTCGTGCCGCCCCACCTGGGATTGGTGGGGCGGCGTTTTCATGGGTGGAGCAGTCTACTAGATGCAGCCCCTGCGCCTCGCGTAGTTGAGGTCCTCGGTGATCACGTCATGGATGGCTCGCTTGAGCTCGTCATTCTCAAAGCTGATGGAGCCCATGAGGGGAATGAGGTGTCTCGGCAGCCATGTTCCCGGGGAGGTCTTTCCGTCCTTGCGGTAATAGGGGATCGAGACGACGAGCCTGTCCTTGCCCTCCTCGAGGCGGGCCTCGTTGAGCGCGAGAAGCGTGTGGGCGGTTTCCTCGTCGGCGCAGGTGATGTTGACGCGCCTGCTCTCGTCGTCATCGATGCTCGAGATGATGGCGTCTCCGGTCTCGTCACTAAGGCGTACCGACGCCATGTCCGTGGCAACGAAGGTTTGGGCCCGTTGGTTGTCGAGGTCGAACGCATCGATTTGCCAGGTGCCGCCGAGCAGGCGAAGTGACAGGGGAATGACGTGTCTCTCCCTGCTCTGCTCGTGGGCCTTCTCGTCGTTTCTCCCCGTGTACGTGAAGGTCACGATGGGCTGTCTTACCTCGGTCTTCTTGTTTGGAATGTCGGTGGCGCGAACGATGGAGGTGGCGCAGGCGTCAAGGGCGGCGAGCTCGGCGTCCGTGGTCATGCGCTCCTGAATGGTCTCGGGGCGAACGTAGTCCTTTGGGAAGACGGCTCTCTCAAGCGTGAGCCGGCGCTCGTCTCCTCGAGCAATGCCGAGGCGGTCGAGGGCGTCGCAGAGTGCGTCTGCCTGCTCGTTGGTCAGGCGCGGTCTCTTGTTGATTAGGGTGAAGTCTCCGATGCGGCGCTTTCGACCGGGATAGACGTCCTCAAGGGAGAAGACGGGGCCGGCGGGGTCGTCGTCGGGCTCCGTGATGTTCTTCAGGGCGTTCTTGACTCGATCCTTGTCGAGGGAGAGAACCTCAACGAGATCCTTGAGGCTCGAGACGGCGTTCTTTCGCGCAAAGGCAGCGACGATGTCGAGGTCACTTGCCAGTCGGTGATCGACGGGGCGCCCCGGTCCGCGGCCCTTGTCTGTTGGGGTCTTGCTCACTTTTGCCTCGCCCCCTCAAGGATTGAGTGCCAGGTTGCAACGAGAGATGCCGGCTCTATGGGGATAAGCCCGTTCTCTATGGCCCATTCGGCTGCGGCTTGGGTGTTGCATATCTCGGTTTCCCAGATGACGCTGCCGCCTTGCAGGTGCTTCGTGTGCTCCACGTTGCGTTTTCTCGTGACGCTTGGCGCGGTTTTGGCGCGCTTGCGAGGGATGTAGAACCTCGCCGTCTGGGGTTGCTCTCCCGATTCGATCTCGAAGGGGAGGTATCGGTGGTCTTCTATCGAGAAGCCCTTGGGTATCTTGTAGCTCCCTGCATTGCCTTTGATGACGGCGTGCGAGACGCGCGAGAGATTGTAGGTCCTTTCCTCTGGCTCTGCGCCATCCTTGAGGCGGTGCCCAAACACGAACGTGTAACCCGCGAGGGAGAAGATGCCGTAGGTTCTGAAGGTTCGCGCCGCGGGCTTGTCGTCTCCCTTTGCCTTGTAGGTGACGGTGACCTCCCGTCGCGTGCTGAGGCCTTCCTCAAAGACGGAGAGGATCTTGGGATCGCAGTTGGCGTCCGTTGCGCCGCGAATGCCCGTCCCAGCTCCCGTCGAAAGCGAGGAACGTACTATTGCCGAGCCGAGGGCGCGTGGGTTGGGCGTACCGGGCTCGGTGAGCAGTCCTCGTGCGAGCGTGGCGACAACGCGGGAGTATTCGTCTGTCTCGTTGTCGAGGGGGCCGGCGAGCAGGGCCTCGTCTACCCGGTAGAAGGTCGAGGTTCTATCCCTGCGCTTGCTGAGTGGTATTCCCTCGGCCCCAATGGCCTTGAGGTCTCGTCCGAACGTTCGGTGCAGGGACGTCTTCTTGAGGCCCCGCCGCTCTTCCGCACTCTCGAGCTTGGAGGCGCTTAGCTCCTCTCCGTCGAGAAGCCTCAGGGCAAGGCGCGTTTGCTTGACATCTCTGCGGTCGAGCTTGTTCTTCTTGTCCGAGGAGTGCTTTACCATGCCAATCCCCTGTCTCTCCGGGGTGTTGATTGCAGCCGACCCCACGTCGCAAGGGTTATCGCGACCATTCACGACCCTGATTATGAAGCTTTGAGCCTGTTGGGTTCTGTAATTATTGCCCGCTCTTTTTGAGGAGCTTGGTGTGGGGAAAGCCAGAGGTGTTGCTCGTAAGGCTGATTGTCCTCCCAGGTGAGAGATGCGGTGGAAGTCGATGGTCTACGCTGTGTCTCGATGTTTTATGTCCCCATCCTTTGCTAGGGGCTACCCGGTTCGCGATTTGTCCAGGCAGACGTATACTCTCTAGTACGACTGCAAGTAGCGGCTCTGTCGCTATTCGGAAGGTGAACGGATGAGCATCACTAAGGATTACCTCGAGCGTCTTGATACCGAGGTTGGCATAGCACCTGCGGGCAGCCAGGAGGAGCTTGACTGCGCCCATGGGCTTGCCGAGGAGTTCTCGGCGCATGGACTCAAGACTGAGGTGGAGGACTTCTCTGCTCCGTCTCTTGGGTATGTGCCGTATGGTGCTGCGCTTGTTCTTCTGTTCCTGGGCCTCATCCTCCTCGGCGTGGGCAGCGTGGCAACGACGATCATCGGATTCGTCCTCGTTGTGGCCATGCTCGCGCTGCTGTGGATGACCTATACCGGCAAGGATGTCATTGGCAAGTTTGGCCCCTCTGCCCACAGCCAGAACGTGGTTGCCGTTCGCGAGGCCGAGGTTGATCCTGCCGAGCGCGAGCGTCCCATCGTCGTCGTTGCCCACTATGACACCGGCCGACTCGACTTCCTCTCTCGTCCTCAGGTTGCGGTGGCAAAGAAGTACATCGCCTCCTATTCGCTCTACCTTGCGGCTGCCGTTGCCGTCTGCTCGCTCATCCAGCTCCTTGGCTTCATTCCCGAGCCGGCTCGCCGCACGTTCTGGGTCATTGGCCTCATTGCCTGCCTTCCGCTGCTTGTGTGGGGCATCTCCCTCATCGCGAGTCGGTTCATGCCCTATGCTCCCGGTTCCGTTGACAACAAGTCCTCCGTTGCGGCCATGCTTGGCGTGATGGACCGCGTCACCCAGGGCGTCGAGGTCAAGCGACCCGAGAATCGCGAGGCCGACGTTGCTCCCGAGAGCGTCTCTGAGCCCAAGCAGCGCGAGCCCGAGATGCGTCGCGAGGTGGAGGAGGTCGTGGGCACGCGTCATGGCAAGAAGGTCATCCGCGAGCTTGGCATTCTTCCCTCCGAGTGCTCCATCACCTACATCGAGCCCGAGGTCCGCATGGTCCCCGTGGCCACCCCCGTTGAGGAGTCGCAGCCCACGCAGGTATCCGAGCCGGTTGCCGCCAGTGCTCTCGAAACCGAGCCCATCCCCGTGGTGCCCCAGCCCGAGGGTGACGAGGCTGATGCCGAGCCTGCGATGACGGACGAGCCTGCCGTTACCGTTGAGCCCGAGGATGAGGAGGCCGGTGCCACTCGTCCGATGGTTGCGATTGACGAGAACCGCGTCGACACCTCAAACGAGGAGGATGCCGGCACCACGTTCTCCATGGATGCCAACAGCCTCTCTCAGCTTGAGGACGGACAGAGCACCGACGAGGGTCCCCTGACCGAGACCGACCACTCTGGCCTGTATACGATGGCTGACGAAGACGCCACCGAGGCGACCGCGGCCACCCGCCCCGAGCGCCCGCGCCCCAACGCCGTTGCCGATCCCGACTGGGGCAAGAGCTCCTATAAGCCCACTCGCCGCGCAAACGTCTCCAACGTCGCCCGTCGTGCGGCCCTCTTTGACCTTCCTGACCCCAAGACGTCCGGTCAAGACGGCCTTGGCCCCGCTCCCACCCAGCTTCCCCAGCGCTCCCAGATGGCACAGCGTCTGGCAGACGCGAGCCAGCAGGTCACGAGTGCTCCCTCGCAGGTCCGCTTCGGGGCCGCGGCTCAGGCTCCTCGCCAGCAGGCTGCTCCTCAGCCCGACGACATCGAGGTTCTGAGCGCGCCCGTTGCCAGCGCACCCACTTCTGGCGCGGCCGCAGAGAAGGGCCATGGTCACGGCCGGCTTTCTGGTCTCTTTGGCAGGAAGAAGAAGCAGGAAGAGTCTATGTCCGAGTGGCTTGGCGTCGATGACGACTACGACGCCAAGAAGTCTGGCGAGACCATTGGCTCGTGGGACAACTTTGGAAACGAGCACGGCGACTCGCACTGGAAGGGCGGAGCGGCCCTCAACATCAACCTCCGTAAGCTCAAGGACAAGCTCCCCTCGATTCCTGGGCGCGACTCTGGTGATGAGGCTCAGGATCTTGATGAGGCCGATACCAATGCCGACGTGGTTGCGGATGACGCTTCGGCCACCGGCGCCGATGCGCCCGTCGAGAACGAGGCTCCCGTCACCGAGCAGCCCGTCGACGACTTCCCGTATGTGGACAGTGACGTTCCCGTCTATAACGAGAACATCATCTCCTCGACTGACCGGGCCCTGCGCGACAGCATCCTCGCTATGGGCGATAGCGACCTTCGAGCGCATGACATCTGGTTCGTTGCCACTGGAGCCTCCTCTCTGAACCATGCGGGCGCCTCTGCGTTTGTGGATGCTCACCGCAAGGACCTGCGTGGCGCCTTTGTCGTCAACCTCGACTGCGTTGGTGCTGGTGACCTTGCCCTTCTCACCCAGGAGGGGTTCGGTACGTCTCGCAGGTCTGATCGTCGTTTCCTCTCCCTTCTCGAGTCTGTCGCGAGCGACCTGCACCTCGGGGTTGAGAAGGTCGATCGCTCCTGGGCGAACACGGATGCCACCATGCTCATGCGAAAGCGCATGCGTGCCGTGACGCTCATGGGTCTTGGTGCCGGAGACCTCCCGGCCTGCGCGCACACGGCCGAGGACGTCTCTGCCAACGTGAGCACCGAGCGCATCGAGGACGTCTGCGCCCTCGTGCTCGAGGCCATCCGCCGCGCCTAGGATTCGAGGCTTACAAATACAAGCAGCGTTCTCTCACGCTGGCCACCCTGCTGCGAGGCACAGGTGACCAGCGTGAGTGCTTTTCTGGCCTTGGACGCGAGAGCGTCAGGCTTGGGCGTCGCAGCGCTTGCCTTGGCGACAAGCGACCCAAGCCATTCCCGCAGCTCCCCTTGGTCCATTGAGAATCGCTGGACGTCCTCGAACTGCTTGTCTACGACGCGGGCGCAAAACGGGATATAGGTCTCGGTTCCGGCTCTTGTCGCAAGCGTGGCACTTGTGAGCTGGTCGAACCTCTCTTGCTGCCAGGTATCCGCAATGGGGGAGAACTGAAGCTGAGTGGTCCCTATGTGGTGCGCGTAGATGATTTTGTGGGTGTCGCCTGGGCTGCACCTCCAGTCAAAGTAGGGGCATCCAACATGGGTCTTCTCGCCCCAAAGATCGTGTGAGAGGTAAAACTCGGGATCAGCGCCTGTTGCCTGTGCAACCGGGTAGTCGATGGGTGTTCCCTCAACCGTGAGCCATACGTCGAAGGGGGAGTCGCCATTGAGCATGGCCTCTGCTTGAGAGCCGTTCTGATTCCGCTCGGCCTTGCTCATCTCTTGCCGCAGCAGCTCGTAGTGCCACTCCGTTGTGAGGTCCGCCGCAATCTCTCCCACGCCAAGGACGATGAGCCCGATGCCGACGAGGACGAGCGACACCACCAGGGCTAGAGATGCGCCTGGACCACGGCGGTGACGCTTCGCGCGCCACCGCCGTGGACGTGCGTTCATGACGCGGCTTCAAACGTGTAGGAGATGGTGCAGAACTCCTCGATGCTGGAGTTCGTCGCCGACTTCTCTGCAAGCCTCCGCCATGCCCCGTTTCCCGAGACATTCGAGATCTCAAGACCAAGCTCCTTGCTTGCCTTGGAATCAATGGTGAGCGTGTCGCCTGGCACGTCCGTGCCCTTCCACGTGTGAACCGGGGTGTCACCATCCTTCAATGTATAGGTGGCGTCTTCGGGCATGCCCTTCGTCTCTATCCGCGCCGCACGAACGGGGACAACCGAGAGATTCTCTATGGCGTAGCCACTGGGAACGACGACGCTTCCGTCGGCCATGATCTTGCAGGGAAGAAGTGCCGGAACGCGAACGGAGATAACGGGCTCGTGTCGAGACGTTATCGTGAGGTCGCCTCCCACCTGCGAGTAGTCTCCGTCCCATCCCGCAAAGCGATAACCGTCGTGCCTTGGCTCCTCTGGGGGCGTAGCCGCGCTCCCGGCGTCAACAAGCTGTTCGCCAATGACCTCGCCCGTGATGCCGTCGACAAACTTCACGTTCCAGACCTTTTGGAACGAGGCGGAGATCGTATGGTCTGACGAGACGTTCGAGAACGTGTAGCATCCCTGCGAGCCAACGCTGCTTCCGTCAACGATGACGTCCTTGATGCGCCAGCCGCTGTCGGCGGCTATGTCGTAGTTCCTTGACTCGCCGGTCGAGACGAGTGTGGCGCCACTTGGGCTGATGGAGCCGCCCTCGCCCGCGCTCGCACAGATGGTGAAGGGGATGTTGATGGTGAAGTCCCAGCCTGAGGTTGTCTCTGCGCTTCCCCTAAACGTCGTCTCAGTCGAGGTAATGCGATGGATTCCCCCGCCGCGAACGGAAAACGTTGCCTCCTCGGAGATTGACTCATGCAGGTAGGCCCTTGAGTTCCAGTCCTCGCCAATGAAGGCGCAGCGGTTTCCGTTGTCATAGAGCGTCTTGGTGGTGGTCCAGAAGATGCCGCTGTTTGATGCCTTGTTGTACATGATTGTCTTCACGGTGACGTTGACCGAGCCATCGGGGTTTGCGTTGGGCGAGATGTAGTAGGAGCACGTCTGGAGAATGTAGGTGGACTCGCTGCGCTTGACCTCGACCCATGTTCCCACCGGAGACGACTGCGCCACCGGAAGCGACATTCTGCTGATGCCCCGGGCCTGTTCCTCCTGTTCCTGCGGCATCGTGACGACAATGTCGCCGCCAAAGGACTCGATGTCGTCCGCGTGCGCCGGCGCAGGGCCCAGGGCAAGTGCGCCCAGCGTGGTTCCCGCAACCAACAGTGCGCCAATCTTCTTGAGGGGTGTGCCGTCAGCCATGTCTCCTCCTTGATATGACGATGCCCGCGATTGCGAGGAGGACAATGACGACACCTCCGGCGATGAGCCACCATGCCTGGTCTCCAACCCCGGTTTGGGCCAGTGCCGAGATGGGACTCGGGGCTGCCTGCTCGAGCCTGCGGACGGTCACCTCTGTGCTCCCGCCATTTGCGAGTGCCTGACAGGGGAAAGAGAGAACGTCAAGCGCAATTGCGGCCACGATTGTCGCCGGGACGGCTTTCCTGCTCATGAGAGGCTTCCATCTGCGGGTGCGTCGGCCTGGACTGCTGCGTGAGCGCCCGGGGCAATCGTGAAGGTGACGGTTCCGATGTGGACAGGCGAGCTGATGTCCTGCGTGACCCTTCCGACGTTGCCGGCCGTCTCGAGCTGAATGTCATCAGTGGTGGTGTCGTTGCTGTAATACGTCATGTTCCACAGGGGGTCGGTGATGGCCGTGCCAGACTCGCTTGCGGCGCCCGCCGCGCGAACCATGGCCCCCTTGGGACCAAGCTTCCAATCGATGGAGTTCTCGGCGCTGTTGACGTCGGAGGAGTGACTCCAACCGTTCTCGCCGTTGACCTTCACGTTGGTGACCTTGAGGCCAAAGGCCGAGAGGTTCTCGATCTTCGTGGCCTCCGGGCTGGGGCCGGTGAGGGTTCCGTCGCTTGCCGCCACAAAGGGGATGACCGTGGGAACCTTGAACCTGAGGTTCGTGTCGCTGGCGACCACGGTGACGAGCGTGGTGTTGGAGCCGATGCGAGCGTCCTCCTCGGCCAACGCGGCCGTTGCGGGCATGGCAAGTCCGAGCGCGAGCGCCATTCCTACCAGCAAGGCGCCGGTACGTCCTGCCACGCGCATGCTGGTCATACGGAGACCGTTCCTCTTTGCCTTTGCTTGAGTTGTTCCGAGCATGGGATTCTCCTTTCTTTGGGCATGACCCACGATGGGCCATGCGTTTGCAAACTCATCGAGGTCCTCTATGCGCCGGCCTCCTCGGCCGTGCTCGCTTCTCCGGGATCTTTCACGACGTTTACCTGGACTGCCGTGGGAGATCCGTGGTCATCGCCGCTGTCGGGGTCTACCGCCTGTATCTCAACGACGGCCTCGCCCTCCCCAACGCCATCGACGCGCACGGCATCGATGCGCTCTCCGGGCCCTATGGCTTGGCTCTCGTAGAGAACGTCCTCGCCCTGCGAGAGCGTGAAGCGCTGGTCGAACTTGTTGTCCCTGTCGTTCTCGAAGCCAACCGTGAGCAGGCCCGAGCTTGCCAGGCGAGGGGACGGCAGCACGCTGACCGTCATCATGTTGTTGGCGACTTCCTGGTCGAGCTCCGCCTGTATCTGCTCCCTTGTCTTGCCCTCTTGGGCCCTGCCGAGAATGGCGCCCGCGAGGTCCTTGTTGCCAAGCAGTCCCATGCCAATCGCGATGGCTCCGGCGAGTACCGCAACGACGGAAAGGCCGAGGATGGCTCTCCTGCCCCAGGTCCGCTTGGGCTGCCTTGGCCTCTTGCGAGGAGGCCGTCTGCGATCGGGGATTCTCGATTGCCCGGCTCTCATCGGAGCGCCAATCTCGCGGAGTCAGCCAGGGCCATGGGCATGGTCCATGCCTGCGGATGCGAACGCCAGCCGCGATGGTCGCATGCGCAGGATGGCGGGCCAAACGGAGCCGTTGCCTTGGCGTTTCTGCAAGACTCGTTGGCGCATCCACATGGGCCGTGCGTTGGCTTTTCCCGCTCGATCCCTGGTGCGTGCCTGGTGTCTGTGCTCATGGGGACTCCCATCCACGGCTTTTTGCGTAGTCCGGTACGTTACGGCCTGACCCCAACACAAATCCCCTTCTCGTCAAACGCAAACCTGACAGCCGAGCTCAGGGCGCGCGCCCGGACGCCCGCGCCGTGGGACAGCTCGGCGAGCGTCACCCAAGTGTCCCTCACCGGTTCGCAAACGCCTGGTTTTTCTCGTAACCAAGGTTCACAAGTGCTCACGCGCCGCTCTCGCTTGCTCAAAGCGAACAGGCTGGGTACACTGAACAACACGCTTGAGAGTCGCCAAGGGCTCGGAGCGCAAACGCGGGCATCGCCAAGTGGTAAGGCAACGGCTTCCCAAGCCGTCATTCGCGGGTTCGAGTCCCGTTGCCCGCTCCAGGACATGAGGCCCCGGCACCGTGTGGTGTCGGGGCTTTGCTGTACGCGGCCTGGGTCCCATGGCAAATTCACGTATCCATCGGCGAGCGGTCCGCACGTTTACGGCCTCCCCTTGGTGGGTAACAAGCACATGCCGCGCCGTGATGCGCGCCTGCCAAGCCCGGGAGCGAGTCTCCCGTTTTTGAGGGAAGGAAGTCCCATGAGTCACATACCGATGAGCGATGCCGAGTGCGAGCTCGCCATGAAGCGCCTCACTCCTCGGCTTCGCCAATACGCCGAGCTGCTCGTTCGCCGAGGCGTTGCCATTCAGCCGGGTCAGGAGCTCGTGCTTACCGTCCCCGTTGAGTCGGCGGCGTTTGCGAGAATCGTCGTGGAGGAGGCATACAAGGCCGGCGCCGGACACGTGACGCTCATCTGGGTCGACGACGAGATGAGCCGTCTCGAGTACGACAACTGTCCCGTCGAGCGCTTCCAGAAGCTCCCGGAGTGGAAGGCCGAGCAGATGAATTCGCTCGCTCGCGAGGGTGCGGCCTTCCTGTGGGTGGATGGCGAGGACCCTGATGCGCTTCTCGGTGTTGACCCGGCAAAGCCCGCGGCCCGCGCCGTGGCCTCGCACCGTCAGTGCACCGACTACCGCCGTGGCCTCGACTTTGGCGAGAACGCCTGGTGCATCGCCGGTGCTCCCGTGCTGGCGTGGGCCCGCAAGGTCTTTCAGGACTACTCGGATGCCGAGGCGATCTATCGTCTCTGGATTGCCATTCTCGACACGGCACGCGTGACCGGGGACGACCCAGAGAGCGAGTGGGAGACACATAACGCCACGCTTGCGAAGAACAAACGCAAGCTCAACGACAACCACTTTGACGCCCTTCACTACACGTCCTCGAACGGGACGGACCTCGTGGTGGGCCTGACGAAGCGCGGTCTGTGGGAGGGTGGCTCCTCCAAGACGAAGGCTGGCGTCACGTACTTCCCCAACATGCCCACCGAGGAGGTCTTCACCTCCCCGGACCGCACCCGCGCCAACGGCGTCGTTCACTCGGCGCTGCCGCTCGTGCATAACGGCTCGGTGATCCGCGACTTCTGGCTACGCTTCGAGAATGGCGAGGTCGTTGACTACGGTGCCGAGCGTGGCCTTGACGTGCTGCGCAACATCATCGAGACCGACGAGGGGGCCCGTCACCTTGGCGAGTGTGCGCTTATCTCCAAGAACACGCCCATTCGCCAGAGCGGCCTTCTGTTCTACAACACGCTCTATGACGAGAACGCGAGCTGCCACCTTGCCCTGGGCATGGGATTCCCGGAGTGCTACGAGGGTGGCCTCGACATGGACAAGGACGCCCTGCTCGCTGTGGGCGTCAACGAGAGCGCGCAGCATGTCGACTTCATGATTGGCGCCGACGACCTGGACATCGCGGGCATCACGGCCGACGGCTCGGAGGTTCCCATCTTTGTCCATGGGCAGTGGAGCTGGGAGTAGGGCCGTGCTGCCCACGGGCTCGCCTCATCCGCTAGAATCGAAATAGTGCGCCTTTGGGCGCTCACGTTTGCGCCGTTAGCTCAGTTGGCAGAGCAGGGGACTTTTAATCCCAAGGTCCAGGGTTCGAGACCCTGACGGCGCACCATTGCAGCTGAGAGGGCGGTCATCCAGACGGGTGGCCGCCTTTTTTGTGCGGTGACACCTGGGGATGGGGTCAAACTGTCACCGCCGCGTCGGTGACAAAACGACCCCGTCCCCAGGTGTCACGCGGTAGAATCGAAACGTTATGCATGTTGACACGTCGGCCAGCCGCGACAGCACAGGAGGAGCCGCATGATCGATCGCTACACCCGTCCCGAGATGGGCCACATCTTCTCGCTCGAGAACAAGTACGCCATTTGGCAGGAGATCGAGGTGCTCGCCTGCGAGGCCCAGGCCGAGCTCGGCAAAATCGGCATCACCAAGGAAGACGCCGCCTGGATCCGTGACCACGCCAAGTTCGAGAAGACCGAGGTCGACGCCATCGAGGAGGTCACGCGCCACGACGTCATCGCCTTCCTCACGAACATGAAGGACTACATCGACGCCGACGTGCCCGAGGGCGACCCCAAGCCAAGCCGCTGGGTCCACTACGGCATGACGAGCTCCGACCTGGGCGACACGGCCCTGTGCTACCAGCTCACGCAGGCCTGCGACCTCATCATTGAGGACGTCCAGAGGCTCGGCGAGATCTGCAAGCGTCGTGCGTTCGAGGAGCGCGACACCCTCTGCGCCGGCCGCACCCATGGCATCCACGCCGAGCCCATGACCTTTGGCATGAAGTTTGGCTCGTGGGCCTGGGAGCTCAAGCGTGACCTCGACCGCCTTCGTGACGCCCGCAACAACGTGGCGTTCGGCGCCATCTCCGGCGCGGTGGGCACCTACTCCAGCATCGACCCGTTCGTCGAGGAATACGTCTGCGAGCACCTCGGCCTCGTCCATGACCCGCTGTCCACGCAGGTCATCAGCCGCGACCACCACGCCTACCTCGCCGGCGTCCTTGCCACCACGGCCGCGACCTGCGAGCGCATCGCCACCGAGGTCCGCAACCTCCAGAAGACCGATACCCTCGAGGCCGAGGAGCCGTTCCGCAAGGGCCAGAAGGGCAGCTCGGCCATGCCGCACAAGCGCAACCCCATCACGATGGAGAAGGTCTGCGGCCTTTCTCGCGTGGTGAAGGCAAACGCCCAGGTGGCCTTCGACAACGTCGCCCTGTGGCACGAGCGTGACATCTCGCACTCGAGCGCCGAGCGCGTTGCCCAAGCAGACAGCTTCATCGCGCTTGACCACATGTTCCAGTGCCTCATTCGCGTCATCGACGGCCTGCAGCTCTACCCCGCCCGCATGATGGCGAACCTCAACAAGACGCGCGGCCTCATCTTCTCGTCCAAGGTGCTGCTCGCCCTCGTGGACACCGGCATCACCCGCGAGGACGCCTACGCCATCGTCCAGGAGAACGCCATGGCCACCTGGCACGAGGTGCAGGACTGCGTCTCTGGCCTCACGTTCAAGGAGCGCCTCGAGGCCGATCCTCGCTGCACCGTGAGTGCCGAGAAGCTCGACGAGATCTTTGACCCGTGGGACTTCCTCACGCGCATCGACGTCGTCTTCGACCGCCTGGAGAAGCTGAGCTTCGAGTAGGCGCGCCAGCATATCTGGTATGACCGTGCCGAGAAGCGGGGATACTTCTCGGCACGGTTCGTTCTGAAGAAGGAGAAACGCATGTTCAGCTATGACTTCCGCCCGCGCGGCGTGTGCTCCCAGATGATTCACATCGGCCTGTCCGATGACGGCAACACCATCGAGCAGGTCTCGTTCGAGGGTGGCTGCAACGGAAACCTCAAGGCCGTCTCCAAGCTCGTGGCCGGCCACTCCGTGGACGAGATTGTGGACATCCTTGCCGGCAACACGTGTGGCCCGCGCCGCACGTCCTGCGCAGACCAGCTCACCATTGGCCTTCGCGAGGCCCGCGCCGCCACCCAGGCGTAAGCGAGACCATGTCGATTCTTCCCAGCAACATATCGAGGCGCTCGTTTTTGCGTGGAACCGCGGCCACGGCCGCCGGTGCCGCCGCCATCTCCGTGCTGTCCTCGTGCGGCAAGCCTGCCGAGACGACCTCGGACCCCGTGGTCGTGGACTCGGGAACGGCCACCTATGTCGTGGGCTCCGGCGACATCCAAGGCTCCTACGAGCAGGCGGCAGACGGCCGCGGCACGGCGTCGCTGGCCGAGGCGGGCTCGTGGAGCCTCCCGCTGGGATGCGTGCTGCGCCCGTCCGAGGGGCAGTGGAAGCCCTATGTCGTGCCTAGCGAGACGCCCTCGGCCATGACGAGCGCGGGAGCCTTCTCGGTCTCATCGGGAACGAACTCGCTGCTTGTGGACACGTCGCGCACGGGCGGCAACTTCGTCATCTATGACGCGCAGTGCTCGGACTCGGTGTTTGCCTGGACGGAGCTCGACATCGTGAGCCACGACTGGCGCCTGTTCGCCGCGCCGCTCACGGATAGCGCCCTTGGGACGGTCACGACGCTCTGGAAGGGTGACGCGGACTATGACCCGCCGCTCGCCTGCTGCTCGGGCTCGAGCGTCATATGGCTCGTCATGCCCTCGACCTCCGGCTCCAAGTCCACGGAGAGCTCCTCGTGCTACCTGTGGAAGGCCGGCGCCAGCTCGGCAGACGAGGTCGTTCGCTCACAGGGCCGCTTTGCCTGCGCCCCCACGGTGTCAGACGGCAACGTGACGCTTGTCCCGCGCGTGCGCGTGAGCGAGGGCCGCTACTTTGGAATCACGGCCTACTCGCTTGACTCGGACCTCTCCTCGCAGGTTGACCAGCTCGTGTTGCCTGCGAGCGTCTCGCCGATGCATGCCACCTATATGGACGGGAAGTTCGTCTTCTCCATCGAGGCGAACTACGGCACGGGTGGCCTTCTTGGCAACATGGGCACCTACATTGGCTCCGGGGATGGCTCGTTCATCGTGATGCCGCGCGAGCCGGCCGCCGCCGTGGCGGGCAAGGGAGGCGTCTACCTCGTCAAGACGCGTGCCTCGCACGTCATCGTGGACACGAACGCCCAGACGTATGCCACGCTGTCTGCGCCCAACCGCACGCTCGACTTTGGCGACTACCCGGCAAGCATGGGCACCACCTCGACGTTCGTGACGTTTGCCACGGTCAAGGACGAGCAGTCTGGCTATCCCAGCTCGGTGCAGGTGCGCGCCTGGGCGCTCTAGCGAGCGGGGCCGTCCGCGGTCCTGTTGGTTAGCTTGATGGCCCGATGGGGTAAACTGCCAAATAGGAATGCCGAGCGCCTGCGCTTGGCCAATAGCTGATAGGGAGGCCGTCATGGCTTCGGACACTAAGAAGATTCTGCTGGTCGAGGACGAGAAGGCCATTCGCGAGGCCGTCGCCGCGTACTTCGAGCGCGAGGGCTACTGGGTCCGCGCCGTTGGCGACGGCCAGGCCGCGGTCGACGAGTTCGAGAAGCACGGCTTTGACCTCATCGTGCTCGACCTCATGCTTCCCAAGCTCTCCGGCGAGCGCGTCTGCCGCGCCATCCGTGATCAGTCGGACGTGCCCATCATCATGGTCACGGCCAAGGACCAGGTCGAGGACCGCATCATCGGCCTCGAGCTCGGCGCGGATGACTACCTCGTGAAGCCGTTCTCGCCCCGCGAGCTCGTTGCCCGCGTGCGCGCCCTGCTTCGTCGCGCCCGCACCGAGAGCGAGCCCACGCTTGAGGTCCTCGACTACGGCGACCTCGTCATCAACATCTCGGCTCACAAGGTGACGGTGCGCGGCAAGGAGGTCGACCTCACGGCCTCCGAGTTCAAGCTGCTCGTGACGCTTGCCCGCTATCCCGGCCAGGTCTACAGCCGCATGGAGCTCGTGGAGAAGGTCCTGGGCTACGACTTCGAGGGCTACGAGCGCACGATCGACTCCCACGTCAAGAACCTGCGCGCCAAGCTCGGCGATGACCCGCGCAACCCCACGTGGCTCTACACGGTGCACGGCGTTGGCTACCGCTTTGATGCACCCGAGCCCGCCGAGAAGGCCGAGAACTAGCCAAGGTCGAGGGAGTGTGACTTGGTGCCCGCCAAGTTCGTCATAGGAAAGAAGATTCGTCAGGAGCGCCCCGAGGATGACATTCCCGAGGCGCTCAAGACGTCCGATGGCTCGATGGCCTCGTGGAAGACCCTCTCGAACCGCCAGTCTCGCCACATGTCGTATCGCGGCAAGATGACGCTCATGTTCGCTGGCGTTGCCGCGGTCACGGCGATCATCCTCATCACGGTTCTCGGTGTTAACTGGGAAGCCCAGTTCATGAGCTATACGCGCTCGAACATGGAGCGCTATGCGTCCGTCATCGCCGACGGCCTGGCCGAGTCCTATGACACGGTGAGCGGCTGGTCCGACGAGGACGTGGACCGCACCGTGCAGTCCTCGTCCATCTCGAGCGAGGTGGGCGTCCAGGTCATCGATGCCAACGGTGGCATCGTCTATGACGACACGTGGTCTCGCGGTACCGAGCACGAGGATGCCGAGGCAGCCTCGAGCGCGGCTGCCAACGCCTCGCGCTCGAAGGGTGTCTCGCTTGCCCCCACGGACGCGGACTCGGTTGTCTCGCATGAGATCGTCGACTCGTACGGAAACGTCGTGGGCGAGGTTCGCCTCTGGGCCTTTGGGAGCGACGCGTTGCTCACGAAGGGCGACGCGGCCTTCCGCACGATGTCGTACAACGCCGTGGTGTACGCGGCCATCGTCGCCGTCATTCTCGCGTGCATCATGGGCGTCATCGCCTCGCGCAAGCTGGCGAAGCCCATCAAGTCCATCACGTCCACGGCGGCCCAGATTCGCTCCGGTGACCTCACGGCGCGTACCGGTATCGTGGGCGAGGACGAGATTGGCCAGTTGGGCGAGACGTTCGATGACATGGCAACGTCGCTCGAGCGCGACCTCAAGCTCGAGCACCGCCTCACGAGTGACGTCGCTCACGAGCTGCGCACCCCGCTCATGGCCATGCTCGCAACCGTTGAGGCCATGCAGGACGGCGTGCTTCCGGCAGACGAGGAGCATCTCGAGACCGTGGCGAGCGAGGTGCGCCGCCTGTCTCGCCTCGTGTCCGCGATGCTGCAGCTCTCGCGCATCGAGAACGGCACCACGAAGTTCAGCCCCGAGAAGACGGACATGATCCGCCTCGTGCGCTCGGTGGTCGAGGCGCAGGAGCAGCTGTTCACCGACCGGGGACTGCGCCTGAAGCTCGACGTCAAGACGAATCGCCGCGAGCTGTTCTGCGAGGTCGACCGCGACATGATTCGTCAGGCGATCATCAACCTCATGTCGAACGCCCTGCGCTACACGCCCGAGGACGGCTACGTTGTGGTGAGCGTGGCACAGGAGGGCCGTGACGTGCTCGTTGCCGTGGCCGATACGGGCATCGGCATCGCCAAGGAGGACCTTGCGCGCGTGTTCAGCCGCTTCTGGCGCTCCGACGCGAGCCGCGAGCGCGTGAGCGGAGGCCTTGGCGTGGGCCTTGCCGTGACCAAGGAGATCATCGACCGCCACCACGGCTTCATCGGCGTCGAGTCCGAGTTGGGCAAGGGAACGAAGTTCACCCTCCACATCCCGCGCGTGCAGGAGCGCGCCCCGCAGCTCCCCGGCGAGGACAAGTAGGCTCTCTCACAAGCATTTGCGTCTCTAGCAGCGCCTCTCGTCATATGGCGAGAGGCGCTTTTCTACTACAATAGACGGGTTATTGCCGGTTTTGCGTAACTCAACCGAGGGGAAGCGGTGCCGTATGGCAGCAATGGGGAAGCGCCCAGACTCGCAAGGCAAGGTCCGTGACATCTACGACTGCGGTGACTCGCTGCTGATGGTCGCGAGCGACCGCATCAGCGCGTACGACTTCATCCTTCCGGATGAGATTCCGTACAAGGGCGAGATCCTCACGCGCGTCTCGGCCTTCTGGTTCAAGAAGTTCGAGGACATCCTGCCCAACCATGTCATCTCGCTCGATCCTGATGACTACCCGGCGGAGTTTGCCGAGTATAAGGACTATCTCCCTGGTCGCTCCATGCTCGTGAAGAAGGCCACGACGGTGCCCATCGAGTGCATCGTGCGCGGCTACCTCACCGGCTCGGGCAAGAAGACCTATGACGAGAACGGCACGGTCTGCGGCATCAAGCTTCCTGAGGGCCTCACTGAGGCATCGAAGCTCCCCGAGCCCATCTTCACCCCGTCGACGAAGGCGGCCCTGGGCGATCACGACGAGAACATCTCGTTCGATCGCTGCGCGGAGATTGTGGGCCTCGACGTTGCCACGCAGCTGCGCGACGCGTCGCTTGCCATCTACAAGGCTGCCGCCGAGTATGCCGCCACGCGCGGCATCATCATCGCCGACACCAAGTTCGAGTTTGGCTTCATCGATGGCAAGCTCGCCATCATCGACGAGTGCCTCACGCCCGATTCCAGCCGCTTCTGGCCTGCCGAGGGCTACTCCGAGGGCCACGTCCAGCCCAGCTTCGACAAGCAGTACGTCCGTGACTGGTTGCGTGCGAACTGGGACATGACGGGCGAGCCGCCCCACCTGCCCTCCGAGGTTGTCGCCGGCGCCTCCGAGCGCTACCAGGAGGCCTACCAGATCATCACCGGCGAGAAGTTCGTTCCAATGAAGGAGAGCAATGTCCCAGCGTAGCCCGTTCAACAAGCGAAACCAGCCCCAGACCCAGGAGGAGAAGAAGGCCTCCTCTGCGGGCATGACGCGCAAGTCGCCCACGAAGGCAAAGCCCGTCCGCGAGGCTGCCGGCTCCGTGCGAGTTGTGGCCAAGAAGAAGAACCCGGACGGCAGCACCTCCACCGTTGGCATGACGAAGGAGGAGAAGAAGGAGGTCCGCCGCGCCGAGCGCGAGGAGGAGGACGTCTTCAACACCCTCACGAACGCCATGCTCAAGCGTGACGAGCTCTATACCTCGCGCCGTCGCATCTGGTGGGTGTTCCTCGCCCTGGGCCTCGTGTTCGTCGTGGCTTCGTTTGCCTCTGGCTACATCGGGGCTTCCGATGGTTCCAACATGTACGACCTCTCGACGACGGGCGGCATCCTGTCCGTGGTCTCGCTCGTGCTTGCCTACGTCTTCATCATCACGTCGCTCGTCTACGAGTGGATGAAGATTCGCCCGCTTCGCAACGAGACCCAGAACAGGATCGCTGGTCTGAGCCCCAAGAAGCGTCGCGCCACGCTTGCTGAGCTCTACGAGGAGGACGAGCGCAAGCGTGTCGAGAAGAAGTCGGGCAAGTAGGGGTAGAATAGTCACTCGCCTACGCGTTGGGCTCCGGGCTTGCCCGGGGACATAACCGCCTCCGTAGCTCAGGGGATAGAGCACCGCTCTCCTAAAGCGGGTGTCGCGCGTTCGAATCGCGCCGGGGGCACCAGACTTGGCAGCAGGCCGGGGACATCGAGTCTCCGGCCTGCTTTTGTTTGGATCGCCATGGACGGCGACCTCTGCGCTCGGGCAGACGGCGACCTCCGCCTCGAGCAGACGCCAATAGAGCCCAAAAAAGCGGCGCCGCCTCCCGAAGTGGGAAGCGGCGGCGCCTTGCGTTGCGTCTATGCGCGGCCTGCTAGTTGTTCGAGCTGTCGTCGCTCGTGTCGGCGTCGCCGGTGTTGTCGGCGGAGCCGGAGTTGCCGTTGTTGCCCGAGTTGCCGCCATTGCCGGAGTTTCCGTTGCTGCCCGAGTTGCCGTTGCCGGAGTTGTTCGAGCTGCTCTGTGCCGGGTCGGGGCCATCGGAGACCCTGAGCGTGATCGAGCTGTCCTTGGACTGCTTGCCCGTGGGGCTCTGGCTGATGACGTAGCCCTTGGAGACGCTGCTGCTGTAGGCGTGCGTCACGTTGATGTTCGTGAAGCCAAGGGAGTTGAGCTCGCTCTTGGCGGAGCTCAGCGACTCGCCAGAGTGATTGCCCGCGTCCGCCGTGCCAACGCCGGAGGAGAGGTGGTACGTGATGGTGTCGCCCTCCTTGGCGTCGCTGCCGGCGGCCTGGTCCTGGCTCGCGACCTTGCCATTGTCGACGTCATCGGACTCGACGGAGTCTCCCACGGCCCCCTTGAGGTTGAGCTTGGCCAGCGCGCTCTCGGCCTCGGAGGGAGTCATGCCCTTGAGGTTCGGAACCGTCACCGTGGCGGCGGGCTTCTTGCCCTTCGAGAAGACGAGGCTCACCTTGGTGCCCTTCTCGCACTGGGTGTTGCGGGCCGGGTCCTGGCTGATGAGCTTGCCCTCCTCGATGTTGTCGTCGTACTGCTCGGACGTGCTCACCACGAAGAAGCCGTCACCGTACTCGGCAAGCTTGGCCGTGGCCTCGTCCTTGGTCATTCCCTCGAGGTTGGGCATCGACTTGCTGCCCGAGCCTCCGCCCATGAGTGCCATGGCACCGCCTGCGATAAGGGCGATGGCGGCGATGACGCCAATCACGATGGCGGCGATCTTGCCCTTGCTCATCGGTTTCTTCTCGGGCACCTGCATGTTGGAGGCGTGGCTCGCGCCCGTGGTGGGAATGCGACCGGTGGTGGTGGGGGAGACGGCTGCGCGGGGCATGGCCTGGGTGCGGCCGCCCTGCGTGCGGTTGAGCTGCGAGGTGGGTGCCGCCGTGAGCAGCGACGTGGCCTCGCCGAGGTTCACGATGCGTCCGGCCAGGTAGTCGTTGAGGACGCGGCGCAGCTCGTCGGCGGTCTGGAAGCGCTCGGCGGGGTTCTTGCGCATGCACTTGAGGATGATGCCCTCGAGTGTGGCGTCGACGTTGGGGTTCACCTGGCTGGGGGGAACGGGCTGCTCGTTGACCTGCTTGAGGGCAACGGCGATGGCGTCGTCTCCGTCGAACGGAACGCGACCGGTCGCGGCCTCGTACATGACGATGCCGAGGGAGTACAGGTCGCTCGTGGGGCCAAGCTCCTTGCCCTGCGTCTGCTCGGGGGAGACGTAGTGTGCCGTGCCGAGGACGGAGTTGTCGGCCGTGAGGTGGCTGTTCTTGGCGCGGGCGATGCCGAAGTCCATCACCTTGATGTTGCCATCGGGCTGCACCATGATGTTCTGCGGCTTGATGTCGCGGTGGATGATGTCGTGGCCGTGCGCCACGGAGAGCGCCTGGCAGATCTGCGAGCCAATCTGCGCCACCTTGCGACAGTCGAGGGCGCCGTGCTTGCGGATGCCGCTCTTGAGGTCGGTGCCGCGCAGGTACTCCATGACGATGTAGTAGGTGTCGCCGTCCTTGCCCCAGTCGTAGACCCCCACGATATAGGGGCTCTGGAGCGCGGCGGCCGCCTGTGCCTCCTGCTTGAAGCGGGCGGCGAACGACGGGTCCGCAGCGTACTGCGGGAGCATCGTCTTGATGGCGACCGTTCGGCCAAGCACGGTGTCAAGGCCGCGGTAGACCGTGGCCATGCCTCCGATGCCAATCTTGTCCTGGACGGTGTAGCGTCCGCCGAGAACCCTATCTGCCATGCTCTGCTCCCATCAAGTACCCGCGCCCGCATGCGCGTCGTCTGTTAATCATCTCATTCATCGCGCCCGACTTGGTCGCGAGTTTGCGTTTGTGGACGCCTGTGTTGGGACAACCTCCGCACCCGCTTCTGAGCCCGCTTGGGCCAGACCTTGGCAGTGATTCCCCAAGAGCTTTTCTTGCCATCACTGCTCCGATCCCGAGGCCTGCGCGTTCAGGGACTTCGAGAGGACCTGGCCGGCGAGCTGGGCGGCCAGGCCGCTCACGCTGTCGGAGTCCGTGCCCTCGAGGTAGACCGAGATGGCGAGCGTGGGGCTGTCATAGGGGGCAAAGCCGATGAACGAGGAGTTCACGTGCCCGCCCGCCTCGGCCGTGCCGGTCTTGCCGGCCACGCGTGCGCCACGTACCTGCGCCGCCATGCCCGTGCCGTTCTGGACGACCTCGAGCATCGCCTGCTTGATTTGGTCGGCCGTGCTTGCGCTGATGGCCTGGCCCAGGCTCTTTGCCTGTGTGGTGCTCACGGTGACGCCCTCGGGAGAGAGCACGTGGTCCACGACGTAGGGGTTCATGACGACGCCGTTGTTCGCGATTGCCGCGGCCACGACCGCGTTCTGCATTACGGTTGTCTGGGGACCGGCCGGGCTCGCGTGCTGGCCCACGGGTTGGCCCGCGCCGGCCCAGGCGGTCTCCCACTCCGTCATTTCGCTCGGGTCTGGCATGAGCGAGCTCGCGGACGAGAAGTCCTGGCCAAGCGAGGTCCCGTAGCCAAAGGCGCGGGCGTAGCGAACGAGCGCATCGGCACCCACCTGCGTGGCAACCTGGCCATAGGCCGTGTTGGCCGAGTGGGCGAACGCCTCCTCGAGCGTCGTGTCGCCAAAGTCTTCGCCGTTCATGTTCGTGACGGCGGCGCCGCCGATGTCCATGGAGGCAGGAGCGCTGATGGGCGAGTCGAGCGTGAACTTGCCGCCGTCGAGCGCGGCCGCCAGCGTCACGACCTTGAACGTGGAGCCGGGCGTGTACAGCGCGGCGGTGGAGCGGTCGAGCAGCTCGCCGTTGGAGTCGCCGGACTGCAGGATGTTGCTGATGTCGTTGTAGGAGTAGGTGGGCGAGGACGCCTTGGCGAGAACGGCGCCGGTGCTCGGGTCGAGCACGACGATGGCGCCCACGTGCCCCTGGAGCGCCTCCTCGGCCGCTTGCTGGATGCGCGAGTCAAGCGTGAGGACCACGGAGTTGCCGGGTTGGCTCACGCCGGCCAGGGCGTAGAGCGTGCTCGTCCAGTTGGAGTAGTCCGCGTGGCCGGTGAGCGAGTCGTTCATCGCCGCCTCGACGCCCGTGGCGCCGTACTGGGTCGAGAGGTAGCCAACCGTGTGCGCCGCGAGCGAGCCCTGCGGGTAGGTGCGCACGTAGGTGCCGTCTGCCTGTTTGAGCGACTCGGCGAGCGTCACGCCGTCGGAGGTGAGGATGGCACCGCGCTGGACGTAGGCGCTTCTCGCGATCGTGTGGTTGTTGTTGGGCAGCTCCTGGTAGTAGCTCGCCTTGATCACCTGGATGTAGGTGAGGTTCGCGATGAGCGCGGCGAACAGCATGGCAAAGAACGTGACGAGAAGCGTAAGTCGGTTGCCAAGCGCAACGCGGCCGAGCACGCCGCCCTCCGACGTTCCCAGGCCAAAGCTCGCACGCGCGTGGCGGCCCTGGACGACGGGCTGTGCTCCCGTGACGCCGGGGACGGCAACGGGCGCCGCGGTCGAGGTGCCGTTGCCGTCTGGCAGGATGGCGCGGCCCGTGCCCTCGTCGCCGGCGCGAAGCAGCAGCGCCACGGCAATGAAGCTCGACAGCAGCGACGAGCCGCCCTGGCTCATGAACGGGAGCGTGACGCCCGTGAGGGGCAGAAGGCGCGTGACGCCGCCCACGATGAGGAACGCCTGGAACGAGAGGGACGCCACGAGGCCAACAGCCGTGAACGCGCTCATGTCGCTCTTGGCCCTCGCCGCCGTGGTGAGGCCGCGCACGGCAAGCAGCATGAACAGCAGAAGCACCGCGGCACCGCCCAGAAGGCCCATCTCCTCGGCGATGGCCGAGAAGATGAAGTCGCTCTTGACGACGGGGATGAGCGTGGGCATGCCCTTGCCGATGCCGGCGCCCGAGAGGCCGCCGTCGGCGATGGAGTAGAGCGACTGGACGATCTGCAGGCCCGTGTTGGAGGGATCGGCGAACGGATCGAGCCAGATCTGGAAGCGCACGCGCACGTGGTTGAACATCTGGTAGCAGAAGAAGCCGCCCACGACGAGCAGACCCAGGCTCACGAACACGTAGCCAAGGCGCCCCGTTGCCACGTAGAGCATGACGACGAACATCGTGAAGAACAGCGCGGCGCTGCCCAGGTCTCGCTCGAACACCACGACGAGCAGGCACATGCCCCACATGACGAGCATGGGCGTGAGCATGCGCAGGCGCGGCAGCGTGAACGGGCCCACCTTGCGCGAGGACGCCGCGAGCGCCTCGCGGTTCTCGGAAAGATAGGCGGCGAGGAACAAGACGATGAGGACCTTGGCGATCTCGCCGGGCTGGAACGAGAAGCCGCCGATGCGAATCCAGAGCTTGGAGCCGTAGATCTCCGTGCCGATGAGGGCAGGCAGCAAGAGCAGCGCCACGCCGGCGATGCCGAGCGTGAACTTGTACTCCGCGAGCCTGTCGAGGTTGGGCACGAGCGCAAGCACGCCCACCATCGCGGCGACAGAGACGAACAGCCAGATGACCTGGCCCATGGCGTCCTCGGGGGCCAGGCGCGTCACGAACGTGACGCCGATGCCCGAGAGCACGAAGACGATGGGCAGGATCGCCGGGTCTGCGCCCGGGGCCAGGATGCGAACGCCGATGTGCGCGGCGATGAAGGCCACGATGAGGCCAATGGGCACGCCGAGCGTCTCGAGGGAGAGCTGGGCGCCCGTGTTGATGACGTACATGGAGTAGAGCAGAAGCACGGGTATGGCGCCCGCGCACAAAAGGAGCAGCTCGGTCGTCCTTCTCGAGCCTCCGATTCCGTGTGCCATGTCCTACTCGCCTCCCTGCTGCGTCTGCGCGGCCTCGGGGCCGGAGTCGCCGGCCTCGCTGCCAACCGAACCGTCTGTGCTCTCGGACTGTGCGTCCGAGGCGGCCTTCTGGGCCTTTGCCTGTTCTTCCTCGATCTGCTGGGCGTAGGCGTTCACGGTTGCCCGAGCCTTCTCCTCGCTCTCCACTGTGATGCCGCTCGCCAGCTGGTGCTGTGTTGCCTCGGGGAGGTCCTGCAGGCTCACGGTGGTGGTCCGCTCGAGCTCGGAAAGGGGAATGCCAAGGACAGAGCCGCGAATTCCCCGGTAGATGCCTACGTTTCCGGCGGCGGCGCCTATGTACCAGGAATTGTTCACGATGAGTGCGAGAACGATCGCCGCCGCCGCGGCCACGCCCGCAAGCACGCCGAGCCAGGCGATGACGGCATGCTTCCTCGCGCGGCGTCGCTGCTCCTCTCGGCCATCGCTCACCACGTCGACGACGATGACGGAGACGTTGTCGTGGCCGCCGGCGACGAGTGCGGCGCTCACGAGCTGGTCCGTGCAGTCGATGGGCGAGGCTGTGGAGACGGCGATGGTCTCGATGCCGCTGTCGGGCACCATCGAGGAGAGGCCGTCGGAGCAGATGATGATGCGGTCTCCTCGCTCGACGTCGAGCGAGAAGTGGTCTGCGTACATGTCTGGGTCCGAGCCGAGCGCTCGGGTGATGATGGAGCGCGAGGGGTGGACGCGTGCCTCGTCCGCCGTGATCTCTCCGGCGTCGACGAGCTCCTCCACATATGAGTGGTCGTGCGTGACGCGTACGAGCGTTCCGGCGTGGAGCAGGTAGATGCGCGAGTCGCCGACGTGCGCCACGGCCATGCGCGTGCCCTCGACGACGCAGCAGCTGGCGGTGCAGCCCATGCCGGGCTTGCCCTCGCCGGTCTCGGCACCCTGGATGACGGCCTCGTTGGCCGCCTCGACGGCGGCGCCGAGCAGGGCGTCGTCTGCGGTTGCGGGGGCATGGCTCGCGATGGTGCGCACGGCGATGGCGCTCGCCACCTCGCCGGCCGCGTGGCCTCCCATGCCGTCGCACACGCCGAACAGCGGGTTGCTCACGAGATAGGAGTCCTCGTTGTGCCCGCGCACGAGGCCGACGTCGGTGCGCGCGGCCCAGGAGAGACGCGTGTCGGCGCCAATCTCGATGCCGCCACCCGGCCGGGCGTCCAGGTCAATCGTGGGCCTCGCCGGCTCCGCGGCGGCGTGGTGCGCGTGCGTGGAGACAAAGCCGCTGGCGGCGTGCGCCATGCGGCTTGCGATGGGTATGGGACCAGTGGAGCCCCTGCCCCGCGTGGGATGTTCCTCGACGTCGCTCATCGGCGGCTCACCCTCATGACCACGTCGCCCACCTGGACCTCGTCACCGTCGCGCAGCGTCACGGGGTCGAGGATGGGGCGGCCGTTCACGAGCGTTCCGTTCGTGGAGTTGAGGTCCTCGAGCACGAGCGCGGGACCCTGCAGCGTGAAGCGCGCGTGCGTGGACGAGACGAACGGCTCGGCGATGACGATGTCGCTGGAGGGCGAGCGGCCCACGACGACGGGGCCGAGCATGTCGACGTGCAGGCCGCGCAGCTGGCGCGGGCCCTTGTCGACGTCGACGCACCAGATCGCGGGATCCTTGCGCTGGCCCTTGACCAGGCCGATGCCCGTCCTCATGACGATGAAGAGGAACAGGTACAGGATTGCCACGAGCGCGATGCGCCCGATGAACAGGACGAGGTCAATCATGCTAGTTCTCCCGGAACTCGAGGTTCGTGAGACCAAGCGTGATGAGGTCTCCGTCACGGAGCGGGCACTCGTCGACGTCGACGTCGTTCACGAGCGTGCCGTTCGTGGAATTGAGGTCGCGGATGCGCCAGCCCTGGCCGTCGTGGCTGAGCTCGGCGTGGCTGCGCGAGACGTTGGGGTCGTGCAGCACCACGCCTCCGGGCGTGCGCTCGCGGCCCACGATGGTGCGCGGGGCGGCGGCGGTGTAGGTGCGGCCGGACTGCCTGTCGATGAGCAGACACGTTGCGGGGGCCACCGGGGCGGCCGGGGCGGGC
>UMHQ01052986.1_pt1 | contig 47284 bp, 38 predicted proteins | sample 1965531 | NCBI WGS metagenome assembly UMHQ01 (sample SAMEA4836098, study PRJEB28245) | human gut metagenome | biome: gut microbiome; material: fecal sample | place: Denmark | collected 2008 | reverse complement strand
AGCAGCCGCGGCCTCGGGTTGCGGATCGCCTCGCAGTCGGTGCCGATGATCGGCACACCCAGCTCGGCGAGCGGCTCGGCGAGGTTGATGGCCGTCTGGCCGCCCAGCGAGACGACGATCGCCTTCGGGTGCTCGAGGTGGATGACGTTCATCACGTCCTCGACCGTCAGCGGCTCGAAGTAGAGCTTGTCGCTGGTCGTGTAGTCCGTCGAGACGGTCTCGGGGTTGTTGTTGATGATGATCGCCTCGTAGCCCGCCTTGCGGATCGACCAGATGGCGTGGACGGTCGAGTAGTCGAACTCGACGCCCTGTCCGATGCGGATCGGGCCCGAACCGAGCACGACGATCTTCTGCTTGTCGCTCACGACCGATTCGTTCTCGGTCTCGTAGGTCGAGTAGAAGTAGGGCACGTAGGAGGAGAACTCGCTGGCGCACGTGTCGATCATCTTGTAGACGGGGAAGATGCCGTTGCGCTCGCGCAGGCGGTACATCTCGTGCTGCGAGAGGCCCCACAGCTGGCCGATGTACTTGTCGCTGAAGCCCATGCGCTTGGCGTCGCGCAGCGTCTCGACGTCCATCGAATGGTCGCGCACGACGCGCTCGAACTCGACGATGTTCTTGAACTTCTCGAGGAAGAACATGTCGATCTTCGTGCGGTTGTAGATCAGCACCAGGTCGATGCCCCCGCGGATGAGCTGCGCGATGGCATAGAGGCGGTCGTCCGTGCCGTCCTTGATGTAGGCGAGCAGCTCGTCGTTCGACCACGTGTCGAACTTCTTGTGGTAGATGTGGCAGACGCCCGTCTCGAGCGACCGCACGGCCTTGAGCAGCGACTCCTCGATCGTGCGGCCCACGGCCATCACCTCGCCCGTGGCCTTCATCTGCGTGCCGAGCTTGTTCGAGGCGTCGGAGAACTTGTCGAAGGGGAAGCGGGCGATCTTCGTCACCACGTAGTCGAGCGTCGGCTCGAACGAGGCCGGCGTGTTGGCGATGCGGATCTCGTCGAGGGTCAGGCCCACGGCGATCTTGGCGCTGACGCGCGCGATGGGGTATCCCGAGGCCTTCGACGCGAGGGCCGACGAACGCGAGACACGGGGGTTGACCTCGATCAGGTAGTATTTGAACGAGAGGGGGTCGAGCGCGAACTGCACGTTGCAGCCCCCCTCGATCTTCAGCGCGCGGATGATCTTCAGCGCCGAGTCGCGCAGCATCTGGTACTCGCGGTTGGTGAGCGTCTGGCTCGGGGCCACGACGATCGAGTCGCCCGTGTGGATGCCCACCGGGTCGATGTTCTCCATGTTGCAGATGGCGATGGCCGTGTCGTTGCGGTCGCGGATCACCTCGTACTCGATCTCCTTGTAGCCCTTGATGCTCTTCTCGATGAGCACCTGGTGCACGGGCGAGAGGAACAGGGCGTTGCGCATCATCTCGCGCAGCTCCTGCTCGTTGTCGGCGAAGCCGCCGCCCGTGCCGCCCAGCGTGAAGGCGGGGCGCAGCACGACGGGATAGCCGATGCGCGAGGCGATCGCCACGGCCTCGTCGACCGTGCAGGCGACCTCCGACGGCAGCACCGGTTCGCCCAGCGACTGGCACAGCTCCTTGAAGAGCTCGCGGTCCTCGGCTCGCTCGATCGACTCGAACGACGTACCCAGAATCTCGACCTGGCACTCCTGGAGGATGCCCTTCTTGGCCAGCTGCACCGCCAGGTTCAGACCCGTCTGTCCGCCCAGTCCCGGGACGATGGCGTCGGGACGCTCGTAGCGGATGATCTTGGCCACGTACTCCAGCGTCAGCGGCTCCATGTAGACCTTGTCGGCGATGTGCGTGTCGGTCATGATCGTCGCCGGGTTCGAGTTCACCAGCACGACCTCGTACCCCTCCTCGCGAAGGGCCATGCAGGCCTGCGTGCCCGCGTAGTCGAACTCCGCGGCCTGGCCGATGACGATCGGGCCCGAGCCGATGACCATCACCTTGTTGATATCTCTTCTCTTAGGCATTTTTGTGCTCCTCCATCATTTTAATGAACTTGTCGAACAAATAGGTGCTGTCCTGCGGACCCGGGGCGCTCTCGGGGTGGTACTGCACCGAGAAGACCATCTCCTCGGGGCACTCGACCCCTTCGGCCGTGTTGTCCAGCAGGTTGACGTGCGTGAGCCGCAGCGGCGTGCCCTTCAGCGAGTCGATGTCCACGGCGTAGCTGTGGTTCTGGCTCGTGATCTCGATCCGGCCCGTCGTGAGGCACTTCACGGGGTGGTTGCCGCCGCGGTGGCCGAACTTCATCTTGAAGGTCCGCGCACCATAGGCCAGCGCCACCATCTGATGGCCCATGCAGATGCCGAAGATCGGCAGACGGCCCTTCAGCGCCCGCACCTTCTCGATCACCGGCTCGACGTCGGTCGGGTCGCCCGGACCGTTCGAGAGGAAGATGCCGTCGGGACGGAAGGCCAGAATCTCCTCCACCGTCGCGTCGTAGGGCACGACCGTCACGTTGCACCCCTTCTGGTTCAGGCAGCGGATGATGTTGTACTTGATGCCGCAGTCGATGGCCACCACGTCGAAGCGGTGGTTGGGCGTGCGCGAGAACCAGCGTTTCTTGCAGCTCACGCGCGCCACCATGTCGTGCGGCAGCTCGTAGGCGCGCAGACGCCGCATCGCCTCCTCGTGGGGGGTCGAGGCGTCGGTCATGATGACCTTCTGCGACCCCTCGTCGCGGATGATGCGCGTCAGGGCGCGCGTGTCGACACCCGAGATGGCGGGAATGCCCATCTCCTCGAACACCTCGTTGAGCGTGCGCGTGTAGCGGAAGTTCGACGGGATGTCGTTGTACTCGCGGACGATCATGCCGCCGATGGTCGGGAACTTCGTCTCGTAGTCCTCCTCGGCCGTACCGTAGTTGCCGATCAGCGGGTAGGTCATCACCACCGCCTGATCCGTGTACGAGGGGTCGGAGATGATCTCCTGATAACCGACCATCGAGGTGTTGAAGACGATCTCGTTGATCGACTCCCGATCCGCCCCGAAGCCGTAGCCGTAGAACTCCCGGCCGTTCTCCAGGACAATTTTTTTGGTGTAGGGTTTCATTATCGAATGGTTTTCATTGTTTCGTCTTCATAGACCGGACGGCCGTCCACGACCGTGAGCACGGCGCGTCCGTGCACGGGCCAGGCGGCAAAGGGCGTGGCGCGCCCCTTCGAGCGGAAGGCGGCCGGCTCGATCTTCCACGCCGCATCGAGGTCGAGCACCGTGAAGTCGGCCGCATCACCCTCTTCGAGCCGTCCGCCGCCCAGGCCGAAGAGCCGGCGCGGATTCACAGACATGAGCTCCACGAGACGCTCGAGCGTGATGACACCCCGCCGCACGAGGTACTCGTAGAGCAGCGGGAAGGCGCACTCGAGCCCCACGATGCCCATGGCGCTGCGGGCCAGGCCGCGCAGCTTCTCCTCGGCCGTGTGGGGTGCATGGTCCGTGGCGATGACCTCGATCGTGCCGTCCTGAATGCCGGCGATGAGCGCCGCGCGGTCCTCGCGGCTGCGGATCGGCGGGTTCATCTTGAAGCGCCCCTCCTCGCGCAGCTCCTCGTCGCAGAGCAGCAGGTAGTGCGGCGCCGTCTCGCAGCTCACGCGCAATCCCCGGGCCCGGGCCTGCCGCACCAGCTCGACGCTCTCCCGCGTCGAGACGTGGCAGACGTGGTACCGGCACCCGGTGCGGGCCGCCAGCTCGATGTCGCGTTCGACCTGCCGCCACTCGCTCTCGGACGAGATGCCGCGGTGGCCGTGTTCGCGGCAGTAGACGCCGTCGTGGATGTAGCCGCCGTGCAGCAGCTCGTCGACCTCGCAGTGGGCCACGATCGGCTTGTGAAGGGCCGCGGCGCGGCGCATCGCCTCCTCCATGAGTTCGGCGGACTGCACGCCGCGTCCGTCGTCCGAGAAGCCGACGACCTCGGGCGCCAGCGCCTCCAGGTCGGCCAGGGTGCCGCAGCCGCGCTGCCCCTTCGTGATGCAGCCGTAGGGCAGCACGCGCACCACGGCGTCGCGGCGGATCAGGTCGGTCTGCACGTGCAGCGCCTCCAGTGAATCGGGCGCCGGATTGAGGTTGGGCATGGAGCAGACCGCGGTGTAGCCGCCGCGCGCGGCGGCGGCGGTGCCGGTGGCGATGGTCTCCTTCTGCGGAAAGCCTGGCTCGCGCAGGTGCACATGCACGTCCACAAGCCCCGGGACGACCCACAATCCCCGCAGGCTGACGACGCGGTCGTCGGCGCGCGGCGTGCCGGCGGGGACGATGCGTCCCTGCTCGACGGCCAGCGACCCCTCGTCGAAGCGGCCGCCGCGGTAGATCCGGGCTTCGGTGTAAACGGTTCTCATAAGATCAGGCGCCGGAGCGCAAAAAAATAGGGCAACCGAAAAACAGTTACCCTAATAAGACAATAATAATACCCGTATCCGCCGCAGACTGAAACCCCGACCAATAGTCGTGCAGCCGGAAAAACTGCGCCGAGAGGATGTCGTGGTTGCAATTCATAGGATACGGGATAGCCATAATCGGTGACAAAGGTAAGGCATTTTCGCGGAGCGTGCAAACCTTTGCAACGAAAAATTTTTCCGCCAGGCCGGCGCGGCATCCCGCCCGTCGCGGCAGACGGTCTCCGCTCGATCCGGAGCGGACCCGGGTCCGAGGTCCCGTCGGCAGGCGCCTGCGCACCATCCGGCCCTTCGGCGGCCCCGTCCCGCGGAAATCCCCGCTTTCGGGGAGTGTGATTCCCGCAAAAAGCACTATCTTTGCCCGAAAACGGCGGACGGAGCCGGCTCGGACAAGCGGCCGTCCCGTCCCGCAGAGGAGACACTTATGGAACAGAACATTCTCATACCCCTGCTGCTCACGCTCGGCGCCGGACTGGCGACGGGCATCGGCAGCGCCATCGCCTTCTTCGCCCGCCGCACGAACAAGCGGCTGCTGTCGTTCTCGCTCGGCCTGTCGGGCGGCGTAATGGTCTACGTCTCGTTCGTCGAGCTCTTCCAGCAGGCCAACGCGACGCTCGCCGCCGAATGGGGCTCGCGCGCGGGAGGCGCCGTCACCGTGGCGGCCTTCTTCGCGGGCATTCTGCTCATCGGCATCATCGACCGCCTCGTCCCCTCGGTCGAAAACCCCCACGAGGCGCACAGCGTCGAGGAGATGGAGGCGCGGCCCCGCAATACGAAGCTCATGCGCATGGGGCTGCTCACGGCGCTGGCCATCGGCATCCACAACTTTCCCGAAGGCATCGCCACCTTCGCCTCGGCCGTCGACGACGTGACGCTCGGCGCCGCCATCGCCGTGGCGATCGCCATCCACAACATCCCCGAGGGCATCGCCGTCTCGGTGCCGGTCTACTACGCCACGGGCAACCGCCGCAGGGCCTTCCTGCTGTCGCTGCTCTCGGGGCTCGCCGAGCCCGTGGGGGCGCTGCTCGCCTACCTCGTGCTCATGCCCTTCATGACGCCGACGCTCATGGGCTGCATCCTCGCCGCCGTGGCCGGCATCATGGTCTTCATCTCGATCGACGAGCTGCTGCCCGCCGCCCGCGAGTACGGCGAGGCCCACACGTCGATCTACGGCGTCGTGGCCGGCATGGCCCTGATGGCCGTCAGCCTGCTGCTGCTCGCATAAACCTTCCGAAAACCCCAAAAAACGCTGTAACACAATGGATATTCTGCTTCTTATCGTCGGCCTGGGGCTGATCCTCGCCGGCGCGAACTTTCTGACGGACGGCTCCGCGGCCGTGGCCCAGCGGCTGCGCGTTCCGGAATTCATCATCGGTCTGACGATCGTCGCCGTCGGCACCTCGACCCCCGAACTGGTGGTCTCCGTGCTCTCGGCCATTGCCGGCAAGAGCGACGTGGCGATCGGCAACATCGTCGGCTCGAACATCTTCAACGTCTTCGTCATCCTGGGCATCTGCGCCCTGATCCGCCCGCTGCCCCTCACGCGCAGCACCATCCGCCGCGACATTCCGATCGGCATGGTCGTCTCGCTGCTGCTCTTCGTACTGGCGTCGGACGCCCTGCTGCACCTCGGCCCGACCGACCGGCTGGGCCGCGGCGACGGTATCCTGATGCTCATACTCTACGTCGCGCTGATGTGGTACACGATCCGCGCCGCGGGTCGCACCGAGGAGACACCGACCGAAGGCGCGAAGGCACAGATGGCGCCGTGGCTCGCCGCGGTGATGATCGTCGGCGGCCTGGCCGGGCTGGTCTTCGGCGGCGAGCTCTTCCTCGACAGCGCCACAGCGCTCGCCCGGCAGCTGGGCGTCAGCGAGTCGGTCATCGCCATCACGCTCGTGGCGGGCGGCACGTCGCTGCCCGAACTGGCCTCGTCGGTCGTCTCGCTCGTCAAGGGCAAGGCCGACATGGCGCTGGGCAACGTCATCGGCTCGAACATCGCCAACATCCTGCTGATTCTGGGTTTGAGCGCCACGATCAACCCCCTGACCATGGGCGGCATCACGACGACCGACCTCGCGGTGGTGATCCTCACGTCGCTGCTCCTCTTCCTGACGGCCTTCACGTTCCGCCGCAGGGCCGTGGACCGCTGGGAGGGGGTGATCTTCCTCGTGATCTACGCCCTCTACATCTGGCAGCTCGTCAGGTAGCGGTCGAGCAGGCGCGGCACGGCATATTCGCCGAGTGCCGACGTCGGCACGGCGGCCGCGGCCGCATCGGGGGGCAGCTCCGGGACCTCGATCCGGTGAAAGGTCGCATGAAGGGTCTGGTGTGAAAGCTGGTGACGCGGCATCGCAACGCTCCGCACCAGGTGCCACGACGGCCCGACCCAGCGCCGGAAGGGCTCCGTCGCGGTCAAATCGCCGAACTCCGCGGCGGCGGGGGTCTCCACCATCGGGAACTCGTAGAGACCCTGCCAGATGTCGCCCGCACCGCGGCGGCACAGCACCGTCCGCTCCCCACAGGTGACGTGCAGGTAGTTGAACCAGCGGTCGCGTGTCTGCGTGCGTCCCCGCTTGACGGGACGTGCGGCGATGCTCCCGGCCGCACGGGCCAGACAACGCACCCCGAAGGGGCAGTCGCCGCACTGCGGCTGTGCGGGGGTGCACTGCAACGCCCCGAAATCCATGATCGCCTGATTGTACAGTCCCGGACGTTCCCGGTCGAGCAGCCGCTGCGCCAGCTCGGCAAAGGCCCGCTTCCCGGCCGCCGTGTCGATCGGGGTCTCCAGGTCAAACAGCCGTGCCAGCACGCGGTAGACATTGCCGTCGACAACGGCGCAGGGCACATTCCACGCTGCCGAGCAGATCGCCGCGGCCGTATAGTCACCCACGCCGCGCAGTGAGCGCACGGCCTCCACCTCCGCGGGGAACACCCCGCCGAACCGTGCGACGACCTGCCGCGCCGCGGCATGCAGGTTGCGGGCCCGGCTGTAGTAGCCCAGCCCCTGCCACAGCTTGAGCACCTCGTCCTCCGAAGCCGCGGCCAGCGCCTGCACGTCGGGGAAGCGCTCGACAAAGCGCCGGTAGTAGTCCAGCCCCTGCGCCACGCGCGTCTGCTGGAGAATGACCTCCGAGAGCCAGATGCGGTAGGGATCGCGCGTGCGGCGCCACGGCAGGTCGCGCCCGCAGCGGGCGTACCAGTCGAGCAATATGTCGGAAAAATCCTCCATGACGCAGGCAAAGGTACGACAACGGAACCGAATTTGAAGTATCTTCGCAAAAAATCGACATCCCTATGGAGAACACCCCCTACACGCTGCTGCACGACGCGGCCGCACGGCGCTACTTTTTCGAGATCGACGGACACCGCGCCTACATCGAATACGAAGAGCGGCCCGGCGCGCTGGCGCTGACTCACACGATAGTCCCCGAGGAGCTGCGCGGAGGCGGCATCGCCGCGGCACTCACGCAGGCCGTACTGGAGGAGATCCGCACACGGGGGCTGCGCATCGTGCCGGAGTGTTCGTATGTCGTCCGCTACATCGAGCGCCACCCCGAGTGGCAGGAGATCGTGGCAAGGGAGTAGCCCTCTGCCGGAGGCCGGGGCCCTGTCGACAATCCGTTTTTCCCTTTTATTATATCGCCGCCTCGGACGGCACCCGTGATCCGCACTTTTTCCGGTGCGGAGATGAGTTTTTGTCTCTCTTCTCCTTTTTTTGCCTTTCGGGAAAAGGCCAGAAAAATCCTTTTCTTTTTTCCCTGCTTTTCGGTGGCAAAAAGCAGCAAAAGCCACCCGAAGTCCTTTTGCAGCTTTTGGAAAAAACGTCTGAAACACTTTTTCTTTTTTACTGCGTTAAAGTTGAGATGGGATTATGAATGAACTCCCGATTCAAATCTCACGCACATCGAGAAAGTCATCCGCCGGAGAATGAAAACCCGCTTTCACCTCTCCGCCGGCAACAGGAAGTTCCAGATGAGTCGAAAGATTTGAGGTATATAATATGTACCTGCCGTCTTATCCATACTCCAATAACAAAAATCCGACATCAAACGTTCGAAGAAATTCCGTTATTATTTTGAGCTTTTGAACTATTTTTGCAACATAGAAAAAGAAACATTTGAGTTCAGATTTTTTATTGGATTTTACGGTTAGAATATAAATTTTATAAGTATGAAGGTCAAGATTTTTACCATTATATTTCTATTACTCTTGGTGAAGCTTAATGTTTCAGGACAGGCTATCTTACTTGATAAAACGACCGGTCAATGCATATCATATGCACAGATTATAAACGACAAGGGAGCTGTCGTAGGCACAACAGATATAGATGGGAATTTGCCTCAAAACTTAAACGATGAGGATGAGATTGTTACTATTCAGCATATCGCCTATAACCCCAAAAGCGTTAAATCTTCTCTTTTTAAAAAAAATACTCCTATCTATCTAACTCCCATTGAGTATCAGTTGAATGCAGTAACAGTTACAGCAGAGAATAGAGAATATATTCATCTAAGAACTTACTTCAGAAGCTATCAATTGAATGACTCCTGCATGAAATATTTCAGGGATGGATACCTGGATTTCTTTATCAATCCTAAACATAAAGATGTGGAAAGACTGGTTATAAAAGTTCGCAACTTTCAAAACGATTCGCTGATTGATAAGGACAAAAAAAGGGCGAATACTCTTGTGGATAAATACATTTATACACCTAATCTGGACGGCCTCACTTTAATGGAAACATTGAAAAAAGAGGGCTGGAAATATAATGCAGATAGTATAGACAGCCGACTTCGATTAAATGAAATGGTTGGAGGCGCAATAAGGATCGATACGATACAAAAAGTATTGCGAGTGGAATATGATGTTCTTGCCACTAAAGGAAAGAAACCTAAAACACTTTTTGGTTATACAACACGCCTCGAAAACTATTATCAGACGGAGAATTACATCTATGACTCGGAATATCAGTCCTATATGGATTTAATGAACAGGAAGAACTATCGAAAGTTGTTCTTTAGCCACAAGAATGACCACAAAGAACAGATGATAGAAATCTTTGATGAGTTGTATGTCCAGGAGCATGAGTATATTACAAAAGACGAAATGAAGCAGTACATAAAAGCATCGAAGTCTAATGCTGACACCCTCCAGATTGAGTGGAATACGGATAATACCATAGTAACACCATTAGCGCCACAATTAGAACAAATCTTAAAAAATAACCTGTCGCAGGTTGAATAAAAAATAGAACATAGAGACCAAAGATTCATCAATTTTGACTCAACGAGGGCTGCGAAAAGCAGCAAAAGCCACCCGACCGATTCCGATGTCGGCGTCCGAAAGTCTGAAAGCGGCGTCGGGCGACTATCCGCGGGTTTGCAAGCAAACCGTCCCCGCCGCTCTCGCTTTCAGCCTTCCGTCCGCTTCTCCGCCATCGGAACCAAGTCGGGAAACGCCTGGCGGGAACAAAGAATTGCCAGGGTGCATTGCCATATAGAATCCATATAGAATAAATAATGCCGCCCGTGGCGGCACCATGAATCCGCACTCTCGTTTGAGACGGAGAAAGAGGGTGCGGCACCCTGCTTCCGCCGTCGAAAGTCCCGTTTCATACAGTCTCCCCACCGGACAAAAACAAAATGCTAAACCCCGGCAGAAATTTTCCGTTGAAAAATTTGGTTTATAAAATAAACTACTTTATATTTGCATCAGAGATAAAAACCGAGCCCCGCTCACAAACCAAAAGCCATGGAGACGATACAAACTGCCCGCAACGACCGCCGCGCCCGATTCGCACGCCGCTTCGCGCGCAACGTCATTACCTATGCCGTAATCTGCGGATTCCTCACACTCGTCAATGCCCTGACGTCGCCCCACTACTGGTGGGTAGCGTGGGTAGCCGGAGGCTGGGGCCTTGCCCTGCTGCTGCCCCTGCTCTTCCAGCTGGTCGGTTGCGACGAAGAGGAAGACGAGGCCAAATAACCCGACACGCGACACCCAATTTCCCCACCGCCATGAAACGAATACTGACCTGTGCGGCCCTGCTGCTCGGCGCGGCGGCCGCAGCCGAAAATCCGAAAGTCACGATTACGGGGCTGCGCTCCGACCGGGGGCTCGTCCTCTGGACTCTTCAGGGTGCGGACAACACGCACCGGCAGGGCATGGAACAACCCGCCGCCGGGCAGGCGGTCATCGAGCCCGGCCCGATCCGCGCCGACTCGGCCATGCTCTACGTGCTGCACGACGAAAACGGCAACTACCGGCTCGACTGCCGCGACGACGGTACGCCGGATGAAGGGGTCGGTTCGTTCGTGATCCGCCGCGACGACCCCGCGGAGGAGATATCTGTCGAACTCCGCTACGATTTCGGCCCGAAGGCCGCGGACGGCACTCCCCAGCAGGCCTCCGCACCGCAACCCGGCAACGGGAAATAACCGCAAACCCAACCCGCAAATTCCAAAACGCACCGCATAATGGAAGAGAGAAAACTCGACGCGCAGGAGAGCATCGAACTCATCACGCGCATGATCCGCAACACGCGCCGGCGGCTCGAGCACAACGCCGGACGCCCGTTCCTCGTCTGGGGCTACACCACCGTGGCAATCTCGCTGTTCAACTACCTTATGCGGATCAACGGGGCCGATCCCGAATGGTCGCTGAGCTGGTTTCTGATCCCCGTGCTCGGCGTGGTGCTGATGCGCCTTTTCCCCGCGAAAAAGAGCACCGAGCCCCGCACCGAGATCGACCGCATCGTCAACGCCCTGTGGCTCGTCTGCTCGCTGGCGCTCATCCCGATCTTCGTGATCTGCCTCTTCCACGGATGGCTCTACCGCACGAGCCTCTTCATGATGATCGCGCTCACGATGGCAATCGGGACGGCCGCCACGGGACTGATCGTCCGCTCGAAGGTCTACGCCGTCAGCGGGCTGTTCGGCATGGCGCTCTCGACGCTCTTCGCCTTCAACGACTTCGCAATGAAGTCGCGGTTTGCGTCGCAGGCCGTTCCGGGGCAGGAGGGCTTCCTCGCGCTGCACAACGAGATTCTGATCTTTGCGGCGATCTTCGTCGTCATGATGATCATCCCGGGGCACATCATCAACTACCAGAACCGCCGCGAAACGAAGTGACCATGCAGACCGCACGCCATACGGGTTCCCCGTCGGAACCCCGACAAACCCGCCTCGCCGCCCGAAGTCCGCATCCCGGGCCGGACGCTACAGCGAAGGCAAAACCGCACCGCCATGTTCAGGGAGCTTAATCCGCTGCTGCACTCGGAGCTGCGGCTGGCCGTGATGTCGATCCTCATCGGGGTCGAAAGCGCCGACTTCGTCTTCATCCGCCAGCAGACCGGCGCCACGGCCGGCAACCTCTCCGTGCAGCTGGACAAGCTGTCCCGGGCGGGCTACATCACCGTGGAAAAGACCTTCCGGGGCAAGATGCCCTGCACGGTCTGCCGCATCACCGATGCGGGGCGCGACGCCTTTGCGGAGTATGTCGAGGCGCTGCAAAGCTACATCCGGCCGAAGTAAGGCCGCCGCGCGCCCGACACGCACAGGCTCAGCCAGCGAACACACGGGGCGGGGCCGCACGGGTCGCGTGCGGAACGGAAGGGACGCGGAGACCGTGCTCGGAACGGAGGGAAGACCGCAGAAATCACGCGCTGAACAAACGGGCCGCAGAGACGCACGCGGAGCGGAAGGAGCCGCACGGATCGCCCCGAAGGGGCCGCGAGGGGCTTGAAGGGCCCGGAAACGCACGGAAGGGCCCCGCGGGAGGTGCGCAGCACAGAAAAATTCGGGCCGGGGTGTATCACACGATACATCCCGGCCCGAACTGTCGCAAGGGAAGCTCCGGAAAGGGAGCTCCGGACTACTGCTGTGCGCCGGATTCCGCCTCCTGCGTGAGTTTCTGAATCTGCTTCTCGGCCTCCTCCAGAAGTGCCTTGGACTGCTTTTTCGCCTCATCCACCAGGGCGTCGCCGGCCGCTTCGGCCGCGATCTTCGCCAGCGCCCCCTTCTTGGCCGCGGCATCGACGAGCTTCTGCCGCTGCGTCTCGGCCGCCTCGACGAGCTTTTCGCCCGCCCGCTGCGCCTCCTCGCGCAGGGCGGCTGCCCGCGTCTGCGTATCGTCCGAGAGCAGGCCGCCGCGGCCGCCCGTCAGGTTGTCTATCTGTTCCGAGACAACATTCGAGACCACCTGCTCGACCGTCTCCTGCACGCCCAGCGTGATCTTCGGCGAGGTGAACGTGCCGCCGATACCGACGTTGACCGCCCCCAGCACGCCGCCCACACCGGCCGGAAGGGTCACCTTCGCCGTGTAGTCGATCGTCCGGTCGAGCCCCGTGGTGCCCGACATGTTGACATTCACGTCACCCATCTTCAGGTCGAAGGGCTCCGTGGTGACGCGCCCGTCCTTGATCGAGAAGCGGATCTTCAGGTCACGCGCCTCGATGCGGCGCAGCTTGTCGTTCTTCAGCAGGTCGGCCAGCTTGTCGAAGACTTCGACCCCCTCCACGCTGACATTCTCGGAGCTGATCTCGCCCTGCGCCGTCAGCGACATGAGGTCGGGCGACATCGCGGCATCGAGCGTCGTCCGCATGTCGATCGAGAGCGAATAGTCGCCGCTCGCCTTCTCGAAGATCGGCGCCAGCTGACGCACCGCCTCGATCTCCTCAAAGGTCCGGGGGAAGGAGGCCTTCGCGATCGAGGCCGCAAGCGAGAGGGTCGGATGCGCAGGATCGGCCGCCGTGGAGTAGCGTCCCGAGGCCGATGCCTTGCCGCCGAAGAGCTGCAGCCCCAGTCGGTCGAGCGACAGCGTGCCGCCGGCCACGGACATCTCGCCCGCAATATCCGTAATGACCATCTTCTCGAAGAGCACCTTCTTCAGCTCGGCATTGAGCGAGAGATTCAGGTTCTTCGGCACGACGATGGCCTGCGCGGGCGCCGCGGCGGCCTCTTCGGCCGGCTTCTCCGCATCGGCGGACTCCGCTTCGGCGTCGGCGGGAACAGCCGCCCGGATTTCGTTCAGATCGAGCAGGTCGGACTTCACGTAGAGGCGGCCCGCAAGCTGCTCGCCGCGCATCAGGTAGCCCAGGTAGCCCGTCAGCTGTCCGGTGGCCGACAGATCGCTGCCGCCCACCTTGACACCGAATTCACCCAGGGTCATGGCCTGCGGCGAGATCGTGGCGGCAGCCCGCCGGATAAAGACCTCGGGCAGCTGCGGCACGTGCAGTCCGAGCTGCTCGACGACGAGCGATCCCGACGCCGAGATGCGCTCGTAGCGTCCGCTTTCGACGTCGGACATGCGGCCCGCGAGTTTCATCGACGCCGCGATGCGGCCCGCCAGGTCGATCCCCTTCTCCAGCGGATAGACCTCACGGATGGCCCCCAGATCGACCCGTCCGGAGAGCGTCGCCCGGAACGTAGGGTCGCTCATGAGGTTCGTGGCGTAGCCCGTGGCCGAGAGGGAGTTGCCGGCCATCTTCAGGCCGAATTCCGAGATCTCGACCTCGGTCTTGTCCAGTTCGCCGCCCGCATTGGAGACCTTGGCCGCGATGTTGATGTCCGTCACGGCCTTCGGCAGCGAGGAGTACTGGAAGCTGCCGTTGTGCACCTCGGTCTTCAGCTCGAAGGCCGGGAGCTGCGCCCCGAGCATCTGGCCGCGCGCCCAGAGCTCCATCGAAAGCTCGCCCGACGCCGCCAGACTGCGGAATTCATGCTTGTAGAAGGCCGGGATGAGCGAGAGCAGGTCCTTGAAGCGAACCTCGCTGCATCCGGCACTGACGTCCATCGCCAGCGCATCGCCGACCTGCTGCACCCAGCCGTCGAGACGCATCTCGATGGCATTCAGCCGCAGCGTGTTGCGCGAGAAGGTGAAGCGCCCCTCGGCCAGATCGGCATCGATCTCGGCATCGAGGGCCAGTTCGGCGTCGTGCAGCAGCGGCACCCCGCCCTGCGTGAAGTCAACGCCCCCGGCCAGCAGGTCGAGATCGAGCTGTGTGCTTTCGGCCGACATGTCGCCCGAAAGACGCAGCGAGAGGGGTGCCGTCCGCAGCTCCATGCTCGTCGAGTCGTCCTCGTAGCGGATGACGGCATCCGTCAGGCGGAAGTCACGCACCGAAAGGCGGAACGACGACGGGGCGGCCTCCTCCGCGGCGGTCGTGTCGGCCGGCTCCGAAAGCTTCATCACATCCCAGTTGACCGCACCGTCGGCCAGCTTGTGCGCATGCAGGGCGGGCGAGGCGAGGATGATCTTGCGCACCTCGAAGCCCTCGTCGCCCACGAGCGACATGAGGTTCACGACAACCGTAATGCGCCGGGCCGCAACGATCGTGTCGCCCTCGAAACGGTCCGTCCCGACGAGCGTCAGCCCCTTGAGGTTCAGCGACGCATTGGGAAAGTTGCGCAGCAGGCTGATGTCCAGCTTCTCGAAGTCGAGCCGCGCCGCCAGCATCGCATTGGCCTCGCGCTTGACGATGTCGCCGATCTTGCCGCGCAGCAGCAGCGGCGTGACGATCGCCACCACCAGCACCACGGCCACCACCGTTGCCGTAATTTTCAGAAATCTCTTCATATTTTCTCTCTTTTAAGGGTGAAGACCGAGGTCTCCGCCTCCACGAATCCCACTTTCCGATACAGGCTCCGGGCCGCCGTGCGGGCCGCCGACGAGGTGAGCATCACGCAGTCGGCCTCTTCCCGGCGCGCCCGTTCGAGCGCCGCGCGCACCAGCGCCTCGCCCGCGCCGCTTCCGCGCGCCGCGGCATCGACGACCACATCCTCGATCCACGCCTTGCGGCCCGAGGGGGCGTCGTACCACGCCAGGGTCAGCATCCCGACGATGCGGCCGTCCTGCCGCGCAACGAGCAGCGCCGCCGCGGGCGACGCGCAGAGCCGCCGCAGCAGCCCGGCGGAGGGTGCGCCCAGGTGCGCGGAGAGCTGCGGCATGAGCCGCGCGACCGCCTCGCACAGCGAGGGCGTGATCGCGATCTGTTCTTCCACGGTCGTTTCCATCGCTTTCAGGTGCCTGCAATCCATCGCAAAGATAATCTTTTTGGCGGAATTGCATGCACGAACACGGCAATCTCGCAAAAAAAGGTTAATTTTGCCCCGCGCAAGGTTCCGCAACGACGGCTTCCGACCGTCGGGATCAAAAGGGAATGCCGTGCGAATCGGCAACAGTTCCCGCTGCTGTGAGTTACACCCTGCGTTCCGGCATCTCGGCCACTGTCCCCGCACGGGAACGGGAAGGCGCCGGAACGGTAACGAGTCAGAAGACCTGCCTACGGCGCCACGAAACGCAACGCAACCCTGCGGAGAATGGGGTGACGCGCCCGCCGACGAGAATCGGCTCCGGTCACGTGCTCCCCGCTCCCCGCACCGAAACTGCCGAAACAACCCGCGATGAGACGCTGGAGAGATATTGCCGCCTGCTGTGCGGCCGCGGCACTGACCGCGGCCTGCATGGACTACGGACCGCTCGACGAGGAGGCCTTCGCCACCTCGGGCCGCGGCGTCTTCATCACCTGCGAGGGCAACTTCACCTGGGACAACGCCTCGCTCTCGTACTACGACCCCGCGACGCGGCAGCTCGAAAACGAGGTCTTCATCCGCGCCAACGGCATGAAGCTCGGCGACGTGGCCCAGTCGATGAGCCTGCACGACGGCCGCGCCTACGTCGTGGTCAACAACTCGGGCGCGGTCTACGAGATCGACCCGGCGACGTTCCGCCTGAAGGGGATCATCGAGGGGGTCGTCTCGCCCCGCTACCTGCTCTTCCCGAACGACACGACGCTCTACGTCACGGACCTCTACGATCCGCGCATCACCGTCGTCGACTCCCGCACGAACCGCATCCGGGGCCACATTCAGACCAACGGCCACAAGTCGACCGAGCAGATGGTGCAGTGGGGCGACGAGGTCTTCGTCAACTGCTGGTCCTACGACAACAAGCTGCTGGTCATCGACACCCGCACCGAACGGCTCGTCGACTCGATCAGCGTGGGACGCCAGCCCTCGTCGCTGGTCATCGACCGCAGCGGCCGGCTCTGGACCCTGACCGACGGGCTGAACGAGCCGGCGATCCTCTACCGCATCGACGCCGCGACGCGGCGCATCGAGCGGACGTTCGACTTCCCGGCGGGCGACCACCCGGCGCGCCTGGCCCTCAACGGGCGGCGCGACACGCTCTACTTCATCAACGGCGGCGTATGGCGCATGCGCATCGACGACGAGCGGCTGCCCGACGCCCCGTTCCTGCCCTACGCCGGGACGATCTACTACGGGCTGGGGATCGACCCCGCGACGTCGGAGGTCTACGTCGCCGACGCCATCGACTACGTGCAGCACGGCGTCGTCTACCGTTTCACGCCGCAGGGCCGGGCCCTCGACACGCTGCGCGTGGGCATCGTACCCGGATCGTTCTGCTTCAAACCGTAAAATACCGTCAAGCCATGAAAAGATATGCACTGCTGATCCTCGCCGCGGCGGCCGCCTGCAATTCGAGCGAGGAGTTCGTCTCCGCCCGCGTCTCGCAGGCTGCGGACCGCATCGTCGAATACACCCCCGCGCCGGGGCAGTTCATCAACGAACCCCAGAGCGGATTCACGGACGTGACGACCCCCGAAGCGGCGTGCGCCTATGCCGAGCAGCGGATCGCCCAGGGGGCCTACGTCTCGCTGGGCGGCTGGGGCGGCACGCTCGTGGCCCGCTTCGACGAGCCTGTCCCGGCGGGCAATGACTACGAGCTGTGGGTCCGCGGCAACACCTTCGACGGGTCGTCCGAGCCGGGCATCGTCTACGTCATGCAGGACACGAACGGCGACGGGCTGCCGAACGACACGTGGTACGAGCTCAAGGGGAGCGAATACGACCGTTCGGACACCGGCTACGAGATCACCTACCTGCGTCCGGAGCAGCCCGGCACCGACATTGCCTGGCGCGACAACCGCGGCGGCGAAGGGGTCGTCGCCCGCAACGAATACCACAAGCAGGAGAGCTACTTCCCGGCCTGGGTCGGGGGCGACGCCCTGACGCTGCGGGGGACGCTGCTCCCGAGCAACATCACGCAGGCCGACGACGGCCGCTACGTCATGGTCTCCTTCGGCTGGGGATACGCCGACAACGCATCGAGCCGCGACCTGATCGGCGGCGTCAACTGCCTGCGCATCGCCAATGCCGTGACGGCCGACGGGGAGCCGGCCAACCTCACGCAGGTGGACTTCATCAAGGTGCAGACGGGCGTGAACGACGCCCGGCCGCTCATCGGCGAGATCTCGACCGAGGTGTGCGGCATCGGCTGCTTCCGCACCGTCACCCGCAAAGAGTAACCGCAGCGGTGTTCCGGAACGTCATCCTCCTCGTGCTCTCGGCACTCTGCACGGCGACCGCCGCCGCGCAGGGCGACGCGACGGCGCGCAGCATCGACATCGAGCAGGTGGAGATCGCCGCGAGCCGTCCGATGAAGCAGATCGGCGTGCAGCGCACGCTGATCGACAGCACCGTCCTGCGCGAGAACATCACCTCGTCGCTGGCCGACGCCCTGACCACCGGAACGACCATCTTCATCAAGTCCTACGGCCGCGCGACGCTCGCGACGGCCTCGTTCCGCGGCACGGCGCCCTCGCACACGCAGGTGACGTGGAACGGCATGAAGATCAACTCGCCGATGCTCGGGCAGGTGGACTTCTCGCTCATCCCCTCCTACTTCATCGACGACGCGGCGGTCTTCCACGGCGCCAGCTCGGTGGGCATCACGGGCGGCGGACTGGGCGGCGCCGTGACGCTGAAGACCTCGCCGCCCGCGGAGGAGGGGCTCTCGCTGCGCTACGTGCAGGGCGTGGGGTCGTTCTCGACCTTCGACGAGTTCGCCCGCCTGACCTGGCGCGGGAAGCGCTGGAGCAGCTCCACGCGCGTGCTGTGCAGCACCTCGGAGAACGACTTCCGCTACCACAACTACAACACCAAGCAGTTCGTCACGGACGAGAACGGCAACATCGTCGACAGCTACTACCCGCTGCAGCGCAACCGCGGCGGAGGCTTCCGCGACCTGCACGTGATGCAGGAGCTCTACTACACGACGCGCGGCGGCGACCGGCTCTCGCTGGCGGCCTGGTACCTCGACTCGCACCGCGGGCTGGCGATGACCAGCGCCGAGCGCAACACCGACAAGCAGAAGCGCAACACGCAGGACGAGCGCACGCTGCGTGCCGTGACGGCATGGCAGCGGCTGCGCGGCGGGCTGAAGACGGAGGTGCGCGGCGGCTACACCCACACCGAGATGCGCTACCTGATGCGCGTCGACGTCGAGGGGCAGGGCAACTTCTTCTCGGCGACCGATGCGCAGAGCCGCATCCGCACGCTCTTTGCCGAGGCCGAGGCCGAATACGCCCTCGGCGAGCGGTGGCTCTTCACGGGCAGCCTCTCCATGCACCAGCACGACACGCGCACGGGCGACCTCTCGCTCATCGACTACGTCACGGGCCAGCACGCCGATACGCTCTACCGCAAGCAGCGCTTCGAGGCCTCGGCCTTCGCCGCCGTGAAGTGGCGGCCCCACCCGCGGCTGGGCCTGGCGGCCGACCTGCGCTGGGAGCTCTACGGCGACCGCACGACACCCCTCATTCCGGCGCTCTTCGCCGACTATCTGCTCTCGCGGCGCGGCAACGTCGTCGTGAAGGCCTCGGCGGCGCGCAACTACCGCTTCCCGACCCTGAACGACCTCTATTTCCGCCCGGGCGGCAACCCCGACCTCAAGCCCGAGCACGGCTGGACGTGGGATGCCGGCGTCGAGACGGCACTCGAACGCGGAGCGCACAGCCTGAAGGCCTCCGTCACGGCCTTCGACTCCTATATCGACGACTGGATTCTCTGGATCGCCACCGCCAAGCAGGGCATCTACACGCCGGTCAACGTGCGGCGCGTACACAGCTACGGCATCGAGACGAAACTCACGGCCCGCACGGCGTGGGGCAACGGCTGGCAGGCCCTCTTCGACGGCAACTTCGCCTGGACGCGCTCGATCAACCGCGGCGACAAGTTCAGCGACGCGGACCGCTCGGTGGGCAAGCAGCTGGTCTACATCCCGGTCTACTCGGCGGCCTTCACCGCGCGGCTGCTGTGGCGGCGGTGGGAGCTCGACTACAAGTGGTGCTGGTACAGCGAGCGCTACACGATGACGGACAACGACCCCGGCGTGCTGGGGCGCGTGAAGCCCTACTTCATGAGCGACCTGTCGCTCGCCCGCAGCTTCGAGTGCGCGTGGGCGTCGTTCTCGCTCAAGGGCTGCATCCACAACCTGCTGAACGAGGAGTACGAAACGGTCCTCTCGCGACCGATGCCGCGGCTCAACGTCTCGTTCTTCCTGGGCATCACCCCCAAATTCCGCAAACGATGAACACGCTCCGTGAACGGCTCGTCGCCATGAGCGACCCCGCCTACCGACAGTTCAACGCCTCGCTGCTGCCGGGCGTCACCGACCTGCTGGGCATCCGCCTGCCCAAACTGCGTGCGCTGGCCCGCGAGATCGCCCGCGGCGAGGCGTGGCGCGACCTGCTCCGCGACGGCGACATCCGCTACTTCGAGGAGCGCATGCTCCGCGGGCTGGTCATCGGCTACGTCCGCTGCCCGCTGGAGGAGCGGCTCGCACTGGTGCGGGACTTCGTTCCGACGATCGACAACTGGGCCGTCTGCGACACCTTCTGCCGGCGGCTGCGAAGCGACGAACGCGAACCGGTGTGGCGCATGATCCAGCCGCTGTTCGAGTCGCCGCGGGAGTTCGAGGCCCGCTTCGCCGCGGTGACGGCCCTCGGCAACTTCGTCGACGCGGAGCACCTCGACCGCCTCTTCGAGCGGCTCGAGGCCGTGCGCTGCGAGGCCTACTACGCCCGCATGGGCGTGGCATGGGCCGTGTCGGTCTGCTACGTGAAGTTCCCCGAGCGGACCGAAGCGTGGCTCGACCGGTGCCGCCTCGACGACTGGACCTTCAACCGTTCGCTGCAGAAGATCGTCGAGTCGTGGCGCGTGGACGATGCGGCCAAACGGCGCATCCGTGCCAGAAAACGTCCCGCAAAAAAGGGACTTCCGGAGGACAAATCGGCAAAATAATAGTATATTTGCATATATTTGCAACGACTGAAGACGAAACACCGATGCCATGCGCAAACTGGTAATTATTCCGACCTACAACGAAAAGGAGAACATCTCGGCGATGATCTCGAAGGTCTTTTCGCTGCCCGAACCCTTCGACATGCTCGTCATCGACGACGGATCGCCCGACGGCACGGCCGCCATCGTCCGCGAACGGCAGCGGGAGTTTCCCGACCGCCTGCACCTGATCGAACGCAAGGGCAAGCTGGGCCTCGGCACAGCCTACCTGGCGGGCTTCCGCTGGGGACTGGAGCAGGGCTACGACTACCTCTGCGAGATGGACTGCGACTTCTCGCACAACCCCGACGACCTGGTGCGGCTCTACCGCGCGGCGGCCGAGGGCTACGACGTGGTCGTGGGCTCGCGCTACGTGCAGGGCGTCAACGTCGTCAACTGGCCCATGGGGCGGCTGCTGATGTCCTATTTCGCCTCGATGTACGTGCGGCTGGTCACGCGCATGCCGCTGCGCGACGCCACGGCCGGCTTCGTCTGCTACTCGCGCCGGGCGCTCGAGACGATCGACCTGGACCGCATCCGCATGAAGGGCTACGGATTCCAGATCGAGATGAAGTATACGGCCTGGAAGCTGGGCATGAAGCTGCGCGAAGTCTCGATCATCTTCACCGAGCGCCGCGAGGGGGCCTCGAAGATGTCGGGCGGCATCTTCGGCGAAGCCTTCTTCGGGGTCCTCGGCCTTCCGCTGCGCCGAATCCGCGGCCGCCGGTAATCCGACACGCCGTCCCGGAAAAATCCGCGCGGGCAGGAGATCGCTCCTGCCCGCGCGTCTGTTTTGCAACCGTCCGCCGCCGGGGCGCGGATCAGAAGTTGAAAAAGTAGTTCATGAAGAAGTTCCAGAAGGTCACCACCCCGATGGCGAAGAGCTTGGCCAGATAGAAGTTGAGCCGGAAGCGGCCGTGCAGCACGTAGATCGTCAGGTTGTTGATCGCAAGGCCCACGGCCGAGATACCCAGGAAGCGCATGTACTGGACGGCGACGTGCGGATCGGTGCTGCCGAAGGTCCACAGGCGGTTGAGCACGTAGTTCGACGTCGCGGCGCACAGAAAGCCCAGCGAATTGGCCACATACTTGTTCAGGCGCAGCCACTCCTTGCAGAGATACGTGATGCCGAAGTCGACGAAGACGCCCGACCCGCCCACGAGGCAGAATTTGAGGAACTGTTCGATCATAGATGTGCGACCTCCACACGGAGGGGTTTACCGTTGAACCAGTTGACATAGCCCTCGCGGCGCAGGGCGAAGCCGGCGTCGAAATCCATGCCGGCGAGCTCGTCGGGGACGCGCAGGGGCACCTCCAGCGTCAGATGGCCGCGGGCCGGAAGGGTGAAGGGCGCCGCCTCCACGGGAAACTCCTCGACGCGGAAGCGGCCGTGCTTCCACAGCATGACGAGCGAAAGGGGGCGGCCGTCGACCCGGATGTCGTAGTCATAGGGATTCTCCAGACGCAGCGTGAGCGTCAGCTCCTCGCCCGGCGCAACCCGTGCGGGCAGCCCCTCGCAGGCGATTTCGACGCGCCGCGTCGGGAGGTAGCAGCTGTCGACAAGCCACGTGAAGCGCCGTCCGTTGGCCAGTGCGACGCTCCGCACGGCCGACGTCGTGTCGGAGGCCGGGCGCGCCGCGGTCTCGACGAGCACCTCGCGTCCGGCGAAGCGGTCGTCGTCGTCGCGGAACTGCCACTGGTGCGTGCGGTAGCGGATGTTGGGCTGGCAGTAGGCCTCGCCGCCCGTATAGAAGCGGTACTTGGCCGCCACGGCATACCCGTGGCGGAAGACGACCGGGCGGCCGTCGGCCACGCGGGCTATCTCGCCGTAGCTTGCGGCGTTGTCGAAGACCTCGAAACGGATGTGCAGCGGGTTGAAGATCATCTCCAGCCGCACGAGCGCCACGAGGACGATCGTCACGCCGCCGGCCCGCATCAGGTAGCGGCGCGTGCGGGGGTGGCGGCGGGCATAGTCGAAGAGCACCCACAGCAGGCCGAACGTCGCGACGATGATCCACTGCGGCTGCACGTAGCCGCGCAGCGACGAGAGGAGGAAGAAGCCGATGAAGGCGGGCGGCAGCAGCTTCAGCGCCCGCTGCAGGGCGTTCTGCGGCCGGGTCTTGCGCCAGGCCTGAACATAGAGCGGCACGAAGAGGGGGTTGAAGACCACCAGCACGTTGAGCAGGAACTCCACGGGGTAGTTGGGGCGGAAGACCGAGTTGCGTCCCGCGAGGTGGTAGGCGAACGACGCCCAGTCGTGTTCGTACTGCCAGAGCAGGTGCGGGACGAGGAGCACGAGGGCCACGGCGCCGGAGGCGTAGAGCCCGGGGCGCAGCAGCAGACGCGGGTTGGCCGCCAGGCAGAAGATCACCACCAGCGCCCCGTGGTATTTGCTGTAGGCCATCGCGGCCATCGCCACGCCCATCCAGAGCCAGGCCAGGGGCCGCCGCTCGGCGAAGTTGCGGAACGTCCAAAGGAAGAGTGCCGCGGTCATCATCAGCGGCCCGTCGGGCACGGCGATGAAGCCGTAGAGCTCGAGGATGAGCGTCGCGGCCGACAGCATGACGTAGAGCGCCGCATCGCGGCGCGTGGCCTCCGCCGGGCGGACGAGCCGCCAGAAAACATAGAGGTAGAGCGGCTGCAGCAGCGTGAAGAAGAGGCGCACGCCCAGCTCGCCGCCCGCCACCAGACCGCCCAGCCGCACGAGCAGCGCCGTCATCGGGGGATGGTCGAAGTATCCCCACGCAAGCTGTTCGGCGAACATGTGGTAGTAGGCCTCGTCGTTGGCCAGCTCCGTCAGACCGGCCTGCAGCAGGTTGCACACCCACCACACGCCCAGCCACACGGCCACCAGCGCATCGGCTCCGAGCCGCGGAAATCTTTTTCGGACAAAACGCTCCATAGCTGCGGCCAAAGATACGAAAATTTATCACAATTCGCGCGCGCGGCACCCGCCAATCCGCGCGGCGGGGCGCTGTTTACAATTTGTTCATTAAAAAACCGCGCCGTGGCTTGCCGATCCGCAAACTCTCCCTATCTTTGTCTCGGCAAGGTTCCCCGCCGGCGGCTGCCGGCACGGGATCAAAAGGGAACACCTGTGCGAATCAGGGACTATTCCCGTAGCTGTGAGCTCCATGCGGGCTGCGCAATCTCAACATGCCACTGTCCCCCGGGACGGGAAGGCGCGCAGCGGGAGCGAGTCAGAAGACCTGCCCTGCCATACACGGACACCTGCCCTCGGGATATGGGGCAATCCGGAACTGTTTGATTTGCAACACATATTTTTATCGGGAAGAGCCACCTTCCGATCCGCCGACGGACCGGAGGGCGGATGCTCCGCCCCGGAACGTACAACCATAAAAAAGGGATGACCATGGGCATTTCGGAACTTTACATCGTCAAGCGCGACGGCAAACGCGAGGCGTTCTCCGTCGAGAAGATCAAACGGGCCGTCAGCAAGGCCTTTCTGTCGGTCGGCGGCTACGCCACGGACGACGACCTCACGGCCGTGCTGAGCCGCGTGCACGTCGCCGACGGCATGTCCGTCGAGGAGATTCAGAACCAGGTGGAGGTGGCCCTCATGGCCGAGCGCTACTTCGCCGTGGCGAAGAGCTACATGCTCTACCGCCAGCGCCACACCGAGGAGCGCGAGGAGCGCGAGAAGCTGCGCTTCCTGACCGACTACTGCGACGCCTCGAACCCCGCGACGGGCTCGAAGTACGACGCCAACGCCAACGTCGAGAACAAGAACATCGCCACGCTCATCGGCGAGCTGCCCAAGCAGAACTTCATCCGCCTGAACCGCCGCCTGCTGACCGACCGCCTGAAGGAGATGTACGGCAAGGAGCTCGCGGACCGCTACCTCTACCTGCTGCACAACCACTTCATCTACAAGAACGACGAGACCTCGATGGCCAACTACTGCGCTTCGATCACGATGTACCCGTGGCTGCTCGGCGGCACGCTCTCGATCGGCGGCAACTCGACGCGCCCGACCAACCTCAAGTCGTTCTGCGGCGGCTTCGTCAACATGGTCTTCATCGTCTCGTCGATGCTCTCGGGCGCGTGCGCCACGCCCGAGTTCCTCATGTACATGAACTACTTTGTCGAACAGGAATACGGCGAGGACTACTACCTGCACGCCGACCGCGTCGTCGACCTCTCGTCCAAACGCCGCACGATCGACAAGGTCATCACCGACTGCTTCGAGCAGATCGTCTACTCGATCAACCAGCCCACCGGCGCGCGCAACTTCCAGGCCGTCTTCTGGAACGTCGCCTACTACGACCGCTACTACTTCGAGAGCCTCTTCGGGGAGTTCGTCTTCCCGGACGGCTCGCGCCCCCGCTGGGAGTCGCTCTCGTGGCTCCAGAAGCGCTTCATGCGGTGGTTCAACCGCGAGCGCACGCGCACGGTGCTGACCTTCCCCGTCGAGACGATGGCGCTGCTCACGCGCGACGGCGACGTGATGGACCGCGAGTGGGGCGACTTCACGGCCGAGATGTATGCCGAGGGGCACTCGTTCTTCACCTACATCAGCGACAACGCCGACTCGCTCTCGTCGTGCTGCCGCCTGCGCAACGAGATCCAGGACAACGGCTTCAGCTACACGCTCGGCGCCGGCGGCGTCTCGACCGGCTCGAAGAGCGTGCTGACGATCAACCTCAACCGCTGCGTGCAGTACGCCGTGAAGAACGGCATGCACTACCTCACCTTCCTGGGCGAGATCACCGACCTGGTGCACAAGGTGCAGCTGGCCTACAACGAGAACCTCAAGGAGTTGCAGCGCAAGGGCATGCTGCCGCTCTTCGACGCCGGGTACATCAACCTCGCGCGGCAGTACCTGACCATCGGCGTCAACGGACTGGTCGAGGCGGCCGAGTTCCTCGGGCTGAAGATCGACGACAACGACGACTACGCCCGCTTCGTGCAGGAGGTGCTGGGGCTCGTCGAGCAGTACAACCGCCGCTACCGCACGCGCGAGGTGATGTTCAACTGCGAGATGATCCCCGCGGAGAACGTCGGCGTGAAGCATGCCAAGTGGGACCGCGAGGACGGCTACGCCGTGCCGCGCGACTGCTACAACTCCTACTTCTACGTCGTCGAGGACCCGTCGCTGAACGTCATCGACAAGTTCCGCCTGCACGGGCGCCGCTACATCGAGCATCTGACCGGCGGCTCGGCCCTGCACATGAACCTCGAGGAGCACCTCTCGAAGGAGCAGTACCGGCAGCTGCTGCGCGTAGCGGCAGCCGAAGGATGCAACTACTTCACGTTCAACATCCCGAACACGGTCTGCAACGCGTGCGGACACATCGACAAGCGCTACTTGAAGGAGTGCCCCGCGTGCCACTCGGCCAACGTCGACTACCTCACGCGCGTGATCGGCTACATGAAGCGCGTGTCGAATTTCTCGGCGGCGCGCCAGCAGGAGGCCGCCCGCCGCTACTACGGACACATGACCCCCGCGGAGGATGGTGCGCTATCATAACTTCGACGTGGTCTTCGCGGAGATTCCCGACGAGACGACCCTGGCGATCAACATCACGGGCTGCCCGAACCGCTGCCCGGGGTGCCACAGCCCCCACCTGCAGCGCGACGCGGGGCGGCCGCTCGACGACGAGGAGCTACGCGCCCTGCTCGGCCGCTACGGAGAGTCCGTAACGTGCGTCTGCTTCATGGGCGGGGATGCCTCGCCGCACGAGATCGCCCGTCTGGCGCGTCTCGTGCGGCAGGAGCGGACGGCGCTGCGCACGGCGTGGTACTCCGGACGGGCCGACCTGCCCGAAGGGTTCGACGCCGCGGCCTTCGACTACGTGAAGCTCGGGCCGTGGATCGAACGGCTCGGCCCGCTGACCGCCCCGACGACCAACCAGCGCCTCTACCGGAGGTCGGACGACGGGACGCTGCACGACATCACGGAGCGCTTCCGGCGCCGTAGATAGATTTTTTCGGCGGCGCCGTGTGCGCTTCGCCGGAAAAATCCTATTTTTGTGCCGTCATGAAGACCAGACACGAGTTGATCGAAACGCTTGATTTCATTGCCGAGTACGCGACCTACCTGCTCGGATCGGGCGTGCATACCTCGCGCGTGATCCGCAACTCGCAGCGCATCGGCGCCTCGCAGGGGGTCGACGTCCAGCTCTCGAGCTTCCAGCGCAGCACGATCCTCACCGTGCGCGACGAGGCGAGCGGCGAGGCCGTCACCCGCGTGGTGCGGATCCCGGCGCTGCCCGTCAGCTTCGAGCGCAACTCCGACCTGAGCGCCCTGAGCTGGGACGCCCTCGACGAGGGGCTGCCCCTCGCGGAGGTGCGCCGCCGCTTCGGGGAGCTGATCGACAAGCCGCGCATCGACCCGATCTTCGTGCTGCTGACCGTGGGGCTGGCCAACGCCTCGTTCTGCCGCCTGTTCGGCGGCGACTGGACAGCCATCGGCATCGTCTTCACCGCAACGCTCGTCGGCTACGCCGTCAAGCAGCGCATGCAGGCCCACGGCGTCAACCACTTCCTGATCTTCATCGGCGCGGCCTTCACGGCCTCGCTCTGCGCCTCGGCGGCGCTGCGCTTCGACTGCACGGCCGAGATCGCCCTGGCCACGAGCCCGCTCTTCCTGGTGCCGGGCGTACCGCTCATCAACGGCGTCATCGACATCGTCGAGGGGCACATCCTGATCGGGTTCAGCCGCCTGATCAACGCCCTGCTGCTCATCATCTGCATTGCCGTGGGGCTGGCGGCTACCCTGCTGATGGTAAAGGACAGCCTGCTATGATCGCTCTGGACATCCTGCTCGACGGACTCTTCGCCGCCGTGGCCGCCGTCGGCTTCGGCGCCATCTCCGATCCGCCGATGCGGGCCTTCCCGCGCATCGCGCTGCTCGCTGCCGCGGGCCACGCCCTGCGCTTCTCGCTGATGAACTACGCCGGCGTGGACATCGCCACGGCGTCGCTCGCCGCCGCCGTCACGATCGGCATGGGAAGCCTCTGGCTCGGACGCGGCATCCGTTGCCCGATGACGGTGCTCTACATCCCGGCGCTGCTGCCGATGGTGCCGGGCATCTACGCCTACAAGACGGTCTTCTCGCTCATCATGTTCCTGCAGTCGCTCAACGACCCCGGGCAGGGGCTCCAGTACATGCAGCAGTTCTTCCTCAATGCCACCGTCTCGCTGAGCGTCATCGCCCTGCTGGCCGCGGGGGCCACGCTGCCGATCTTCATCTTCAACCGCCGGGCCTTCTCGCTTACGCGACGCCGCCGCCCCGGCTCCGACCGCTGACACCGCCATGGAGACCTTCTGGAATACGATAGCAGCCTACAACGAGGGGACCTGGCCCGTGCAGATCGTCTGGACGCTGGCCGGCGCCCTGCTCGTCGTCCTGCTGCGGCTGCGCCCCTCGCGCGGCGTGCGCATCGCCATGAAGCTCTACATGGCGGGGCTCAACTTCTGGATCGCGGGCGTCTACTACCTCGTCTACTGCGGACAGCGGCAGCACAACGACATGCTGGCGCTCTTCTGGGCCATCATGGGCGGCATCTGGATCTACGACCTCGCCGCACGCAACGCCTCGCTCGCCCGCACGGGGCACCATCCGCACTTCGCCCTGCCGCTCATGCTCATGCCACTCGTCTACCCGGCGGTCTCGCTGCTGCTCGGCCGCTCGTTCCCGATGATGACCTCGCCGGTGATGCCCTGCTCGGTGGCGGTCTTCACCGTGGGGCTGATGCTCGCCTTCTCGGAGCGGGTCAACATCGTGCTGGCGATGTTCCTCTGCCACTGGGCCCTGATCGGGCTGTCGAAGGTCTACTACTTCGGCATTCCGGAGGACTACCTGCTGGCCGGCAGCGTCGTGCCGGCCCTGTTCGTCTTCTTCCGCGAGTACGTCGCCGAACGGAGCGGCCGGCCGGGTAAACCCTCGCCGCGCGTGCTGAATGCGCTGCTGGCCCTGCTCGGCACGATCATCGCCCTATGCATCGTCGCCACGCTGCTCCACCAGTTCGACCTCTTCACGGAGCTCTGACCGCGGCAGCCGACCACCCGATTTCACCAACACCCAATCCCTCACTCCATGAAACGACTCATCTGCGGAGCCCTGCTGCTCCTCGCCGCCACGCTTTGCGGCTGCTCGGACCACCCCCGCACGACGGCGCTTCTCGCGCAGGCGGAGGCGCTTCTCGCCGAACGGCCCGACAGCGCGCTGCAGCTGCTGCGGCAGCTCCCGGCGGAGCGGCTCGGCAGCCGGGCCCTCAAGGCCCGGCACGCCCTGCTCACGGCGGAGGCCTGCGCGCGTGCAGGCAGCGATGCGGAGACCGACTCGCTGCTCGACGCCGCCTGGGACTACTACCGCAACCGCCCCGACGAGATCCGCAACCGCTGCCGGACCCGCTACTACCAGGGGCGCAGCCGCCTGCGCCGGGGCGACAAGCCGGGGGCCCTGCGGCTCTTTCTCGAGGTCGAGGAGGAGCTGCTCCGGGTCGACGAGCCCTATTATCGGGGGCTGCTCTGCCTGCGGATCGGCGAAGTGCACTACGCCGAACTCGACTTCGCCGGAGCCTACCGCCGCTTCCGTGAGGCGCGCAACCTCTTCATGCGCTCGGAACGGCCGCGGCAGACGGTCGAGGCGCTGCTCGGCATGACCTCGTCGGCCCTGCGGATGCGCGATCCCGAGCGGGCGCGCCGCGACTGCACGCTGGCGCTCGACCTGGCAGACGAACTGCAGGACGAGGTGCTCGCCGGACGCTGTCTGGCCTGCTTCGCCACCCTCTATACCGTATCGGACCGGGAGCGGGTTCCGGATGAGCTGCTGCAGCGCATCGACCGCTCGGTACGCGGCGACACGACCGCCACGGGGCTCCGCACGCTCGCGCAGGTGCAGCTGCTCCGGCAGCGGCCCGACAGCGCCCGCCGCACGCTGGCACTGGCCATCGGGCGCACGACCCGCAGCGAGGAGCGGCCCATCGAGCTCTACACGGCCTACCGCATAGAGACGCAGGCCGGATGCTACCGCGAGGCGGCCCGGATGATTCACCGCTTCATCTTCCTGAACGACTCGCTGACGCGGGCGACGCTGCAAACCTCCGCCGGGATGATCGAGAAGGAGTATTTCCGCGAACGGACGGCCTTTGCCGACTACCGGATGCGGAGCCGCCGCATCGGCGAAGCGGCCGCCGCCGTGATCCTCCTGCTCGTTGTCGCCGCCGGAGTGCTGCTCGTCCGCCAGCGGATGCGGCTCCAGCGCGAACGCTACGAACGCGAGCTGCTGCTGGCCGGGGAGGTACGCGAGAAGTACCGCGAGCTGGTCCGGCAGACGGAACAGACGCTCCACGCCGAAAACCGGATGAAGGGGATTCTTGCCACCCGCTTCGACATCGTGGACCGGCTCGGCAAGACCCTCTACGAACGCGAGAACACCGCCTCGGGACAGGCCGCCATGACGCGGCAGGTGAAGCGGCTCATCGACGGATTCGCCGCCGACGGCGAGATGCTGCCCGAGCTCGAACGCATCGTCGACATCGTCCACGACAACGCCATGCGGAAACTGCGGCGCGACTTCCCGGGCATGAAGCAGGCCGACATCCGGCTGCTGTGCTACATCTTCGGCGGATTCTCGCCGCAGGTCATCAGCCTCTTCATGCACGACAGCGTCGCCAACATCTACGCCCGCAAGTCGCGGCTCAAGACACGCATCCGCAACTCCGAATCGCCCGAGCGGGAGCTTTTCATCGCACTGCTCGAGCAAAAGTCAGACCCCTGTCAGAAATCGGACGCGGAGTAATTTGCAACATACTGATTTTCAGACCACTTTTTTGACAAGTGTTAGATCCGGGGCCGCAAAAGAGAACCCCGGAACGGCCCGGCCGATCTAACTTTGCAATCGGAAAACTCCTCCGAGCGACACCCGGCCGGGGCTCGCGGGGAGGACCGTATCACACAAAAAACGATCTGAAATCATGCAAACGAAAAGTCTTCTTACCCTGCTGTTCGTAGGGACCTTCGCCCTCGCAGCCTGCAACAAGAAGGAGGATTCCCATCCCGCACCGAAAGCGGCTGTCGTGCAGGTCACGGTAGTCGATGCGAAGGGCGCACCGGCTGCCGGCGTACCCGTCAAGCTCTACGATGAATCCTCCTATGCGAAATTCCAGAAAGACAACCTCACGGCGCCGCAGCGCACCGAACTCACCGACAAGAAGGGACAGGTCGTCTTCCGCCTTCCAGACGCCAAGTGGTTCAAACAGGGCTCGCGTCAGCTGACCTTCGTCGTTCAGAAGGGCAGCGGCAAGGAGAACTTCCATATCTGGAGCGCCTCGCGGACGGTTGCGGCATCGCAGCGTCTGCGGGTCGAAATCAAGCTCGAGAACGGTCCGGGAATGCCCGAGGACCCCGCCAAGCCCGAGGATCCGGCCAAACCCGAAGACCCCGCCAAACCGGACCCCGGAAAGCCCGGCAAACCCGGTGATCCCGGTAACCCCGGAAAACCCGGAAGACCCGGCAATCCGGGACTTCCCGGCAGACCCGGACTCCCCGGAGCCCCAGGCAAACCCGGAGTAGCAGGGCCGGGATCGTCGAAGGTCGCCTCGCTCGATCTCTATGACGAGCTGAACGGCCAGACGCTCTTCGGCGGAGCGGTCTACCTCAACGCAGCACACGAACTGGTCGGCGGCAACCGCTACTCATTCATCGCTTCGGGACCCGTAACAGGGCCCGAAGCGATGGGCTTGCCGGCCCCCGACCGAATGATGGCGCGCACGGCAGTGGAGCCCGGACACGGCTACTTCATCTGCAAGGATATTTCGCTGGCACAGTTCCCCTCGGGAAGCTGGGCGCTGGCCAGCTCCGCGGAGTATGTCAAGGCCTATGTTCCGGAGTGGATTCACCGCGACGGGGCGGTGGTCGGCGCCCGGTTGCAGTTCACGACGCACCGTGTCGAAGCCGACGACCTGCCGCAGTGGAACCGGACCTACGACGTGGCCCTCGCGGGCGAACGGAGCGTGACCGTGCCGCTGAAGGGTTCGGGCGACCATGAGTTCATGGCGCTGCGGGGTGACCGGCTGCAGTTCGTATCCGGCGCCGACGAAGTGACCGTGCGCATACTCGACCCCGCCGCCGCGGCCGGCAAGCAGTATGCGGCCTGCATCCGCTCGGGGAGTGTCTATACCGAAATCCGACTCCGCCTGACGCTATGATCCGCCGCAAGGAAGAGTACGCCGCTCCGTCGGTCGTCCGAAACGAAGCCGACGAAGAGCACCATGCTGTTGTCCGTATTGCTGCTTGTATTGCTGCGCCTCGCGCGCGCCGCACGCCGAAGGGTCGCCGCCGAAGGAGCCGCATCGACCCCGACACACACGGACGGCGTCCCGGCGGACGGGCATCCGTGCGCCGCCGCACGCCGAAAGGCAGCCCCCGCCGCACGCCGTCGGTTTACTTCTTGATCCGCAACTCGTAGAGGTCGTTCCGGCGATCGCGCAGGTTGCGGACACTGCCGTAAGTGTGCAGCTCGCTGAGCAGGTTCAGGTCGACATCCGAGATGAGGATCATCTCCGTATTGGGCGTAGCCTCGGCCCGCTTGCCGTCGGTCGGGAAGGCGAAGTCGCACGGCGTGAAGACGCCCGACTGCGCATACTGGATATCCATGTTGTGGACCCTCGGCAGATTGCCCACGCTGCCGGCGATCGCCACGAAGCACTCGTTCTCGATGGCCCGGGCCTGGGCGCAGACCCGCACGCGCGAATAGCCGTTCTGCGTGTCGGTCAGGAAGGGGACGAAGAGAATCTGCATCCCCTGGTCGGCCATGATGCGCGACAGCTCGGGGAACTCCACGTCGTAACAGATCAGCACGCCGATGCGCGCGCAGTCCGTATCGAAGGTCTGCACCAGGCGTCCGCCGCTCAAGCCCCAGCTCTTCACCTCGTCGGGCGTGACGTGCACCTTCTCGTACATGTCGTAGGTACCGTCGCGGCGGCAGAGGAAGCCCACGTTGTAGAGCGCGCCGTCGCTCTTGATGTAGGGCATGCTGCCGGTGATGATGTTGATGTTGTAGCTGATGGCCAGCTCGACGAAGCGGTCGCGGATCTCCTCCGTATACTGTGCCAGGCCGCGGATCGACTGCGCCTCGCCGAGGTTGTTGAAGCGCGCCATGAGCGGGGCGTTGAAGTATTCGGGGAAGAGCACGAAGTCGCTCTTGTAGTCCGACACGGCGTCGACGAAGAACTCGACCTGCTCGAACAGGTCATCGAGCGTCTTGTAGGTGCGCATCTGCCACTGCACCAGTCCGACACGCACGGTGGTCTTCTTGTCGACGTACTCCTGCGTGGGCGGCTGGTAGTAGATGTTGTCCCACTGCAGCAGCGTCGCGCAGTGGCACGACTCCTCGTCGTTGGGCAGGTAGTTGGGCATCACGCGCCGCACGTGAAAGTCGTTCGAGAGCTGGAAGGTCAGCACCGGATCGTAGATTTCGCGCGAACGCACCTTCTCGATATACTCCTTCGGACGCATGCGGTCGGCATACTTGTGGTAGTTCGGGATGCGCCCGCCGAACATGATGGCCTTCAGGTTGAGCTTCTCGCACAGCTCCTTGCGGTAGTCATACATGCGTCGGGCCAGCCGCAGGCCGCGGTAGTCGGGGTGGATGAAGACCTCGATGCCGTAGAGGATGTTGCCGGCGGGATTGTGCGTCGAGAAGGTCTCGTTGCCGGTCACCTTCGCATAGGTGTGGTCGCCCTTGACCATGTCGTAGTCGACGATGATCGAGAGGGCGCATCCGACGATCCGGTCGTCGACGACCGTGACGATTTGCCCCTCGGGAAAGATCTCGACCAGCTTGTGAATCTGCTCGCGGGTCCAGAAGACATCCTTGTCCGCGTAGACGCGGGTAAACGACTGCGCCAGCTGCGCGTAGTCTTCCATCTGGAGGTTGCGGACCTCGACCCGATTGATTTTGTGCGTGTCAGCCATAGATGCGATAACGTATTTCAAACGGCGCAAAATTATAAATTTATCCGTTCCGTTATCCTCCGCTGCCCGACTTTCGTACCGGACCGCCCCCGCCGAGGGGTCGTCTTGCTGCAAGGGGCCGCTGCCCTGAAGGGAAGCGTCTCGCCGCAAGGGGCCCCCTGCTCCGGAAAAGGCCCCGTGTTCAAAGGCCCGTGCGCACCGACAGAGCCGATTCGCCTCCGGCACACCCCGGCACCGCAATCCGCTGCGATCTGCTGCGATCCGCCGCGATCCGTCACAGCAATGTCACACGGTTGTCGCAGCAATGAAAGGCATCGGGCATTTCTTTGCGGTGTCAAAAAGAGTCAAATGACACCAACCCGACATTTCAAGACCATCGTCATGTCCGACATCCACCTCGGATCGAAGTGGTCAAAGGCCAAGGAGGCCAACCGTTTCCTGAGAAGCCATACCTGCGACACGCTGATTCTCTGCGGCGACGTCATCGACGGCTGGGAGCTCGTCCGCGGGCGCCGCGAGAAGTGGAAACGCCGCCACACGAACTTCATCAGCCGCCTGCTCGACATCCAGCACGACACGCACATCATCTACCTGCGCGGCAACCACGACGACTTTCTGGACCGCATCCTGCCCCTGCAGTTCGCCAACGTCAGCGTCCTGAAGGAGTACGTCTACACGAGCGGCGACAAACGCTACTTCGTGCTGCACGGCGACGTCTTCGACCACGTCACCTCGTCGATGAGGTGGCTCGCCAAGGTGGGCGACGTAGGCTACTCGGCGCTCATGTGGTTCAACCGCCTCTACAACCGGCGAAGGCTCCGCCGCGGGCTGCCCTACTACTCGATCTCGCAGCGGATCAAGCAGAAGGTCAAGGCTTCGGTCTCCTACATCAGCGACTTCGAGCAGCACCTGGTACAGGTCGCCGCGCAGAAGGGCTGCTCGGGGGTCATCTGCGGGCACATCCATCAGGCCGACAAGCGCATGATCGGCGACATCCTCTACCTGAACTCGGGCGACTGGGTCGAATCGCTGACGGCTCTCGCCGAGGACTACGACGGCAACTGGGAGATTCTCCGCTACGAGGCGGAAAAAACGAACGGGTGATGCGGTTTCTCTTCATCGTGCAGGGCGAGGGGCGCGGCCACCTCACGCAGGCCCTGTCGCTGGCGGCAATGCTGCGGCGCCACGGCCACGAGATCACGGGCGTGCTGGTGGGCCGCAGTCCGCAGCGCGTGCTTCCCGACTTCTTCCGGGCGCGGATCGGCGCCCCGGTCGTCGAATTCGAGGCTCCCCGCTTCGCCTTCGACCGCAGCAACCGGAGCGTCAGCATGCTGCGGACCCTGCTGGGAAACCTCCGTCCGGGAAGCCTCGCCCGCTTCCGGCGCAGCGCGCGGCTCATCCGCGAGCAGATCGCCGCGCAGCATCCCGACCGGATCGTCAACTTCTACGAGCTGCTCTCCAGCCTGACCGTCCGGCTGTACGGCATCCGCATCCCGATGACGGGCATCGCCCACCAGTTCCTGCTCGGGCACCGCGCCTATCCCTACGCCCGCAACACGGGCGTGGAGGGATTTCTGCTGCGGCTCCACGCCCGGATGACCGCCTGCGGATGCGCGCAGCTGCTCGGACTCTCGTTCCGACCGATGGACGACGACACGCGCCGGCACATCCGCGTCGTTCCGCCCCTGCTGCGGCGCGACGCCCTGAGTGGCAGCGTCTCCGACGAGGGCTTCGTACTCGGATACATGGTCAACAACGGATTCGCCGCCGAGCTGCGGCAATGGTGCGCCGGGCACCCGCAATGGAGCGTCCACCTCTTCTGGGACCGGTTCGGTGCCCCGCAGACACTCCCGGCCGAGGGCGGGCTGGTGTTCCACCGGCTCGACGACGCGGAGTTCCTCGACCGCATGCACCGCTGCCGCGGGTACGTGACGACGGCCGGATTTGAATCCGTCTGCGAGGCGATGTACCTCGGCAAACCCATGATGCTCATCCCCGCCCACATCGAACAGCGCATCAACGCCGCCGACGCGGCTGCGGCCGGAGCCGGTATCGTGGCCGGACGCTTCGATCTGGGGCGCTTCACCGACTACCTCGGCCACAGGCATCCTCCCGTCGCGGGGTTCCGCGAGTGGGTCGACTCGGCCGAGGAGCGCTTCATCCGGCTGCTCGTCCCGGCCCCGAAGGCCGGACCGCAACCGATCCCGAAAGCCGGGCCGCAACCGGCGGCGAGAACAGGATCGTGACCGGCAGCTGAAACAGAAACAAGATCGTCCGCGGAACCCGAATCGGAATCGCCAACGGGAACCGGATCTGGCCGGCAGCAGGAACCGGATCGGCATTGGCGCCGCGCTCACCAACTGCCATATACGCAATGATTCCGGACAGCCTCTGGCTGTCCGGAATCATTTTCCGTACCCGGAGCCGGGGTCGAACCGGCACGACATTGCTGTCATTGGTGTTTGAGACCAACGCGTCTACCGATTCCGCCATCCGGGCTGCACGTTCCGGAATCCGCGGCCGCATCCATCAACCTCTCCGTGAAAACCTGTCAGGTAAACGCCTCCCGTAAAAGAGCATCCCTTTCACAGGAAGCCTCTTCCCTCCCATCCGGGCATGCCCGCGCGGGAAGAGCCAAAATGCGGCACCGTTCCGTAAGAATCGGGATGACAAAGATAGGCCTTTTCGGGCAAAATCCAAAGCCCGGGGGCTATTTTTCAAAAAATTCGCGGATTTTCTTCGCCCTGGCAGGTCCGACCAGCGCCGACAGCTCCTCGATGTTTGCCGTGCGGACCTTCTCCACCGTGCGGAAATGTTGCAGCAGCGTGCGGACCGTCTTCTCGCCGACCCCTTCGATCTGTTCCAGTTCGCTGTGTATGAAGGCCTTGCTCCGCTTCTGGCGGTGGAATGCGATAGCGAAGCGGTGCACCTCCTCCTGGATGCTCGCCAGGAAATGGAGCAGCGGCGACGTGGGCCGCAGTCCGACCAGCAGCGGCGGATAGCCGCTGTAGAGCTCCGCCGTGCGGTGGCGGTCATCCTTCGCAAGACCCGCAATCGGAATATCGAGTCCCAAAGCCTCCAGCACCTCGTGGATCGCCCCCATCTGCCCCTTGCCGCCGTCGGCGATAATCAGATCGGGCAGCTCGGCCCCTTCGGCCTGCAGACGGCTGTAACGGCGGAAGACCACCTCGCGCATCGAGGCATAGTCGTCGGGGCCCTCCACGGTCTTGATATTGAAATGGCGGTACTCCTTGCGCGAAGGCTTGCCGTCACGGAAGACGACGCACGACGCCACGGGATTCGAGCCCTGAAGGTTCGAGTTGTCGAAACACTCGATGTGGCGCGGCTGCCGATCGAGGTTCAGCGCCTTGCACAGCGCCTCCATCAGCCGCTCCGTATGGCGCTCGGGATTCTTGATCTCGAGGTTCTTGAGCTGCTCGGCCCGGTAGATGCGGGCGCTCTTCTGCGAGAATTCCAGCAGGTCGAGCTTCTCGCCCCGCTTGGGCACGGTGAAGGTCACCCCGTCGAAGAGCAGCGTCGTCGAGGGGAGGAAGGGGACGATGACCTCGCGGGCGAGCTTGCCGTCGGCGACCTGCTCGACGACGTGCTGGATGGCCAGCGTCAGCATGTCGCGCGGATCGCCGCCGACGCCCGCTGTGAGCCGCACGGTATAGACCCCGACGATCGAGCCGTGGCGGATGCGCGTGAAGTTGCAGTAGGCCACGTCGTCGTCCTCGAGCAGCGAGAAGACATCCACGTCGACGATCCGCGCGCTGACGATCACCGAGCGGCCGGCATAGTTGTCCAGCGCGTCGAGGCGCTGCTTGTAGCGCTGCGCCGCCTCGAAGCGCAGCTCCGCGGCCGCCCGCTCCATTTCGCCCGTGAGGTACTGCCGCACGGGCCGCAGGTCGCCCTTGAGCACCGAGACGACCAGTTCGACCTGCCGCGCATACTCCTCCTCGCTCTGCAGCCCCACGCAGGGGCCCTTGCAGTTGCCCAGATGGTACTGCAGGCAGACGGTGTACTTTCCGCGGGCGATCTTCGCGGGCGAGAGGTCCAGCTTGCAGGTGCGCAGCGGCACCACCTCGCGCACGAACTCCAGCACGCTGTGCTGCATCATCACCGAACCGTAGGGGCCGAAGTATTGCGACCCGTCGCGCACGACCTGCCGCGTGGACTGCACGCGCGGGAAGCGCTCGCGCCGCACGACGATCCACGGATAGGTCTTGTCGTCCTTGAGCAGGATGTTGTAGCGCGGCTGGAGGGTCTTGATGAGCGAATTTTCGAGCAGCAGGGCGTCGGTTTCGCTGCCGACGACGATGTGGCGGATTTCGGCAATCTGCCGCACCAGTGCGCGGACCTTCGCGCTGTGCTCCTTCGACTGCACGAAGTACGACGAGACGCGCTTGCGAAGGCTCTTGGCCTTGCCCACGTAGATGATCGTGCCCGAGCGGTCCAGGAACTGGTAGACGCCGGGCGACAGGGGCAGCAGCGAGACCTGCTCCCGCAGGTGGTCTTGCAGGGTTTCGGCCATGGGTCGTATGCGGAGATTGCAGTCGCACAAAGGTAACAATTATTTCGCAAACCGCGACACGCACCCGGGCGGCACCGCGGACAGCGGAAAAGAGAGGTGGAAACGGGCGGCGGAAAAAGCAGCGGAAAAGAGCGGCCGTTTGTTGTTTTTTTTCCGCCGAATTCCTATATTTGTCCTATTACCATCCACCCATCATTGAACGCCTATGAAAAAATTGCCGCTTCTGTTCCTTGTCGGGCTGCTCGCCGCAGGATGCGTCGACAAGGAGTACGATCTGAAAGATGTCGAAACGGACAACATCGCCATCGGCGATTCGCAGAGTGAATTCCGCTGTCCGCTCATGACCATCCGCGTGAGCATGCAGGAGATCACCGACAACGGCATCGACATCGAAAACGTCTTCCGCGAGACGGACATCTGGCTGCCCACCGAACTGCCCGACGCCTACGTCGCCATCCGGCGGCTCGTCTCTGACGAGGCCTACGTCTCCACGCTGCTCGACCTGCTCGTCGACGAGCTGCTCGTGAGCGATGCCAAGCTGGACCAGGTCGTCGAGCTGATCTGGAACACCCCCGCGTACCGCCAGTCGGTCACCGGCTCCGTACCCGAGCTCGATCTGGACGACGCCGACACCTTCCGCTCGCTCTTCCGCTCGCTCTACCAGAGCAGTCCCCAGGTGCGCGAGCTGCTCGACGAGCAGGTGCGGCTGCTCGCACACGACTACCTGACGGCCCTCCAGGTCGACGACATCACCTATGACATCGACCGCATCGACCTCGACGACAACATCGTGGACATGCTCGCCGAGAACCTCGACCCCGAAGGGACACCCGACGCGAAAAACACGCTGCACATCTACGGCACGATCGCCAACCGGCTGCCGTTGAGCGCCGAGATCCAGGCCCGGCTCCGCCCGACGCTCATCGAGGTTCCGGTGCAGATCGACGCCAAGAGCGAGGAGAACGTCATCGCCGAGACGCCGATCTACGGCGAAGACCTGCGCACGCTCATCCACGGCTGCCAGGTCGTCATTCCCGTGACGCTCGACCGCTACTACCGCAACGGATTCGACAATACGGCCGACTGCCAGCTGCTCATCGAGCTGCACCTGGTCAAGCGCGGCGGACTGAAACTCAACCTCTAAACCACCTCCGACCATGAAAAAGACACTTGCACTTCTGCTGTCGCTGACGTTCGCGGCCGGTGTGTCGGCTCAGAGCAACACGGCCTACTTCATGGAGGGATCGACCCTCCGCAGCCAGCTCAACCCGGCCCTTGCGCCGCAGCGCGGCTACTTCAACATCCCGGGCGTGGGCGGCATCAACGTCTCCACGAGCGGCAACATCGCCCTCGGCGACGTGCTCTTCCCGCGCAACGGAAAGCTCGTGACGCTGCTCGACAGCTCCGTCTCGTCGGCCGACGCCCTCGCGGGGCTGAATGCCGAGAACTACCTCGGCGTGGAGACCCGCGTCAACATCCTCGGCTTCGGCGCCTACACCAAAAACCGCCGCAACTTCTGGTCCTTCGACCTGAATCTCCGCACGGCAAGCGACGTCGACCTGCCCCGCTCGCTCTTCGAGTTCCTCAAGACCGGCCGGGAGGGCGTCGTGCGCAACGTCGGCGTCTCGACCGACGCCTACCTCGAGGCGGGCTTCTCCTATTCGTTCCCGCTGCTGAACGACAAGCTCTACCTCGGCGCCCGCGCCAAGTTCCTCGTCGGCATGGCCCGCGCCCGGCTCAACTACGACCGCATGGACATCCGGCTCGACGAAAACCGCTGGAGCGTCGACGCCTCGGGTACGCTCGACCTGACGGCCAACGGCGCGGCAAGCGACGACATCTCCTGCGACGAGAACGGCACCTACACCCTCGGCGACCTCTCGCCCAAGCCCTACAAGCCCGCCGGATACGGCTTTGCCGTGGACCTGGGCGCCACCTACGACATCCTGCCCGAGCTGCAGGTCTCGGTGGCCGTCACCGATCTGGGATTCATCTCCTGGAACAAGAAGTACAACAGCACGGGCCGCTCGGTCAAGAGCCTGGAGTTCACGGGCGTGCAGATCGAAAACGGCCATACGGCCGAACAGCCCGACTTCGACATGAACCTGCTGGAGTTCACTCCGGCCGCGGCACAGGGCGCCACCAAGAGCCTCAACGCCTCGCTCAACGCCGGCATCGAATACAAGGTCTGGCGTGAGAAGATCGGCATCGGACTGCTCTACACGGCCCGCTTCTGGGAGTTCAAGACCCGGCACAGCCTCACCGGCTCGGTGAACTTCCAGCCCGCCCGGTGGTTCACGCTGACGGGCAGCTACACGGTCATCGACAACCGGGGCGGCGTCGTGGGTCTGGCGATGAACCTCTCCCCCGGGTGGATCAACTTCTTCGTGGCCACCGACCTGCTGACGATGAAACACACGCCGCAGTGGGTTCCCGTCCGGAAGAGCGCCGCACACCTCACGCTCGGACTGGGCATCCCCATCGGCCGCCACGGCATCCGGTAGCGCCGCGCGGGGGGGGCGGTGCCGACACGGCAGGCAAACCGATATGACAGGCAGAGCCGGAAGGTCAGTGCCGACACGGCAGGCAAACCGATATGACAAGCAGAGCCGGAAGGCCGGTACCGACACGGCAGGCCAACCGATATGACAAGCAGAGCCGGGAGCTCCCCGAAAGGGACTCCCGGCTCGCTTTGTTGTTTCCATACCGGCGGGAGCGGCCGGCGGCAGGAGGTCCGGACAACGCTGACGGCAGTGTCGGCGGCGCATCCGAAAAGCCCCTGCCGGGGATGCAATCTTCCGATTATTGCACCGCAACATGTTGCCGATCGGGAAACTTTGTATATCTTTGTCCTGTGAAAAAGTCGGAATCCGGAGGCGCACCAGGGCCCTGACGCCCTCCGCACCCCGGACAGCCGACGCTCCGAAAAACGATTTGCGACGGCCCGGGGAATCTGTGCGAAGTTGCGTCACTTCATCATTTTGAATTCTTCAGCATACGGGTCGTCGCAATCTTTGTTTGCTCCGGCAAAAAGCGTGCCTCAACGATCCGCCCGGCCCGACGCCAGGCGTTCGAGCGCCGTGCGTGTCGCCGCCCGGCCCGCTTCGATCAACTCCTCGGCCCGATAGAATTCAAACATGCCGTAGCTGTCGGCCGGCAGCTCGATCAGCAGATCGGGCGGCGTCAGGCGGCACATGAGCTGCGCGATGTGCTGCTGCATGATCTGCGACGAGGCGGTGAGGAGCTTGTAGTAATTGAGCGAGGCGCCGGCCCGCGGTGCGGGATCGGCGGCAAACGGCGCACAGACGTCCACCCCCACCAGCAGGTCCCCTTCGGTACGCTGCACGCGGTTGAGCGGCAGCGGATTGACCGTGCCGCCGTCGATGAGCACCATGCCGTCGCGCCGCACCGGACGGAAGACCGACGGGATGGAGATCGAGGCCCGGATGGCGTCATAGAGCCCGCCGCGGTCGATCACCACCTCGCGGCCCGTGAGCAGGTCGGCCGCCACGGCGGCATAGGGCAGCGGCATCTGCTCGATGCGCACGTCGGGAATCAGCTCCTCCATGGCCCGGATGACCCGGTCGCCCTTGACGAAGCCCTCCGCACTGAGCGAAAAATCCATCAGCGAGAAGACCTTGTAGCGGTCCAGCGTGCAGAACCACTCCCTGAAGGAGTCCAAATGTCCCGCGGCGTACATGCCGCCGACGAGCGCCCCCATCGAGGTCCCCGCAACGGCCGCGATCTCGAACCCCTGGCTCTCCAACTCTTCGATGGCGCCGATGTGCGCCACACCCCTTGCTCCTCCGCCGGACAACACCAGCGCTGCCTTCCTTCGCTCCATAAGTCAAAAAAACTGATTCACCGGCATCCGTCTGCCGATACCTTATATCTTTTCATTTCGCCGAGCGGGCTTCGTTGCGGGCACCCTTCGGTGCACGGCCGCATCGCAACCGCTCCGCACACACCGTGCCGCGCCGTCCGCCCGAGGCCGGTTCAACCCGCGCAGACCGCATCCATCCGCACGTCGTGCGGCTCGACGGGCAGCTCCCCGACCAGCTGGTGGGCAAAGCAGACACCGACCTTCACGGCGTGCATGCCCTCACGCGAGAGGTAACGGTCGTAATAGCCGCGGCCGCGCCCCATGCGCTTTCCGTCGGCCGTGAAGGCGACGCCCGGCACGACGATGAGGTCGATCTCCGACGCATCGCACGGCACCGCCCCGGGGCCCGGTTCTGCAATGCCGAAGGCCCCCGACACGAGCGTCGCGGGGTCGTACTCGAAGAACGCCATTTCCTCGCCAGCGACGCGCGGTAAGACGATCCGCTTCTCACGGCTCCATTGCGCCAGCACCCCGTCGGTCGGCGGTTCGTCGGGCAGCGAACAGAACATCGCCACGCACCGCGCGGCACCGAATGCGGGCAACTCCCCGACCCGGCGGAAGATCCGCCCGGCGGCTGCGGCACGCTCTTCGGGAGCCATCTCCCGGTTCCGCCGTTTCATCGCCCGGCGCAGCTCCTTTTTCTCCATAAAACCACTCTTTCGGGGCGCAAATTTCCCGCCCTCGCTATTGTTATTCCGCAAACAATGGCTATCTTTGCATCGATGAACACAAATCTTTAACAAATATAAACAAATTTAATCCATTATGAGCTGTTTCCTATCCAATTCCTCTCTTGGCAAGAAGTTAGTGATGAGCGTGACGGGCTGCTTCCTCGTGCTCTTTATCCTCTTCCACATGGCCATGAACCTGACTGCGATCATCTCGCCCGAGGCGTACAACGCGGTCTGTGAATTTCTGGGCGCCAACTGGTACGCACTGGCCGGTACGGTTGTCCTGGCCCTCGGCGTGCTGATCCACTTCATCTACGCCGTCGTCCTCACGCTGAACAACTACCGCGCACGCGGCACGCAGCGCTACGCCGTCACCGTACAGGAGCCGGGCGTAGCATGGGCATCGAAGAACATGCTCGTACTGGGTGTCATCATCCTGCTCGGCATGGGTCTGCACCTCTTCAACTTCTGGGCGAAGATGCAGCTCGTGGAGATCATGGGCAACCACGTGAACTCGCTGGGCTACAGCCCCACGGACGGTGCCGCGCTGATCGCCTACACCTTCTCGCAGTGGTACTACGTCGTTCTCTACCTCATCTGGTTCGCCGCCCTGTGGTTCCACCTCACGCACGGCGTATGGTCGATGTTCCAGACCGTGGGCTGGGCAAACGACACGTGGTATCCGCGCCTGAAGTGCATCGCGAACGTCGTGGCCACGATCGTCTTCCTCTGCTTCGCCGCCGTCGTGGTGGTCTATTTCATCAAGAGCGTATGCCCCTGCTGCGCAGGCGCCTGCTAATCCATCATTGTAGAACGATAAACACACAAACGATATGGCTTTCAAATTAGATGCTAAAATTCCTGCCGGCGCTCTCGCAGACAAGTGGAGCAACCACAAGGCAGCTATCAAGGTCGTAAGCCCCGCCAACAAGCGCAAACTCGACATCATCGTCGTCGGAACCGGTCTGGGCGGCGCCTCCGCAGCCGCTTCGCTGGGCGAGTTGGGCTACAACGTCAAGGTCTTCTGCATCCAGGATTCGCCCCGCCGCGCCCACTCGATCGCCGCGCAGGGCGGTATCAACGCCGCGAAGAACTACCAGAACGACAACGACTCCGTATACCGGCTGTTCTACGATACGATCAAGGGCGGCGACTACCGCGCCCGCGAGGCCAACGTCTACCGCCTGGCCGAGGTCTCGAACCTTATCATCGACCAGTGCGTAGCCCAGGGCGTACCCTTCGCCCGCGAGTATGGCGGTCTGCTGGCCAACCGTTCGTTCGGCGGTGCACAGGTATCGCGTACCTTCTATGCCCGCGGCCAGACGGGACAGCAGCTCCTGCTGGGCGCCTACGCCGCACTGAACAAGGAGATCGCCGCCGGCTCGGTCAAGAGCTACCCGCGCCACGAGATGCTCGACATCGTCATCGAGGACGGCGAGGCCCGCGGTATCATCGCGCGCAACCTCGTCACGGGTGAGATCGAGCGCCACGGCGCCCACGCCGTCGTGCTGGCCACGGGCGGCTACGGCAACGTCTTCTTCCTCTCGACGAACGCCATGGCCTCGAACGGCTCGGCCGCATTCCAGTGCTACCGCAAGGGGGCCGGCTTCGCCAACCCCTGCTTCACGCAGATCCACCCGACGTGTATCCCCGTACACGGCGACCAGCAGTCGAAGCTGACCCTCATGTCGGAGTCGCTGCGCAACGACGGCCGCATCTGGGTTCCCAAGAAGCTCGAGGACGTGAAGGCCCTGCGCGCCGGCACCAAGAAGCCGTCGGACATCGCCGAGGAGGACCGCGACTACTATCTGGAGCGCCGCTACCCGGCCTTCGGAAACCTCGTGCCGCGTGACGTCGCCTCGCGTGCCGCCAAGGAGCGCTGCGACGCCGGCTACGGCGTGAACGAAACGGGTCTGGCCGTCTTCCTCGACTTCAAGACCGCCATCGAGCGTCTGGGCAAGGACATCATCAAGCAGCGTTACGGCAACCTCTTCGACATGTACGAGGAGATCACCGACGTGAGCCCCTACGAGCAGCCGATGCAGATCTTCCCGGCCGTGCACTACACGATGGGCGGTCTGTGGGTTGACTACAACCTGATGACCACGATCCCGGGTCTGTACGCCATCGGCGAGGCCAACTTCTCGGATCACGGTGCCAACCGTCTGGGTGCCTCGGCCCTGATGCAGGGTCTGGCCGACGGTTACTTCGTCCTGCCCTACACGATCGGCGACTACCTCTCGCACAAGATCCAGGCTCCGAAGGTGAAGACCGACACCAAGGCCTTCGACGAGGCCGAGAAGGGCGTGCGCGAGAAGATCGCAAAGCTCTTCGCCATCAAGGGCAAGCAGTCCGTGGACGACATCCACAAGAAGCTCGGCCACATCATGTGGGAGAACGTCGGCATGGCCCGCACGAAGGAGTCGCTCGAGAAGGCCATCACCGAGATTCAGGCCCTGCGCAAGGAGTTCTGGAAGGACGTGAAGGTCGTCGGCCGCGAAAACGACTTCAACGTCGAGCTCGAAAAGGCAATCCGTCTGGCCGACTTCCTCGAGCTGGGCGAGCTGATGGCCCGCGACGCACTCCACCGCGAGGAGTCGTGCGGCGGTCACTTCCGCTCGGAGCACCAGACCGAGGAGGGCGAGGCCAAGCGTGACGACGAAAACTTCGTATATGCCGCCGTCTGGGAGTACAAGGGCATGGACCAGGCTCCCGAGATGACCAAGGAGCCGCTGAACTTCGAGTTCGTACACCCGGCACAGCGCAACTACAAGGATTAAGGTTTTCTGACGTTCAACATTGACAACAAATTTGGAATTATGAATTTCACATTGAAGATATGGCGTCAGAAAGACGCCAAAACCAAGGGTGCTTTCGAGACCTACAAGGTTGAAAACATCTCGGCCGACACCTCGTTCCTCGAGATGCTCGACATCCTGAACAACAACCTCATCCACGAGGGCAAGGAGCCCGTGGCCTTCGACCACGACTGCCGCGAGGGTATCTGCGGCATGTGCTCGCTGCACATCGACGGCCATGCCCACGGTCCCGGCCAGGGCGCCACGACGTGCCAGATCTACATGCGCAAGTTCAAGGACGGCGCCACGATCACCATCGAGCCGTGGCGTTCGGCCGCCTTCCCCGTCATCAAGGACCTCGTGGTCAACCGCTCGGCCTACGACCAGATTCTGCAGGCCGGAGGTTTCATCTCGGTGCGCACCAACTCGGTGCCCGACGCCAACGCTGTCCTGATCCCGAAGGCCGACGCCGACGAGTCGATGGATGCCGCCGCCTGCATCGGCTGCGGAGCCTGCGCCGCCACCTGCAAGAACGGTTCTGCCATGCTCTTCGTCGCCGCGCGCGTGTCGTCGCTGGCCAAGCTGCCGCAGGGCCGCGTCGAGGGTGCCCGCCGCGCCAAGGCGATGGTCGCCAAGATGGACGAGTTGGGATTCGGTAACTGCACCAACACGGGAGCCTGCCAGGCCGAGTGTCCGAAGCAGATTTCGATCGCCCACATCGCCCGCCTGAACCGCGAGTTCCTCTCGGCGAAGTTCGAGGATTAATCCGCGCGATACATCCGAAAAGGAGAGCCTGCACCGCTATGGTGCAGGCTCTCTTCATGTATACGGACAGGAGTGATGAACACGTTCTCGTTCAGTTTATTGTATCCTCCATATTTTTGTTTAATCAAAAAAACACTATATTTGTTTCACACCAAAAACTTAAATTATGAGAAGCTTGATTTTGGGAGTGCTTGCCTTCACTCTAATTCTGCCATTTACGGCAACCGGTCAGCATAGCGATAAAAGCAACAGAGTTTTTTGGGATGGCGGAACAATACCGGACAACAGGTTCCGGGAATATGTATTGATCAATTTTGACACAGACCATAACGGAACCATAGACCAGACTGAAGCTGATGCTGTTACTGAAATGCGTCTTAATCCGTTAGTCATAAATGAAGACAAGACAAAACCGGAAATTACTTCTCTGCAGGGGATAAGTTATTTTCAGAATCTTGAAACCTTAATGCTTACGAGCAATGAAATCAAACTTACAGACTTATCATATCTCTCACAGAACGGTAAGCTTAAACATCTTGCTATCGATAATTCGGAGCTGTTAACCCAGCTCGACCTTTCCGTTGTTCCAACATTAGAAAGGTTTATCTACACCGGGACAAAACTCAAATCTTTAATTCTGGATAATCCGGAGTTGAAAGAAGCATATTTGTACAACGATGATTGGAAAGGAGAAGGGCATAGCGGTCTTACTCAACTTGATTTTTCCGCACGCACCACAAATTTGGAGACACTGGTTATCAGCGATAATTTCATTACCAAGATAGATCTCTCCCATTTAGTGAATTTGAAAAAGGTTTCCATTTCCTGCAAAAATCTTTCATCTCTAAATCTTCCGGCCAGTCTGAAGTTGACCGAATTAGCGTATTGGGGCAAAACGAAGTTTCCGGGAAATCTTGCCGATTTCCCGAATCTAACACGACTTTCCATTAGAGGTGTGGAAACGCCTTTGGAGTTATCCAAAAACCCCAAGCTGAAAGATCTGGACTGTTCATACAACGGACTGACGAGACTCGATGTGTCCGTTCTTCCCGATTTGGAGAAGCTGGTGTGTGATGGGAACGAACTTGTATCTTTGGATTTATCCAGGAATCCCAGGCTGAAAGA
>UMHQ01020065.1_pt1 | contig 47331 bp, 43 predicted proteins | sample 1965531 | NCBI WGS metagenome assembly UMHQ01 (sample SAMEA4836098, study PRJEB28245) | human gut metagenome | biome: gut microbiome; material: fecal sample | place: Denmark | collected 2008 | reverse complement strand
AATTGTATCGCAGTTTTGCTGATGTTAAAACGGCAGATATGCTTAATCTTCCCGTACCGAACGCAAAAAAGCCATTGATAAAGTGTGAACCGTCCGAAGATATACTTCGCTTAAACGATGAAATCGTAGAGCGTTCAGAGCGGATTGCTGCGGGTTCTGTCAATCCCCGCATCGACAATATGCTCTGCGTTACGCATGACGGTAAGATGATTGCTCTCGATCCGCGTTGCTATGATATGTCTATTCCGGATGATCCCGCAAATAAGGTAAATCAATGCGTTGGGAATGTCTATAAAATATGGTCGGAGAGCAAGGACAAAAGAAGTACGCAAATTATCTTCTGTGATATATCCGTGCCCAAAAAAGAATATGAGGATTACGATCCGCTGAAAGATTTTGACGTGTACAATGACATCAAGCGGAAACTTGTAACACTTGGCGTTCCTGCGGGAGAAGTTGCGTATATTCACAGCGCAAAGACCGACCAGCAGAAACAGGATATGTTTGATAGGGTGCGCCGTGGTGAAATCCGCGTATTGATAGGTTCGACGGAAAAGTGTGGGGCCGGTACAAACATACAAAACAAACTGATAGCATTGCACCATCTCGATACGCCTTTCCGTCCGAGTGATTTGGAACAGCGCGAAGGGCGTATCGTCCGACAGGGCAATGAAAACGAAACGGTTTGGCTTTATACCTATGTAACGGAAAAGACGTTTGACTCATATTCTTATCAGATACTTGAAACGAAACAGCGGTTTATTTCGCAGATAAATCATGGCGATTATACTGTACGCGAGGCAGAGGATATAGACGACACTACGTTGAACTATGCGCAGGTCAAGGCCATTACTTCCGGTAATCCGAAAATCATGCGGAAAATGGAAATCGAACAAAGGCTCGGTCAGTTGAGTTCGCTGGAGAATGATTACAGGAATAATCGCTATCGGTATCAGGAAATTATCCTGCATACACCGAAGCAGCTTGAAGATTTTATTCGGCGGGAAGAAAATCTGAAACAGGATATAGAATTGCGTGACGCTCATAAAGACGACCTTATTCAAATCGGGAAGCAAAAGTTTGCCGAGCGTAAAGATGCAGGTGAATTGTTAGTCCGTGTCTTGAAGTCGCAGCAATATGTCGGGAAAACAATCGGTATGTTTCGCGGGTTCAGATTGGTGGCAATGGAAAACGGACTTTATATGTCAAATGTAAAACTTGTCGGGGCAAACGAATATAAGGTTGGCATCGGTGACAGTGGGATAGGTGCAATTACTCGATTGGAGAACGAAACAGACGGTTTTGAAAAGTCAATCAGTTCTACAGAAAAAGAAAGAGCGGATGAAGAGGCAAAACTTGAACAGGCAAAAATAGAGGTGGAAAAGCCGTTTGAGTATGCAGAAGAAGTTGAAAGCCTGCAGGCAGAACTTTCCGCAATTGATGCCGAACTTGATTTGAACAAAGAAGAAGCTCCGATTGTGTTGGATAATGAGGCAGAGCCGGAAAAGGCAGAAATAGAGGTGTTGGACGAAACAGAAGAGGAAGTAGAAGTGGCATAGCAAGAAACAATAATCAAAAGCATAAAATTATTAAGAGGGGAGGATACATGAGGAAAATAAAGATAGACCATCAGTATATGGCATATTTACTTTTAGAGATGCTATACAAAGAAGGAAAAGTCAACAAGGATACTTATGATGCGGTCATGGCGGAAAAAGAACGGTATTTGCGTATGGTTAAAGCCGGCGAGAATAGCCCGTCAAAATATAGAATATCGGAACCTTCTGAGATTGTTACCGAATTTGATATAAGTATCGGTAAAAATCCTGATTTGTTAGATAACAAAGATGAAAGAAAGGCAAACTATGAAGCCGAGGTAGCATGAAAGTTGTTAGGTTTAATATTGCTATATATTATTGACAAGTACGCAAAGATGAGGTATAATATCAGTACAATTTGAATAACAGTTCAATGATCGGCTAACTACAAAATCCGCTTGCTGTTAAATTCATGAGCATCATGGAGGCAGAATATGCAAGAACGTGCGATTTTGCTGTTGCGATCGGAGACGGGTAAACACGAGGACTTCGCGCAACAGCGTGAGGTCTTTTTTAATATGTATGGCAACAAGAATATTCAGATTGTTATGACAATAAATTCCGTTGGTAAGAAATTATATGAACCAGAGGACACGATAGGTTTGGGAACAATTCGACGCCACGCTGTATGGAAAGACTACGAAGTACTGTTTGTTCCTTCAATCAATGCGTTTGGGAAAACTCCCGTCGAAATCACGGCAGAAATTATGTTTTTGGAATCGAACGGGGTAAGGGTATATTCGATAAGTGAAGGTATAATTTCTTCAAAGGATTTGCCGTTGCTGTTTAGAAAACAATTCAGAATTGTTAAATAGAATGAAGCATAATCCGTTGGCTAACATGGAGGGTTTGATATGCGAAATGCAATCAGACCCTCCTTTTTATTTTTGAAGGAGGTTTTCGATGGAACAGAACAATATGAAATGCACAGGAAACATTGGTGCAAAACAGTGCGGCAGACTTATGCGGTATAGCATGCAGTTGATTATGTTGCAAAAATTATTGCGTTACAAGTTGTTGAGCGAAAGAGAGTATATCGCTGTTAAAGAAAGGCTGATGAAAGATTACGGGATTGTTTTTGATTTTACAGCTTAGAAAACTTGACCGTATAAAAATATAATAGCTGCATAGCAAAGGAGTAAGAACATGGAAGTTTCTGGTACTAACAAACTAATATTGCCCAAAGATATTATTTTGGCAGACAGAGAAAGGGAAAGAACAATTGTTTATTATGGCCGAGTTTCAACGGAACATGAAGCGCAGTTGTCTGCTCTTGAAAATCAGTTGCAATGGTATGACGATCAATCGAAGTATCATCCGAATTGGAAAGTTTTGCGAAAGTATATTGACGAGGGAATAACCGGTACACAAGCCAAAAAGCGCCCGGCGTTTTTGAAAATGTTGGAAGATGCAAAAAACGGGCAATTTGACCTTATTGTTACAAGAGAGGTTTGCCGCTTTGCAAGAAACACAGTCGATACGCTTGTTACAACGCGCGAATTGAAAAAAATCGGCGTTGAGGTGTACTTGTAGAGGATAATATCTGGACAATGGACGGTGATGGTGAACTTCGTTTGACAATTATGGCTACGTTGGCGCAGGAGGAGAGCAGAAAAACATCTGAGCGCGTTCGTGCCGGGCAGAAAATCAGTAGAGATAATGGCGTTTTATATGGGAACGGTAATATTCTTGGATATGACCGTGTTGGTGATACATATGTCATCAACGAAGAACAGGCCGAAACTGTCCGCTTGATTTACAATTTATATTCGCAAGGGCTTGGCTTTAAGAAAATAATCAACGAGTTGGTGTCACAGCATAGAAAAGATAGTTATGGCCTTGTACGCTGGGAATGCACAAAAATTTCGCGTATTCTACATAATGCTACATATAAAGGTTATATGGGATACTTAAAATCTTTTCGGAATAATTATTTGGAGCAAAAGTCCATTATAACAGAGATGAAAGCACACATTTATATATAAAGGGGAATTTTGAACCGATTGTATCTGAAGAACTTTGGGAGAAGTGTAGGCAAATACGAGAGTCGAAAGCAATGAAAATTAAAAGCTACGGTGGAAAAGAACGAGTAGTTGGTTTCAAACCCAGCAATGATATCTGGGTAAAGAAAATGAAATGTCGTTGCGGTTCTTCTTTCAGGAGATGCAAGTGGCATAAAAATAAAAGTGGCGAACTCATTTACGGCTATCAATGCTATAACCAATTAAATAACGGTTCAAAGAAAATTCGTGAAAGCGCTGGCATATCGACCGAGGGGTATTGCGATATGGGCACAATCGGCGATTGGAAAATTGATATGATGGCGCAAAAGATTTTTCAAGGTTTGTGCGGAGAACAAAGAGAGTGTATAAATCGCTCTTATTCAATTTACGAAAACAACTTCAGAGCAAAGGGGAACAACTCAAATAATCAAAAAGAAGTTTTGTTGTCAAAAATCGAAAAATCAAAAGTTAAGTTGAATAACTTGACCAATATGCGTATGGAAGGCGAGATTTCAAAGGAGGAGTATCAAGAATGCAGGCAAAAAGTTACTGACGAAATAGCTACTTTTCAAAAGAAACTGAAGGCACTGGTCGAAGAAAAGAAAGAGCCGGATCCCGCCGTCATTAAGATGTCTCTCGATGAATTCGCAGCAATTTTGATAGAAAAAATTGATTTCAATGCGCCTATAATTGATAGGGGTATTATAGAGCAATTTGTAGAAAAGATTGTTCCGAGAAACACATTGGAATTCGATTGGTATTTGAATTTGATTCCTCATATCTTCGAGGAACATTCATCAACGGGATATAACGAAGTGTGGACTTTTGTTATAAATTTCGATGAGGCAGAAAAATACAGAAAATTGAGAGGAGGGTTTTTAAGAAAAAACCAATGGCGAGATTTGACTGTACATGTTTTTGTGTGAAAGAAAGGGGACGGGGTAACCGTCCCCTTTAGGTTAATTCTGCTTGCAATTTTAGTATTGATATGGTATTATATTACCAACAAAGTAATATGTCGGCAAGGGCGAACATCGCACATCCGAGGGGTAACTAATAGTGTTGTAATATTAACACAACTACTATATATAGTATATAGCGGCTCGTTTTGTTATAATATAAGTTGCAATTCTTCGGAAAAATGAACTGTTTGCAAGAAGGTAAAAAAGGCTGTTTCCATATAAGTTGAACACTTCTTTTATCGGCTGAAATTATGGAACTGAAAAAATTTTTTTGCATAGACTATTTGCCCTTCAAAGTAACACCTTTGTACAGGCTAATATCCGTAATCCGAGGGGCTAAGATTTAGCGCCAAAAAGCGGTAAAAATTCAATTTTTAATTAAAAAATTAAGTTTTATTAGTCATTCTTTTCGAAGAATGACTACTTTTTTTCTCTTAAAGATCTCTTGCAAAGTCAAAAATCGGTCAAAAAAACGGGGTGGTTCCTCAAATTGAACACTTTTCTGTATCTACCGCTATGGGTAAAAAAGGGCGATAAAATAGGAGAAAATTATGTCAAAATACAAATTAATCATTGAATATTACCAAAAAGGCAACAATAACAGCCAAATCGCTACCCTTTGCAGTTGTTCCCGAACTACTGTGTGGACTGTTCTAAAAAAAATAAAAGCATTAGAAATTGAAGTTTATGCGCTAAACGATATGAGTGAAGAAGAAATTTCTTCTTTACTATTTCCCGAAAGGGCGAAGGCAGGGGAAGGTTATCTAATTCCTGATTTTAAGTGGGAAGAGTTTCAAATGTGTAAACACCGATCTTCTATAAGGTTATGTTGGCGTAGGTATTGCAAGCGTGCCGCAAAACAAAATTTGATGGCGTATAGTTGGAAATGTTTTATAACCTTATATAATGCCTATCGAAAACCGAAGATTGTCGTTGAAGATCCAAACGATAAAATTCGCAACAAGCTAAAAGATTTTAACTTTCTATTATCGTGTTGTCCGCGTGGAAGTATAAACTACGAAGTAATTAAAATCCAAAAAGAAGAATGGCTAAAATCGTTAAAATTAGAAGAAGATAAAATCTTGGATGACGATAAAGAATAAATATACCCGTTCAGGTATAATGCACGCAAAACACTTAAAAATAGTCCCGAAAGGGTATAAAATACAATTTTAACCAAATAAGCGCAAAACCCCCAAATAAAGCAGAGTTTTAAGTCAAAATGGTTAAAAATTAGAATTTTATTGTGCTCAAGGCAAAAATTACTTAAATTACGCAAAAACCGTTGACATTTCTTCGTAATTCGAGTAAAATAAGTATAACAAGATAAGGAAACGATAGTAATGGAAGATTTTTATTTGAGTCAAGCTCTATTCCGCACGCAAGAAATCTTAGACAACTTTACCAACGAGAGAAGTATGCAAGTCAAATTAAAGGCGTTAACGGAAAATGGGCGTATTGAAAAAATAAAAAACGGATTATATGCGACGGTCAATTCATTGACGGGCGATATTTTTGCGAGCCGTTTTGAAATAGCTTCTGCGCTTTTTGCAAATGCTTGCGTTGCATATCATTCGGCATTAGAATTTCACGGGCTTGGAAATCAAATGTTCTCAGAAGTGCAAGTTTTTACCGAGAAACGCTATAATCCTTTTATTTATAACGGGCTTGAATATAAATTCTTCTCATATACCGCAAAAGGAGGAATAATGCGTTTAGAACAAAATGCCGAAATCGTCGTTACGGATTTGGAAAGGACGGTAGTGGACTGTATCGACCGTATTGACCTTGCCGGTGGACTTGAAGAACTTGTTACGGCACTAAACGGTATCACGCATCTTGACGAACAAGCATTATTATCCTATTTGAAAGAGTATAACAAGAAATTCGTCTATAAAAAAGCAGGCTTTTTACTTTCATTGTTTAAAAAAGACTTGCTCTCTCAAACATTCTTTGATGTATGCAAGCAAAATTGTTCTATCAAATTAGAAGACATAAGCGAAAACAAAAAGATGCCGAGAAAAACGGATAAGTATTGGGGACTTATGTATCCCGAAAAACTTATAAACACGGAGAACTGATATGATAAACCTATCGCAAAAAAACGTGGTTAAAATAGCCAAGGAAACGAATTTTATAAAAGATAACGTTGAAAAGGTTATGCGTCTCGCGGATATTTTAGAGTTTGTGTTTACATCTAAATGGAAAGATAAACTCGTGTTGAAAGGCGGAACGGCGATCAATTTGTTTTATCGTGAACTTCCAAGACTTTCCGTTGATATAGATTTTGATTATATTGGCGATACGAAAGAAGAAATGGAAAAAGATAAGGAAGAACTGTGGAACTTTTTGCAAATGGCGTTATTCCAAAAGAATTATTCGCTTTCGCCACAAAGCAAAAGATATTTTGCTTTAGATTCCGCCGTTTTTCAATATTTAAATAATGCGGGTAATCGTGATAATATCAAAATAGAAATAAACTATCTTGATAGAGAGCACGTTCTTCCATTGAACGATAAACCTATTAAAACTCCCTTTGCTGAAAGTGAAGTTAACGTAAAAGTTTTAAGCGCTTGTGAATTGTACGGAAGTAAGCTTGCGGCTTTAATCGGACGTTGTAAACCGAGAGACATTTACGACGTTTACGGGCTTATTGAAAGCGATATGATAGAAGATAAGGAAATGCTTAAAAAATGCACTATCTTTTATAACTGTATTGGTGGCGATGCTAGTATTTGCGAAGTTTCGCTTGATATTCTAGACGGCGTTACGGATAGAGATATAAATAGGCAGCTGAAACCCATGCTTAACAAGAAAGACCGATTCAAAAAAGATATGGTAATCGCTTCAATAAAAGAATATTTACAAAACTTACTTGTGCTTAGCGATAACGAAAAAGAATTTGTAAAAGAGTTTGCTTCTAAAAACTATAGTCCCGAACTGTTATTTGAAGATAAAGAAATATTAGAACGTATCTCCGCGCACCCAATGGCATTATGGCGCGTAAGAGAAAATTAAAAACTTTTTTAAATATGACATAATTTGTCATATTTACTTTGCTAAAATCAAAATGATTTGCATGCTCAATAAATACGTCGAGAAAAATTGGAGAAATATTAAGAAGTTGTAAAATGGTAAGAGTTTGAAGTCTTGTTATAGAAGATACTAAATAATCAAAAGAACAAAGGAGAAAGGAAATGCTTGTTAGTCAGGTGTTGAATGATTATTTAAAGAAATACCCCATATACAATTCAATAAATTTTTCGATTGACAGCAAAAGCGAATCGGAAAATTTGCATCCGCTTTTTGTCCTTACTCAATATATAATTGATAAATTTATTTCAGACGGAAATAAAAGGATAGCAATAGTATTGCCAGATAACGAGTGTAATATTTTGCCTTTAATTATTGCTAAATATTTTTCAAACGTTAAGTATGAATCTGACTATGCGGGCAACGTTTTAGAAGATATAGAAATTGGTCAGCATATCCGGTTGGGGAAAGCTGTTGTTGAATTTGGTGGGATTATTGAAGATGAAAACGAAAAACGTAGGTTGGGGCTTGCTAGACCAGAAAAATACATAAAATTCACAACGGGAAGAAAAGAAAAAACTACTGTTTATTGCCCAGTTAATGGTGTTCATTATTTATTTGAAAAAACTGAAGGTGCGCTTTCTTTGTATAAAGTTTGGAATGAGGCACGAAAAGAAGCGGAGGAAAAATTAAAAAATGCAGATGGCTTCATAACTGCATTGAAAGTTAAACGTACTGCATTAAGAAAAACAATAGCGCTATTATCGGCAAAAAATGATTTTAAAGAATTTACTGATACGCTTTATATAAATGGGCAGAACTTTGAAGACGCAGTTGCATATGGAGAAATAGACTTAGATAGCCCAGATAAATTTAAGTTATATAATAAGGGTAGGTTAGATTGTCTGCCTTCAATAGCTGTTACCACAAAAATAGAAGAAATTTATTATTTGTTAAAAGACAAAACTATAAAAGATAAAGTTTTTGCTGTTTTTTCTACGCTTGAAAAGTTTGATGAAATAATTAGCAATCCAGATACATTTAAGAAAATCCTAAAACAAGATATTCCGTTTGTTGCTTTCATTCCTGAAAGCGGCTTTGAAAACTGTCCATTATTAACGGATTTTGGGTTTGATTTGTGGCATTGGAAACCGTCAACAATGAAAAGTGAAGCATTATTGGTGACTGCAAATAAAACGGCAAATGGAAAGAATAGAAGTTTATTCGGTAGATTTTCTGAAAAAGTTAATAGAGCAGCCTTGTCTGATTTTAAGATGGAAACATCAAATAATAAAAGTTTGAGAAAATTGGTTCGTTTAATTAGTTCCTTGTCTCAACAAGCGTATAATGCGGATAATATTTTGCGTCAGTTCGTTCGTAAGGTATGGGCGTTCCAAAATAAATTAACTTGGTTGCTTTGTCCTATAGATGGTAAAGTAAGAAACGAACTTAAAAAAGAAATCGCTGAATTGTGTGAAATCTGGGAAACACAAAAGCGTTTTTATTCTGGACAGGCGATAGAAGCGATCGTAGAAGAGATTTTGGAAAATTTTGTTTCATTATTAGACGAAGAGAAGCCTGCAAAATTATTAAAAATTGAGAGTTTCTTTTCCAAAATTAATGGGAATCAGAAATCCATATTGGTATTGCTACCTAATAAATATCAGTATTTCCCTGAAACTTTTGCGTACATAAATTCTATAAGAGGAAACTGTAATATACGGTTGCAAACATTGTCAGATTTTTATTCAAAACAAGAAAGGTCTTTCGATAGTGTCGATTATTTAATAGTGACGTGGTTTGATAAGGACGAATATATTCACATAAAGCAAACTTATTGTTATGAAAATTTGGTGTTTATTTTATATGATTACGAAAACAAGTGGCGGGAGCGTTATGTTAAAAGGTTTGATGAATGCATTCCACACGAAAGTATTAAAAAAACAGCCGACAAAATAAGTTTCGCTCAAGAAGATATTTACGACAAGCCGTTAGACAGAATATTTACCGAAGATACTGAAGAGTTTGATGAAATATCAGATTATAATATCCCGAATACCATTATCAGAGCAACTTTTGGTAATACTGGGATAGAGCAAGATTCAGCAGAAGCAATAGAGTGTGTTCCAGTGTTACTTTCTGAGGAAAAAATTGCGTATTTTTATCCAACGCATGATGTTATTGATGTGACTGGATTGTCAAAAGGTGACATCGATAGACCTACAAAAAAGGATGCTATAAAACTGAAAAGGGGAGATAAAATATTAATTCGTCAAAGTGATAAAGATATTATTCGAGAAAAAGCGGATATTTTGATGGCGCAAAATGGCGAGAATGATTTGCGCGCTCAAACTGAAATTTGGTCTACCTTATTAAGTGTTTATGCAGAACATAAGTCTATTGTAGATGTTTGCAGAGCGCTTAATAATGAAGGAGGCGAATGTACTTTCCAACAAGTTAGGTATTGGCTATCTGGAGAAACGATAATGCCAAGAGAAAAGGAAGTTTTGATAGCAATAGGAATTGTTGCTTCTCGTGTTCCCGAATTAGAAGAAATGTGTGAAAAATATTTAAATGTAATAGATAGTATCTTCGAGGCTGGGCGTAAGGTACAAGGTTATCATCAAAGTGCTGGCAGATGGCTTACTAGTGAATTAAAAAATAGGGCGCAAGAGATAAAATTTATAGCAAACAGTAGCGTTTCTCACGGTGAAGTTGAGGGTATAGGAGAAATTCATATATATACCGTCGAAGACGTCTTAAATAAAGAAATAATTGGTAGAGCAAGAATTAATAGAATAGAGGATTTATACTAATGGCAAAAATGTTTCCGAAAACTTTCCCTGAAGATTCGTCAAGCTCTGGGGAACGTAAAGTGTTTGAATATTTTAAAGATTATGCACCAGCAGATTGGTTTGTGTTGCATTCTTTTCGTTTGCCAAGACATAAGGTTGTTGTTTTCGGAGAGGCTGATTTTGTGGTTGTTGCACCTAAGCTTGGAGTTTTCGTTTTAGAAATAAAATCAGGTGGTGTTGGTTTTGATGGTTCTGACTGGATTTTTATAAATCGCAATCATGAAAAATCCTATAAAAAGAGAGGACCATTCCAACAAGGACACGATGCCATGTTTGAAATCGAAAGGATAATCGTAGAGAAATTGGGCGCCTCTTACAGTCGGACAAATTTAATGTATGGCTATGGCGTAATTTTTACTGATGAAGCTAATTTCCCAATATCAACTATAACAGAAGATGAAAGTTGGAGATTGTGTCAAAAAACAGACAATAATGATTACTGTGCATTTGTCAAAAAACTACACAAGAATTTTGTAGAAGAGTTGAAACAATTAGGAAAAAGAGTGCCCACAGAATTAACGTTTACAACAGCTGAAACAATAGCAAAAACATTACGTCCAATGGTTGATTGCGTTGTTCCGTTGAAAAGTTTTGTTCAAGAGACAGAAAAAGATATCATTTCTTTAACAGAAGAGCAATATGCTTGTTTAGATGATATAGAAATAAATGACCAGATTGTAGTAACTGGTGGTGCGGGAACAGGAAAGACTTTAATAGCTGTAGAAGAAGCAAAAAGAAGTGTTGAAGAAGGAACTGTGGCATTTTTCTGCTATAATAAAAATCTTGCTGATTTTATAAGAGGAAATATCGACAAGGATAAGATTTCTGTTTATTCTCTACATGCGTATTTAACTAAAATATGTGGAGTAAAAACTGAAGGCTTCGAGAAAGATGATGAGTTTTTTGAAAAAATATTACCACAATTAGCTTGTGAAGTAGTTAAAGAGCAAGGGATTTGCTTCGATAAAATTATAGTCGACGAATTTCAGGACTTATGCACAGAAGAATATTTATCGTTTTTTGATAAGGTTCTCAAAAATGGTTTAATGGAAGGTAAGTTTACTTTTTACGGTGATTTTGCTAGGCAAGCCATATATAAAGATGCATCTTTAACCACGCTAAAAAATATTGCTTTTTTTGCTCGAAAACATTTGTCAATTAATTGCCGTAATACGTTGTTTATAGGTAATGAATTGATAAATATTACTGGGTACGAAGATAAACAGTACAGATTGAAAATCACAGGTGAACCAGTAGATTTCTTCATTTGGAATGAGAAGGAAGAGCAGGGCGCAAAACTTTTGGAAACTATAAAAGATTTGAAGAAAAAAGGTTTCAAATCATCTTCCATTATGGTTTTATCGCCAAAGAGAAGAGATAGGTCTATTGTTGGGCAATGTGATGAAGATGAATTTTTAATTGGAAATTATGGAGAAGATAGTTCTGCATATTTAGCTATGTTTTCTACGGTACATGCATTTAAAGGGCTAGAGAGCGAGATTGTTATTTTGACTGATATAGAAGATTACTCTGATCCACAATTAATGTATATAGCTTTAAGTAGAGCAAGAAGCAAATTAATCGTATTGGAATCAACTGGCGCGTCAAAACAACGAAAAAAACTTACCGTTGCGAGGTGAAAAATGGGCGAAAGAGAAAAAGTATTAAAAATTGTTAAAGATATTTTGGTTGGACCTAATCCATTGCCTGGATTTACACAGGATAATGGGGAAGAGATTTTATTTTGTGATTCTCCTTTAAAAACTTATGTAACGGGAGTATTGTTTCCTCAAGTAAAAATAAGTGAATGCGAACTGGAAGATAAAGAGGAAGAGAACATTGAGGAAATAGAATCGGATATCCCATTTGAAACGGTTGCTCCAGCATCCAAAATGATTGGCGATAAAAATATTGCGGAACCTTCTATTGAAGCTGAAACGTCAAAAATTAATAATTTTCGCCAGTCGGCTATGGGTATAACATTATGTATTCCAGATACAGCGGATTTTGCTGACGTTAAGATATCTGTAGGCTCTTATACGGAAGGTATGTCTACTGTTCCGATGGAGAAGAAAGATGATAATGGGAACAGAATAATAGTTCGTTCAGAAAAGGAAAGAAAATGTTATTATAGGAAACAAAACAATGCAGTTTTGAGATTAAATAGTGATAATCTTCCTAATAAAACCAAGAGACATAAAGAATATCAATTATTTGATGCTGAAGGTAAAGAAATAAAGGGATTAGGAATTACAGTAACTTTTAGATTAAGAAAACCGCAAGAAGGATTTACTATCTATACAATTACATTAATTAATACCAATCCTGGCTCAGAAAAGAATATTGACGCAATGGCTTGTTGGTATCAATGTGCTTTTGACGTGGAGTGCAATGCAAAGTTATTGCCACTACCAGCTAATTTTTGTGCTGAAATTAAAGATGACGATTATCAATTAAACGCATTATTGTATAGAGACGTAAAAACTTATGCAATTGGACATGGCTGTGCTGCTACATGGAATGATACCGATGTTCCTACAGTTATTACTGCATCGGTTATGCCAGAATATGAAGTTAAGCCAATAGTTCCGACGACATCAAATGCTACATTATCCATGAAAATGTATGCATTAGATAAGGATGCAACTTTTTCTGATTTGCAAGTTTTATGTGACGAATACAGAGAATGGATAGTTAAAGAAGAAAAGAAGATTATAGATATTCCAGGTGAAACATTTAAGCAAACTGCAAAAAAACAAGTAGAACTTTGCAAGGTTTGTTTGGATAGAATGGAAAAAGGAATAGAGTTATTAAAATCAAACGAATCGGTATTAAAAGCTTTTCAATTGGCGAACAAGGCGATGTTGTTACAGCAATTACATTATAAATTGCCTCTTACCGAATACGATAGATATAATAACAAAACGTTTTCATTTGTTTTGAAGAATGAAATTGTTATGCCAGATTTTGATGACGAAACTACTTGGTATAATAAAGAAAAAAATGAATACGGTAAGTGGAGACCTTTTCAATTAGCGTTTATTTTGTTAAATCTCAATTCGATATATAAGGAAGATTGTTCAGAAAGGGATATTGTAGATTTAATCTGGTTCCCGACGGGTGGCGGAAAAACTGAAGCATATTTGGGATTAACAGCGTTCACCATATTTATGAGGCGTATTAAAAATCCTAATGATTTTGGTACGACCGTAATAATGCGCTATACGTTAAGACTTTTAACTGCTCAGCAATATGAAAGAGCGGCATCCCTTATTTGCGCTATAGAAAAAATCCGGTCTGAAAATGAAACATTATTAGGAACGGAACGAATTACTATCGGTTTATGGGTTGGAGATTCTTTGACGAAAAACAATTCGTTGGAAGTTATTTCCAAAATTAAAGATATTCGAGCAGGAAAAACTAGCGAAAATGTTTCCGTTATTTTGAAGTGTCCGTGGTGTGGCGCGAGCATGGAAACTTTTAAAACGGACAAAACAGCGCAAACACCTGGCTATGAAATATCTCCAGATAAAAAACACGTTGTTTTTAGATGTTGCAACGAAGATTGTGATTTTTCGGATGAAGATTTTGATTTACCATTGAATCTTTTTGATGATGAAATATACGCAAATCCACCTACATTACTGTTTGGAACGGTGGATAAATTTGCTATGCTTCCATATAGGCCAGAAGCAAAGAGTTTGTTTGGTGGTGATAATGAAAGAACTCCTCCTGAATTAATTATTCAAGATGAGTTGCATTTAATTACTGGACCATTGGGTTCTGCTGTTGGATTATATGAGACTTTAATAAATGAGTTATGTTTAAGAAATGGAAAACGCCCTAAAGTTGTGGCTTCTACGGCTACCATTAGTCATGCAAAGCAACAGTGTAATGCTTTATATGCTTGTGGCGAGGATAAGGTTTTTCAGTTCCCAGTGCAAGGAACTACATATAAGGACTGTTTCTTTGCAAAAGAAGCTGAAGGAAAAACTGGTAGAAGATATGTTGGTTTATATGGTGCAGCAGCATCTTCATCAGCAACAGCATCAATTTATACCTTTGCTGCGTTTTTATATGCTGCTAAAGCAATGGAAGTAGAAGACGAAAAATTGAGAGATGCTTATTGGACGAACCTTGCTTACTTTGGTAGCATGCGTGAATTAGGACAAGCTGCCACTTGGTTTATTGCAGACATTAAAGAGCATTTAGAAGTTATATACAGAAACAGGTTGGAATCTTCGCTTTCTTCTGATGCAAGAAGATACATATACGAGAGTGGCTTGGCGGAATTAACTAGCAGAATGAGTAACGACGAAATTCCGAAGATCTTAAAGAGTTTGGAAGTGAAGTACGGAGGTAATGAAAAGCGCCCGTTAGACGTATGTTTAGCAACAAATATGATTTCTGTTGGTGTGGATATTTCTAGGTTAGGATTAATGACCGTCACTGGTCAACCTAAATCTATGTCAGAATACATTCAGGCGACTAGCCGTGTAGGAAGAGATTCTAATGCTCCTGGTTTAGTTTTTATTATATACAATACATCTAAATCAAGAGATAAATCTCATTATGAAAAGTTTCAGTCTCAACACTCGAAATTGTATTTTAGCGTTGAGCCTACGTCGGTAACTCCTTTTTCGAGACCACTTAGAGAAAGAGCACTGCACGCTGTTTTTGTTGCTTTACATAGATTTTTCATTGAAAACGACAATAGAAACAATGCGAGAAGAGTGCCTACGAAAGAAGAATATAAAAATATTGTTGATATAATAGTGTCGCGTGCAGAAGGCATAGATAAAGAAGAAATAGATGATATTAGGAAACAACTTTATTCTAAATGGGAAGAATGGAAGGCGTGGTTGCCTGAAAAATTTCATTCGTTTGTGATTGGGGAAAATGCGCCTTTATTATGTCAAGCTGGTACGATTAAACCTACATCTTGGGAAGATAGAGGATGGGAATCCCCAACTTCGATGCGTAGCGTTGATAGAGAATGTGGGTTAACGTGCAGTAGGGCATTAAAGGTGGAAAAGGAGGAAGACATAAATGGCTAATAATAAATATTCTATTAGGCGAGATGGATTAATTTCTCCTTGGGGCGTTGGGGCAATCGTTCCTTTTCCTCACGATGAATCTTTAATGGTTGCAGGGCTTGATTTTTGGTTTGATGAAAATCACAGTTTTGAAGATTTTGTTGTGGTAGATGAACGTTTATCTAAAAGGTTGGGAGGAAAACAATTTGTTATGCCACCAGATTTTAGAGATTATGCACAAGACGTAAATCATGCTGAAATGAAAATACCAGCTGTGAGATTTCCCCTTTGGCATTATTGTCCAGTTTGTGGTAATATGGAAAAAATTGGTACAGCGGGTGAGAGAATGCGTTGTACTGGTGAAATTAGAAAAGCAAACGGAAAGGAAACTTATTGTTCTAAAAATAAAGCAAAATCTAAAAATTTACCAGTTTTAGTTCCTGAACGTTTTATAGCAGTTTGCAAAAAAGGACACATAGAAGACTTTCCTATAATGGAATGGGTTCACAGAAAGAGTGAAAAACCTATAACGTCTTCGTGTAAGTTAGTTAGAAGTACTGGTGGTAGTTCCGCATCACTTTCTGGTATACGTTATACGTGTACTTGTGGCGCAACAGCGACGATGAGTGGTGCTTTTGGCTGGGACGCGTTAAGTAAAATTGGTTATACATGTACTGGTAATCGTCCGTGGCTTGGTAGTGAGCAAAATGTAGAATGTGGTGAAAAATTATTAGTTTTGCAACGTGGAGCTTCTAACGTATGGTTCGCTGATGTTATGAGCTCGGTATATATTCCGTGGTTACCAAAATATAAAAATGAACATACGAAGGAATGTGTTGAGCGCGGTGTTAAGAAGTTTGCATCTTCTAGAACGAATGGCGAATTCGATTATGATTCTATAAAAAAGTTTGTGCTTAAAAATCAATTTGTTGATGAAGATATTGATGATGAACAGGCAATCGCCGAAATTATTGCGACGTTAAACAATCAGGGCAAAGAAGATTCTCCTCAAACGGATGATGAATATCGTAAGCAAGAATTTGATGTTTTGACTGGAACAGTTGGAAGACCAGAAGATGAGTTATATGTCAAGAATTATCCTATAAGTCAGTATGAAAATCTTGGTTTTCTAAAAAGTATTTCGTTGGTTCATAAATTGAGAGAAACAAGAGTTTTTCAAGGATTCAAAAGAATTGCTCCCGATGGAGATAGTGAACCTGCGCAAATATCAGTTAATAAAATGCCATGGTTACCAGCGATTAAAAATAGTGGTGAAGGCATTATGTTTGAATTTGACCAGGAAAAACTTTTATCTTGGGCATGTAAAGAAAAAATTATTGCAAGAACAAAAATTATAGAACAAAACTTAAAAAATTCAGGCAAATTTAAAGATGAGATTTTGAATCCAGCATATGTACTGTTACATACGTTTGCCCACTGCTTAATAACAGCGTTGGCGAGTGAAAGTGGATATTCGAATGCATCTATTAGAGAAAAGATATATTGCAGTAAATTTATAGACGATAAAGCGCCCAATATGGCAGGGGTTCTTATTTATACTGCATCTGGAGATTCTGAAGGTTCTCTTGGTGGTTTAGTAAGACAAGGCTTACCAGGAAAAGTAGAAAATATTATTGCTCGAGCTATAAGCGAAGCAAAATGGTGTGCTGCTGACCCAGTATGTATTCAAAGTACAGGTCAAGGTCAATATGGTTGTAATTTAGCTGCGTGTCATAACTGTGCGCTTTTGCCAGAGACATCTTGCGAAAACAAAAATATGTATCTTGACCGGGGATTATTGATAGGAACTTTAGATGATAATACAATAGGATATTTTAGTGATTATGAAGAAGATTAAAGCAATTGACCTTTTTTCTGGTTGTGGTGGAGTATCTATAGGCCTTACCAAAGCAGGATTTGATGTTGCATGTGCTGTAGAAATAGACGAGGCGGCAGTAAAGGCTTATAAAAATTACCATCTATTAAAAAACGTCAACGTTATACAGGACGATATTTGCAAATTATCAGGAGAAGATATTCTAAAAGCGGGCAATATTTCTAGAGATGAGATATATTTACTTGCGGGATGTCCTCCTTGTCAAAAGTTTTCAATGCAGAATCGAATTAATAATTCTGATGAAAGTAAAATAGACGAAGTAAAAAAACTTTTGATGGAGTATAAAAGGATAATCAAAGAAATCTATCCACCTTTTGTCCTAATGGAGAATGTTCCAGGGATTAGGTCGTCGTATGGGGGCAGGATAATTAAAGAGTTTATTTCGGAATTGGAAAACGTTAATGCATCCGCTAAAGAGCGTTATAAAGTAGTATGCGATGTGGTAAATGCTGCAGATTACGGAGTACCACAATTAAGAAAAAGATTTGTATTACATGCTGTTAGATATGATATCTATGAGATATTACAATCTAAAGGGATGGATGTTTCTTTACCAGAAACAACACACAGTAAAGATGGAAAAGGTGACAAGAAACGTTGGGTTACAGTTCGTGAAACTTTTGAAGGCTTACCTAAAATTTCTGCAGGAGAAAGGTACTGTGATGACAAAATAAAGAATCACTATTGTGCGAATTTATCTGATATAAATATTGAGAGGATGAAGATTATTCGTGCTAATGGCGGGACGCGAACGGCGTTGCCAGAGCATTTAGTGTTAAAATGCCATAAAAAGTATACTGGACATGCAGATGTGTACGGCGTCATGAATCCAGACTCTCCAGCGCCAACGATGACAGGCGGGTGTTTAAGTTACTCAAAAGGAAGATTTGGGCATCCGTTTGAAGATAGGGCAATTTCTGTCCGGGAAGCTGCTCGCATACAGACATTCCCTGATGATTATGTATTCGGAGAGAGTCTAACCAAGGCAGCATTAGAAATAGGAAACGCCGTTCCTATCAAACTTGTAGAAGCGAGTGGACAAGTGTTGTTGAGTTTAATCAAATCAGTATTAATAGATTAGAGGTAATACACTGTTTATATAGAACGTGATATTAAAAGGAAACGTAGGGGTGGATAGATTTAAAGCTAAGAGTAAAGCTCACTTTTACTAAGTGAAATATTAAGTGAAAAACAAGGGAGAAGATATGAATATTATATTAAAATGCGATTGTGGCAACGAAGTAAGTATTCCCGCGTTGTCTAGAAAAATGGTTATGATAAGGGATAACTTACAAAACAAATTTGATATTATAAATATAAAAATTAAAAACAATAACTTAAAAGAAATTGAAATTCAATGTAAAAAATGCAAAGAGTGGATAACATTGAATTTTGATTAACTTGTTTTTAAATGTAATAAAAAAATAATAAGATAAAGGGAGAAAGGTCTTGGCGAGTACAAAGGAATTTTTTAAGAAGAAAAAAGAATGGTCTAATTACAAAGATGCTTTACTTGGTTCATATATATTGCCGTATTTTAATAAAATTATGAGCACAGGTGTAGAAGTTGTTTATATTGACGGATTTGCGGGGAAAGGTAAATTTGATGATGGTACACCGGGTTCGCCTTTATTGGTAAAGGAAAAGGTTTATCAAGCAAAAGCAAATTCTAAGTTTAATACAAAAATAACTCCTTATTTCGTTGAATATGAACACGCTGATATTTTACGTTCTAATTTATGTGATGTGTCAATGAATGTCGTTCAAGGCGATTATCGTACAGAAGTTCCGAAGATTCTTAAGAGTAACCTTACGAAAAATATATTTCTTTATGTTGACCCCTTTGGTATAAAATACTTAGACTTTAGTATTTTCTCGCAGCTAACGCCAAGAAAATATAATAGTGTTGAACTTTTATTAAACTTTAATTCTTTTGGCTTTTTAAGAGAAGGATGTCGTTTGTTAAAATTAAATATGGAACATATCGATGACGAGTTGCCTGAATTTACAATTGATTCAAATGATTTTAAAAATGATATAGCTAATATGAATAGAATTGCAAATGGTGACTATTGGCAAGCAATTTTAGCAGATTACAACTCAGGCAAAATAGATATTTTTCAAGCAGAAAAACTTTTTTTAAAACAATATATGAAAGAATTAGCTAAAACATTTAATTTTGTCTGTAGGATACCTATTAGATATTCAAAGTCACGACTTTCAAAGTATCAAATGCTTTTTGCGACTAATAATAAACACGGAATTATCCTAATGGCTGATAATATGATTGCTTGTAATAACCAAATGACAATAGATATTAATAAAGGGCAACCTTGTTTATTTGATTACGAATATAGGGTTTGTGATTGCGAAAGCTTTATAAAAAGCGAACTCCCCGACGAATACATTGAATTGAAAGATTTTTATTCGACATTATATCGGAAAAAGGGTTTTTTATATTTAACAAAAGATATGAATAATGCTATTAAAAATTTGGAGTCTAATGGTCAAATAGATATTATTCGTGTTCCAGCCACAACTAAAACGGGTAGAATATCCAAAAGTATGAATTTCTATCAAAACACAATTAAAATCAAACGGAAATAATTTATGAAAAAAATAGAACGAAAGACAATGTTATATAAAACGGGTGTAGAATATGGAGACTATACCATTAACCACGTTCAAGGTTGTGCTCACGGTTGTAAATTCCCTTGCTACGCAATGATGATGGCTAAACGTTTCGGAAAAGCTAAAACTTATGAAGAATGGTGTGAGCCTAAGCTTGTTAGCAACGCTCTTGAAATACTTGATAAAGAAATACCTAAGCTTAAAGAGAAAATGCAATCGGTTCAACTTTCATTTTCAACTGACCCTTTTATGTATGGATATGATGAAGTAAAAGAGTTGAGCTTAAAGATTATCGAAAAGTTAAACAACGCTGATATTAAATGCACAGTTTTAACAAAAGGTATTTTACCAATAGAGCTTGCAAAATATTCTCATAATAACGAATATGGAATAACTATCGTGTCTTTAGATGAAGAGTTTAGGCAAAAGTTTGAGCCTAACACGGCTAAATATGAGGAAAGGATTGCTTCATTAAAAGCGTTGCATGATGCAGGCTTTTACACGTGGGTAAGTATTGAGCCTTATCCAACGCCAAATATGATAGACCAAAGTTTAGAAGAAATCTTAAAAGCAGTAAGTTTTGCTGATAAAATCATTTTTGGTAGATTGCATTACAACAAAGAAGTATCTGCCTATAAAAAGCATAAAGAGTTTTTCAACGAGCAAGCAAAACACGTAATTGAATTTTGTGAGCAAAACAAGAAAGCTTACCATATCAAAAACGGCACAATAACGGAATAAAAAATTACAAAAGCGGTCAGATGTCCCAAAACTTGGACATTTGATCTTTGCTATTTATAGCGAAATTTTGTATAATATATGACGCAAGGTGTCATATATACTATGATATAATAAGGACAAGCAATAGAGGGGCTAGGTAAAATGAAACAAGGGTATAGAATTATTTCAATTGAAGCGGCGGATATTTATCGGCACGAGCAAGAAAACGGCGTTAGCGTTGGGTATAAAATGCCTGAAAACAAAAGCGACGCCTATTTTCGTTTGTTCAAAATCTATTTGGATAATTCGCTGGATTTGATTGAACTTGAAAAGGCGTATAAACGCATTTGCCGTAAAAAGTTTGCCTTTCAAGATAAAAGCGAAAATGAATACACCCTTGCAGTAATTAACGTAAAATTTAATTATACATATAAGCCCGAAGAAGGCAAGCCTATAAAAATCAAAGAGTTGCGGGAACATTTCTACGAAAACGGTTTTTATGTGGACGGCGTTCACTACGTCAGATACAAGCGCAGTGCAGGCAGTTCAAGAGAGGGAAAGTGTCTTTTTATAGACGAGCGGTTGTATAAAGCAATGTCAAAATGGAGCGAGTGCGGATTGAAATCGCAAACTGACCTTGCCTCGTGGGAATCGTATAAGGCGTTATCGCTCAGTAGTATTAAAGGAACGGTAGAAATTCCGCTGGATGGTATTCTTTTCGTGCCCGACTATAAAAGCACTTTTGTTGAAGATGTTGTTTCGGTTGAATTGCAGGACGGGAAGTTGACCGCCGAGCAGAAACAAACGGAAATCACCAATGATATCTGGGATGGCGAAAGCCTGTTAGACGAGAGCGTGTTTATGGACAATTATGCGGACAAGCATATGCTGCTCCTGCGCAACAAGTTCTTCAAGTCTTGCGCTTTCCGTACTAAAATTCAAAAGTGGATAAAAGATAAAAATATCACGCTTGAAGATTTGAAAACGAGAGGTTTTACTCTTGCAACTAATGTTAGCCAAATTGTAATGGTAACGACGCCTAACAGTTTGAAATATCTTAAATTTGCAGGTGGACTTACTGAAAAGAATATTCGCAAGTGGACAGAAAGCGTTGACAACTCTTTCGGCGTGGTAAAGTGGGATAAAGGCACGAGATTTTTCCACGGCGATATGGTGCAGAGCAGTTATCAACTTCTAAATACTTTGGGGTTAGATAAAACGCAAGCGGAAGAATTATTAAAGCCGAGTTTCGATTATATCTCCCTTATCCGTAACGACGTGGAATTTATGCGCTATCATTTTACTGATGCTTATGCAAGAGAAAAGGACGGAGAAGAAAAGAAAGTTCCTGATGGACTTGCAGAGCGCGCTGAAGTTATTTTTCGCTTGCTAATGAGTTACACGACTTTTGACAGTACAGCTCTATACGCTAATTTTCGTGATGACGTAGTAAGTGGGTTAAAAGGTAATTTGCGTCGTGGACATATTCTTCTAAACGGTACGAACGCAACGCTTTTCGGTAACGGTCCGGAACTGTTAAAATACATAGCAGGGGAAGAGGTAACAAGTGAATTAAAGAAAGGGCAAATATATTCTAAACGCTTTGTAAACGGCGCAAAACTTCTTTGCGCGCGCTCACCGCATATCACAATGGGCAATCTTTACTGTGTGGAAAATAACCTTGACGGCGGGATATGGGATTACTTCGATTTAGGAAATAATATCGTCTGCGTAAACGCTATCGGAGAGAACGTTCAACAGCGCCTGAACGGTTGCGATTACGATTCGGATACAATGCTCGTAACCGACGATAAACTGCTTGTAGAAACTGCCGAGAAGTACAAGGGCTTTTTCAAGGTTCCCGTATGCGAAATTGAAACGGCTGGCAAGACAGATCAAACGCTTGCCGAGCTTGACCATGATACGAGCGAGAACAAAATCGGAGAAATCGTAAACCTTTCTCAAAAGTTAAACAGTATTATATGGAGCGAAATCCATCACGGCGCACCTGTAGGCAAAATCTTGGAGATTTATAACGACGTTTGTAAACTTGCCGTTTTGTCTGGGTTGGAAATAGACAAAGCAAAGCGCTCCTACGACAACGTAAACGTTGGGAAAGAACTTTCCGCATTGCGTAAAAAGTATAATCGTCCTGCGCCTATGTTCTTTAAGGAGATAGACGAGAGGGATAAGGAAAACGAATATGCGTTTTATGATACGGCGATGGATTATATCTATCAGGCTGTTAAAAAATTCAACTTTCAAAAAGGTAAAAAGAAAAGGGTAAATTATACCCCCATTTCTTGGACGATAATTGACAAAACGGCTTTGGATAATGCTACCGATTATAGGCATAGAGATAAAATCATCGAGATTTGCGATGAGTGTAAGGCAAAGATTAGCCGTTTATATATGGAGCTTCGTATAGCGGACGAACAAGAAAAAGAGCTTGTTTACGATAAGATAGCGGAAGCAAAAGTAGAAAGGGACAGGTTGGTTTTAAAATGGCTAACGAATGAAAACGTGCTTATATTGGTATTGCGCCATTATGAAAAGAATAGTCCTTCTGACTGGCGAATTTATGCTCCGATTGTAAACACTCCGCAGTTCAAAAATTTTTCTCGTTGTACAGCGCTTCCTATAGGTTGTGTGGCAGAAAAAGAGGACGGAGACTTCGTTGTATATGGCAAGAAATTCGCAAGAATATGGTAAAAAGTGAAAAAGCATATTTTGAAGGAGATACTTAAAAGGCTTTCAAATTAACGTTTTCCCTTTCTACGAAAGGGAAGGGCTTGCAAAAACGTAATAATGAGTAATCGGCGTAATAGAACTCGCTTGAACAAAGCGTGAAAACATAGCTCGACTGTGAACAACGGTTGGGCTTTTTCTATGCCCGAGCAGAGCAAAAAATCCGAGCTTGTCCCCATAGGACAACTCAAAAATAATTTAGTGGAGGTGATAAAAGGAAAAGACAAGGCGAAGCCTACAGCCTTAAAATGCGGACAAAAGACAATTGAATATTAAGGGGGTGAAAGTTGGGGTGTCGCAGATAGCGAGGAACGTATTTGGATTGCCAAATACCGAGCGGAAACGCTCGCCTCGTTAGGGGGAAACCCCTAAGACCCCGAAAAGCAACGAACGAAATAAGAAAAGGAGGAAACATTATAGGCACAAGAACAAGACCATTCGCCTACATATTCAGGGCGAACGAAAAAGAGAAAAACTTAATAGACAAGGCGATAGCGACCAGCGGGCTGACGATAACAGACTTTGTAATTCGGTCGATTACGGACAAGCCTATTACCGTGATAGAAAACGCCAGCGAGCTATTAGCCGAGTTAAAGCGTCAAGGTAATAATCTCAACCAAGCGGTAAGAAACGGTTATTACGGTATAGATACGGAACGGGAAATAAAAAGCTGTATAGCAGAACTGAAAAACGTTTACGGTAAAATCTTAACCGCTATCGGAGGCGGATGATGCCGCTTTTGAAATGTAGCGCAAGCAAGGCGAAACCGAAAAACGGGATAACCTACATCACCAACCCGAAGAAAGCGGCATACGTCTCTTCGAGGAATCTTTTCGAGGATGAGGACTATGCGGAGCAATTCGAGCAAACAGCGCATCGGTTCGGCAAAGGGGATAAGTTTGACGAAAGAAAGTACTATCATTTCAAACTGTCATGTGCAAGGAGCGATAACGTTACTGCAAAGCAAGCCCACCTTTACGCCGAAGAGGTCGCACAAAAGCTGTTTGAAAGTTGCGAGTGCGTCATAGCAACGCATACGGACACGCAGACGGTGCACAGTCATATAATCGTAAACGCCGTCCATCCGATTACGGGTAAGAAGTTGCAGTTCAGTCAAAAGGACTACGTGGCAATGAAAGACGAAGTTAACCGAATCGGAAAAGAACACGGTTTTACGGCAACGGAATTTCGTAAGCGCGGCAAGAACAGTCGGACGGCACCAGAGCGAAAAATTATGCTGAACGGCGGTACGAGTTGGAAAGAAGAGCTGAGAGAGGTTATTGTCGAAGCAATCAAAAACTCAACTACGCCTGACAAATTCAAAGAATATTTGGAGAAATGTTACGGCGTAAAAATCACGAGGGATGGTAAGGATTATTCCTACCTGCATCCCGAAAAACAAAAGCCCATCCGAGGGGAAAAGCTCGGAACAAATTATATGAAAAGCGAGGTAATAAGAAAAATTGGAAAACAGAATAACGGGGAGAAGCCCGGACCCTTTAACGGACGACGAAGTGGATTTAACGGACAACCTGCCGGCGCAGGCGTTGTGCGAGGAAGTAAAACAAGTAACGGCGCAAGCGCGGGAAGGATTGTTAATGCAAGCCTTGTCGGTATCGAACGAGAAATGCAACGACTTGATTTTGACGCAAAATGTGCGAATTGCGGAACTGACGCGGCAAGTGAAGAACGTAGAATGGCAGAACGAGCTGCTCGAGAGGAATCTGAACGACGACTTAAAGAAATTCACGAAAGACGTGAAAGAGAGCAACGAGAAGTTGTCGAGAGACCTGAATCAAACGTTGGGCAGGATAACGACAACGGTATCGGGGATAGAACGTCAAGTAAATACAGCTACGGAAAGGGCGACTGATTCGGCTACTAAGACGCTGAACGATCGGGTAAACAAAGCCGCAGATGACGCCGTGTTCAAAATGAATCAGCAGGCGCAATCGCTTACCCAAAAGGTAAAGGAAGCGGAAAAGGAAATCGAAAAGGCAAAGGATGAAATCGCATTTGAAAGCGGATTCAGAAAATCCTTTTTCTGGGCAACTCCCGTGCTGCTTTTGGTACAATCGGTTATTTTTGTACTTTTACTACTGAAATAGCGGAGTGGCATTCTTGCTAACTCTCCAAAACCCATTGACAAACAGGTAAAAATATGGTATAGTATATATACGATAAATATTTTTTGGAGGTTTGTTATGACGTTGGAAGAATTAGAAAGAAAGTCCGAAACGGAAGGTCTTACCGTTGAGGAAGTTATGGAGTATCAAAAGCTTGTAAAACCCGTGCGTCACGTTTACGGAAAATACGGAACGCTTGCGAAACACTATATCGAAGAACATAATTTCGGCAAATTGTTGAGCTTGGCAGGGCATCTGCCCGAATACCTGCACGGCGTAGATAGAGCGGCGAATGATCTATATGACGTTATGTATGAAAAGCTGTCCAAAGACGAGCGGTATAAACAGACGGGGAATTATCTGGAAGACGTTCGCCATAGGGAAGAAATACACCGTCTTATCGAAGAAGAAATCTTAAACGAAATCGTCTACGTCGATTAAGGAGGCAGTTATGGTTACAAGAAAGGAAGATACTCCGCAGAGGATAGCCAACAGAAAGTACGAGGAGAGGAACAAAGAAAAGCGTCAGGCGGCGAGCGGTAATTTTCAGACGATGATACCGAGAGAGCTGCTTGACGAAATCAATGCGTTTTTAAAGGAACGCAAAATGACTAAGGTGGACTTCATTAAAAAGGCTTATGAACTTTTGAAGTTTACCGACAACAGCGGAATATAGCTAAAACAAAAGCTATACTTAATACACCCGTAACGTCGGGAATTAATAAGGAGAAAAATGATTGAATAGGGCATCCGTATTTATCTTTCCGTTAAAAGTGCGGATAATCCCCTATAAAATAAAAATTAAGGAGAATTGAATTATAAGGAATTAAAAAAGGATGAAAAATTAAATAGCGAAGTGGAAAATCAAGGTGGCTACACAGCTCAAAGCGTAGAGAAAATCGACAAGTCAAAAATAAATATGGAGGTGTTCAATAAAATTATTGCGTTTAAGATGCTGGAAATTATGCGTGATAACGAAATGATTGACGAGCGGGAATACGCTAAAATCGAAAAGAAGCGTACGCAGTTTGGGGAAAGTGTAGTAAAGCAAAATAAATTATTCAAAGGAGGCGATTTAACTTGATTGAAAACGGAATGGTAATGCCCACTAACGTTAATTTTAACAGGGCAAGACAAAGAAAAGTGGTTTTCTACGGACGAGTAAGTACGGAGCACGAAGCGCAACTTTCGGCTTTGGAAAATCAAATGCAATGGTATGACGACGTTGCGAATAGAAATCCTAATTGGTACGTTATTAAAAAGTATATCGACGAGGGGATTACGGGAACGCAAGCGAAAAAGCGACCTGCATTTTTAAAAATGTTGCAAGACGCAAAGCAGAAAAAGTTCGATTTAATCGTAACGAGAGAAGTGTGTCGTTTTGCAAGAAACACGGTTGATACGCTCGTGGTTACGAGAGAATTGAAAGAGTACGGCATTGAAGTCTATTTCGTAGAAGATAATATTTGGACGATGGACGGAGACGGCGAACTTAGACTCACGATTATGGCAACGCTTGCGCAAGAAGAAAGTAGAAAAATTTCCGAGCGTGTCCGTGCGGGGCAGAAAATCAGTAGAGACAAGGGCGTTTTATACGGAAGCGGTAACATTTTAGGTTACGATAGAGACAAGGCGAAAGGCACTTACGTAATAAACGAAGAGCAAGCCGAAACGGTGCGTACGATTTACGATATGTATTCATCCGGTAAAGGAATCTCTCAAATTCGCGACGAAATGATAAGGCGTAAAAGAAAGGATAGTTCGGGATTAGTCAGATGGGAAAATTCAAAAATATCACGAATACTACATAACTCAACCTACAAAGGCTATCCTGCGTACTTAAAATCCCGAAGAAACAATTTCTTAGACCAAAAGATTATTATAAACCGTGATGAAGATACTTATCTTTACGTAAAAGGCGATTTTGAGCCGATTATACCCGAAGAGCAATGGGATAGATGCAAGCAGATAAGAGAGCAACGTACAAGGTATAGCAAATTCCGCACGGAAAACGGGGAAGTGCTTCACAAAACGGGTATTCACGAAAGTGGCGACGTTTGGACTAAGAAGTTAAAATGCAGATGCGGTTATAAAATGCGTAAAAACAAATGGCGTAAGAATAAAAACGGCGAAGTCATTTACGGATACAAATGCTATAATCAACTCAACAACGGTTCTAAGGATATCAGGCTTGAAGCAGGGATTGACGATTCAAAAACTTGTAATCTGAGAGAAATATGCGATTGGAAATTAGAGATGATGGCAAGGCATATTTTTGCAGGGTTATGGGGGAGCAAGAAAGATATTCTTAACAACGTGTCGTCTTTATATCAAATCGGCGTGTTTGAAGAATATCAAAAAGCAGCGGAAATCAAGGCAACGGTTGATAAAGAGATTGCAAAATCGGACGAAAAACTCAAACGTTTAATGCGATTGAGGCTCGAAGACGAAATCCCAAAAGATTCATATTTAGAACTCAAAAAGGAAATCGAGCAAGAGAAAATCGAACTTTTGGGCAAAAGGCGTATTCTTGACGCGGGAATGGTTCCGAACGAAGACGGCGAAGAAGAGCCTGCTAAAAAGGTGGAAGATTTTCTATTATCGAAAATGGATTTTACCGAGCATTATATTGATAGGGAAGTGATTAATCACTTCGTTCATACCATTGTTCCCGTGACGGAAACGTGCTTTAATTGGTATATGAATTTTGACTTGATTGACAAGCCTAACGATATGAAAAAGTTGGTATGGGAGTTTACGATTGATTATAAAGGGGCACGGTCTTACCGAAAGGAAAAAGACGGTATGCTAAGACCGAATCAATGGCAAGATTTAACGGTAAGGGTATTTATATAACCAAAGAATGATAGGGGAAAAACGTAACAAAATCAAAATTGAATACAACCGCTACGGCGGAAAAATATATGGGATATAGTATTGCGATAACAGCGTAATGCAAGACGTGCAATTTTTCGCTATGGGCAAAAGATAACGAGCACAGGCTAATATTAAAAACCCGAGGAACTGATTCGTTTTTTAAAAGCCTGAATGCAGAAGATTCAACAAAATGCCATTATAAATATCAAAGAGCTTGTCCTCTGAGCGGATAGGCTTTTTTTGTACTCATGCTTTATTCAATTGTTTTTAAAAAACTTAAAATCAAAGCTTTGTTTTTGATTTTTCAGAAGTGTTATTAATATCATTGACAAATATGATATTATTGTATATAATCAATATATACAATACGGAAAGGAAAAATGAATATACATATTTCTAATTTATCGGGCAAATCTCTGTACGAACAAATCTACGATCAGATAAAAGACAAAATACTTGACGGTTCGTTGAAGGCCGGTGAACCGTTGCCTACAATAAGAGGATTAGCGAAAGATTTGAGAATAAGCGTGATAACAACTTCGCGGGCTTATTCTGATTTAGAGCGTGACGGTTATATTTATACTGTCGTAGGGAGGGGCAGTTTTGTTGCTGAAAGTGATCGGGAATTTCTGATCGAACGTAATCTCAGAGAGGTGGAGGGTTATATTACAAAGGCTGTTGAGGTATCGGTCAGATGCGGTATAGGGGAAGAAGAATTCATGGATTTGGTAAAAACGATTTTTGAGGGTAACAGATCATGCTGAGTATAAGAGATCTCAAGAAGCACTATGAAAATTTTGATATCGAAAACGTATCATTTGATATACCGAAAAGTGCAGTTGTCGGGCTTATAGGAGAAAACGGGGCAGGTAAAAGCACTGTCATCAAGTGTATTCTTGGAGCGGTCCATCCTGATGGCGGACAGATACTTTTTGACGGAAAAGAAATAAGAGAAACATGCAGAAAAGACAGACAGAAAATTGCATTTGTGTTTGACGATACCGGGTTGCCGTTGGAATTGGACCTTGGAATGCTCGATAAAGTGTTATGCAGGATATATGACAAGTGGGACACGGCAAAATTCCGCAGTTTGATCCGGGAATTTTCTTTGCCCCGGGACAAGATGTTGAAAGATTTTTCAAAGGGGATGAAAATGAAAGCGGCTATAGCCGTTGCGTTTTCGTATGACAGCGATGTTCTGATCCTTGACGAACCGACAAGCGGACTTGATCCCGTTGTCAGGGACGAGATAATCGAAATGATCTACAATTATAATCAGAACGGTGATCGTTCAGTACTGCTTTCATCGCATATTACGGCGGATCTGGAAAAAATATGCGATTATATTGTATATATTCATGAAGGGAGGATCATTTTCAACGAAGAAAAGGATGAACTGCTGAACAGATATGCGATCTACAGTATAGAGGACAAGCATTTGCGGGAATTGAACAAAAGTGCGTTTATCAAAGTCCTGAAAAGAGAATACAGGACAGAGATCCTTGCGCAGAAGGATAAAATGCCGAAGGATTTTGAGTATAAACCCGTTACTCTTGATGAAATGATGCTTTTTTATTCAAAGGGAGAAGATGTATGTCGGGACTGATTTTAAAAGATTTATATAATATCAGAAAACAAGCAATCTGGTACGTAGTAATGATAATATTGTTCAGCGTGTTATCGATCGTACTGAAAAATGCTGCCTTTGCTTATGCAATAGGCATATTGGTGACAATATCCATACCTCTTGCAGCCATAGCTTATGAAGAAAAGGACGGGTGGCAGAAATTTGCGATTGCAAGCGGAATGGATATAAAAACAATTGTCGGAGAAAAATTTTTTTTAGGTGTTGTATTTGCGATCATCGGTTCTGTTGCGTATACTATTGTTGTTGTCATTATCGGGACGGAAGAAAACAGGGTAACGGAACTTATTGCTTCTATCTGCATGCAATTATTGATGTTGGCGGCTGTTCTTCCGATTGTATTCAGGTTCGGGGCAGAGAAAGGACGCACATATATGATCGCCGCAGTTGTAGTTTTATTGGCGGTGTTTATTGCAGTTATGCCGTTTTACGGGAGGATAGTCGGAGACGAAGAAATTATATTTGCTGTTTGTATGATCTTTTTTGCCGTACTAAGCGTTTGTATTTCACTATTTATATCGATCAGAATTTATAAAGCAAAGGAATTTTAGGTAAACCGGAATACAAGTATTCATTATCTGAAACAGATAAGATATTTATGTTTCAGTGTAAATTGGTAAGCGCGCATAACGTAAATCTGCCGACAGAACAAAATTTGAATGACTGTACGTTATTTTTTCGACACGGTTTTATCTGCGGAAGAGATCCGATTTAATCTCTGAGCATGATTTTTTAACATTTTTCTCAGAAGCTGTATAAAAATGTTTTGTACATTGTTCTGATTCGGTTTAAAATAAACGCCGAATGACATGTCGGGACAATCTGAGACAGGTATCGGTTTTATGTCGTCCAAAGCCTCGGGTATAAATATCAGGGGGAGCAGAACGACTCCGAAACCCGAACGCACCAAAGTAATCGACGCGGGCAGATCATCGCACAAATAAATACTGTCAGCATTCCGGCCTCTACCGACTTTTAACTGTAAAGCGATCAAGTCGGTCGTACAAGCCGTAGGTTTAAAAAAATGAGGGGTTGATCATTGAGTTCTTCCAGCGTTACGTTTTTATATTCTGAAAGCGGATGCGTCTGGTCACACACACAGACAAGAGGGGTTTTGAGTATTTCGGTATATTCGATATTGCTTCCTTTGGGAAGTGTGTCTCTGATCCCCAAAACTACGTCGCGAGATTTTCTTCCATGGTTTTTACTAAATGGTAAGAAAAAAAAGTGTGCAGGACCGGATGGATATTCGGTTCGTACAAAGCGAGATCATACAAGACGTCCGGAAGAAGAGAGTAGAGAGTGTCGCTCATACATCCTATTTTAAAGGAAGTGAAAGAACTCGGAACAGTTTTGGTAAATTTATTTTGAAGACTGTTAAAATGTATAAGCAGATCTTTGACTTCGCGTATCGATCAGTTTGAAGCGATAAATTATACAGTTTATCGAATTACGTAAAATACGGGATCATTAAGGAAAAGCCTGAAGGTTTGAGCCGTAAACCTGTCAGGCTTTAAATTTGAAATCGATTAAAATGATGAGCAGAAATTAGACATTGTATTAAAAGCGTGATATACTGTCTTTACGGTATGAATAAGCCTGTGCTGCATGAGATCCCGAAAGCTTGCCGAAATAAATAATCTTATTTGAAAAACGAAAATGATAAAGGATCGTATTTTGTTTTTACCGGTAATTTAAACGGATCGGCGGATGATTCGAGAAGGGGTTGATAAAAAGACGGGGGTGTGTTGTCGGGGAATTGAATATGCTTGAAAAGATGGATGATTTTTTTAATGACAGGATAGCGGAGTATGATGATCATCAACTCAACGCCATAGCATCGGCTAAGGAATTTTATCCGTTCACGGCACGTAGTCTGCCGGCAGAGGAGGGGGTAAAAGTTCTTGATTTAGGGTGCGGGACAGGTCTTGAGCTTGAATATTATTTCAGGTTGAATCCGGCTGCGGAAGTGACATGTATAGATATGGCCGGAAGGATGCTGGACAAATTGACAAAGAAGTTCGGTGACAAAGATATCAGGATAATAAAGGGTTCATATTTTGATGTCGAATTGAAGGAGTCGTATTACGATGCGGTATTGTCGGTGGAATCGCTCCATCATTATGACATGGAGAAAAAGGTCATTTTTTACGGAAAGATAAGAAGGGCGTTGAAGCAGAACGGATATTTTATTCTGACGGATTATTTTGCCGCAACGGATGAGGAGGAGAAATTTTTAGCTTCTGAATTGGCGCGTCTGAAGTCCGAGCAGGGGATAAAAGACTGTGAATTTTACCATTATGATACACCTTTGACAGCTGAGCACGAAATTGAGGCGCTGAAGACTGCAGGGTTTACGGGTGCGGAGGTAATAAAGCGGTGGGAAAGCACATGCTGTATTAAAGCAGTCAGAAAAATGAGCGGAAAAGCAGAAAAGAGAGACCGGGGAGTATAAAATTCTGCCGTGTATTCAGACGACCGTATAATGAATATCCGACGGTTTTGATTTATATAAGTCAGTTGACCGGGCAGCGGAAAAAAAAGAAAACTGCATGACGCAGAAAATGCAGCATGCGGCACAGTGAAAAATCATGACTGAAGTTATGTTCCGACAGCAGTCGGTACCATAGCTTTTTTATTTGAAGGGTTTCTCGGCGAATAGAGGCGTCGAGTATACTATCGGGTGCTCAGTTTTTTTGCGGTAAGAATCATCGTTGCCCGGCGGACAGCATTTATGCAGGAAAAAACGTTTGCGAAGTTTTATTTGAGCCGGAGTTTATGAAGGCGCGGATTTTTGTCAATATAAAGAGATGAAGTCGGAATGGAGCTTGCCGTCACGGCGGAGCGTTCGTCTATACTGAAGAAAAAGACGCAGCAGGCAAAATTAAGGATGCAACGTAAGGCCGACATACTGAAAATCGGATTATATTTAATACACCCGATATTTATTGGTCGAGGCAAGGAACCCGGTATCATTTGACGAGTTATGTGACTAAGTTACTGAAAAAAGTACGATTTTTGTATATACTGTTGACATCAATAAAAAACGAGGTATCATTATGTCAGTTATAAATATCGGGAAAGAAAATTTCAAGACTGAGGTTTTAGAATCCTGTAAGCCGGTGCTGCTGGATTTCTGGGCGAGCTGGTGTGCTCCTTGCAGGATGGTAAGTCCTGTAGTAGACGAGATAGCCGAAGAGCGGAGCGACATAAAAGTCGGAAAAGTCAATGTGGACATCGAACCTGAGCTGGCGTTGGAATTTGCCGTAAGAAGCATTCCCACTCTGATAGTCATAAAAGACGGAAAGGTAGTAAACAGAGCGGTCGGTGCGCGTCCGAAGGGCGATATATTGTCGTTGTTATAAGGAGGAGAAATGAAGCTGCATGATTTATTTCGTCGCGGTGACATCAACGAAGGCGTGAGAAAATTCCGACAGACGAAACCCTCCGTCCTTTTGGACGTGCGTACTCCCGATGAATATTCCGGAGGGCATATTCCCGGAAGTAAAAATATTCCGCTTCAGGACATAGCTTTTACTGCAAGCATAATAAAAAACAAAAACATGCCGGTGTTTGTATATTGTTACAGCGGGGCAAGAAGTCGGCAGGCAGCCGGCGCGCTTATAAAACTCGGCTACACTCGTGTGGTGGATATAGGCGGTATCGATAGTTATAACGGAGAGGTGGAAAGGTAATATGAAAGTGATAATAGTCGGAGGCGTGGCAGGCGGAGCGACGGCAGCGGCCCGTATACGCAGACTTGATGAAAAAGCCGAAATAACCGTATATGAGAAATCGGGGTATATATCATATGCCAATTGCGGTTTGCCGTATTATATCGGCGGGGAGATAGAGGATAAGAAACAGCTTACGCTTCAGACTCCGGAAAGTTTTTTTGCCCGTTTCCGTATCGATGTCAAGGTAAAACATGAAGTGACGGCTTTGGATCCGGTCAGAAAGACCGTAACGGTGAAACAACTTGAAAACGGAAGGATATTCCAAGACAAATATGACAAACTTATAATATCTACCGGGGCAAAGCCCATAAAGCCGGATATGGCGGGAGTTGAAAGCGGGAAAGTATTTACGCTGCGCAATGTGGAAGATACATTCAGGATCAAGGAATATATAGTTTCTCATTCTCCTGAAAGGGCGGTAGTAGTCGGAGGTGGGTTTATAGGCATAGAGATGGCGGAAAATCTGACGAGACTGGGTATCAAAGTGACGTTAGTTGAGGCTGCCTCTCAGCTGATGGCGCCTTTTGACGCGGATATGGCGGCATTTATTCATGCCGAAATGCGCCGGAACGGAGTCGAACTTATTTTGGGAAGCATGGTGGAAGGATTTCATGAAGACGGTAATTCTTTCAGTGTACGGCTCAGAGGGGGAAGAAGTATTGCGTGTGATATGGCAATACTGGCAATAGGAGTGACGCCGGATACGTCTCTTGCAAAAACGGCAGGCATAGAGCTCGGATTAAAGGGGAGCATAGCGGTCAATGACAGGATGGAGACGTCAGTTCCCGATATATACGCGGTGGGAGACGCCGTGCAGATCAAGAATTTCGTAACTGGAAAGCCTGCACTGATATCGCTGGCAGGTCCGGCGAACAAAGAGGGGCGTATCGCGGCAGACAATATATGCGGAAAGGAAAGCAGGTATAGCGGAGGACAGGGCAGTTCCGTTATAAAGATATTCGGAATGACCGCCGCCTGTACGGGTATAAACGAAAGAACCGCGAAAGAAACCGGTATAGACGCCGACAAAGTCATATTATCGCCTATGAACCATGCGGGATACTATCCGGGCGGCAAGATCATGACAATGAAAGTGATTTTTGAAAAGGGAACCTACCGTTTGCTTGGCGCACAGATAGCCGGCAGTGATGGCGTGGACAAAAGGATCGATGTAATAGCAGTTGCGCTTCGAGCGGGAATGAAGGCGACCGAACTTGCCGAGCTGGATCTTGCGTACGCTCCGCCTTATTCGTCAGCTAAGGATCCGGTGAATATGGCGGGATATATAATTGAAAATATACGTGACGGAATAGTAAAGCAATGGTATTATGAAGAGGAATCGGTACTGCCCGGAGACGGAAGCGTTACATTATTGGATACAAGAACCGCTGCAGAGTATTCGGGAGGTCATATTGAAGGTTTCAGGAACATACCGGTAGACGAGCTCAGAGAAAGGATAGGCGAGATCGAAAAGGGCAAACCCGTATATGTCATATGTCAGAGCGGACTGAGGAGTTATATAGCCTCGAGGATACTCTCCGGCTACGGGTTCGAGGTTTATAATTTTGCCGGAGGATTCAGGTTTTACGATGCGGTAAAAAACGATCATATTTTATCGCAGAAGGCAACCGAATGCGGGAAAGAGGTCTGAGCTTGTATTAAAACGTCATAAATATCCGGTCTGAAATGACCGTACGCCGGGAAATCGCCGTTTTTCGTCAAAGGGACGGTTTTAAGTAACCGATCGGGATCGGATCATGATAAAAAGGAATCGAGGGCAGGCGGGTCGATGATGTTTATGACGCCTCTTGAGAGTTTCACTATTCCTTCGGAAGCGAAGTATTTAAGCATTCTTGTGACGACTTCTCGAGGACTTCCGAGATGATTCCCGATAGTTTCATGAGTTATTCTGAGAGAAAGGCTGTTTTCGATGACCGATTCTTCCTTCAGGAAGGCTGCGAGTCTTTTATCGAAGCTTTTCCACATGATCTGGTCTATCAGCCACATGACCTCTGAAAAACGACTGGCAAGGATCTCGTTCGTATAATTTGCAAGCGGGGCGGAGGTTTTCATGATTTCCTTGTAAACATCGGAAGGGATCACGGTGATTTCACTGTCTTTTTCAGCTGAGATTATCACGGAGAATTGTATACTGTTTAATATACACGACGCGGAAAAAAGACAAATATCTCTTTCAAAAAGTCTGTAAAGAGTGATTTCTCTGCCTTCGGAAGACACGATGAAGGCGCGGATTTGTCCGGAACGCACACAAAAAAGTCCCTGACATTCATAATTTCCGTTGTGGAGTATATCGCCTTTGAGGTATTTCCGTTCAAAGGCGGATTCGGATAAAATCCGTTGTTGATTTTCTTCGAGTTTGTTCCAAACGGGCAGGAAATCTTTCAGTTCCATATCGAATATCGCTCCTTAAAAACAGTATAACATATGAGAGACGGAAAAACAACCCGATAAACCTCAAAAAATAATTATTGCGGAGCAAAGCGCAAATAAAACAGTGTGATCTGAAAAGCAGGAAAGGAGAAAAAGATGAAAGAGTATGTATGCACGATATGCGGATATATCCATAAAGGCGAATTACCTTCTGAATTCAGGTGTCCCGTATGCGGGGCAGGAAGGGACGCTTTTACCGAGATAAAGCCGAAAGAACAAAGTGAAAGCACAGATATTGCGCGTCCGGATATCCGAGGAGAATTGTCGGCGATGGAAATCAGCGTGATATGTTCAAATCTTGCAAGGGGATGTGAAAAGCAGTATAAGCCGGAAGAAATGGCGCATTTTCTGAAGCTTTCTGAATTTTTCAGGGCGGAAGCGGAGAAGGAAGTCGCGGACATAAACGCACTGAAAGAGCTGTTGGAAAAGGACCTGAACGAGAGTTTTCCTTATGCAAGGAAAGCCGCCGAACTTGCGGGAGACAGAGGCGCCATGAGGAGTCTGGTGTGGAGTGAGAAGGTTACGAGGATGCTGAAATCGTTGCTGGGCAGATACAACGATACAGATGAAAGGAAGTCTGCGGGGACCGGTATATACATGTGTACCGTATGCGGTTTTGTTTATACGGGGGATGCTCCACCTGAGACATGTCCGGTATGCAAGGTGCCGTCGTGGAAGTTTGAAAGGCAGAAAAGGAGGGAGCAGTGATGGCAGAAAGATATGCGGTGAGGAATCTGAGACTGTGCACGAAAGATTGCATGTGTCTTTATGTGTGTCCGACGGGAGCGACCGATACTGAGAACAGTATAATAGACGCCGAAAAATGTATAGGCTGTGAGGCGTGTGCGAAAGCTTGTCCGTCTTCGGCGATATCCATGGTACCTTATGTATATCCGCCACAGCAGCCGAAGAGTGAAAAAGTAAAGCAAGCGCTTCGTATACTCATAAACAGTAAAAACAGAGCCGAGTTGATTGCTTCCGGGTTTCAGGGCGAACTTTATACTGCCATAGAGAAGTCGAGCAGACTCATGGCTGAAGATCTTTGCAGAGAAGCAGGTTACATGCTTCCGCAGAGCCGTAATACAGAGCTGTTGCTCAGAAGAATAAGGGAATATCCCGGAGTACCGGTACAATCGGCGGATTGGTTGCTCGGCAAACTTGATTTCAATGAAAAAAACGAAGAAGATGAAATAAAGGAGGGAATAAAAATGGAAAAATGGAAATGCAGTGTATGCGGTCATGAGCACGAAGGGGCGATGCCGGCGGATTTTAAATGTCCGGTATGCAGACAGTCGGCGGATAAATTTGTCAGGGCAGAAGAAAAGAAGAATCCTTATGCGGGAACAAAAACCGAAAAAAATCTGATGGAGGCATTTGCGGGGGAGTCGCAGGCGAGGAATAAATACACATATTTCGCTTCTGTTGCCAAGAAGGCGGGATATGAACAGATAGCGGCGTTATTTTTGAAGACTGCGGACAACGAAAAAGAGCATGCCGAACTTTGGTATAAAGCTCTCGGAGGTATAGGTGACACTGCCGAAAATCTTCTGCATGCGGCAGAAGGCGAAAATTCAGAATGGACAGATATGTATGACAGGATGGCGAAGGAAGCCGAAGAAGAGGGCTTTTTTGAACTTGCGGAGCAATTCCGCGGAGTCGGTGCGATAGAAAAAACGCATGAAGAAAGGTACCGCGCTTTACTCGGGAACATCGAAACGAATTCGGTTTTTGAAAAAGCGGAAGTCACGGTATGGGAGTGCAGGAATTGCGGACACATGGTTTCGGGGAACAAAGCTCCTGAAGTTTGTCCGGTGTGTAAGCATCCTCGCGCATATTTTGAAGTCCACAAAAAGAATTATTAAAGCATGCCGAGAGAAACTGAGAGGAACAGTATTTTCAAATCCTGAAAAATCTCGGTATTCGGAAAGGCAGTCGGAAAACGCCGGCAAATATCATGTCGGCGTTTTTTCGGTGGAAAAAACACATTGCGGGTTTAAACGGATGTTTCCGGGGAGGTGCAGGGCAAAACCGATCACAGAAGCGGTGTAAGCTTCGCGGCTCTTTACCGGGAGGAAAGATAAAAGCCGGGCGGTAATGAAATATTCATGCGCGAAACTTTGACGGCAAAATCCGGGTTACTTAAACAGCTTGACATAAAATTGACATTTTCTATTTATTCTGTTATAATGATGCAGCTGATAAGGTTTTTATCAATCCGGCGGGGAAACATCGGATTTTTGCCGAAGAAATATCCGCGGAGCAGACAGGGCAGATCATAAGTATGAGCAAAAGCCGCCGGAAGGATTTTACATGAAAGCAGAAGCGAAAAATAGAGAGGGTAATACGGATCGGAAGGTGTGTGCAGCCACGAAAATCCTTATGTCAGGCTGGTCGGAAGAACAGGCAGATAAATCGCGGTATTTCCGGAAAGAGCGCACGGAAGGGCCGAATACCGGGGGAAATAAAGAATAATGTCGTATGAGAAGGGGGAAAAATGGAGACAGGGTACGCTGAAATAATTGTATGTGAGGAAAATACGGCTTCGTCTTTGGGAAGCGGGTTACTTCCTGTTTTTGCCACGCCGGCGTTGGTAGCATTGATGGAAAAAGCGGCGTGCGAAGCCATGAAGGGATATTTGAAAGAAGGGGAGACCTCTGTAGGGATTGAAATAACCGTAAAGCATACGGCGGCAACTCCTGTCGGGATGAAAGTGAGGGCAAAAGCCGAGGTTACCGAAGTCAAGGGGAGGTTCTATACATTCAGGATCACCGCTGACGATGAAAAGGGAGAGATAGGAAGCGGTATTCACGTACGTGCGGTCATCAACACCGAGAAGTTTATGAATAAAGCAAAAGCGAGGAAAGAGACCTGATACCGGAATACGCGGAAAAAGCGTATTTGTGAAGGAGTGGTATTCAAAACAGAACAGACAGATATCAAAATAAAGCCTCCGAAGCCAAGGGATCGGAGGCTTTTTCGGTGGAGAAAAATCAAGAAAGGTGTGTATTATTTACGTTGAGGTTCTTTCCTTGCAACATGAGATTCGATTGCTGCTGCCGAAACGGCTTCAGCAACTTTACCGTGCACTGTTTTATCGAAAGCGAAAGGAATGATATGCTCTGCGGAAAGCTTGTCTTCGGGCACACTTGAGGAGATTGCAAGTGCAGCTGCTTTCATCATAGGAATATTTATGTCCGAAGCCATTACGTCAAGAGCCCCTCTGAAAATTCCCGGGAAACAAAGCACGTTATTAATCTGATTGGGGAATACAGAGCTTCCTGTTCCGACCACTTTAGCGCCTGCTTTTTTAGCCAGATCGGGATGGATCTCGGGAACGGGATTAGCGAGGGGAAAAACGATGGGGTGGGGATTCATGGAACGCACCATATCTTCGGTGACGCAGTCAGGGGCAGAAACTCCAATAAAAACGTCTGCTTTATACATGGCGTCTTTCAGGCTGCCTTTTAGCAAGTCGCGGTTTGTGATTTCAGAAATTGCCGCATGAGAGGGGATCAGGGAAGCGTCGCCGCGGCAGATGATCCCGAAGCGGTCGCAAACGATGATATTTTCTGCTCCCATTTCCAGGAGAAAGCGAGTAATGGAGAGGCCTGCAGAACCGCCGCCGTTGACTACGATGCGTACGTTATTCAGTTTTCTGCCGGTGCATTTCAATGCGTTCAGAAGGGCAGCGGCTACAACAACCGCCGTACCGTGCTGATCGTCATGGAAAACGGGGATGTCGCAAATTTCTTTGAGTTTTTTTTCGATTTCGAAGCAACGGGGGGCGGCGACGTCTTCGAGGTTTATACCGCCGAAGCTTTTTGAGATGAGAGCGACGGTTCGAATAAATTCGTCTGAATTTTTAGTATCGACGCACAATGGGAAGGCGTCAACGTCTCCGAATGTTTTAAAAAGGACGCATTTGCCTTCCATAACGGGCATTGCGGCTTCGGGTCCGATATCTCCCAGCCCCAGGACGGCAGTACCGTCAGTTATAACAGCGACGGTATTATGGCGGCGCGTCAGAGAGTAGGATAGTTTTTTGTCGGCTTTTATGGCGAGACAGGCTTCAGATACTCCGGGAGTATATGCGAGTGAAAGTTCCTGAGTGTTGGTGACGGGAACGCGGGAAACAACTTCTATTTTTCCTTTCCATTCGCCGTGAAGGCGAAGAGATTCTTTTTTAACGTCCATGATTTTCCTCCGAAAGTAAACTTAAATGCAGATGCGAGCACCTCTTTTAGATTATATAATCCCGAAGGATTTTCGTCAAGCAAAAGACCGGCGGAGAGTGGTTTACGAAATATTTACGTAACATTTACTCCATAGTGATAGCATGATTTTTTTGCGGGGGATATAATGGAGTCGCAAATGAGGAATGCGTGAGACGCAGGATCTTGCAGAAAACAAAAAAGCAATCATACGATCAAGGAGGAAATATGAAAAGATTAATAGCGGCTGTCATAATAATAATGATGGTATTTTGTTCGGTCGGGTGTGTGACCGGGGAAGAAAGAGAAATAGCAGTAGTCGGCAGAGAGGAAGGCTCGGGGACCCGTGAAGCTTTTGAGAATCTCGTGGTAGGAATAAACGGGGAAAAGATAACCGAAACGGGATATGTCAAAGGCATAATAGAAAACAACAGTACCGGACTTGTGAAAGGCACCGTGGCGGGAAACCGGTATGCGATAGGATATATGTCGTTGGGTGCAGTCGACGAAACGGTGAAGGTGCTTGACATTGAAGGGAAGAAAGCGACCATAGAAAATATACAGACAGACGATTACGATTTATGGAGGCCTTTTGAAGTGTTGATAGACGATGCCGTGGTAGGAGAGAATGGGACCGGGACGGCTGTTCAAAAGGATTTTGCTCTTTATTTGGAAAGCAAAGAGTGTCAGGAAGTGATTGCGGCTTCTTCACACGGATACGCGAATAATCCTGACGTAAGTAAAGAATGGAGCGCTCCGGCAGGTTTAAGTGCGGAAAGCGGGGAAGTGAAGATACTCGGGTCGACTTCGGTAGAGCCGCTGATGGCGGAAATAATATCAGCCTACTGTGAAGCTGCCGGATTGGCGCAGGATGTTTTCAGTATGGTAGCGCAGGGCAGCAGTTACGGAAGAGAAGGCATTAAAGAAGGGACCTGTCAATTCGGTATGGCGAGCAGCGTGACGAAGATAGACGATTCATATCCTTCGACGGTGAGGAAGGTCAATTCCGAAGTTGAAGGGGATAGTGCGGGACAGTTATGCAGAGACGGGTTAGCGATAGTCGTGCATCCTGAAAACGAATTGAAGGATATTTCCGTAGAAACGCTTTTCAATATATACACCGGCAGCATCAGGAAATTTTCAGAGATAGTCTAACGGAAGGGTTATGGATAAAACAGGGATAAAAACGATGTTGATGAAGGAGAAGGGCGCGAAGGCCCTTTTCCTTGTGTGCGCATTGATATCGATAGCCGCGGTACTGTTGATATGTATATATATATTCGCAAACGCATTTCCGGCGCTTGCGGAAATAGGTATATTCAGATTTTTGTTCGGCGACACATGGAGTCCTCGGAATGGCGAGTTCGGGATACTCCCGATGATAGTGGGTTCAATATTAGCCACAGTCGGAGCTTTATTGACAGGTGTCACATTAGGTGTGTTTACTGCTGTATTTATAGTATGCTTTTGCAAAGCGAAACTCAGACGCGTGTTTTTACAGCTTGTAAATCTTCTTGCAGGGATACCGTCAGTAATTTACGGTTATTTCGGAATCAAGGTATTATCGCCCTTGGTGATGGAGGTATTCGGAGTTTCGAGCGGACAGGGATTGTTTACCGTATCTATAATATTAGGTATAATGATACTTCCCACGATCGTAAGTCTTACGGCTTCCGGTCTTGAAGCGGTTCCCGGGAGTTATTATGAGGGAGCGCTGGCTATAGGGGCGAATAAAGTGTCGGCAGTGTTCAATGTTGTTTTGCCTGCAGCGAAGAGTTCGGTGATGACATCGATCATTCTCGGACTCGGGCGTGCGCTTGGAGAAACCATGGCTGTAGTCATGATAGCCGGAAATCAGGCCGTTATTCCGGATTCGCTTTTTACCTCTTTCAGAACGCTGACGGCGAATATAGTTTTTGAGATGGGATATGCCGATTCGGATACATGGAAAGGCGCTTTGATAGCAACGGGAGCGGTTTTGGTATTTTTTGTACTGATCATAAACCTGCTTCTGAACGCAGTAAGGGGAAGAGGAAACGAACAGGGCATGATAAAAAAGTATTTGCGCGGCACGAAAATACTTTATGTGTTTTCTGTTTTTACTTTTATTATTTCCATGATATCGCTTTCTGCGATCCTTTTGTATATACTGGTCGAAGGCGTTCCTCATATTGATTTCGAATTATTGTTCGGAGAGTTCAGATACGGCAAAGTCACGCTATTGCCGGCGATAACAGGATCGCTGATGATAGTGTTTCTTTCGATGGCGATAGCTTTGCCGGCAGGAATATTTGCTGCCGTATTTCTTAACGAGTATACGAAGAAAAACAGCAGACTAGTAAAGGTGATCGACTTGGCGACTGAAACTCTTGCAGGCGTACCATCTGTCATTTTCGGTTTATTCGGATACTTGTTTTTTTCTTTGGCGTTGGGCATGGGAATGTCGCTATTGTCGGGAAGTCTGACGTTATCTTTGATGATATTGCCCGTAATAGTACGTTCCACTCAGGAAGCGCTGAAAGCCGTTCAACCGGGGTTGAGGGAGGGGAGTCTTGCTCTCGGAGCCGGGAATTTCAGAACGGTTATGCGCGTTGTGTTGCCTGCATCGCTGCCCGGGATTGCGGCATCCGCAATACTTGCGGTCGGACGGGTCATGGGGGAATCGGCACCGATACTGCTGACTTCGGGACAGCCAAGAGGAATGCCGTCGGGGTACATGTCGATGGGAGGAAATCTTGCGGTGATGGTTTACAGTCTGGCAAACGAAGGATTGTATCCTGAAGAAACGGCGGCGTGCAGTGCGATACTGATATTAATAGTATTGGGATTGAATCTGGGCGCTGATTTTCTTACGAGGTTTTTAAGGAGGAAGCTTGGCGAATGATAGAGATCAGAAACGTGGATTTTTATTACGGAGATTTTCATGCCCTGAAAAATGTAAATATGACGATACCGAAGTCGGAAATTACGGCTTTCATAGGTCCTTCCGGATGCGGGAAGAGCACGTTGCTCAGGTGTCTGAACAGAATGAACGATCTTATAGACGGCGCAAAACTAACCGGCACGATAACTATAGACGGTAAAGATATATATAGAGAAACCGAGCCTTATTTGTTGCGACGGAAGGTGGGAATGATATTTCAGAAGCCTAATCCTTTTCCGATGAGCATATTCGATAACGTAGCCTACGGACCGAGAACATACGGGATAAGAAAGAGATCCGATCTAAGGGAGATAGTCAGGAAGAGTCTGGAAAGTGCGGCGATGTGGGATGAGGTAAAGGATATACTTCACAAGTCAGCGATGGGGCTGTCCGGAGGACAGCAGCAGAGGTTATGTATAGCGAGGGCGCTGGCAGTAAAGCCTGAGATTTTATTGATGGATGAGCCGACGAGTGCATTGGATCCCATATCCACTGCAAAGATAGAGGAAACCTGTGAGGAACTTAAGGAGAGCATCACGCTTGTGATCGTGACTCACAACATGCAGCAGGCAGCGAGGATATCGGATAATACGGCTTTTTTCATGATGGGGGAGATAGTGGAGAAGAACAAGACTGAAATATTATTCACGTCTCCGTCGGACAAGAGGACGGAAAACTATATAACGGGCAGATTCGGATAAAAGAAAGAGTTGCAAAAAGAGATATGATATGGTAAACTGAAACGGAGATGAGGTATGTCTACGAGAAAGAATTTCGATACCGAGATGACGGAGTTAAAAAAAGAACTGATATCCATGTGCAGGATGGCTGAAGAGATGATAGAAAACAGTATAACTGCATGGAAGAGCGGAAACAAAGAGCTGGCTGAAAGGACCGTGGCTGCCGATCAGGAGATAAACGCATACGAGATGGAGATAGAGAATAAATGTGTGAAATTGCTTTTGAGGCAGCAGCCTGTAGCGAGGGATCTGCTCGAGGTATCGGCGGCGCTCAAGATGATAACCGACATAGAGCGAATAGGAGACAAAGCGAGGGATATATCCGAGATAGTATATCAGTATGAGGGAGAGAAGCCGCAGATAGTCGAGCAGATATACGTTATGGCTGAGATATCGCGAAACATGGTGCATTCATCGGTGAGGTCGTTTGTAGAGAACGACATGGAATCTGCCGCGGAAACGGTAAAAATGGATGATAAAGTTGATGAATTGTTTTTGCATGTCAAAGAGAGGCTTGTGGAATTGATATATGAAGACAAATCCAATGCGGACACAGCGCTTACTTTGATGTTAATGGCGAAGTATTTTGAAAGGATAGCTGACCACGCGGTAAATATATGCGAGTGGGTGGAATTTCTCAATTCCGGAAAGAGGAACAGATATTGAGGTAGAATATGGCGATGATTTATGCGGCAGAGGATGATGCAGGGATAGGGGAGCTTTACGGTTACGCGTTTGAAAGTGCCGGATATGAATATAAAATTTTCGAAACGGGCAAAGAGTTTCTGCTTGCGGCGGAAAAGAGGCAGCCTGAACTTGCTCTGCTCGACATAATGCTTCCCGATACCGACGGATATACGATACTTAAAAAGTTGCGTGAAGCCGGAAGAGATTTTCCGGTTATAATGGTCACAGCAAAGGGAGATGAAATAAGCAAAGTAAAAGGACTGAATCTCGGAGCAGACGACTATGTTGTAAAGCCGTTTTCGGTGCTGGAGCTTTTGGCGAGGATAAACGCAAGACTCAGGACGTTTTCCGGAGAGAAAGAGATAAAGCACGGCAGTATAGTTATCAATGAAGACAGACGGCTTGTCAGTATCGGAGGCAGGGAAATAAAGCTTGCGCTGAAGGAATACGAGCTTTTCAGACTGCTTTTTGCGCATCCCGAGAAAGTATATACAAGAGATGAGATATTAAGTGCCGTATGGGGAGTGGATTTTATGGGCGAAAGCCGTGCGCTTGACATGCAGGTAAAAAATCTTCGTGACAAGCTGGAAGAAGCGGGAGCAAGGGATTGTCTTGTAACGGTGCGCGGGGTCGGGTACAAATTCGTGTTGCCTGAAAAAGGGAATGAAAATGACTAAACGTTTTTTATTTATTTTTGTCAGCATGGTGGCAGTGTTTGCGGTATTTTCCGTCATGTTGTGGCTGAACATATATTATTCAAATGAAATAATAATCAAAAACAATCTTATGACCGAAACGCAGCTCATTGCGGAAGTCATGAGAGATGATTATGATTCATACGGACAGTTTGATAACAAAGAGATACGGCTTACAGTTCTGAGCAGCAAAGGGGACGTGTTGTTTGACAGCTACAGTGCGACAACCGAAAATCATTTTGACAGGGAAGAAGTACAGAGTGCAGTTCGAGGGACGCCGCAGGTAGTGAAAAGGTATTCGGAGACTATAGGAAAGGACATGTATTATTATGCTGTAAGGAGCGAGCCGGATGAAACCGGAGATTACAGGATAATAAGGCTGGCGTTTGCGATAGAGACCGCGCAGGAATACGCGTTGCATATGATGCCTTTTTTTATGGTGTGCGTAGCGGTGATACTGTTGCTTGCGGCATTATATTTCAGGTATGTTGTGAAAGAGATAAAGAGGCCGCTGGAGCTGGTGGGCAAATGTATAAGGGGGCTCAATGACGGAAGTTATCAGAAGATAGAGGTAGGGGAGAGAGATGACCTTTCCGCGGTGATAAGTGAAGTAAACGATCTGGGAGAGAGGCTTGCCGCAAACATGAACCGGCTTACCGAAGAACAGAACAAGCTTGAATTGGTTCTTGACAATATGGAGGAGGCGGTAATAGCCGCTGATGAAAAAGGGGATATAGTATTTATAAATCTTTCAGCGCGTAATTTATTTAATTGTGAAAACGTACTTAATAAGAATATAATATACGCTATAGACGATATAACCCTGGCGGAGCGTATCATGCAGGCGGAAGAACGAAACATAAACATATGTTTTGAATACTATTATAAGGAACGCTGGCTTGAGGTGAGCGTAATGAGTGCCGACAAGCCGACGGCAAAGGTCAGGAGCGTGACGTTTATACGAGATATGAGTAAAGACAAACTGGCGGCGAAACAGCGAAGCGATTTTTTTGAAAGTGCTTCTCACGAGTTGAAAACGCCGTTGACGTCAATAAAGGGATTTACGGAACTCATGCTCACACAGACAGAACCGGGATCGGTAGTGAACAAGCAGGCGTTCAGGATACATCAGGAGGCTGAAAAGCTCAGTGAGTTGCTGAAAGATATGCTTGATCTAACCGAGATAAGCGATGGCAGCAGACCGAGGATATCCGTTGAGGTAGATGTAGCCGAGGTGTGCAGGGAAGCGGCGGGAAGACAGAGTGTAAACGCCGAGAAAGCGGGAATAAGCATAACGGTTGAAGGGAGGGGGAAGATATACGCTCCTTCAGATGAAATATATTCTCTTGCGGACAACCTTATAAGTAATGCGGTGAGGTACAATAAAGAGGGCGGAAAAGTAAAAGTTGAGATTTATAAAGAAGAAGGCAGCGTGGTGCTGTCGGTATCCGACACCGGAATAGGGATACCCGAGAAATACCGGACAAGGATATTTGAAAGATTTTTCATGGTAGATAAGGCGTACAGCAAGAAAAACGGCGGAACAGGACTCGGGTTAGCTATAGTTAAGCATATAGCATTGAATCTCAGTGCGTCCTTGCAGCTGAGCAGCAAGGAAGGAGAGGGGAGCACTTTTATCGTTAAATTTCCGGAAAATGTGACAGTAAGATGATCATGGTTTATTGTTGAGGCTAAAGTAGTTTCAGTGAGCGACTGAGACCTCAGAGAACGCTTAAATAATATTACGACGAGTTCG
>UMHQ01068711.1_pt1 | contig 49031 bp, 45 predicted proteins | sample 1965531 | NCBI WGS metagenome assembly UMHQ01 (sample SAMEA4836098, study PRJEB28245) | human gut metagenome | biome: gut microbiome; material: fecal sample | place: Denmark | collected 2008 | reverse complement strand
AGCGGTAGCTCTCGTCCTTCACGAACAGCTTGCCGAGGCCCAGGTACTTCGCCATCCCGTCCAGCTTCGCCAGCGGGGTCTCCGCGTACTGCGGAAAACTCTTGTGAAACGCCCGGGCCTTCTTCACGTTCTCCAGGCTCATCACCGGCAGACTCGCGTCCGCCGTCTTAGGCATACGGTTTGCCACCCACTTGATCTTGTCCATCTTCAACGTGCCTCCTGAAATTATTTTGAAGCCGCTAAAAAACTTTTTGTTCTGCTCAAATAATAGCACATTATTATAATAATGCAAGGGGTAAATCAAAAATATTTTTAGTTTTTTCGCAATTGTTTTTGCTCACTCAAGCGTTGACCCTCCGCCATAGGTCGGCGGCCTGTTTTCGGGCCCCTTCGAGGAGCTTTTCCTCGTCCACGACGAGCAAAACACGGTCCTGCATTAGCAGTTTTCCGGCCGACACGGTGCTGGTCACGCGAGCCAGGCCCGAGGCGGCGATGAGGTGCGCGTCGAGGTCATGAGCCGTCAGCGGAGTGGTCGGGGCGTAGTCCAGGACGATGACGTCCCCCGCAGCCCCCGGGCGGAGCACGCCCAACTCCGTGCCGAAGATGCGGCCTGCAAACGCCGCGTTCGACTCAAAGAGCGCCCGCGGCAGCTCCTCAAAGCCCGCCTCCGCATCCTGCGCGCTGTGGCGGCAGAGCAGCGAGGCCGCGGTCAGCTCGCCCAGCATGTCCGGGCCGAAGCCGTCCGTGCCCAGACCCACGCTCACTCCAGCGCGGGCGTACTCGACCACGCCCGCGGCCCCCGCCGCGCCGGCCATGTTGCTGCGCGGGCAGTGCACCGCCATGGTGTCCGTCTCGCGCAGGAGCTGCACGTCCTCCCAGTTGAGGTGGATGCAGTGCGCGGCCAGGGTCTTGCGGCCCAGGACGCCCCGCTCGCGCAGGCGTCGGACCACGCTCTTGCCGTAGGTCTTGAGGCTGTGCGCCGTGTCCTCCAGGCACTCGGCCACGTGCAAATGGCAGCCGGAGGTGGCCGGGAGCGCCTCTATGCAGGCCTCCAGCGTCCGGTCCGAGAGCGTGAAGCCCGCGTGCATGCCCATCATGCCGCAGCGCATGCCGTCCGTGCGCCGGGCGGACTCGCGCATGAAATCCACGTTTTCCCTTATCGCCGCGCGACACTTGCTCTCGCCCTCGCGGTCCGAGACCTCGTAGCAGAGGCAGGCGCGCAGGCCGAGCTCGTCCGCGGCGCGGCTTATCTCCGCGAGGCTGCCCGTGACCGCGCCGTAGCTGGCGTGGTGGTCAAAGACCGTGGTGACGCCGCAGCGGATGCACTCGAGGAAGGCCGCGGCCGCGCCGTGGTAGACGTCCTCCAGGTTCATGGCCCGGTCGAGCCGCCACCAGTGGCCCTCGAGCAGGGCGGGCAGGCTCTTCCCGGAGCCGGTCCGGGGCAGCAAGCCTCGCGCAAGGGTGTGGCCTGCGTGGTGGTGGAGATTTATGAGGCCGGGCATTATCAGCCCGCCGCGGGCGTCCACATACTGCGCGCCCGGGTTCTCGCGGCGCAGCTTCTGCGCCGGGCCCAGCGCGGTTATCAGCCCGTCGTCGCCAATGGCCACCGCACCGCCGCTTATGAGCGGGCGCTCCGGGTCCCGCGTCACGACGGCGCCGTTGCCGATCACTATCATCGTTTCTGTTCCTCCTTCTGGGCCTGGGCCGTCCGGCACAGAGCGCCCAAAAGCTAAAAAATTTTTTTTGGAAATCTATTTATTTATAATAATCCGCTTGTGCGGGGCGGTTTTTTATGATAAAATTGGATAAGTATTTGTTTCGAAGGGAGATGGTCCGCCTTGTTGAGCAAAGCCACGCTTCAGATGCTGCGCCAGATCGCCCACGGCCTGTGCAGCCAGTTCGGCAGCAACTGTGAGGTCGTCGTCCACGATCTGAGCCTCCGCCAGCCGGACAGCAGCATCGTCATCATCGAAAACGGGCACGTCAGCAGCCGCAAGCTCGGCGACGGGCCGAGCCACATCGTGCTCGAGGCCCTGCGCGCGGACCCCGCCACGCTGGAGGACAAGCTCTCCTACCTCACCCGCACCCACGACGGGCGCATACTCAAGAGCAGCACCATCTACATCCGCGACGAGGACGGCAGCGTCGCCGCCATCTTCGCCATCAACTACGACATCACCGGCCTGCTCGCCATCGAGGGCAGCCTCCGCCCGCTCATCTCTACCGGCACGCCCGAGTCCGGCTCCTCCGAGCCCGAGAGCATACCGCTCAACGTCAACGACCTGCTCGACGAGCTCATCAGCCAGTCCATAAAGCTGGTAGGCAAGCCCGTCGCCATGATGAACAAGGACGACAAGATAAAGGCCATCCAGTTCCTCAACAACGCCGGCGCCTTCCTCATCACCAAGAGCGGCGACAAGGTCAGCAAGCAGTTCGGCATCAGCAAATACACCTTATATAACTACATGGACGCAAGCCGCAGCGAGTGACGTCTCCTGCCGCACGGACGCCCCGGAGCCTCCCAAGGCCCCGGGGCGTATTTTGTTATGGCTGCCAGACGGAGTAGCCGTAGACCATTATGACGATGCTCACGATGAGCAGCACGTTTCCGACGGTTATGTACGCGGGGGTCACGCAGAGGCAGGCCATGAAGGCGCCGATGGCCATGATGACGGTGCCGATGAGCGCGGCCAGCTTGTAGCGCAGGAGACCGGGCTTGTTGTTCTTCTCTGCCATGTCAGTTTGCCTCCCTTTTGAGCATCTCGTTGTTTTTACCGGTCACAAGCATGAGCACAGTGTAGAGCAGCGCGCCCAGCACGAGGCTGTTGAGCGAGGGCAGACCCCAGGGGATGACGTACACGAGCACCGCGCTCACGATCCAGCTTATCCAGGGGATGGCGTTCCACTTTACGAAGCCCGCGCTCTCGAGGCTGGTGTAGCGGCCGCGGTGGATGATGAAGTAGTCGGCGAGGATGATGCCCGCTAGCGGCGGCACGATGTTGCCGAGGACGTTCAGGAAGGAGTAGAAGAAGTCCACCTGATAGGGCTTGAGCAGCGTGGCCAGGGCCGAGATGGCGATGACGACGATGAGGGTCTTGCTGCGGCCGGCCTTGAAGCTGTTGGCGAGGTTCAGACTGGTGGAATAGAGGTTCGCGACGTTGGTCGTGAAGATGTTGGTGGTCATGAGGATGAGCGCCGGGATGACCAGACCGAAGCCGAGCAGGACGTTGGTGAGGTCGTAGTCGTTCATCGCGATGGTGGCGATGGCGCCGCAGACGATCATGAGAATGTTGCCGAAGAGCAGGCCCGTGAGCGCGGAGGCCACGGCCTCCTTCGTGCTCCTGGCGTAGCGCATTATGTCCGCTATGCACGTCGCCGTTGAGAGTATCCACGCGCCGATGACGGTGGTGACGCCGGCGGCGAGGGTCATGGGCGCCGAGGGGCGGTAGGCCATAAGGGCCTCCCAGCTGCCGAGCACGCCCATGGAGCGGATGGTAGTTGCGATGGAGAGGAACACTATGGCCGGGATGGCCACGTAGCCGAGGATGGTTATGGCCTTCACGCCGTAGAAGGCGAAGGCGCCCATGGCGATGGCGCTGAGTACCATGCAGATGGCCTCGCCCACCTCGCCGAGGCCGAGGGCCGTGGCCACGAAGTGGCCGTAAGTCGCGGCCTGGATGGTGTACCAGCCGATGTTGACGATGGGCACAAAGATGGAGGCCAGCTTGGAGCCCATGGTGCCGAAGCTGTAACGGGTCAGCAGCGCGAAGGTGAGGCCCGTCTTGCTGGCGATGACGCTCACCGCGACGGCGATGAGGCAGAGGAATACATTGCCGATAAGCGTGGCATAGATGACGTGCTTGAAGTCCAGCCCGACAGCCAGGGTCCCGCCCGCCATCATCGAGACGATGACAAAGACGAAGCCCGTCCAGATTATCGTCAGGCTTATGTAGCTCTTGCGTTCGCTCTCCGGGACGGCGGAGAGGGAAAATTCGCTGTCCTGCGCGGCTGCTTTGGTCGCTTTGTTTTCGTTCACTTCTCGGACCTCCCTCGATTCATTGAAAAATACCTTCTGGTTCCTTCTCGGCCCGCCGCAGTGAGCGGCGGAAACCCGGAGGCGGCAAAGGCTCCCCATGATGAGGTCTTTGCGGCTTTCGCCGCGCGGTCCGTGCACTGACCGCAACCGTACCCGTGTTATACATGTCGCACAAAAAGATTTTTTGGTGCGACTGTAATTCTGTTGCATTTACAGTATATAGCCCTGTGAACGAAATGTCAACAAAATATTTTTTGTAATAACAAAAATTTTTATTGTCAATTGCGAAAATAGCTCTTGACAATTGAACAGTTGCTCAACTATAATACGGATGCAAGAAACAGTTGAGCAACTGTTCAATTGATAGGAGGCGGCGATATGGCCAAGAGCGAATTTTCCTGCTCCGAGAACATAGTCCACGAGGACGCCGTTGCCGAGGTACGAGAGAAGATGCACGACGGCGAGATGCTGGACACGGTGGCGGGCTTCTTCAAGGTGCTGGGCGACGGGACCCGGATGCGTATAATCTCGGCGCTGGCGGTGCGCGAGCTGTGCGTCTGCGACCTGGCGGCGGCGCTGGGCATGACCAAGAGCGCGGTGAGCCACCAGCTCAGTACCCTGCGCACGGCGCGGCTGGTCAAGTGCCGCCGCGAGGGCAAGAGCGTCTTTTACACGATAGACGACGACCACGTCCTCAAGATGCTGGAAGGAGGCCTTGAACATGTCCACGAGTGAACTTGAACACGAACACGAAGGTGAGCAATGCGCGTGCTGCTGCGGCCATGAGCATGAGCACAAACATGAGCACGAGCATGAACACCACCATGAACATAGACACGACCATGACCACGGGCACGACGAGTGCAGCTGCGGCCACGAACACGGCCACGAGCACGAGCACTGCGAAGGCGACAGCTGCGGCTGCGGTCACGAGCACCATCACCACGGCTCCGGCGGCCTGAAGACGGCCGTCATCCGGCTTGCCGCGGCGGCGGTGCTGTTTGCCGCGTCGTATCTCCTGCCCGAGGGTCTCCCCCGCCGGCTCTTTCTGCTGCTGCCCTACCTCATTGCGGGCTATGACGTGCTCTGGGGCGCGCTGCGCAACATAGTGCACGGGCACATCTTTGACGAGAACTTCCTCATGGCCGTCGCAACGGTGGGCGCCTTGGCGCTCGGCGACATGAGCGAGGCCGTGGCGGTCATGGTGTTCTACCAGCTCGGCGCGCTCTTTGAGGAGTACGCCGTGGGCCGCAGCCGCGGGAGCATCAAGGCGCTGATGGACCTGCGCCCCGACCGGGCCGAGCTCGAGCGGGACGGCGAGGTCGTCTCCGTGGCGCCCGAGGAGGTCGCTCCCGGCAGCGTCATAGTCGTCCGCCCCGGCGAGAGGGTGCCGATAGACGGCGTCGTCCTCGAGGGCGAGAGCACGCTGGACACCTCCGCGCTCACGGGCGAGAGCCTGCCGAGGCCCTGTGCCGCGGGCGACGAGATCTCCAGCGGCTGCGTCAGCCTGACCGGCCTGCTGCGCATCCGCACCACCAAGCCCTTCGGCGAGAGCGCGGTGTCCCGCATCCTGAAGCTGGCCGAGGAGTCCTCGGCGCGCAAATCGCGCTCCGAGAAGTTCATAACCCGCTTTGCCCGCATCTACACGCCCGTGGTCTGCGCCGCGGCGCTGCTGCTGGCGCTGCTGCCGCCGCTGTTCCGCCTGGCCCAGGGCCTGGACGCGGAGTGGGTGCGCTACATTGAAAACGCGCTGACCTTCCTCGTCATAAGCTGCCCCTGCGCGCTGGTCATCTCCGTGCCGCTGGGCTTCTTCGGCGGCATGGGCGGGGCCTCCACCCGCGGCGTGCTGCTCAAGGGCTCGACGGGCATTGAGGCCCTGGCCGAGACGCGCTGCGTAGTGTTCGACAAGACCGGCACGCTGACCCGCGGCGAATTTGAGGTCATCGGCGAGCGGTCGGAGACCGGCGTGACGCGCGAGAGGCTGCTCGAGCTCGCGGCGCTGGCCGAGAGCTGGTCGAACCACCCCATCAGCCGCAGCCTGGTCGAGGCCGCGGGCTCCCCGGACGCAAAGAGCCGCGTTACCGACGCGCATGAGGAGCAGGGCGGCGGCGTGAGCGCCGTCGTGGACGGCCTGCACGTCTCGGCGGGCAACCGGCGCTATATGGCGAAGCTCGGCATCGACTGCACAGACCCCGAGGACGCGGGCACCGTGGTCCACGTCGCGGCGGAGGGCGCCTACCTCGGCTGCATACTGCTGGCCGACGCGCCGAAGGCCAACTCCAAGGCTGCCATCGAGGCCGTCGAGGCCCTGGGCGCACACACGGTCATGCTGACGGGCGACTCCGAAAAGGCGGCGGCGCTCGCGGCCAAGACGCTCGGCATCAGCGAATACCGAGCGGGCCTGCTGCCCGGCGGCAAGGTCGAGGCGCTCGAGGAGCTGCTCAAATCCACGGACGGCAAGGTCGCCTTCGTGGGCGACGGCGTGAACGACGCGCCGGTGCTCGCCCGCGCTGACGTGGGCGTCGCGATGGGCGCGCTCGGCTCCGACGCCGCCATCGAGGCCGCCGACGTCGTGATAATGGACGACGACCCGGCCAAGCTGCCGCTCGCCATCCGGCTCTCCCGCCGCTGCATGCGCATCGTGCGCTCCAACATCGCCTTTGCCATAGGCGTCAAGTTCGCCTTCCTCGTCCTCGGCGCGCTGGGCATAGTGGGCATGTCCCTCGCCATCTTCGCCGACGTCGGCGTCATGGTCCTCGCCGTGCTCAACTCCATGCGCACGCTCAGGGTAAAACATCTGTAACCGAAACTTTGTTTGACTTTCCTCGTCTAAACGCTATAATTAGGCGAGAGGTGATCCCATATGTCAGGTAAAAGCAAAAGCCCGGCCGGCGCAATACTCGCGCTGCTGATTCTTGTGATAATCGTCGTGGCGCTCATCTTCATTCTCCGCGGTGGCGGGAATGACAACACCGAGCCCTCGACCGACCCCGACATCACGGTGTCGGAGCCCCCGGCGGACGCCGACGACAGCGGCGATGACGACGCGTCCGTCCCCACTCCTCCTGTTCAGGAGACCACAGAACCCACCGCATCCCCCACTCCGGCTCCCACGCCCACGCCTACGCCCACTCCGACCCCCACGCCCACTCCGGCGGTCAACGCCTCCAGCGGCAGCTTCCGCTCCGACACTCAGACGGGGCTGAACATCGTGGTGGACTGGACGCTGACCCCGGGCGCGAACGGCGCGACGCTGTCTTTCAAGGTCTCGACGGAGTCTTACAGCCTCTACAACAACGAGGCCTGGCACGGCCTGAGCGTGACCATCGGCGGCCAGACCTGGGAGTTTGACACCAAGGCCATCGAGTATGAGGGCCCGGGCCTCGGCACCAACGAGCTGGCCGAGGGCAGCGTGGAGCTCTCCACGTCCTCCATCCCGGCGACGGCCGAGGTGAACTGGCACTTCCAGGGCAGCTACGGCGGCACCGACCTCGAGAACATCACCGCCACCGGCACGATAAGCTGAAGAAGTTTGAAAGTTTCGTCCACCTTTTCAAAGGTGGTGGAGTCCAGAGGCAAAGCCTCTGGACTCCCGCCGCAGCGGGCGGAACCCCCCTGTGCTCAATGAAGCGCAGGAGGGGGTCCAAGGGGGAACCCTCGCCGGGGGTTCCCCCTTTTTTGCACTGTGCTTATCAATTCAAACGCAAAGTCCAATGGTATTAAGTCAAGAGGGTGATTCACAGAAAAACAGGCGGAAACGTCATAGACGGGTTATGTGAGCAGCAAAAATGCAGCACCAACCAAAGCCCTGCCCCTAAAAGATTTTGAAACAGGGCCTGATCGTCAGAGCGGCAAGCAAAATGTTTAGCCCTCCGGCGGGATATACAGGCGGTTGTCCTTCAGCAGCCGAAAGACCAACCGAACCAGTTTCCTGGCAGTCAACGCGAGTGCGCGTTTATGCTGGTACTTGTTGACCTCATGGTACTTGAGGTCATAGTAGCGCCTGAACTCGGAGTCGCATCTTCTCACAGAGTTGGCGGCTTCCAGCAGATAGTAGCGGAGGTAGCGGTTGCCGGACTTAATCATTTGGGAGTGTTCGGCCTCAAAATCACCGGACTGGTTTTTGTGCCAGACAAGACCGGCAAACTTCGCAACAGATGCTTGAGAATCGAAGCGGTGGATATCGCCAAGCTCAGCGATAATACCGGCAGAGTAGACCTTTCCAATGCCGGGGATAGATGTCAAGGTGTTTGGGATGATTTCAAACTGCTGTTCGATGGCCTTATCCAAAACCTTGACCTGCTTCTCTAAAGCCCGCATAGAAGCAATGGAAACAGACATGGCCTGATTTACGGTGTCATTTACCGTTTTGGGCAGACGATAGGAGCCCTTGGCAGCATCCAGAATGGCCTTGGCTTTTGCTGCCGGGTCAGCAAAGTTTCTGCCCTTCTCATCCAGGAAAGCGGTCAGCTCCTCCAGATCAGCATTTGCCAGATCGTCCACCGTTTCAAATTGCTCCATCAGAGCAATGGTGGTGGCGCTGGTATTCCGAATGTCCTTGTCCTGGGCCATGCCGGAGCATTTCAGAAATAAGTAATTGGCAAAGCGCTGCTTTTCACTGGTCAGGTTCTGAATCACATCAAATCTGGCTCTGGTAAGCGTTCTGAGAGCCTGGTAGCGATAATCGTCCATATAGACCGCCTTGGCGATCCTGCCGAAGCGGAGATGGTCGGCAATCACAAAGGCGTCCACAAAGTCATTCTTGGGCAGGTCAGGATAGGCTTCCTTAAACTTTTTGACCTGCTTGGGATTGAGGATATGAATTTTCCGCTGGAACTGGCCAAGGCTGCCATCCTCCCGGAGTGCATAGACAAGGCTGTCCCCATAGATAGAGGTTGCTTCCAGACCGATCACCACATCACTGAGTTGCATGGAGCCAAGCGCCGACACGATTCTCTCTGACAACAATTTAGCACCGCCAAGATTATTCTGCACAGAAAAACTTGAATGCTTGCTGCCGTCGGGGTTCATCAGGTAGGCGACGTTGTTCCTTCGGCTCACATCAATACCAACGAATAATGGGTTCACATTTTCACCTCCCCTCATGGAGATTTCAGACCAGCAGGCTTTGAGATACCCATGATAACCGGAGCATCCGCTACCTCGCATATCAGAATCATTCCGGAGAAGGCCGATGCGATATCCCTTACTGCTGAAAGGGCGGCCTTGCCTCCGGCAAACAGCCAATGAGTTTGCAGCTAACTTCCGGCTCAGGGGGACAGACTTTGCTTGAAGCAGCCTTGCGGCTCAACTGGAGGCTTCTGAGCTTGACCCTGCTGTCCTACAGCTATTGTATCACGGGCATCCCAGAGCCTGCTGATACCTGATTTATCCACTTTGAAACTTATTATACGAGGGAGGGTCCTAGACATGGCTCCTCCCTTTGCGCTTATTTTTTCGGTATCGATATAGTCACGATGAGCTCGTCCTCGGTCTCCTGCTTCTTCATCCCGGCGGCGATGCCGCCCTGCTTCATTAGGTCCAGGCTGTGGGTCAGGGTGTTGAGGAACACCCGCACGTCCTTGAGGATGAAGGCCCGGCGGCGGGCCGGCTTTTCCTCGGCCTTTTTGGCGGTGAGGAGGGCGTCTATGTAGGCGTCGGTCTGGGCGACGTTGAGGCCCTGGTCGCAGATGGCGGCGAGAGCGGCGCGCTGTTCCTCCGGCGTGCCGAGACGGAGAAGCGCCCTGCCGTGCCTCTCCGTCAGGCCTTTGTCGCGCAGGGCGGCCAGTATGTCCGGCGGCAGCTTGAGGAGCCGGAGCTTGTTCGCCACGGCGCTCTGGCTCAGGCCCAGACGCCGCGCCGCCTCCTCCTGGCTCATGTCGAACATGCGTATGAGGTTCGAGATGCCCCGCGCCTCCTCGACAAAGTCGAGGTCCTCGCGCTGGAGATTCTCGACCATCGCCAGCAGGCCGGACTCCTCCATGTCCACGTCGAGGACGAGGCAGGGCACGCGCGTGAGCCCCGCCAGCCGGGCCGCGCGGAGGCGGCGCTCACCCGCGATGAGCTCGTAGCGGCCGTAGTGCAGCCGCACGCTGATGGGCGAGAGCACGCCGTACTGCTTTATGCTCTCCGCAAGCGCGGCGAGGCTCTCTCCGTCGAAAATCCGGCGCGGCTGGTTCGGGTTCGGGTCTATTTCGTTTACCGGTACCTGTACGATTCCCCCGCGTCCGACGCGGGTCCTGGTCAATAGTGCGGGCATGACCTTTCTCCTTTGCATACGACGTTTATAGTGAAAGCATAGCCCTGCCGCCCCGGAAAGTCCCGCGAAAAAGGGCGGATGATAATTTTAATGTAAAAAGCGAAAAATAAATAAAAAAAGGCGGCGGACTGCGCGAACAGTCCGCCAAAACAGGGTTGTGGGATAAAGATATGAGCCGGGTCCCCGCATGATGGCCCGCCGTGGGGCGGGTCAGCAATTGGATAAGCTGTGATGAAAGAATAACGCAAAAGCCCCGCCTTTGCAAGAGCGAAGGACGTCGATGCGGCACTACTTTTGTCGAATGAATATTTGCCCCCGGCGTCGGGTATGCTAAAGCTCGAAGTCAGATAAAAAGGAGGCTGCGAGGCATGATAATGGACCGCATCGCACTCATACTCGCCATCATCGGCGGGCTGAACTGGGGCAGCATCGGTCTGTTCCGCTTCGACATAGTGGCGTGGCTTTTCGGCGGACAGACCGCCACAGTGAGCCGCGTGGTGTACACGCTGGTCGGACTGGCTGCACTCTGGTGCGTGACGCTGCTCTTCCGTGAGCGCGAAGAAAACTCCGAATCCGCCTAAGACCCGGTAAAGCGCCGTCTCAAAAGAGACGGCGCTTTTAATTATGTCCGGCTTTTGCGTTTGAGCACGATGGCGAGGACGATACCAGCGGCGAGGAGGACAAGGCCGAAGATCATGAACCCGCTCCCCATTATATACACGGGGTTGTTGACCGAGAGGTCGGCGGCCGCCTTTCCCGTGTTCAAGGCTATGCTGCTCCCGCCGGGCACGAGCATCTCCATGCCGTTGAAAAAATTGCTCATGCCTTCCGTCGCCGAGGAAAAAGACCCCACCATGCTCTTGATCATCGCCCGCACCAGCGCTCCCATGCCGGTGAAGATGGCGCCCACCACGGCGAGGTACACGCCCGCGAGCCAGCCCCAGCGCTTTGCGGCGCCGCGGACCATGCGCGGGAGCTTGTCCGTCCAGTCCTCCGGCCGCGCCGGCTCCTCCTCTGGCTCCTCCGGCTCCGAATCCGAGAGCAGCCAGTCCACGGAAACGCCCAGGGCCGCGCCCAGCGCCGCGAGCTTCGCCGTCTCCGGCAGAGCCTCGCCCGTCTCCCACTTGCTCACCGCCTGACGCGACACGCCCACCATGTCGGCCAGCGCCTCCTGTGAGAGGCCCGCGCGCTTGCGGCTGTAGAGTATCTTTTCCGACAGCTTCATGTTCCCGCCTCCTTTGTTTTTGTGGCTCGAGTATAGCATCCACGGCTTTTGCAGGCAAGCAACTTGCGGCTGGAATCTGCGCAACCTGGGGTTGCAATCCCGCCCGGAGCTTTACAAATCCACGCGATATGGTAAAATAAAAGGGATTTTTGACATAAAGAGGTGCGCCATGACCGATATTGAAATTGCCCAGGCAGCCGTCCCCCTGCCCATAACCGAAGTCGCCGCCAAGGCCGGCATCGACGAGAGCTTCGTCGAGTGCTACGGCCGGTACAAGGCCAAGATAGACCCCGCCCTGCTCAAGGCCCCGGGGGAGGACGGCAAGCTCATCCTCGTCACCGCCATAAACCCCACCCCGGCGGGCGAGGGAAAGACCACGACCACCGTCGGCCTCTCGGACGCGCTGCGGAAGATAGGCCGCCGCTCCATCGTGGCGCTGCGCGAGCCCTCGCTCGGGCCCGTGTTCGGCATAAAGGGCGGCGCGGCCGGCGGCGGCTATGCCCAGGTCATCCCCATGGAGGACATCAACCTCCACTTCACCGGCGACTTCCACGCCATAGGCGCGGCGAACAACCTCCTCGCCGCGATGCTGGATAACCACATCTACCAGGGCAACGCCCTCAACATAGACCCCCGGCGCATCACCTGGCGCCGCGCCGTGGACATGAACGACAGGCAGCTGCGCTTCATCACCGACGGCCTCGGCGGGCGCGTGAACGGCGTCCCCCGCGAGGACGGCTTTGACATCACGGTCGCGAGCGAGGTCATGGCCGTGCTCTGCCTCGCCTCGGACATCACGGACCTCAAGGCGCGCCTCTCCCGCATCGTGGTGGGCTACACCTATGACGAGCAGCCCGTGACCGCTGGCCAGCTCGGCGCTGCGGGGGCCATGGCGGCGCTCCTCAAGGACGCGCTCAAGCCCAACCTCGTGCAGACGCTGGAGGGAACGCCCGCCTTTGTCCACGGCGGCCCCTTTGCGAACATCGCCCACGGCTGCAACAGCGTCACGGCCACGCGCATGGCGCTCCGGCTCGGCGAGTACGCGGTCACGGAGGCCGGCTTCGGCGCGGACCTCGGCGCGGAGAAGTTTTTCGACATAAAGTGCCGCATGTCCGGCCTGCGCCCCTCGGCCGTCGTCGTCGTGGCGACGGTGCGCGCGCTCAAGCACCACGGCGGAGCGGCGAAGGGTGAGCTCGGCGTTGAGAACCTCGACGCGCTCGAGCGCGGCCTGCCCAACCTGCTGCGGCATGTGGACAACATCAAGAACGTCTACGGCCTGCCCTGCGTCGTCGCGATAAACCGCTTCCCGACCGACACGGAGGCGGAGCTCGCTCTGGTCGAGCGCCGCTGCCGGGAGCTCGGCGTGAACGTCGCGCTCAGCGAGGTCTGGGCCAAGGGCGGCGAAGGCGGCGTTGAGCTCGCTCGCGAGGTCGTGCGCCTGTGCGAGGAGCCGAGCGACTTCCGCTTCGCCTACCCGGACGAGCTCGACATCCGCGGCAAGATCGAGGCCGTGGCCAGGCGCGTCTATCACGCGGGCGACGTCGCCTTCACCTCCGGCGCGGAGAAGGAGCTCCGCCAGCTCGAGGCTCTGGGCTTCGGCTCCCTGCCCGTCTGCATGGCCAAGACGCAGTACTCCTTCTCGGACGACCCGGCCAAGCTGGGCGCGCCCGAGGGCTTCACGCTGACGGTGCGCAAGCTCAAGGTCTCCGCCGGCGCGGGCTTCATCGTGGCCCTGACCGGCGACATCATGACCATGCCCGGCCTGCCCAAGTCCCCCGCCGCCGAGCGCATCGACGTCGACGAAAACGGCCGCATCTCCGGCCTGTTCTGAGGCGCACTTATAAGAAATTGTATCACGGAGGGCTGTGACATGGCCGGTACGTCGGAAAACTCAAAGCGCGAGAGCTTCGTAAAGGAGATAGAGGCGCAGATACTGTCGGGCGAGCTCAAACCCGGCACGCGGCTGGAGGCGGAGCGCGACCTCGCGGTGCGCCACGGCCTGAGCCGGAGCAGCGTGAACCTCGGCATGCTGGAGCTGGAGCGCAAGGGCTTTGTGCGCATCGTCCCGCGCAAGGGCGCCTTTGTCTCGGACTTTCTGCGCGAGGCCACGCCGCAGACGCTGTCGGTCATCATGGAGTACGGCTCGGCGCAGATGGACGTCTCGCTGCTGCACGACCTCATGGACCTGCGCGTGCTCATCGAGTGCGAGTGCGCCCGCCTCGCCTGCGAAAACGGCGCCGGGCCCGCGGACACCGAGCTGGACGTCCTGCTCGGGAAGATAAAGTCCGGCACCGGCACGGAGCTGGTGGACGCGACCTTCGACTACCACTACCACCTCACGAAGCTCTCCGGCAACGACGTCTACGCCATGACCTTCAAGGCCTTCCACGGCCCCCTGCGGGGCCTGACCGCGGAGCACTTCCGCTCGGCGAAGGAGCGGCGGCAGTCGCTCCAGCTCCACACGGAGCTGACCCGCGCCCTGCACGAGGGCGAAGCCGACGAGGCCGCGCGGCTGGTGCGCGAGATAATAAAGCGCGCGGACGAGAACCTCTCCGGCGGTAAAAAGAGAAAATGAAAAAACGCCCCGATCGGGGCGTTTTTTTGCGCCATACGAGCGACGCTCTCAGCTCACCAAGGCCCCGACCCGCACACGTACAAAGCGCAATGACGAGGCCGCCTTGTCCTTCACTTTGCACGTGTGCGCCGTTACCCTGGGCAAAAGCTGCCGTCCCCTACTGCCCGTTCCACCCCATTTCTTTGCTCTTGCGCAAAGAAACGGGGTGGAGCCCCAAAGAAACGCGCTTTTGGGCGCCGCCACGTGACATGTTCGGTCCCACCCGCCTCTCCCACGAACTCGAAGCCCCAACATCACCGCCAACTGCGTCAAGCTGACTTGAGCGCCCGGTCAACAACCAAGCCCCTCCCCAAGTCGGGCGAGGAACGAATAGTCTACCGACTTGTAGCGCTCACGCGGATGGTGGAGACACCGGGGTAAAAAAGCGCTTTTCTTTGGCGGCTCGACACCGTTTCTTTGGGCAAGCACCAAAGAAATGGGGTCGAAAGGCAGGGCAAGGTAACGACTACCTCCCAAGGAAACGGCGCACACGTACAAGGCAAAGAAAATAAAAGGGGGAACCCCCGGCGAGGGTTCCCCCTTGGCCCCCCTCCTGCGCTTCAATAAGCACAAGAGAGTTCCGCGCTCTGCGGAGCGCGGGCAAGGGCTCTGCCCCTGCACCCCGCCACCTTTGAAAAGGTGGACGAAACTTTCAAACGCGCTTCGCGCAGCGAAGGGCGATTATTTGAAATAATCGACGCCGCTCTCGAAGATGGGCTGGATACCAACGCCGGGCACGTTCTGATACAGGCCCGCGCCGCTGCGCTCCGTGTGGCCCATCTTGCCAAGCACGCGGCCGTCGGGCGAGCAGATGGCCTCCACCGCCAGCACCGAGCCGTTCGGGTTGGACTGCACGTCCATCGTCGGTTCGCCCTCAAGGTCCACATACTGCGTCACCAGCTGGCCGCTCCGCTCCAGCTCGCCGAGCAGCGGCTCCGGGCACACGAACCGGCCCTCGCCGTGCGAGATCGCCACCGTGTGCACGTCGCCCACCTTGCAGCGCGACAGCCAGGGGCTCAGGTCAGACGCCACGCGCGTGCGCACCAGCATGCTCTGGTGGCGGCCTATCGCGTTGTACGTCAGCGTCGGGCAGCTCGCGTCCGTCTCAACTATCCGGCCGAAGGGCACCAGCCCCAGCTTGATGAGCGCCTGGAAGCCGTTGCAGATGCCCAGCATCAGGCCGTCGCGGTTGTTCAGCAGCTCGTGCACCGCGTCCGTCAGCTTCGCGCTGCGGAAAAACGCCGCCATCAGCTTTGCGCTGCCATCGGGCTCGTCGCCGCCCGAAAAACCGCCGGGCAGGACTATCATCTGGCTGCGCGCTATCGCCTCCGCCACGCGGTCCACGCTCTCGGCGACGTCCGCAGGGCTCAGGTTGCGTATCACCAGTATCTCCGGTTCCGCGCCCGCCCTCTTGAGCGCTCGCGCCGTGTCGTATTCGCAGTTCGTGCCGGGGAACACCGGGATAAGCGCGTGCGGCCGCGCCGTCTTTATCGCGGGAGACGGACGTGTTGCGGCGGTGAAGTTCAGCTTCCGCACCCGCTCGTGGCCCTGGCCGGGCGCGTCCAGGTTCGGCATCACGGGCTCGAGCTTGCCCTCCCAGGCCGCCTGCACGGCGCCGAGGTCCGCGTGCTCGCCGCCGCAGCGGAAGACGTAGTCCGCGCCCACGCGGCCAATCGTCTCGCCCGCCTCGCAGCCCGGCACGGTCTCGAGTATCATGCCGCCGAAGCGCCAGCCGAAGAGCTTGGCCGCGTCAAAGCCCGGGTCTATCTCCACGCCCAGGCCGTTGCCGAAGGCCATCTTGCACAGGCCCTCCGCCACGCCGCCGCTGCCCACAGCCCAGGCCGCGCGCACCTTGCCCGCGCGCATCAGGCTCTCGGCCTCCGCGAACATCCTCAGCGTCGCCTCGGCGTCGAAGGGGTCGGCGTAGAGCAGCGCCAGACGGTCTCCGGCGGCCTTGAGCTCCGGCGTTATCACGTCGTCCACGTTCCCCGGCGTCACGGCGAAGCTCACCAGCGTGGGCGGCACGTCCATGTCCTCAAAGCTGCCGGACATGCTGTCCTTGCCGCCTATCGCCGCCATGCCGAGGCCGATCTGCGCCTCCAGCGCGCCGAGCAGCGCCGCAAAGGGCTTGCCCCAGCGCTCCGGCTCCGTGCGCAGGCGCTCGAAATACTCCTGAAAACTCATGTATATGTGCTCGTGCCCCATGCCCGAGGCCACCAGCCGCGCCGCGCTCTCTACCACTGCGAGGTACGCGCCGAGGTAGGGGCTCTGCTCCGAAACGCGGGGCTCAAAGCCGTAGGCCATGGCCGAGCAGGTCCTGGTCTCGCCCATGACGGGGAGCTTGGCTATCATGCTCTGCATGGGCGTCAGCTGCCGCGCGCCGCCGTAGGGCATGACCACCGTGCCCGCGCCTATTGTGCTGTCGAACCTGCCCGCCAGGCCGCGCCTCGAGCAGGTGGCGAGGTCGCTCATCAGCGCCGAGAGCTTCTCCTCCAGCGTCCCGGACGCGGCAGGGCTGCGGTCCTCCACCGAGGTGGCAGGCACGCTCACGCGCGCGTGCTTCTCCGCGCCGTTGGAGGCGAGGAACTCGCGGCTGAGGTCGGCGATAGTCTTGCCGCGCCAGCGCATGAGGAGCCTTGGCTCGGCAGTGACGGACGCCACGACCGTGGCCTCGAGGTTCTCCGCCGCCGCGAGGGCGAGGAAGCGCTCCGCGTCGGCGGCGGAGACGACGACGGCCATGCGCTCCTGGCTCTCGGAGATGGCAAGCTCCGTGCCGTCGAGACCCTCGTATTTGCGCGGGACACGGTCGAGGTCGATGTCCAGGCCGTCGGCCAGCTCGCCTATCGCGACGGAGACGCCGCCCGCGCCGAAGTCGTTGCAGCGGCGGATGAGGCGCGTGGCCTCGCCGTTTCTGAAGAGGCGCTGGAGCTTACGCTCCACGGGGGCGTTGCCCTTCTGCACCTCGGCGCCGCAGGTCTCCAGGCTGTGGAGGCCGTGGGCCTTGCTCGAGCCGGTGGCGCCGCCGCAGCCGTCGCGGCCCGTGCGCCCGCCGAGCAGTATGACGAGGTCGCCCGGCACGGGTTCCTCTCGTATGACGTTAGCCTCAGGCGCGGCGGCCACGACCGCGCCTATCTCCATGCGCTTTGCGACGTAGCCGGGGTGGTAGAGCTCGTCCACCAGACCCGTGGCGAGGCCGATCTGGTTGCCGTAGGAGCTGTATCCCGCCGCGGCAGTGGTGACCAGCTTGCGCTGCGGCAGCTTGCCGGGCAGCGTCTCCGAGACCGGCACCAGCGGGTCGCCCGCGCCGGTGACGCGCATGGCCTGATACACATAGGCCCGGCCGGAGAGCGGGTCGCGGATGGCGCCGCCGATGCAGGTCGCCGCGCCGCCGAAGGGCTCTATCTCCGTCGGGTGATTGTGCGTCTCGTTCTTGAACATGAGCAGCCAGGGCTCGTCGTGCCCGTCCACGTCCGCCGTGATGCGCACGGAGCAGGCGTTTATCTCCTCGGACTCGTCCAGGCCCTTGAGCTTGCCCGTCTTTTTGAGGTACCTTGCGCCGAGGGTCGCGAGCTCCATGAGCGTGAGGGGCTTGTTCTCCCGGCCAAGCTCGCGGCGCATGGCGAGACAGTGCTCATAGGCCGCGCGGACGCGCGCGTCGGCTATCTCCGCGCCGTCCAAGATGGTGCCGAAGGTGGTGTGGCGGCAGTGGTCGGACCAGTATGTATCGAGGACGCGCAGCTCCGTGACGGTGGGCTCGCGGCCCTCGGATTTGAAGTACTCGCGGCAGAACTCCGCGTCGTCCGCGTCCATGGCGAGGCCCATGCGGGCGATGAGCTCCTCGAGCCCCGTGCGGTCCAGGGCGGTAAAGCCCTCGAGCACGGCGACGTCGTCGGGCTCCGGGTAGTTCTCGGCGAGGGTGGCGCGCGTATCGAGCGAGGCCTCCCGGCTCTCGACGGGGTTGATGAGGTAGTGCTTTATCTTCGCAAGCTCCTCCGGCGTGACGGAGCCGGAGAGCAGATAGACCTTCGCCGTGCGGACGGCGGGGCGCTCGGCCTGGGAGAGCAGCTGCACGCACTCGGCGCAGGAGTCCGCACGCTGGTCGAACTGCCCGGGCAGGTACTCGACGGCGAACACCTCGTCCGCCTCCGGCAGCTGCGTGTGGACGATATCGACCTGCGGCTCCGAGAACACCACGGGCAGGCAGCGGCGCATGAGCGCCTCGTCCAGGCCCTCCACGTCGTAGCGGTTGAGGAGCCTCAGCCCGGTCAGGCCCTCGATGCCCAGCAGCGAGCGCAGCTCCGAGAGCACGCCCTGGGCCTCAACGTCAAAAGGTGACTTTTTCTCGACATATACCCGATAGACCGCCATATCTTGACCTCCGGTTATATTTTTTAGTTTGGCTCAGGCTTTGAGCGCGCGTGCGCCTATGTCCATGCGCTTGTGCAGGCCCTCGAAGCTGATGTTCTCTGCCGCGGCGTAAGCGCGCTTTACGGCCTCGGCAAGCGTGGGCGCGGTGGCGGTGACGCCGAGGACGCGGCCGCCGTTGGTGAAGTATTTTCCGTCCTCAAGCTTGGTCCCGGCGTGGAACACCTCGGCGCTCCCGTCCGGGAGCTGGCCCTTTTCATCGAGGCCGGAGATGGGCAGGCCCTTCTTATAGGCCTTGGGATAGCCGCCGGAGGCGAGGATGAGGCAGCAGGAACTGCCAGACGACCACTTCACGTTCACCTCGGAGAGGCGGCCAGCGGCGGTGGCCTCCATGATGTCGAGAAGGTCGGTCTCCAGCAGCGGGAGCACGGCCTGGGTCTCCGGGTCGCCGAAGCGGCAGTTGTACTCTATGACCTTTGGTCCGTCCTTCGTCAGCATGAGGCCGAAATAGAGGCAGCCGCGGAAGGTGCGGCCCTCGGCGTTCATGGCGCGGACGGTGGGCAGGAAGATGCGCTCCATGCACTCGTCGGCGACTTCCGGCGTGTAGTAGGGGTTCGGGCAGATGGCGCCCATGCCGCCTGTGTTCGGGCCCTCGTCGCCGTCGAGGGCGCGCTTGTGGTCCATGGAGGCGAGCATGGGCACGAGGGTCACGCCGTCCGTAAAGCTGAGGACGGAGACCTCGGGACCCTCGAGGTACTCCTCGATGACGAGGCGGGCGCCGCTCTCGCCGAAGACGCGGTCCTGCATGGCGGCGCGGACGGCCTCGCGGGCCTCCTCGCGGCTCATGGCGACCGTGACGCCCTTGCCGAGGGCGAGGCCGTCGGCCTTGACGACGACGGGGATGGGTGCTGACTCGATGTAGGCCATGGCGGCGTCGAAGTCGTCAAAGACCTCGTAGGCGGCGGTGGGGATGCCATATTTCTTCATGAGGCCCTTGGCAAAGACCTTGCTGCCCTCGATCTGGGCGGCGGCCTTGGAGGGACCGAAGGTGGGGACGCCGATGTGCTCAAGGGCATCGGCCATGCCGAGGCAAAGGGGATCGTCCGGGGTGACTACGGCGAAGTCGGCGCGGATCTCCCGGGCGAAGTCCACGGCTCCCTCTATGTCCGTGGCGGCCACGGGCACGCAGACCGCGTCCGCGGCGATGCCGCCGTTTCCGGGCAGGGCGTAGATCTCCGTCGCCTTCGGGTTGCGCCTGAGCGCCCTGATTATCGCATGCTCGCGCCCGCCGCCGCCAATGACCATTATCTTCATACGAGCCTCCAAATTAAAAGGTTTAAAAGTTTTTTGCCCCGCTTTTTTACAAAAAAGCGGGCGCCGTCCAGGGGCCGCGCCCCTGGTCGCCCGCCGCAGCGGGCGAAATTCTTATTGCTCATCAAGCGCAGGAAAGGGGTTTGGGGGAAACCCTCGCCGGGGGTTTCCCCCATATTCTGCTCAATGATGGAAGAGTCTAATCCCCGTGAAGCACATTACCATGCCGTATTTGTCGGCGGTCTCGATGACGTTGTCGTCGCGGATGGAGCCGCCGGGCTCCGCGACGTATTTTACGCCGCTCTGGGCCGCGCGCTCGATGTTGTCGCCGAAGGGGAAGAAGGCGTCGGAGCCGAGGGCCACGTCCGTGACCTTGGCAAGCCACTCGCGCTTTTCCTCAGCGGAGAGCTCCTCGCGGATGAAGCGGTCGATCTCGTTGTCGCGCTCGGCGCGCTTGAGCGAGGGGTCGAAGCTGAGCCCGAGCACCTTCGGGTGACGGCGCAGGTGCCAGAGGTCGGCCTTGTCGCCGGCGAGGCGGGTGCAGTGGATGCGGCTCTGCTGGCCGGCGCCGACGCCGACGGTCTGGCCGCCCCGGACATAGCAGACGGAGTTCGACTGCGTGTACTTGAGCGTGATAAGCGCGAGGAGCAGGTCGTCCACGGCGCTCTCGGTGAGGGCCTTGTTCGCCGTAACGATGTTGCCGAGGCACTCGCGGGTGATGGGCAGGGAGTTGTAGCCCTGCTCAAAACGGATGCCGAAGATGTCGCGCTGCTCTATGGGCTTGGGCTCGTAGTCGGGGTCGATCTTCACGACGTTGTAACCGCCCTTGCGCTTCTGGCGGAGGACCTCCAGCGCCTCGGGCGTGTAGCCGGGGGCGATGATGCCGTCGGAGACCTCGGGCAGGAGCAGGCGGGCCGCCGTCTCGTCGCAGACGTCGGAGAGCGCCGCCCAGTCGCCGTAGGAGCAGAGGCGGTCCGCTCCGCGGGCGCGGGCGTAGGCGGTGGCTATGGGCGAGAGGTCGCCCTCGGCGAAGAAGGCGCGCCGGTCCTCGTCGGTGAGCGGGGAGGCGAGGGCCGCGCCCGCGGGAGAGACGTGCTTGAAGCTCGCCGCGGCGGGCCTTCCGGTGGCGCGGCGCAGGGCGCGGACCAGCTGCCAGGAGTTGAGCGCGTCCATGAAGTTGATGTAGCCCGGGCGGCCGTTCAGCACCTCGACGGGCAGGTCGCCGCCGTCGGACATGAAGATCCTTGCGGGCTTCTGGTTGGGGTTGCAACCGTATTTGAGCTCGATTTCCTTCATTTACGCTTCCTCCTCATACTTGTTTATGATGGCCTCGACGCCGTCCACGCAGGTGTAGAGCGAGACGCGGTTCGCCTCGTTGAGCGCGCCCCAGATACGCCGGGCGAGCTCCATCGCGCCGAGCTCGGGGACCTCAACGGCCACGGGCTCGCCGGAGAAGCTGGGCAGGGGCGAGCCGAAGCCCTCGTAGGTGCTGATGAAGCGGCCCTCGCCGGGGGCGGGCTCGTACTCGTAGAAGCAGCGGATGCAGCGCTGCCCCTCGGGGTCGGCCGCGCGGAGGATGGAGAACTTGTAGCTCCCGTCGCCGCCGAGGAGGCCGGAGATGCGCGGCGTCCAGTTGGGCGCGTCGGGCTCGAAGGTGCGCGTGCGCAGCGCGGCGACAAAGCCGTGGCCGTCGCGGATGGTGTCCGTCTGGTCGCCGTTCGTGACGATGAGGCCGCGCTCCGTGCGGCGGACGGGGTGGTAGATGATGAGGCTCGGGTCCGTCATCTTCGCCTCGTCGTGGGCGCGGGTGCGTATGCCGTCCTCGGTCTTTTCAAAGACGCGGTTGCGGCTATTCTCGCTCCGGCCCATGATGAAGTACGCCACGGCGGTCTTGCCGGAGGGCGTGGTGCCGAGCATTATGCCGCGGCCGGGATAGGGCCGCGCAAGGAGATATTCAAAGAGGTCCGTCACTGTTTTCCGCTCCTTTCAAGTGAGGAGGCCACGCGCTGGGCGGCCTCGGGCAGCAGCTTCCACTCCGCCTGCTCCATGACCCGCCGCTGCAGCACTTCCGGCGTGTCGCCGGGCTCGACCGCGACGGCCTTCTGGGCTATTATCTCTCCCCCGTCGGGAATCTCGTTTACAAAGTGCACCGTCGCGCCCGTGACCTTCACGCCGCGCGCGAGGGCCGCCTCGTGGACGTGCAGCCCGTAGTAGCCGGGGCCGCAGAAGGAGGGGATGAGGCTCGGGTGGATGTTGATGATGCGCCCGGCCCAGCGCCGGGTGAACTCCTCGCTGAGTATTCTCAAAAAACCCGCGAGTATGACAAGGCCGACGCCCTCCTCGTCCAGCAGGGCGCCCAGCCGATCCTCAAAGCCGGACTTTTCAAGGTATTCCGCGCGTATGCCGGCGGCTTTGGCGCGCTCGAGCGCGTAGGCCCCGGAGTTGTTCGAGACGACGAGGGCGAGCTCCACGTCCGGCATCTCGCCGCGCGCCGAGGCGTCTATGAGCGCCTGGAGGTTGGTGCCCCCGCCGGAGACGAGCACCGCCGTCTTTACCATAGCTCCACGCCGCCTTCCCCGCGCACGGCCTCGCCGCAGATATAGGCCTCGACGCCGCTTCCGCGCAGCGCCGCGACAGCCGCGTCGGCGTCCTCGGCGGCCACGACGGCCAGCATGCCGACGCCCATGTTGAAGGTGTTGAACATGTCTCGCTCCGGGATGTTCCCGGTGCGGGCGATGAGGTCGAAGAGGGGCGGGGTCTGTATCTTCGCCTTCTCTATCCGCGCCGTGAAGCCGGGGGCGAGGGCGCGGGGGATGTTCTCGTAGAAGCCGCCGCCGGTGATGTGGCTGACGGCCGAGACGCGCGCGGTACGGAGCATGGAGAGAACGGGCTTTACATATATTCTAGTGGGCTCGAGCAGCGCCTCGCCCAGCGTGCGGCCGAGCTCCGGCTCATAGCGCTCGAGCGAGCCGCTCTCCACGTCGAAGATGCGGCGCACGAGGGAAAAGCCGTTCGAGTGCACGCCGGAGGAGGGCAGTGCGATGAGCGCGTCGCCCTCGCGCATGGCGGAGCTGTCAAGTATGCGCTCCTCGTCCACGAGGCCGACGGTGAAGCCCGCGAGGTCATACTCGTCCTCGGGGTAGAAGCCCGGCATCTCGGCGGTCTCGCCGCCGACGAGGGCGGCTCCGGCCTGGACGCAGCCCTCGGCCACGCCCGCGACGATGTCGGCTATGCGCTCCGGGACATTCTTGCCGCAGGCGATGTAGTCGAGGAAGAAGAGCGGAGCGGCGCCGGAGCAGACGACGTCGTTGACGCACATGGCGACGCAGTCTATGCCCACGGTGTCGTGCTTGTCCATGAGGAAGGCTATCTTGAGCTTGGTGCCCACGCCGTCCGTGCCCGAGACGAGTACGGGGGCCTTCATGCCCGCGAGGTCGGGCCGGAACAGCCCGCCGAAGCCGCCGAGCCCGCCTATGACGCCGGGCGTCACGGTGCGCGCGACGTGCTTTTTCATCAGCTCCACGGCCCTGTAGCCCGCGGTGATGTCCACGCCCGCGGCTTTGTAGCTTGCGCTCTCGCTTTTCATTCGTCGTCCTCCCTGCGGCTTATTTTCTGCTCGAACTTGGATTTCTGAGCCCGGCAGGGCGGGTCGCAGGGGTACTCGCCGGTGAAGCAGCCCTTGCAGAAGCCGATATGGCTGTTGTCGGCCAGCTTGTCGAGGTAGTCCACGTTCAGATAGCCGAGGGTGTCCACGCCTATCATCTCGCGTATCTCCTCGAGGCTGTGGTTGTAGGCGATGAGGTTGTCGGAGGAGTCTATGTCCGTGCCGAAGTAGCAGGGATAGCGGAAGGGCGGCGCGGAGAGCCTCGCGTGGACCTCGGTGGCCCCGGCCTCGCGCAGGAGGCCGACTATGCGGGCGATGGTCGTGCCGCGGACGATGCTGTCGTCCACGAGGATGACGCGCTTGCCGCGGACGGTGGAGGCGATGGTATTGAGCTTTATCCTCACCGCGTCCTCGCGCCGGGCCTGTCCGGGCTGGATGAAGGTGCGGCCGATGTACTTGCTCTTGACAAAGCCCACGCCGTAGGGGATGCCGCTCTGCTTTGCGTAGCCGAGGGCGGCATCGAGCCCGGAGTCCGGCACGCCGATGACCACGTCGGCCTGCACCGGGTGCTCCAGCGCGAGGAAGACGCCCGCGCGCTGGCGCGCCGTGTGGACGCAGCTGCCGTCGATGACGGAGTCCGGACGCGCGAAGTAGATGAACTCAAAGACGCACTCGGCCGTCGCGTGGCCGCAGTGGCTGCGGTCGCTGACGAGGCCCTTGTCGGAAATGGTGACTATCTCGCCCGGCTCCACGTCGCGCAGGAACTTGGCGCCGATGGCGTCGAGGGCGCAGCTCTCGCTGGCGACGACCCAGCCGCCCTCGATCTCGCCTATGCACAGCGGGCGGAAGCCGATGGGGTCGCGCACGGCGATGAGCTTGCGCGGACTCATGACGGCGAGGGAATAGGCGCCCTTGACCTTGTCCATCGCGCGGGACACGGCCTCCTCGATGCTCTTTGCGCCGAGGCGCTCGCGCGTTATGGCGTAGGCGATGACCTCGGAGTCCGAGGTGGTGCGGAAGATGGCGCCGTCGAGCTCAAAGCTCTCGCGCAGCTCCGCGGCGTTGGTGAGGTTGCCGTTGTGGGCGAGGGCCATGCCGCCCTTGATGTGCCGGATGACCAGCGGCTGGGCGTTTTCGCGGCTCTGGCCGCCGGTGGTGCCGTAGCGGCAGTGGCCGATGGCCATGCGGCCGCGGGGCAGCTTGCGGAGGATGTCCTCGGTGAACACCTCGCTCAAGAGCCCCGTGTCCATGTGGCCGGTGATGACCCCGTCGTCGTTGACGGCGATGCCGCAGCTCTCCTGGCCGCGGTGCTGCAGCGCGTAGAGCGCGTGGTGCGTTATATTGACGACGTCGGCGCTGTCGTCGCGCATGTAGATGCCGAATACGCCGCACTCCTCGTGCAGCTTGCCGAAAATATCTTCTCCCATTGTTCTCTCCAGCGTGTTTTGAAAATTATTCCCCGATGAGGCGGCGCATGACTTCCTGATACGCGTCCTCGACGCCGCCGAGGTCGCGGCGGAAGCGGTCCTTGTCGAGCTTCTCGTGGGTCTCGACGTCCCAGAAGCGGCAGGTGTCGGGGCTTATCTCGTCGGCGAGGACGATGGTGCCGTCCGGCAGGCGGCCGAACTCGAGCTTGAAGTCCACGAGCTCGATGCCGTGCTCGAGCAGCAGCGCCTTGAGCAGCTCGTTTATGCGGAAGGCGTAGCGCTTGATGGTCTCGATCTCCTCCGCCGTGGCGAGCTTGAGGGCCAGGGCGTGGTAGGAGTTTATGAGCGGGTCGCCCAGGTCGTCGTTCTTGTAGGAGAACTCTATGGTCGGCGCGTCGAAGACGATGCCCTCCTCTACGCCGTAGCGCTTTGCAAAGCTGCCGGCGGAGATGTTGCGGATGATGACCTCGAGCGGCACGATCTGCACCTTCTTCACCAGGGTCTCGCGGTCGGAGAGCTCCTCGACGAAGTGGGTGGGGATGCCGTTTTTCTCGAGCATGCGCATGAAGCTGTTGGTGAGGCGGTTGTTGATGACGCCCTTGCCCATGATGGTGCCGCGCTTCACGCCGTTGAAGGCGGTGGCGTCGTCCTTGTAGTCGACTATGCAGAGGCTGGGGTCGTCGGTGGCAAAGACCTTCTTGGCCTTGCCCTCATAGAGCTGTTCGCGCTTTTCCATGTCAGTTCCTCTCCTTTTCAAGCTTTTCGCGCAGGGCGCGGTCCTTTTCAAGCGTGGCCGCCTCCATGTCCCGGCGCATGGCGTCGAGGCGCGCGGCCAGGGCGTCGTCGTATATCGCAAGCATCTCGGCGGCGAGGAGGGCGGCGTTCTGTGCCCCGTCTATGGCGACGGTGGCCACCGGGATGCCGGAGGGCATCTGCACGGTGGAGAGCAGCGCGTCCAGCCCGTCGAGCGTGGAGCTCTTGACGGGGATGCCGATGACCGGCAGGGTGCTCGCCGCGGCGAGGGCGCCCGCGAGATGCGCCGCCTTGCCGGCGGCCGCGATGATGACGCCGAAGCCGTTCGCGCGCGCCGAGAGTGCAAAGCTGCGCGCCGCCTCGGGCGTGCGGTGGGCCGACATGACGTGTACCTCGGTCTCTATTTCCAGAGCCTGAAGCTGGCGCACGGCCTTTTCCACCACCGGCCAGTCGCTGTCGCTGCCCATTATGACGGCAGCCTTTTTCCTATCCATGCCCTCGCCTCCAAAGTGATTAAATAAAAATGTAACAAGGCCACGGCATACAGTCATGGCCTTGTTATTTACGAGTTTATGCTCTTCTTCCCTTGACGAAAGCCCAGGCCGGGCTGCGAATGGGCACACTGCGCCCCGGCCCATCCAAACGAAAGCCGAACCAAGGCTGCGCCACCTCCCGTAAGAAGATAACATTATGATATAGGCTTTTTCCGCAAAACACAACGGATTTTGCCCGGCAAAATTGAATTTCATTCAAAGCGACAAGTTTCGACCACTTCTGCCCCGGATTTTATGCGGATTTTACACGCCGAGGGCCCCGGACTTGTGAAATCCGGCCCGGCGTGGTAAAATACCCCTGTATCAGCGCACCGGCACGCAAATCTTTGAAAGACGTGATCAAATGACAATGGAAAACATGCGCCTCGCCGTGCTCATAGACGGCGACAACGCGCCGCGCGACTGCCTCAAGAGCATCATGGAGGAGATCGCCATATACGGCACGCCCATGATAAAGCGCATATACGGCGACTGGGCCTCCCAGGGCCTGATGAGCTGGAAGAACTCCCTGCTCGAAAACGCCGTGACGCCCAAGCAGCAGTTCGCATACACGACGGGCAAGAACGCCACGGACTCCGCCATGATAATAGACGCGATGGACATACTCTACACCGGCAAGGCCGACGGCTATGTCCTTGTCTCCTCGGACTCCGACTTCACGCCCCTGGCCATACGCCTGCGCGAGAGCGGGATGTACGTCATCGGCATAGGCGAGGAAAAGACGCCCAAGGCCTTTGTGCAGGCCTGCGACAAGTTCATCCGCGTGGAGGTCATCCGCGACAAGTACAAGAAGACGACCAAGGCCGCCGCCAAGCCCGCCGCCAAAAAGCCCGCCGCCAAGACGGCCAAGGCCGCGGAGAAGCCCGACAAGGCCCCGGCCAAGTCTGCCGCCAAAAAGGCCGCCGAGGAGAAGAAGCCGCCCGTCCCGGACGACATCATCAACCTCATCGCCGACTCCGTCGCTGACCTCGCGGACGACGACGGCTACATCGACCTCTCGAACCTCGGCAACCTCATCATAAAGAAACAGCCCGACTTCGACCCGCGCACTTACGGCTTCGGCAAGCTCTCGACCATGCTCAAGAACCTGCCGCGCTTTGAGGTCCAGGTCCGCGAGACCTCGGACCCCAACGTGAAGCCCATCTACATCCGCGACCAGGAGGCTCAATGACAAAGCGCAGACGCATCGTCATCCCCGTGCTGCTCGTGCTCGCCGCCCTCGTCGCCGCGCTGCTGCTGCTCTCGAAGTACGGCCTGGCCGTCACGCGGCTCTCGCTGGAGTTTGATGACCTCCCCCGGGGCTTTGACGGCTTCAGGATAGTCCAGCTCAGCGACCTGCACGGCTCCGAGTTCGGGCGGGACAACGCCCGGCTCATCGAGGCCGTGGCGGAGGAGGAGCCGGATATCATCGCCCTCACCGGCGACTTTCTGGACGAGGGCAAGGCGGGGCAGGAGCTCCCGGCGCTCGAGGCGCTGGTGAAGGAGCTCGTGAAGCTCGCGCCGGTCTACTTCGTCAGCGGCAACCACGACTGGGCCTCCGGCGCGGCGCCGGAGCTCTTTGAGACGCTGGGCGCGGCGGGGGTGAACTGCCTGAGGAACGACTTTGTCTACCTCGAGCGCGGCGGGGACGTCCTCGTCCTCGGCGGCGTGGACGACCCGAACGGCCCGGCCGACATGGAGACGCCGGACGAGTTCATCTCGCGGCTGCGCAGCGAGGCGCCCGGCGCCTTCACGCTGCTGCTGGCGCACCGCGCCTACTGGGCGGAGCGCTTTGCGGACCTCGACGTGGACCTCATCCTCTGCGGCCACACCCACGGCGGCATAGTCCGCCTCCCCTTCCTCGGCGGCGTGGCGGGCACGAACTTCGCCCTCTTCCCCGAGTACGATGCCGGGCTCTTCGAGACGGGGGCCTACAAGCTCTACATCTCCCGCGGCCTCGGCAACTCCGTGCCGCTCCCCCGCTTTCTCAACACGCCCGAGCTCGTATCCATCACTCTCAAGTGCGCGTGAGCGCCCCTCCCGGGGCGCTCTTTTTTTACCTGTTGACAGCAAACTGTATTACAGATATAATACAGTCAAGAAAACTGTATTACTCAACTAACACACTTTTCCGGGAGGTGAGCGCGTGATAACCTTCGAGGGCTTCCGCCCCGAGGACGGGGTGCCCATCTATCTGCAGATAATAAAGTACCTCAAGCAGGGCATAGTCTCCGGCGCGGTGGCGGACGGGGACGAGCTGCCGTCAAGGCGGGTGCTCTCGGCCACGCTGGGCGTGAACCCGAACACGGTGCAAAAGGCCTGCCGGATGCTTGAGGAGGAGGGGCTGCTGAGCTCCCACGCGGGGGCCAAGAGCTGCGTGTGCGTCACGCCCGAGCTGCGGGAGAGGGTGCGCGCGGAGCTCATCCGCTCGGACGCGCTGGCCGCGGCGTCGGCCTTCCGGCGCATGGGCGTGCCGCTTGAGGAGGCGCTGGAGCTTGTGAAGCTCGCATATGAGGAGGCTGGGGAATGAAAAGGCACTTATCCGTATTCGAACTCGCCGCGCGCGGCGCGGTGTACAAGACGCTCATCGTCTCGCTCATCGCGGCGGCGGCGATATTCGCGCTGCTCTATGCGCTGCCGGGCGGGGCGCTGAACCTCACCGACCTGCTCTCGGGCAGCTACTTCAGCGCGGAGGCCGAGAACTACGTCGTGACCGGGGGCAGATACGCCTCCTACGTGTTCCCCGCGGGGCTGGCCGTGCTCTACGTCCTGCTTTCCCGCTCCGGTGCGCCCAAACGGGGCGTGAACCCGGACTACACCTGGCGGCGGCTGCGCATCACGGAGCGCCGGGCCTCGCTCATCCAGTCCGGCGTGCACGCGCTCTGCTTTGCGCTCTACATGGCCATAGTGCTGGCGGCCTTCGCCGCCTTTGCGGCGCTCTTTCTCTCGCGCTCCGGGCCCTACGACAACGACGGGCAGACGCTGTTTTTCGCGGCCTACACCACGATGCCGCTGCACGCCGTGCTGCCGCTCGGAGAGCCCTTCGAGTGGCTGGCCTTTGCCGCGACCTGCCTGGGCGGCGGCGTCGGCACCACGGCCATGGCCTTCTGGCTCAGGCGGGGCAAGACCTCCGGCCTCGGCGTCACGCTGCTCATAACGACAGCGCTTATGCAGCTGGGCTGGTCCGCGAGCTCGGGATTTCGCACCATGTTGGTGCTGCTCACGGCGTTGCTTGCCGTCATCGGGCTGGTGAGCTCGTTCAGGGACACGGCCGTCGCCGAACGCGAGGCGGAGCAGGCCGAGGGCATGGAAGAGTCGAAGGGAGGCAAAGCTGATGCGTCTGCGTGACATGGCAGCGCCGCCGGGCTTTGACTCGGCCCATGAGATAAAGCGCGTGAGAAACTGGCTGCTCAGCTGCGCCGCGATCTTCGTCTTCCTCTTCGCCTGCGTCTATGTCGGCCGGCTCACAGTTGTCTACAACTCGATGAGGAACGGCGGCAGATTCGAGTCCATGGGGTTGTTCCCGGAAGTGGCGCGCAGCCCCTCGCTCGTGTGTTTTCTGCCGGTGTTCATAGGGCTGCTGGCGATGCTTATCCGCAACATCAACTATTTCCGCGCCTCGAAGAGCTATTACACCATGCGGCGGCTGCCGAACCGCTGGGAGTATCCGCTCCGCTGTGCGCTGCTGCCGGTGTCGGGCTTCCTTGTGCTCCTGGTCGTCTCGCAGATACTGCTCCTGCTCGCGGGGGCGGCCTATCTCTACATCACTCCCGACACCTGGCTGCCCGCCGGAGCCCGGGAGAGCGTTCTAAGCTTCGTTTTAGGAGGTATCCTAGCATGATCGAACTCAAAAACGTCAGCAAAAACTACGGCAAGCGTCAGGCCGTCCGGGACGTCAGCCTCACGATAGGCCAGGGCGAGATCGTGGGCCTCTTCGGCGAAAACGGCGCGGGCAAGAGCACGCTCATAAAGTGCATTCTCGGCCTGCTCAAGTACGAGGGCACGATAACTCTCGACGGCGAGCCGATAAGCCGCAAAAATATCGACCGCCTGTCCTTCGCGACGAGCGAGCACTCCTTCTTCCCCGCCCTCTCGCCCGATGGGCACGCGGACTTCTACGCCGAGCACTTCCCGCGCTTCGACCGCAAGCGCTTTGACGTGCTCATGGACTTCTTCGAGCTGCCGCGCAAGGGCGCACCCTCAAAGCTGTCCACGGGGCAGAAAAACCAGTTCGAGGTCGTGCTCGCGCTCAGCCAGGGCGCGGACTACATTCTCATGGACGAACCCTTCTCCGGCAACGACGTGTTCAACCGCGAGGACTTCTACAAGGTCCTGCTCGGCATCATGGAGCCGAACGAGACGGTCATACTCTCCACCCACCTCATCGAGGAGGTCGAGGGCTTCATAGGCCGCGCGCTGCTCATCCACAAGGGCCGGCTCGTGGGCGACGTGCAGATGTCCGAGCTCGAGGAGACCGGCGAAGGTCTCATCGACTTTGTAAAGCGCAACTACGGCTACCGCGCCGAGCGTATCCGCAAGGCGATAAGCGAGCTTTCGGGCGACGAGTGAGAGGAGGTGTGCGCATGAAAAGGGCGGGCATACTGCTCATAGTTCTGGCGGTGCTGGCCGCGGGCTTCATGGCCGCCGCCAACATAGTCGTCGCGGACACGGGCGACGAGGCGCATTTCGAGTCCGCGCTGCTCTCCGGCTCGCGCGAGGGCGTGGAGGGCGTCCGAGTCTCCGGCCGGCGCTCAACCAGGACGGTAAACGACGGCTACATGGATTTTGTCCTCGGCTACGACGCGGCCTCCGGCGTCTCGGAGAGCAGCTTCGAGCTGGGCGGCAGAAGCAGCGGCGAGGTCCCCGTGGACTACGGCACCTATAATTTCGACATATTCGACGGCCTCAGCAGCGGCGGGAGCAGCAGCGGCGGGGACGGCCTGGACAAGGACGAGCTGCCCCTGCCCTGCGCCGCCATAGCCGACGAGACGGCGGCGGGCCAGACCAAGACGGAGACCATGTATCTCCGGGACCTCTGCGAATATTGGCCCATCAGCGTCGACCGCTGGGGCAGGCAGGAGACCGAGGCGCGCTCCGAAGCGATAGGCGAGCAGCTCCGTCCGCTGCTGCCCGTGCCCGAGGACACACTCGTCAGAGCCTCGGTCACCAAGGACGAGGAGGGCCATATCCGCGAGTATGACTGCAGCGTCGTCGGCGGCTCCAACTACGAGCTGCGCACCTATAATTACAGCAGCTGCTACATCATCACCGTGGAGCTCTACTCCCGCGGCGAGGAAGGCGAGTATATCTGGCAGAGCGGCCGGATATACAGCCTGGAGACCGAGGCGGACGAGGAGCGTGAGGAGTACGTACCCATCCCGGAGAGCTTCCGCCTCGCGCTGGAGGGCTTTGAGGTGTATGACATCGTCGAGGCCACGGTAGTCGGCGGCGTGCTGCTGCTCGAGCGCGGGGATACGGCGCTCCGCATAGTGCAGCTCTCGGGCGCAGGTGAGATATTGCAGGACCTGGAGCTGCCCCGCTCCGAGGAAAACGTCGGCGCGAGCTTCGTTGCCGGCGAGGACTGGGTGCTGGTAAAGCAGCACGGCCTCGTGCACTCGCTCGTGCCGGACGCGGACGGCGTCTATGTCACGGGCCCGGCCTACGACCTGCGCGATACCGCGGGCTACGCCGGCGACTGGTGGAGCTATGAGGAGTACTTCGACTTCGACGGCGAACGGCTCGTCTCCCTCATCCCCGTGGATTTTCGCTACATCGGCTACTATACCTCCGTCAGCAGGTACGACTCGAACCCGGACGACGCGCGCGACGGGCTGCTCTACCTCGCCGTTGCCACGCCGGAGGAGATACTCCTCTCCGAGGAGCTCTACCCCTCGCTCTACACAAACGGTCTGAGCCTGTACTGGAGCGTGGAAATAGAATAAAAAAGAGGCCCCCGAGGGGGTCTCTTTTTACTGCGCTGGCTCCTCGCCCATGCCGTCCCTCAGGCTGTCGCGGAAGCCTGTCAGGGCGGCAATCGTCCAGACGATTATCACCAGCGTCAGGGCGAGGAAGGGCCAGATGAACCAGCTGTCGCTCTCGTCGAGCGGCAGGGGCAGGGAGAGCAGCGTCGTGAACACGACGTTCATCGTCCGGAGCACCAGCAGACCGCGTCGCTGCGGGCAGCCGAAGCGCTCCGCGGCGGAGGCGAGGTTCGTGAAGAGCTGGAAGTGGACGTAGAGCGTCAGCACCGCGGCTATGAGCCACAGGCCCCAGAGCTCCGTGGGCTCTCCCAGCGCCGTCAGTACCCAGCAAAGGCCCTCCCAGGCCGCAAGCAGGCCGCAGAGCGGGCGCAGCAGCATCGCCGAGGGCTCCCCCGCCCCGGCGAGGCCGGGCAGGGCGGAATATATGAGCAGCCAGCCCGCCCAGTCGGGCAGAAGGTCTATGGTGTTTATATTGAAGTACAGGTATATGAGTGCGTAGCCCCAGGCTATCTTGCCCAGAGAGCTGTAAAGGCCCTTACGCTCCTCCATTCTCCGCGCCCCCTTCCATGACGAACTCGTCCACCACCTCGCCGTCGAGCGATATGCGCACGGCGGCGGCTTTGAACTCCGGCTCCGGCAGCAGCGGCGCGTCGTAGCGGAATTCCTCGGACATGGTATAGACCTTCCCGTCCCAGCTGTCGTTGCGCCACCCGCTGCTCTCATACTCCGTGCCGTCGATGGCATAGGCCTCGTCCACGGAGCCCAGCGGGAGCATCTCCAGCTTCGCCACGCTCCGAGGGAAGTTGGCCTCGTTGCAGGTATATTCCACGCAAAAGAGCTCCGCCATGGTGCGGAACACGGCGTCGGGCCTGTAAACGCTGTCGGAATAGCCCTGCGGCACGCCCGCGAGGCCAATACTCGAGTCCGAGGCCATGGCATAGATGTTCCGCCGGAGCGTAACCGTGCCGGTCTCGCGCTCCACGCTCACGGTGTCGCGCCAGGGCAGGACATCGTTACCCCAACGCGCGAGCGAGACGGGGTCATACACTATGGCGTCGGCGGCGATAAACTGCCGCTCGCCCGTCTCCTCGACGACCCAGCCCTCGGCCTCGTAGGCGCGCACCGGGATGACATAGAGTCCGATGATCGTGTCGCCGTCTGCGTCCTTCAGCCAGCCGCCGTTTTCCAGGTCGGCAACGTAGCTGACGGTGAGCACCAGCTCCGCCTCGCAGCCGTCCTCTGTGCTCACGAGGTTGTTTATGAGATAGCCCGAGCCGGTGTATATGGAGTACTGCTCGGGTATGGCCTCGTAGTGATAGGCCACCCAGCCCTCGGCGCGGCTCGCGCGCATGCCCTCATACAGCTCCTCGTGCTTTTCAAAGGGCGAGGCGGCGGTGAGAAATACGCCGTTATCGTAGAGGAGCCCCTTAGCGTAGGTATCCAGCGCCGCGGCGGGAGTCTGGCAGCGGGTAGTGCGCGCGACGGCGAAGCTGCGGTCGAGCTCCCTCTGAGGGCCAGGGTGCATGTGCCCCGTGTCCGCGCTCGCCGTGCCGAGCAGCAGCGGCGTCGCGAGCACTACGGCTATGCAGACCGAGGCCAGGGCCATGCCGCGCGGATAGAGCTTGAAGCGCACGATGGCCGCGATGCGGCGGGAGATGTTCTTGCCGCCGTTGGAGATGGAGCTCGTCCCCGGCGCGCGGGCGTATTTCTCGTTCGCCATGCCGAGCAATATGCCGCCGTACTCGCGCCGCTCCTCGCCCTCGAGCCGCTCCAGCACGCGCTGGTCGCAGAGGGACTCGAGGTCGTTGCCCACGCGGTCCAGGACGTAGTGCATGAAGGGGTTGCACCAGTGCAGCGCGCGGATGAGGCACCAGAAGATGCCCTGCGCCGCGTCAAAATACTTCAGGTGCAGCAGCTCGTGGAGCAGCACCTTGTCGTCCACGCCGCCCTTCGGCACGGCGAGCACGGGCCGGAAAACGCCGCAGGCAAAGGCCGTGGGCAGGCCCTCGACCTCCACGGCTCGGCTCGCCCGCAGGCCGTACTTTTCGCACACGCCGGCTATCTGCGCCGACACCGCCTCCGAGGCGGGCGCGCCGCGGCGCAGCGCCAGCCGCAGCCGGATATAGGCCGCGAGCTTCCAGAGCAGATACGCCGCCGCGCCGAGGGCGTAGGCTACAAACAGCCAGTCCGTGACGCTCTCCGGCGCGCCTGAGGGCCAGGGCAGGACGCTTTTGGCGTCCATGGCGTCCCAGGGCCCGGCATAGGCCGAGGCGAGGCCGCGCTCCGCCACCGTCTTGCACATGTCCACCCAGGCGGGCAGAGGCAGCAGCACCTGCCTCGTCATCCCCGCGGGGATGAGCGCGCGCAATGCCAGCAGGCCCCAGATGCCGTACTGCCAGCGCGGCGAGAGCTTGTCCGCGAGCAGGTATTTTACGATGAGCAGCACCGCCGCTGTCAGCGAGACGGTGAGCGTCTGCAGCAGGAACTCCCAGATGTTCCCCACGGCTACACCTCCATCTCGTCGAGCATCCGCCGGAGCCGCGCCGCCTCGTCGGCGGAGATGTGCGTCTCCTTCAAAAATGCGGCGATGAGGTCCCCCGCCGCGCCGCCGTAGACCTTGTTGAGCAGCTCGTCCCTCTCCTGCCGGGCGCAGTCCTCCCGCGCCGCCGCCGCCGAATACGGCGCCGTGGAGCTGCGGTCTATCTTCACGAGGCCCTTGGCCTCCATGCGCGTCAGGTAGGTGTGCACCGTGTTCTTGCTCCAGCCGTGCTCAGAATAGAGCGCGCGCGTGAGCTCGCCGAGCGAGAAGCTCTCCCCCGCCCACAGCGCCTCCATCACCGACCACTCGGCCTCCGTCAGCTTCATGCGTTTCCCTCCTACAAGTGTAGTATGAGACTATACTACATGTGTAGGACGGGTTTGTCAATAGAAAAGCGGCCCTGACGGGCCGCTTTCCCTCCCATATCTCTCATCCTCAACCCACTTCGGGCATGGACCAGTTCACTCTTGTGTAGGACTCTATCATCGCGGCGTAGTCGCTCTGGCAGGCGGTGAAGTCGCGGTTTTTGATGGACTCATAGATGCAGTAGTGTATGTCGCGGTGTCGGTCGAGCCTGAAATTCCGCACCAGCTCCGGCATCCACTTGGAGAGGCAAAAGAGCATGTACTGGTGTATCGGCTCGCGCGCGACGGCGAAGGCGTAGGCATAGAGCGGGTTGTGCGAGATGCGGCAGACGTGCTCGTGAAAGGCGAGGTCCGCGGCGGCGACGCGCTTGCACCACTCCTCGTGCGTGAGGCCCTCCGTCTCCGCCCAGGCCTCCCGGTGCCTGAGGGCGAGGCGCTCGAGCTCTTCGAGGTCCTCCGGCGTGGCGCGCTCTATGGCTAGGCGGGCGCACTCGATCTCAATGTGTATGCGGAACTCCTGCACGTTCTGCATCATGCCGCTCTGCTCATAAAAGCGCGAGGCGGTCTTGAGGTAGCTCTCGAAGTCGAACTCTATGACAAAGGTGCCGCTGCCCGTGCGGGTCTCGACTATGCCGAGGGCGTTGAGCTTTTGCAGCGCCATGCGCACGGTCAGGCGGTTCACGCCGAATTTGGCGGCGAGGTCGCTCTCCGACGGGAGCTTGTCCCCGACCTTCCAGACTCCGGCGCTTATCTGGTCCTGTATCGCCTCGCAGACCTGCTCCGAGGCGGAGACCTTTTTGATCTTCATGTCCTCTTCCACAGGCCGACCGCTCCTTTCCGTTTCATCTCGCCCGCGTGGGGCTTTTTATTAAAGTATAAAGCATGCTGCACGGCTTTGCAAGAGGGGATTTGTCGTTTCTGTCGTAAATATTTGTTATAATTTTATATCTCAAGCATATAATCGCTATTGACTTTTATAAATTTTAAATATATTATGAATTTGACCGGATTACTTAGCGAACAGGCTGCCGCTTCCCGGCGGCTGAACTTATGACTTGAAAGGGTGAGAACATGGCCAAAAACCTGATGACCGGCAACGAGGCCGTCGCCCGCGGCCTTTACGAGGCCGGCGTGGCCTTTGCCTCCGCGTATCCCGGCACCCCGAGCACGGAGATACTGGAGAATGTTGCCGAGAAGTACAAAGACTCCATAGCCTGCGAGTGGGCGCCCAACGAGAAGGTCGCCTTCGAGGCGGCGGTCGGAGCCTCCATCGTAGGCGGCCGCTCCTTCGCGGCGATGAAGCATGTCGGCCTGAATGTCGCGGCCGACCCGCTGCTGACCTTTGCCTACACCGGCGTCAACGGCGGCATGTGCTTCGTCTCGGCGGATGACCCCGGACTGCACTCCTCGCAGAACGAGCAGGACAACCGCTTCTACGCGCGCATGGGCAAGATAATTATGCTCGAGCCCTCCGACTCCCAGGAGGCCAAGGACATGGCCGTCATGGGCTACGAGCTCAGCGAGCGCTTCGACTCCCCCGTCATGCTGCGCATGACCACCCGCGTCTGCCACAGCAAGAGCCTCGTCGAGTTCGGTGAGGTGCAGGAGCAGCGCAAGAAAGAATACGTCAAGAACCGCGCGAAGTTCGACCCCGTCCCCGCCATGGCCAAGGGCATGCACACCGCCGTTGAAAAGCGCTGGCAGAAGCTCAGGGAATACACCGAGGTATGTCCCCTCAACCGCGAGGAGTGGCACACCGACGAGGTCGGCATAGTCTCCGCCGGCGCGGCGTACCAGTACGCGCGCGAGGTGTTCGGGGACAACGCCTCCTACTTCAAGTGCGGCATGACCAGCCCGATGCCGCTCGAGAGCATCAAGAAGTTCGCCGCCAAGGTGAAGAAGCTCTACGTCGTCGAGGAGCTGGAGCCCTACATGGAGGACCTGATGCGCGCGGCCGGCATCGAGTGCATCGGCAAGGCGCTGATCCCCATCGAGGGCGAGCTCAACCCCGACATCGTCCGCAAGTCCCTGACCGGCGAGGTCACGCCCACCCTCGAGTACGACAAGTCCGTCGTCCCCGGCCGCCCGCCGATGCTCTGCGCCGGCTGCCCGCACGTCGGCCTCTTCTACGAGCTGGGCAAGATAAAGGACGTCATCGCCATAGGCGACATCGGCTGCTACGCGCTCTCCGGCAACCCGCCGCTGAACGCCAAGGACTTCGCCCTCTGCATGGGCTCCGGCTTCTCGATGGCCCACGGCGCGGCGAAGATAATGGAGAAGTTCGGCGACACGAAGAAGATCGTCGGCGTCGTCGGCGACTCGACCTTTTTCCACACCGGCATGAACAGCATGCTCGACGCGGTGTATAACCACTCCAATGTCACGCTCATCGTCGTCGACAACCGCATCACCGGCATGACCGGACACCAGGAGAACCCCGGCTCCGGCTATACCATAACCGGCGAGCACGCCTACCCCGCGGACATCGAGGGCGTCGCCCGTGCCTTCGGCATGACCGACATCCACAAGGTCAACCCCATGGACCTCGAGGCCACGCGCAAGGCCCTCAAGGAGGCCATAGCCTTTGAAGGCCCCTCGCTGGTCATAACCCGCTACCCCTGCGCCCTCAAGAAGCGCAGCCCCGAGGACATCGCCGAGTTCGGCACGGAGAAGGCCAAGTGCGCCGTCAACCACGACGACTGCATCGGCTGCAAGAGCTGCCTGCGCCTCGGCTGCCCGGCCATCAGCTTCGACGGCGGCGCGAAGAAGGCGGACATAGACCGCGTGGCCTGCGCCGGCTGCGGCGTCTGCGCCCAGGTCTGCCCGAAGAAAGCTATTGGAAAGGTGGGTGGCTGATATGTCAAACGTTAAGAACGTCGTCCTCTGCGGCGTCGGCGGCCAGGGCACCATCCTGGCCAGCAAGATACTTAGCTACGCGCTCATCGAGGCCGGCTATGACGTCAAGATGAGCGAGATACACGGCATGAGCCAGCGCGGCGGCAGCGTCACGACCCAGGTCCGCTACGGCGACAAGGTCTACTCCGCCATAATCGGCAAGGGCTCGGCCGACGTGCTGGTGGCCTTCGAGAAGATGGAGGCCCTGCGCTACCTCGACGACGTGAAGGTCGAAGGCGGCGTGGTCATCATCAACGACCACGCGATACAGTCCCTGCCCACGCTGCAGGGCATGGCCTCCTACCCCGAGGACTGCATCGACCGCGTCAAGGAGAAGGCCTCGGACGTCCGCGTCATCAAGGCCACTAAGATCGCCGGCGAGCTCGGCAACGAGAAGGCCGCCAACGTCGTCCTCCTCGGCGCCACCGTCAAGGCTCTCGGCCTTGAGGACCTCAACTGGGACGCCGCGCTCACCGCCTGCGTCAAGCCCGCCTTCCTCGAGATGAACCGCAAGGCCTTCAAGGCCGGTCTCGAGGCCGTCTGAGAAAAGCAGTAAACATAGCCAAAGCGCGCCGCACAATGCGGCGCGCTTTTTTACGCTCAAAGGCCCGGAAATGCTAATATCTCTCTGGTATGGCGCGGAAGTTTGTGATAATATAGTGGAGTTTAAAAATTCTTGGTATCTGGAGTGTCGACTTTGAAAAAAGACAGGTACGAAAATCCCCTCTGCACGCGCTATGCGTCGGAGCGGATGCAGCAGATATTCTCCCCCGACTACAAGTTCACCACCTGGCACCGGCTCTGGCTATCGCTGGCGGAAAACGAGCGCGCGCTCGGCCTGCCCGTGACGGCGGAGCAGGTGGCCGAGCTCAGGCAGAACCTCGACGTCATCGACTACGAGGCCGCCGCGCGCTATGAGAAGGAGCTCCGGCACGACGTCATGGCCCACATCCGCGCCTGGGGCGACCACTGCCCCATGGCCCACGGCATCATCCACCTCGGCGCGACGAGCTGCTTTGTGGACGACAACGGCGACCTCATCGCCTACCGGGACGCCATGGAGCAGGTGCGCGGGCTGCTCTTGAACGTCATCGAGGCCCTTGCGGACTTCGCCTGGGCGCAGAAGGACACGACCGTGCTGGCCTACACCCACTTCCAGGCCGCCCAGCCCACTACTCTGGGCAAGCGCGCCTGCATGTGGATCCAGGACTTCATGCTCGACCTCGAGCGGCTGGACTTCGAGCTCGGGCACCTCGAGTTCTACGGCTGCAAGGGCGCAACGGGCACAGGCGCCAGCTTCCTCGCCCTCTTTGAGGGCGACGCGGCAAAGGCAAACGAGCTCGAGCGCCGCATCGCCGCCGACATGGGCTTTGACCGCGTGCTGCCCATCACGGGCCAGACCTACACGCGCAAGATAGACTCCTTCCTCCTCAACGTCCTCTGCGGCATCGCCCAGAGCGCGGCGAAGATGGCGACGGACCTGCGCCTCATGGCGCACGAGAAGGAGTTTGACGAGCCCTTCACCGAGGGTCAGGTCGGCTCCTCTGCCATGGCCTACAAGCGCAACCCCATGCGCTGCGAGCGCATCTGCTCCCTCGCGCGCCACGTGGTGGCCCTGGCGATGGACCCGGCGATGACCGCCTCCACCCAGTGGCTGGAGCGCACGCTGGACGACTCCGCCAACCGGCGTATCTCCATCCCCGAGGCCTTCCTCGCCACGGACGCCGTGCTCAGCCTCGCGGCCAACGTCATGCGCGGCTGCCGCGTCTATCCCGGCATGATGTCCCGCCACCTGAACGAGGAGCTGCCCTTCCTCGCCACGGAGAACATCCTCATGCGCGCCGTTGCCCTCGGCGGCGACAGGCAGGAGCTGCACGAGGTCATCCGCGAATACTCCGTGGACACCGCCCGGCGTATGAAGGAGACCGGCTGCGGGAACGATCTGGCTGAGAGGCTGCTCGCGGACGGGCGCTTCAAGCTCGACCGCGCGGAGCTCGACGAGATAATGGACGTGCGCAAGTTCGTGGGCATGGCCCCGCAGCAGGCGGAGCGCTATATCACCGAGCGGGTGCGCCCCGTGCTCGAGGCCAACCGCGGCCGCGAGGCCGCCGGACGCGAGATAAGCTGCTGAAGGCTGGTGCGATAAAACATGAGACTCTTTTTTGCCATACTGCTCTGCAAGCTGGTGCGCCTGGTGCTGAGGCTTGCCGGGCGCGGCGGCACGGCCCTGCCGGGCAAGATAGCCCTGCGCGTCTGCCCGGACATGCTCTCCAGGCTCTCCCGCGGCGTGACCGCCGTCATGGTCACGGGCACAAACGGCAAGACCACCACCTGCCGCATGCTTGAGCAGATGCTCCGCGACGCGGGGCGCGACTGCTTTGCAAACCGCTCCGGCTCCAACCTCGAGCGCGGCATCGCGGCGGACTTTGCCGCGAACGCCAACCTCTTCGGCCGCCCGAAGCGCCGCTTTGCCGTCATCGAGTGCGACGAGGCCGCCTTCCGCCGCGTCTGCGGCGAGGTCAAGCCCGCCGTCGCCGTCGTCACCAACATCTTCCGCGACCAGCTCGACCGCTACGGCGAGGTCACGCACACGCTCGCCGGCATACGCGAGGGCCTGACGCACTCGCCCGAGACGCGCGTCTGCCTGAACGCGGACTGCTCGCTCACCGCCTCCCTCGCGCCCGACGCGCCGGACCGTGTCCGCTTCTTCGGCATGGACGCCGCCCTCGGCGAGGCCGCGGCGGTGTCGGACGCGCCCCGCTGCATCTTCTGCGGCGCGGAGTACGAATACGACTACCACACCTTCGCCCACCTCGGCGGCTTCCGCTGCCCTAAGTGCGGCTACTCCCGCACGGAGCCCGACGTCGCCGTTGTCGAGGTGGACTCGCTCGAGCCCGACAGCAGCCTCGCAGAGCTGCGCGTGGACGGGGAGTTCCTGCCCGCGGCGGTCAGCCTGCCCGCGGCCTACAACCTCTACAACGCCGCGGCCGCCGTCGCCGCCGCCACGGCCCTCGGCATAAACGCCAAGGCCGCCGTCCGCTCCCTCGCCCACATCGAGAGCGGCTTCGGCCGCATGGAGCGCTTCGAGCTCGGCGGGGCGAAGGTCACGATGGTCCTTGTCAAGAACCCCGCGGGCTGCGACCGGGCCATAGACTATCTCGCCACGCTGCCCGCCGGCGTGACGGCCGTGTTCTGCCTCAACGACGAGATCGCCGACGGCACGGACGTGTCCTGGATCTGGGACGCGGCCTACGAGCGGCTCTTCGAGCCCGAAAAGAAGCCGATGAGCATAATCGTCTCCGGCAGCCGCGCCGAGGACATGCGCCTGCGCCTCAAATACGCCGGGGCGAACGAGGACGACATCCGCCTCATCCACGGCGTCACCGAGCTCATGGATGCCCTGGCGGAGTGCAAGGGCTGTGTCTGCATCCTGCCCACCTACACGGCGATGCTCCCCCTGCGCGCCGCGCTTGCGGCCCGCTGCGGCAGAAAGGAGTTCTGGAAGTGATGGAGCTGCGTGTTTGCCACCTCTACCCCGATGTGCTGAACCTCTACGGCGACCGGGGCAACGTGCTGTGCATAAAAAAGCGCCTGGAGTGGCGCGGCATAGGCTGCACGGTGACGGAGCTGCCGATAGGCGAGCGCCGTCCGCTGGGCGGCTTCGACCTTTTCTTCGTCGGCGGCGGCCAGGATTTTGAGCAGGGACTGCTGCTGGAGGACCTGCGCGGCGGCAAGGGCGCGGACATCCGTGCCGCGGCCGAGGATGGGGCCGCCTTCCTCTGCGTCTGCGGCGGCTATCAGCTCATGGGCCACTACTACGACACGGCCACTGGCGTGCGCTGCGCGGGCCTGGACGTGCTCGACCTCGCCACCGAGGGCGCGGAGGAGCGCATGATAGGCAACTTTGCCTTCGAGACCGAGTTCGGCCCCGTGGTGGGCTTTGAGAACCACAGCGGCCGCACCCGCCTGGGCCCGGATGCAAAGCCCCTGGGCCGTGTGCTGCGCGGCTTCGGCAACAACGGCACCGACGGCACCGAGGGCGCGAGGTACAAGAACGTCTTCGGCACCTACAGCCACGGTCCTGTACTGCCCAAGAACCCGGATTTCTGCGACGGCATCCTCCTCGCCGCGCTGCGCCGCCGCTACGGCGACGCGGAGCTCTCGCCGCTGGAGGACCTCTCCGAGCGCGAGGCCCACGAGAGCGTGCTGTCCCGGCTGCTGGGATAAAAATTTTTTCTCTTAATTTTCGTTTAATCTTTGACGGCTATACTTGAGCCATACTCAGGAAGGGAGGCAAAAGCATGAGCCTGTTGAGGATGAACGTAGGCATGGCGGTCACGATGGCCCGCACGGCGGGCTCGCGCACGGCCTTTGCCCTGGTCAGCGGTTCCTCCGCACCCAAGGCGCCTGCGGCGGAGCAGAGAAAGAACAAGTGCAAATGAATATATAAAATGAGGCGGGCCCTTTTCGGGGCCCGCCCTTTTTGTTTCTATTCGGTTCCGCCGCCCGCGTCTGCGGGGGCTTCCGCGGCGCCGGAGCTCTCCGTGCCCGCGGCGTTCTCCTCGTCCTTGTGGAACTCGGAGTAGTCTATCGAGAGGTCCGGGCCGTCAAAGCTGCCGTCGAGCTTCGACATGGCGCGCTCATAATCCGCGCTGCCCTCCTCATAGGGCACGGGGCGGTAGTCGTTTATGCCCGCCGTGCTCGAGAGGCAGCAGGGTATGGCCTCATAGCCCTCCACGCTCACCGTGCCGTCCAGGTCGCGCTTTACCGTGAACTGGACTATGGCCGTATCCCGGTCGCGCGGAGCGGTGTTGCCGCCGAAGGACCAGTTTCCGAGGCTGTTGACTATCCAGCCGCCGTTATACTCGTCGATGCGCTGCAGGACGTGCGGGTGCGAGCCGTAAACGATGTCGGCACCGGCATCTATGGCAGCGCGGCCGAGCTGCTCCTGTCCCGAGGTGACCTGATAGCTGCCCTCTATGCCCCAGTGCATGAGGCAGATGACGATATCGACATCCTCCCTCGCTGCCAGGGCCGAGACCCCGGCGCGTATCTCCTGCTCGCCGGCGCACCAGCGTGCGGCGTAGAGGCCGATGCTGATGCCGTCGCCGGTTTGATACACATAGCTGCCGTCGGGCGGCGCGTAGGCAACGCCCGCGTTGTCAAGCACCTTCTGCGTATTCTCCAGACCGGTCTGGCCGAAGTCCATGGTGTGGTTGTTCGCCAGGGTGACGAACTCCACGCTGCCGTCCAGGAGGATCTGAACATTCTCCGCCGCGCCGCAGAACTGGAATGTGCCCGTTCCCGACAGCGGCGTATCCGAAAAGCTGCACTCGAGGTTGGCTATCGTGAGATAGTCGTCCTCAAAATACTGAATCGTGCCCGAGAACGGCCAGCTCATGTCACCGTCCAAAACGGACTCAAAGTGGTCGTTGTACTGTGAGGACGTGAGCGTGCAGTCGCCCACCATGGAGATGGTGAAGTATTCGGGCTCAGGCTCCGGTGTCGGAGTAGGCGTCGGCGTCGGACTTGGCGTCGGAGTGGGCGTGGGCGTAGGGCTCGGAGTTGCGGAGACTTCCGGCGTCGGACTTGGCGTCGGCTCCGGAGCCGCCGTGACGCGCAAAAACAGCAGCCCGCCCAGCGCGGCCACAGCGATTATGAATATTAAAATGAGTGTAAATTTCTTTGCAGTATTCATAGCCCTGCTGAGACCGAAAAAACGGCTTGAATGTTCCCGCTATCCGGCTTAGGATCTCTCTTTTCCTACGAAAAATACAGATATGAGCCCCGGGCCGGTGTGGGCGCCTATGATGGGGCCTATGTGGGTGTAGAACACGTCGCGGAAGCCGCACTCGGCGACCAGCGCCGCGCCGTATTCCCTGGCCTTTTCGGGGGCGTCGGCCTCGGAGACAATGAGGGTCTGCTCTCCGGCATTCTCCACGAGCTCCTTTATGTCCTTGAGCACCTTCTTGAAGCACTGCTTGTCGCCGCGCACCTTCTGCCAGACCTCGAGGTGGCCCTCATAATCGAGGTGCATGATGGGGACTATGTTCAGCGCCGTGCCGAAGGCCGCCGCAGTCTTGCTCACGCGGCCGCCGCGGTAGAGATAGGTGAGGTCGTTCGTCGTGAAGATGGAGTTGACGTTGTGAATGATGCTCTCAAGTTCCCGGGCGTTGGCTTCCAGCTCCATGCCCTTGTCACGGTTATCAGCCGCGCGCAGGACCACAAGCCCGAAGCCTGCGGAGGCGTTCGCGGAATCCACGACTCGGCAGGTCCAGCCCGGGTACTCCTCCATGAGCATTGCCGCGGCGGAGCGTGCGTTGTCACAGGAGCCGGAGATGGCGGCGGCGAGGGAGATGTGCAGCACGTTCTTGCCCGCCTCGGCGAGGGGACGCCAGAACTCGGTGAATTCTCCAGGGTTTATCTGGCTCGTACGGGCTATGCCGCCCGCGCGCATGAGGTCGTAGAACTCGCGGAAGCTCTCCTCCGTCATGCCGTCTATCATGGGTTTGCCGTCCATCGTGAAGGGCATCTTATATGGAATGACCCCGCGCTCAGTGCACTTTTCAAGCGAGAGGTCGCAGCCGGAATCAGCAGTGATCTGGTAAATATAATCAGCCATAATACACCAACCTTTCTAACTCTTGCATTCAGATGTCTGTAAATTATATCTCTTTGGGAAAAGATTATCAAGTCCAATTCATCCCCGCAGCCGGCGAGAGGCCCCCGCCGGCGTACGACCGGCGGGGGCCTCTTGCTGGGTTTATGCGGATTTTAGAAGTACATCATGACCTTGAGCACGGGCTCGGGGCGCTTGTCGGCCATGTGCATGGCCTCGGCAAACTGCTCGATGGGATAGCGCTGAGTTACAAATTTACTCAGGTCCATCCTGCCCTCGTTTATGGCGTTGGCGATGAGCTCGAAGTCCTCGTAGGTGTACATGTTGTAGGCCTTGAAGTCCAGCTCGTGCTGCTGGTGCACGCGGTACGGGAAGGCGATGCCGTCCTCCATGAGGGCGTGCTGCACCAGCTGGCCGCCGCGGCGGCAGATCTCGACCGCCTGCTGGATGGTGGGCGCGTCGCCGAAGCCGAGGAACACGATGTCCGCGCCCACGCCGTCCGTGAGCTCCATAACGCGGTCATAGAGGTTCTCCCTGCGGCTGTTGCAGGTGAGCGTGGCGCCCATGTCGCGGGCCTTCTCAAGGTTGAAGTCGGAGACATCGACCATCAGTATGTTCTTGGGGCCGTACAGCTTGGCGCAGAGGTAGTCGCCTATGCCTATGGGGCCGCAGCCGATGACGACGATGTTGGTCTCGGCGTCGATCTTGCTGTTGCGCACGGCGTACATGCCATTGGCGATGGGCTCGATGAGCGCGCCCTCCTCATAGGTGAGCTTCTCGGGCAGGCGCATCACGGTCTTTTCGGGGACGACGACGTACTCGCCCAGCGCGCCGCTCCAGTCAAAGGATCCGAGCACCTTCTTGTTCGGGCAGACGTTGTAGAGCCTGTGCTTGCAGTACCAGCACTCGCCGCAGCCGTAGTGCGGCTCGGCAGTCACGCGGTCGCCGACGCGGAATTTGGTAACTCCGCTGCCGACCTCGACCACCTCGCCGGACAGCTCATGGCCGGAGACGATGGGCGGGATGCGGAAGGGGTGCAGGCCATGGTAGGCGTGGACCTCGCTGCCGCAGATGCCGCAGTTGTGTATCTTTATCTTTACGTCGTCGGCCTTGCCGATTTGGGGCTCCGGCATATCGTCGCGGAACTCTGCGGCGCCGACGGCGGGCATATAGCCAGCTCTCATACTAATTCCTCCTTAGACTAAAGGCACGCCTCAGCCGGTGACACTGTTGCTGACCAGGTTGGGCAAAAGCATGGAAATGGGCTCGAGATAGGTGACGAGCAGCAGCGCTATGATGGCCGCCACTATCAGGGGCATGACGGACTTGCAGATGGACTTGAGCTTGATGTTCGCGATGCCGCAGCCGACGTAGAGGTTGACGCCGACAGGCGGGGTCACGAGGCCGACGGCCAGGTTGAAGACCATTATGCAGCCCAGGTGGACCAGGTCGATGTTCAGCGCGGCGGCGACAGGGGTCAGGATGGGGACGATGATGTACATCGCGCTGTTCGCGTCGATGAAGCAGCCCGCGATGAGCAGGATGACGTTCACGATGAGCAGGAAGATGTACTTGTTGCCGCCGGAGATGTCGATGAGCGCGGAGCTCGCGTCGGAGGCGATGCCGGTGAGGGTCAGGGCGTAAGAGAAGAGGCTGGCGGTGCCGACGATGAGCATGACGACGGCGGTCTGGCTGACGCTGTCGACGAGCAGGTCCCAGAGGTCCCTGAGCTTGAGCCGCCTGGTGATGAAGCCGACGATGATGCCGTAGATGGCGGCGACGGCCGCGGCCTCAGTCGGGGTGAAGAAGCCGCCGTAGATGCCGCCGAGGATGATGACGGGCATCAGCAGGCCGGGTATGGCCTTGACAAAGGCGCGCAGGCGCTCGCGGCCGGTGGCGCGGGGCAGGAGCTTGAGCTCGCGGCCGCGGTAGGTGAACATCATCGCGAGGATGAGCAGCACGCCCATGAGTATGCCGGGGATGATGCCGGAGGCGAAAAGCTCGCCGACGCTCTTGCCGGTTATCGAGCCGTAGATGACGAAGGTTATGCTGGGCGGGATGATTATGCCGATGGCGCCGGAGGCGGAGACCAGAGCGGCGGAGTCGCTCTTGTCATAGCCGACGTTGGTCATGGCGGGGATCAGGATCATGCCCAGGGCCGCGACGGTGGCCGGGCCGGAGCCGGAGATGGCCGCGAAGAAGCAGGCGACGATGACGGTGACAAGGGCCATGCCGCTGCGGCGGTGTCCGACGAGGGTGCGGGCAAAGTCGATGAGCTGGCCGGAGATGCCGCTCTTGTCCATGACGTTGCCGCCGAGGATGAAGAAGGGGATGGCGAGCAGCACGAACTTGCTGGTCGCAGCGTAGAGGTTGGACGCCACCGGGAGCAGGGGCAGGCCCTCATACATGAGGGTGGCGAGGCTGGAGATGCCGAGCGCGAAGGCTATGGGCATGTTCATGAAGAGCAGGAGGAAAAACACTCCGAACAGTATCAGTGCCGTCATTATTCGTTCTCCTCCTTTTTGGCCGCCGCGATGAAGTTCCTGATGGCGAGCTGTATCTCACGGATGAAGAGCACCGCGCCGCCGATGGGCAGCCAGATGCCGTAGAGCCACACGGGCCAGGACATGCCCATGCTGAGGATGTTGTTGTTGAGCTGGTTCTGGACCATGAGGTAGCCGAGGTAGACGATGGCCGCGCAGAAGGCGGCGCCGAGCAGGTCGCAGATGAGGGCGATCACTCTCTGGGCCATCTGGGGCAGCAGGTCGGTGATAACGCTCAGGCCGAGGTGGGCCTGACGCTTTGCGGCGGTGGCCGCGCCGAGGATGCTGATTATCATGAGTCCGACGCAGTTGAGCTCCTCCACAAAGGGCATGGAAGCGAGAATTATATAGCGGGCAATGACGTTTATGAACGTCAGAATCAGCATGATGAGCAAGATGATAGCGCAGAAATCATCTTCGAAGGTGTTCAAGAACTTTTTCATGCCTCTCCTCCTCTTTATAGGCTTTTAACAGGCGCCTTTTCGGCATCCGGGGGTCCCTAAGGACCCCCGGATCAGATATGTTTAGGTTTTTAAGGCTTACTGAACGCCGAAGGCGGTGCAGGCCTCTTCGCCGTAGATGCCCTTGTACTCCTCGATGAGGTCGGTGATGACAGAGCGCCACTCCTCGACGTCATCCTCGGTGAAGTAGTAGAACTCAACGCCGTTCTCGTCTATGCACTTCTGGATGAGCTCTTCCTCTTCGGCCACGATCTGGGCGTTGACCTCCTTGCAGGCGGCCTCGACGCACTCGAGGACGAGGGCCTGGTCCTCCTCGCTCAGCTTGGAGGTGAAGTTGGCGGTGTTGGCCATGAAGGTGAAGGCCTCGTAGGTGTGGCGGGAAACGGTCATGTAGGGCTGGATCTCCTGGACATTGTTGGAGACGATGGTGGAGATGGAGTTGTCGTGGCCGTCAATGGTGCCCTGCTGCAGGGCGGTGAAGACCTCGGACCAGCTCATGGCCTGGGGAGAGGCGCCGTAGTCGGAGTAGAAGTCCATGAAGAAGTCGCCGCCGGGGATGCGGATCTTGAGGCCCTGGAGGTCCTCAGGGTTCTGGATGGGGTGCTTGCTGTTGGTCATCAGCTTGAAGCCGTTGTGGACAGCGCCGAGGTAGGTGACGCCGCTCTCGCCGAGGATCTTGTTCATGTACTCGCCGCCGGTGCCGAAGAAGCAGTCCTCAGCCGCCTGATAGTCGGCGAAGAGCCAGGGCAGGGTCGCGACCATGGCGGACGGAGCCAGGCTGGAGATGATGCTGGTGGAGTGGACGTCGAAATCGACGGAGCCGCTGGTGAGCAGCTCGAGGCCCTTGGTCATGTCGCCGCCGGCGAGCTGGTCGTTGTTGTAGACGGTGACCTTGAGGCGGCCGTCGCTGCGCTCGGAGAGCAGCTCTGCAAAGCGCCTGGCGGCACGGGTGTCGTTGCCCTGCTCGGTGCCGTTGCAGCTGAGGATGAGCTCAACGGTGTCGCCGGAGGAGGAGCCGTCGCCGGTATCGCCGGCATCGCCGCAGGCGGCGAGGGCGAAGACCATGACGAGAGCGAGGATGAGTGCAAGGAACTTCTTCATTTTTTGTCTCCCTTTCACTTCGTTGTTATTTCTCTTCCTTATTTTCACCGTCACTGGATGGCTTTAGCCTGAGCGACGATGTTTTCCACAGTGATGCCGTTGATGGCGAGCAGCCTCTCATAGGGGGCGGACTGGCCGAACTGGTCCTGGATGCCGACGCGGCGGACGATGCCGTGTCCCGCCTCGGCCACGCACTCGCAGACGGCGCTGCCGAGGGCGTTGAGGATGTTGTGGTCCTCCACCGTGACGATCTTGCCGATGTCCGCGATGCAGGCGTTCACCGCCTCGGTGTCGAGCGGCTTTATGGTGTGCATATCGAGCACACGGGCCTCTATGCCCTGCTCGTACAGGACCTTCGCCGCGTCGATGGCGAGGCGCACGGTGTCGCCCACCGCTATTA